>Ga0169931_10001476_pt1 | contig 38863 bp, 29 predicted proteins | sample Kivu_15m_20L_FD_129675 | JGI IMG/M metagenome (GOLD analysis project Ga0169931, IMG submission 129675) | Freshwater microbial communities from Lake Kivu, Western Province, Rwanda to study Microbial Dark Matter (Phase II) - Kivu_15m_20L... | ecosystem: Environmental > Aquatic > Freshwater > Lake... | reverse complement strand
GGAGTGTCCCCGCTGCGGGGGATTTGGGTCGAGGTTCGATTTTGATGGTTGAAGTGGTTTCAGTATTTGTAGCGGTGGAAGCGGCCAGCTTCGTGCTGTGGGTGTCTGCTGCAGAGTCCGATCTCTGCATTCCAAAATCGGCAAGTTTAGCAGGCATGAAAAGGCACTCCTGAGTCGCTCCAGAACACACCGCCACGTCGTTTACAAGTCCCGCCGGGGAGTGTCCCCGCTGCGGGGGATTTTGGTCGAGGTTCGATTTTGATGGTTGAAGTGGTTTCAGTATTTGTAGCGGTGGAAGCGGCCAGTTTCGTGCTGTGGCTGTGTGCTGCAGAGTCCGATCTCTGCATTCCAAAATCGGCAAGTTTAGCAGGCATGAAAAGGCACTCCTGAGTCGCTCCAGAGCACACCGCCACGAAGGTTGCGGGGCCTTTGGGGGAGTGTCCCCGGTGCGGGGGATTTGGGTCGAGGTTCGATTTTGACGGTTGAAGTGGTTTCAGTATTTGTAGCGGTGGAAGCGGCCAGCTTCGTGCTGTGGCTGTGTGCTGCAGCGTCCGATCTCTGCATTCCAAAATCGGCAAGTTAAGCAGGCAGGAAAAGGCACTCCTGAGTCGCTCCAGAGCACACCGCCACGTAGTTTGCAAGGCCCGTCGGGGAGTGTCCCCGGTGCGGGGGATTTCAATCTAGGTTCGGTTTGAGCAACCAGGAACTGGTCGATTACGTGTCTGCCGGCAGAAAGGAAATCCCCGAACAGTCCACGTTCAAGCTCTTTGATCACCATACCCTGCCGAACGGCTTCCTCAATCAGGGGAGAGAGAGCATCACGGCCAATTTCACAAACACATCTGACTTGCTCAATTCATTGCCCGTTGTCATGCTCGCCACCGGCTTCCGTGCCTTGCGTCATACGGTTTGTCGCACCCGCATAGCATCGCATGAAGATCACTCTCCCACACTACCAGTTTTCACTGGTCTCACACCGCAAGTGCGGTCACACTCCCTTAATTGCTCTATGAGCAATTGAGTGATGTTCCTTACATACTCCGCAGGGCATCCAGAGCCAGTTGGTAGTCCACGTTCGCCTGCACCTGTCGAACGTCATCAAGAAATGTTGTGCGGTGACGCTGGTAACGTGAATGCAGGGACTCACGAATTCCCGGCGTTACCGCGATTCCCATGCTGCTTGCCTCCGCATGGATGAGGTCCATTTTCTGCAGGAGTTCTGCCATCAGGTCCAGCCAGTAAGCGTTTGCTGTCAGTTGCTCCGGGGTCGTCGATGGCCCAAATTTGTTTTCGGCATTTTCAAATCTCGCTAATGCACCCCGCATCTCCCATTCCAACCTTGCCGCAGCCAGATTACTGTCACCGCTGCTGTCGTTGCTGTCTGCGGCACTGCTGCTGTCCTCGTCACGAACGCAGCCATTCACCAATGCAAGAAGACAAAAACTGACGACGCACGCCCGGATTACGCTCAGATAACTCATTGCACGTTTCCTCTGACAAAGTGATTCGACCAGTCGAAATGCGAATAGCTGTTCGCATCAGTTCCACCAGTCAGAGGACGTACGGTGCTGCACGGAATTCAGTTGAGCACGAAGATTTTCTGAAAAAGTTGGCTATTCAGGTGCCATGCACTTTTGTGCCGCCCTTTTGTGCCGCCATGCACCGTTGTGCCGTAAGCGACTCGGTGTGGCTTCCCAAAAACTCAACCGCCCCGAAGATCACGCGGGGGATTACGGCAGTGCTCCTGCGTCTTCACGCAGCGTCACTGTGGCTGACTGGACGGCCGAGTAACCTGATTGAATGTCAGGCCCCTGTTCTGGCCTGCGTCAAAGCAATGGCACGTCGGGAGATGTCACGAAAATGGATTTTCAGGTTCTGTTACCTGAACGGGGCTGAGCAACAGGATCAAGGAAAACGATAAAAAATGTTGCAATGGGTCCGAGAGCAAGTGAAAGGATAAACCAATTCAGTCCACCGCGCCCTTTGCTCTGCGCCAGGCCGGCATTGATGAGCATGAGCGTACCCCAGCCGACGACGAATTCGTTGCTTTTGGGGTCCACCTCGGTCTCTCCTGATGAATGCTGATGTGACACGTGTTGCGAGAAGAGGAATGCGCATCCGGTTGACCGGCTGATTCTACGCCAGCCACTCCGTCATCACACGTCCACCGACATCAGTGAGTCGGAAGTCGCGGCCCTGGAAGCGGTGGGTCAGCTGCAGATGATTGAGCCCGAAGAGGTGCAGGAGGGTGGCCTGGAGGTCATTCATGTGTACCGGGCGGTCGGCCGGATGCCAGCCGATCTCATCGGATGCTCCCCATGTCTGTCCACCCCGGATGCCACCACCGGCCATCCACAGGCTGAAGGAAAACGGATGATGATCTCGCCCCGTGTTGGCGGCTCGACCCTTGCGATTTTCGCCCAGCGGTGTGCGGCCGAATTCCGCGCCCCAGATGACGAGAGTGGTATCGAGCAGACCGCGTTGTTTGAGGTCTGCCAGCAGTGCTGCGATGGGCTGATCCACAACCCATGAGTTATAGAGCAGGTCTTTGTCCAGATCGCTGTGTTGATCCCACGCCTCATAGATCAGGTTCACGAACCGCACGCCACGTTCCACCATGCGTCGGGCAAGCAGGCAGTTGCGGGAGTAGGTGAGATGAGCATTCGCAACGTTGCCACGCCCTGTTGCCTGTGGATGTTGCTGACGGTCAATTCCGTAGGCATCCAGTGTTGACTTTGATTCGCCGCTTAGATCGATGAGTTCCGGTGCGGCGGACTGCATGCGAAAAGCCAGTTCATAGCTGGCGATGCGACTATTGATTTCAGGGTCCTGAATTTGTTCGAAGCGAGCGGTATTGAGTGCTTTGAGTGTATCCAGCGATCGCCGCTGCTGAATTGCTGAGATGCCTTCGGGGCTGGAGAGGTTAAGAACTGGATCGCCCTGATTTCGAAACAAAACTCCGGCATGATGCGACGGCAGAAAGCCGCTGGACCAGAGTGACGCGCCGCCGCTGGAGCCGCGACCGCTGGTGAGGACCACATAGGCGGGGAGATTTCGGCTGTCGCTGCCCAGTCCGTAGCTGAGCCAGCTGCCGACGGTGGGAAGTCCAAAGGCTGCTCGACCACAGCTGAGCAGGAGTTGTCCGGGGTGATGATTGAACTGTTCAGAATGCATTGAGCGGATCATGAGAATATCGTCGGCGTGCTGTGACAGCTGCGGCAGAAAGTCGCTGAAGTCCATGCCGCATTCGCCGTATTTCCGCCAGCGTCTGGGAGAGCCAAGCAGCACGGCGGCGTCCTTCTGAATGAAGGCGAAACGCACCTGCTCCAGCATTTCCTTTGGGAGGGGCTTGCCGTCGAGATCATTGAGTCGGGGCTTGGGATCAAACAGGTCCAGATGAGACGGCGCTCCGGCCTGGAAAAGAAAAATGCAGCTTTTAGCTTTGGGTGCGAAATGGGTGAGCTGCTGGGCGACGGTGGAAGCGACGACTGATGCGTCCTGCAGGGGCAGTGACCGCGGCTGGGCCGCATTCACAGCAGGCAGCAGACCGTCGTCCGTAAGCAGCGCCGCAAGTGCAGCCGCGCCAGCTCCTGAACCGGATGAGGTGAGCCACGTTCGCCGCGTCTGTTCCTGCAGAGCATTCAGGTGCATGGCGCTATTCCCGGGTAATGAATTCATCAAGGTTCAGCAGTACTCGGCAGACTGCCGTGAGGGCGGCCTGACGTGAAATGGCTGCCGTGTCGCTGGCTTCCGCTGAAGCAGCCGGGGCTGTTGTGGCTGTGGCGGCTGGGGGCTGGGAAAGTTTTGCTGCGGCAGCGGGATCCTGCTGGTATTCGGTGTCGAAGTCAGCAAGAAGACTTTGCAGCTGGAGCAGTTCTTCGTCACTGGGATTTCGTGACGTGCAGATGCGAAAACCTTCGCGGAGCTGTTGTTTGGTGTCGCTGGATGGAAGAGTCAGCAGTCGCCGAGCAAGTCCCCGCGCGGATTCGGAGAAGACTTCGTTGTTGAGTGTGACGAGGGCCTGCAGTGGGGTGTTGGACAACGAGCGTTCGATGCAGGTGGTGTTGGCATCCGGGCAATCGAACGTTGTCAGGCTGGGATGTGGGGCCGTGCGTTTGAAGAAGGTATAAAGGCCGCGACGATAACGATCCTCGCCGGTCGATTCGGTCCAGCGAAAGTTATTGGCGTAGCTCAGTTCAGCAACACCGGTCGGGAGCGGCGGAAAGACGGACGGTCCGCCGATTTTTTCCGTGAGCAGTCCGGCGACCTGCAGGCTGATGTCTCTGACAATCTCGCCTTCCACCCGGAGCCGGTTCTGACGCCAGAGCAGTCGATTGAGAGGATCCGTGCGCTGGCCAACAGAATTTTGAGCGGATGACTGCTGATAGGTGGCGGAGGTGAGGATCAGGCGGATGAGCTGCTTCTTTGACCAGGGCGTGAGTTGTGGCCAGTGTGACTGAGGCTGCAGGCGACCGGCGAAACGAGCAGCCAGCCAGTCGAGCAATTCCGGATGACTGGGCTGTTCTCCACGAACACCAAAATCTCCTGCTGTTCTGACAAGCCCCAGTCCGAACAGTCGTGCCCAGATATGGTTCACGGCCACGCGGGGCACGATCGGGTTTTCGGGGGACACGAGCCAGCGGGCGAAGTCGAGTCGATCAGGTGGCTGGCCGGGGATTCGGGACGGCAGCGGCGGAAGGATGGACGGGGCCGCAGGCTGGACGGCGAGTTCCTTCAGTGGTTCCAGAAATTCTCCGCGACGGAGGACGAAGGTATTTCGGAGATTCTGGGTGCGTGCTGCGAGGACGCGAACGGTGATTTCCGGTTTCTGTGGGGCTGATTTTTTGTGAGTATCGATTTCGCTGTAGAGTGATTTGAGTGGAAGCTGGGTGCGGCTCCAGAAATCGAGCAGCAGTGTGGTTTGAGCAGCAGAGCGGCTATTGCCGGCGGCGAGTGCCTTGCGCACGTCGTCGGGAGTGGACGCGGCGGGCGGGCTGGCGTTTGAGGCCTGCTGTTCGGCGAGCCATATATCGAATTGTGGGAGGAGCGGGCGACGGAGTTCTTCCAGTCGGCCCTGCAGAGCGCGGAGCTCGGCTTCATATTTTGACTGTCGTTCCGGCCATGCCTGGACATCAGCATTCGGGAGCGGCACCACGGTGGTTGTTTCGTCGGCGTTGTTGAAGACCGCGAACAGCTGATAGTACTCGCGCTGCGACAGCGGATCGTATTTGTGCGAGTGGCAGCGGGCACAGCCAACGGTCAGTCCCAGCCAGACGGCGCCGGTGGTCTCGGTGCGGTCGAAGCAGGCTTCGACGCGAAATTCTTCCTGGTCAGTGCCGCCTTCGGTATTGGTGAGTGTTTGCCGGTGGAAGGCAGTGGCCAGCCGCTGCATGGGAGTTGCGTTTGGGAGCAGATCTCCGGCGAGCTGTTCGATGGTAAACTGATCGAACGGCATGTCGCTGTTGAAGGCGTCGATCACCCAGTCGCGCCAGCGCCAGGCATCGGGGCGGGCGTTGTCTTTTTCGTAGCCGTCAGAATCGGCGTAGCGGGCTCGGTCGAGCCAGTGTCGGCCCCAGCGTTCGCCGAAGTGCGGCGATGCCAGCAGCCGATCGACCACGCGTTCCCATGCACCTGGAGCCTCGTCGGCTACGAAAGCATCCACTTCAGCGGGAGTGGGAAGCAGACCGGTAAGGTCCAGTGAGGCACGGCGAATGAGCGTTTGCCGTGAAGCGGGCAGTGCGGGCGACAGACCTGCCTGCTGCAGTCGGTCACGGATGAAAAGATCGATCTCGTGCGCCTCGGCGGTGGCAGCGACGGATTTGTTGGGTACCAGAGGGGCCAGCGGCTGCCAGGACCAGTGCCGGGGAGCGGCAGAGGCTTCTGCACCGGCCGGCCAGTCAGCTCCCGCGTCGATCCACGCTGCAAGCAGTTCCGTTTCGGAACTGGTGAGCGCCGGGCCTTCCGGCGGCATGCGATCATCCGGGTTCGTGCTGGTGACGCGAGCGATGAGGCGACTGGAGCGGCTGTCGCCGGGAACAGCTGCAGGACCGCTGTCTCCACCGCTCAGCAGTTGTTCCCGCAGATCCAGCCGCAGCCCCGACTCACGCTTCTGGGCGTTGTGGCAGGACCAGCAGCGGGATTTGAGCAGTTGCAGGGCTGAAGCGGGGTCGGCGTCTGGAGCCCCCGGGAAACTCGCAGCGGCCGCCATGGAATCCGGGCGGATCACCATGGCGGCCAGCAGAAGGATCGTCAGCAACAGTCGGGATCGAAGCATGCGGACGCTTTCAGCTGCAGGATGGATTAGACGAAGGGTGTGCGTCCGGGAATGGCCACGGGCGGGACTGGGTTATCGGTCCAGTCATAGGCTTTGGGGCTGAGATCTTCCTTTGAATTGAGCGCGGCATCCCAGGTGAGTCTTTGGCCGGTGTAGGCGGCCATGCGTCCGGCAATCGCCAGCAGCGTGCTCTTGCTCATGTAGTCTCCGTTGTTGATCACCTTGCCGGCACGAATGGCAGCGAAGAGTTCGTTATGTTCGATCTGGTACATGTCGCCATCGGGACCGTCGTACTTCCAGATTACCTTTCCGGCCAGATCTGTGATGGTGTGAGCCATCACATCGACGCGTCCTTTGGTTCCGAAGATGAAGTCATCGACTTCGTTTTCGCAGTTGGGCCAGTGACGGCAGCGGGCAAAGGCCTTGACACCATTGGCCCATGTGTAGACCACATCGAAGTGGTCAAAGATGTTGCCGTAGCGGGCATCGGTGCGGACCTGACGACCGCCTGAACCACTGATGGTGGCAGGAGCTTCGTCCTTCATCGCCCACATCATTTTGTCGAGACTGTGGATGTGCTGCTCGACGTTGAAGTCACCAGAGAGCCACGTGTAGTAGTACCAGTTTCGCAGCTGGTACTCCATTTCGCTTTTGGTTTCTTCGCGACGGCGGCGGGGATCCCAGACGCCGCCAGTCATATAGCTGCACTGCATCGCGGTGATTTCGCCGATGGTACCGCTGTGGATCTGTTCGAAGGTGGCACGTTTGCCGGGGTGATAACGCCAGCAGAGTCCGGAGACGAGATTGAGGCCTTTCTGGCGAGCCATTTCTGAGGATTCAAGAACGGACCGGACGCCAGGAGCATCGACTGCTACGGGCTTTTCGCAGAACACATGTTTGCCCGCCTCGACGCAGGCCCGCAGATGCTGCGGACGGAAGTGCGGGGTGGAAGCAAGCAGCACGACGTCGCTGCTTTCGATCACCTGTTTATAACCGTCAAAGCCCACAAAACAGTGGGCGTCATCCACGGTGACGCGAGGCTTCTGGCCGTCCTTGTTGAACATGCGGCTGAGCTGTCGGCGACCACGGGCGACGGAGTCCTCGAACACGTCAGCGAGAGCAACGAGTTCGGTACCGGGATCGGCATTGAGCGCCTGTTCGGCAGCACCTGTGCCACGACCACCCACACCGACAAGGCCGACGCGGATCAGGTCACTTCCGGCAGCCCAAAGTCCTGTGGAAAGAGGAGCGGCGGCCGCAGAAACCGTGGCAGCGGCAGTGGCAGCGGCGGCTGATGAACCAAGAAACGCGCGGCGGGATGCTGCCGGGAATTCGCTGGGGCTGGTCATAGGGAAAACCTGTTTGCGAGGCTGAGTGGGTGGGAGAGAGTTGGTTGGCGGTTGGTGACTGGCGGTTGCCAGGAGCGGCAAAATCTTGCTGGAGTGCTTTAGGGTGACCAGGCGGAGCGTTTCGGTCAAGAGACAGCCGGGCAGTAGCCACGGAAACGCCGCAAATTCTGCCCATTGTCGGGTTTCGCTCTGCGAAACGAACACTCCCGGCCCTCACCCTGCAAAAACTCAAACCTCGAATGAGTCGGACAGGGAGAGAAGGAAACAGAGTTGGCAGGTATGCTGCCGCGAGGATGCCCTGTGCTGCCCTCCTCGATCTGCCGTGATATGTCGAGGACGCAGGATGTAGATTCTTCTCGGCACAACCTGTTTGCAGGTTTCGAGAGAAAAAACCCGACCGGCACCGCCATTCCACCAGAGTTTTGGACAGACAGGGAAAATCGCAGGATTCGGGAGCGGCAGGGAATCTGAAGGAAACTATCGCCAATTATGGGAATCCCGTTGACACCAGTGGCATTCAGCATCTCGAGAATTGCTTACGAAAGCCTGCCATGACTCGCATGATGATGAACGGAACGGCTTCCCGAATCACAAGAAGCAGCCGTTCACAGAGCTCGGCTTTTTTATTTGACTGAGGTCGGGCATTCTTCGCGAATGAGCGAGGAGGCAGACGCTGCATCCTTTTTCGAGCCCTGTCGTGAGTATGCCGTCGGGCGCTGCGATGGTCGTCTTTCGCTCTGCGAAAGAGCGGCACTGGAAGTGCTTTCGCAGAGCGAAAGGCGACAAAGTGACTGCCACTGGGCCAGCGCCAGCGATCTGACTCCGGCATGGCGGTGGCTGCGCGGGTCGTCGCGTTGCTGACTGCGTCCGGTCGATCCGCCGAATGGAAGTCAGCCTGCAGTTTCAAGGCAGGTCTGACACTCGCCCTTCAGCAGAATCTCGCTGACCTGGCCAATCTCCTGCGTCCGTCTTTTGGAGCCTGCAGTGAGCTCGAGCGGTTCGAGGCACTGGACGCGGCCGCAGGATAAACAGACGAAGTGCGGATGCCGGTTGCGATCCGGATGCTGCAGGTTTGCCAGTTCAAATCGCCAGACGTGGTCGCCCAGCTCGGTTCGCAGGAGCAGTCCTTCGTCGGTCAGGTCGGACAGATTTCGAAAGACGGTGGCCTTGTCGAAACCGGCCGGCACCAGTCGCTCAGCGAGGTCCGCGTGAGTCAATGGGGCGTGGGTCTCTCTGAGGATCTGCATCACGGCAATTCGTGCGGGGGTAGCCCGCAGCTGACGACTGCGCAGAAGTTCTCGAATGTCTTCAATTTCCTGCAGTTCATGTCGGCTGCTGCGTGTGGCCATGGTGAATCCTGAAACGAGCGCTACCGAATATGTCTCAGGTGATTCTAGAGGAAATCTTGAAGGACTCCAGAGGACAGTTGAATGATCGTCCCCTGTCGAAGGTTGTTCGGGAGGAAGCGAATGACTCAATTCAACAGTCTGCCCCTGACTGACAGCCGTGTCCCACGATGGTGCTGGCGAGGCTGCGTCTGGATTTATCCGGATGGTTTCAGCTTGTGATCCGGTGCGTGGGAACAGGGCGACCGGGGCGAAAGCTCTGAAGTGAAATCACGTTCTGGGTTGCACCGAAGATCTCGGCTACGTTCGCCAACTCCCTGCGTACGATGATTTCCAGTTCAGCGGGATCAATCGCCACGCGTGCGTTGACGACAACATTGGCCGCTGCTGTCGTTGTCCCTGACGCCAGCGAAAGCTCAGCGCCGGTTGAGTTGCTGACGATATTCGCGACGGCATAACTGGAATCACACAGACCAATGACCTTCAGATGGGCTGCCTCAGAGCTTGTTGCCAGCAGTCGCGCATGCAGTCGCTGGATCAAATCCATCAGTAAGCTGTCGAGTTCAAATCGGTTCCCGGATTCGACGACGACCTGGCTGTTGAGCCAGCCGAGCTCCGCTTCGCCGTCGGCGTAGATGTCATAATCGACCTCCATGACACGTTTGCCGAACTGGCCTCGCAGTTCGAGGGTTTCGATCAGAGCACTAAATCCATCCCCGGTCTTTGCAGAACATCGGAGCACAGGACGACCGGGATATTCCTTTTCAATGAGACTTTGAAGTTCAGCGACATGATCCGCCGGCAGTTCATCCACTCGATTGATCACCACAAAATCTGCTTCTTCAATCTGTTTGCGAAAGATGTAGTTGGCCTTTGGCGAAAAACCGCTGGTCGCTTCGCCGCGCAGGATTCGCAGGCCATGGCTCGGTTTCAGAATGACGCCGTAGGGCGCGATGTCGAGCGGGATACCGTAAACTTCTGTGAGCGGTCGGATGACCGTCGCAACCAGATCAGTGCAGCTGCCGACAGGCTCTGCCAGAATGATCTCAGGAAGCTGCCCTGCGCCGAGGTGTTCCACGGTCGATGTCAGTGCGTCGAAGTTGCAGCAGAAACAGGAGCCCGCCACTTCCCCCACATCAAAGCCCTGTGAACGCAGGCTTTGAGTATCGACCAGATCTGTGGTCTGGTCGTTGGTCACGATACCAACCCTTTTTCCCTGATTCATGTAATGTCGAGCAAGCCTGGAAATGGTGGACGTCTTTCCGGCACCCAGAAAACCGCCGACCATGATGTAAACGGGCTTCATCGTCGTTTGATCTCGCGTGAATTCGGGCAGCAGACAGGCCCTGGACTCTGTTGGAAGTGGTGAACTATGATTTACGATCGGGAACTTCAAGCCGGCAGCATCCGAGGTCGAGAAACCTTGTTCCCCTGCCGCCGGTACACTGCAAATCTTCATGCAGTCGATAGTACATGTAACGGCCGTCACGTCGGACTTCGACCAGATGGGCGTACTTCATGATCTTCAGATGATGCGAGACAGTCACCACTTCGGTTTCGAGCAATTCCGCGATATCTCCGACGGTGAGCTCTCCAAATCGCAGTGCATTGAGGATCCGCAAACGATGGGGATCACCCAGCGCTTTCAATCTTTCTGCACAATAATCAGCGTCGAAAACTTCCTGTGCCACTGGTTCCTGCCATCCTCGGGAAGATTTGGAATTTCATGAGCGATTTCGGGGCATGGTAATCACCGGACCATCATGTGGCAATTCGTCCGAATCCGGATTGGTTCGAGACGCTTCTGATCCTCGATGGAAGCGATTAATCATTGACCGCACTGGCTGAACGTCGAAGTTTGCGGTATCGCGGTGAATGAGGCTTCATGGCCTGCGATTCTTAATTCTTCCCAGCGAGCTGTCGAAACCGAACGAAGTTCACCGCGATGCCAAACAGTGCCATAGTCGTCTCTGATCTCAGCAAACGGGCCTCGATAGATCAGGTCAATCAGGCTGGAGTCCAGTGAGGTGGACGGCTTCAGGGCAGTGATCTTTGTTTCCCGCAATGGAAGTCCGTTTGTCTGAAAGCACGCACCCGATCGGAATGTTGTCAGACGAACATCAACAAACCCCGCCTCAGTCAGTTTTTTCATCAAAAGCGGTCTGGCGGGAACATACTTCACACAGGCCGCTGGCTCAGGCAAATTCAGCGGACCAGTCAGTGATGATTCACTCGTCAGCACATGGAGCTCCACCTGGCCTCCTGACTTCAGATTCATGAAGACCTCACAAAGAATTCGGCTGATATCCGCCTCTGATACCGGCACATTAAAGGTGCCACGAAGCCGAATTTGATCTGATGGTAGTGCGGGAATTGCAAAGTCGCTTCCCATCCGATGCTCCCAGACCGTCGGGGGCACTTGAGCGGTTGCCGGACTGCAGGAGGTCGAATCACCAACCAGCTGCTCCAGAGTCTGTCCGCCACCACGGTGCTCCAGATCACCCTCCAGAACGTAAAACTCCCATAACCGTTGATCTGGATCATGGACCCAGAACTTTGTCTGCTTTGCGTAGCAGCATTCCACACCTTCTTCACGCTGAGTGGAAATGCCGGCCGCCTCAATGCGTTTCTGTGCCTGCAGAAGATCAGCAGTAGTTGCGAAGCGAAATCCGAGATGATTCAGGGAGCCCGATTCCTGCGGCGGATTTGGCTCGAGGGAAAGCACCAGCGGCGGTGAGTCCATTTCGAACTTTGCATAGTCCGCTCTTTGTTTAGCAGGTGCAACACCAAGCACCAATTGCAGGAAAGAAGTCATTTTTTCGATGCTGGAAACATTCAGGGAAAGATGAAAACGGGTGCCAATCGAATTCGGTGGCAACGCCGCTGGGGAGAGTCGCATTTCCACGGGTACGGCAAGCGGAACGACAGTGGACATCACTAATTCTCCGGTATTGCAGCCATCGCGGACCGGACCGATGGAACGGCTGCGGTTGCTGGTAAAGAAACAGAAATCAGATGTGACTTTGAGGGTTCGGGGACAGTTACAAACCACGACCAAAATGCGAATCCAAAGGAAGCGGCCGCCAGAGCCATGAGGGCCGGAGCGTAGCTGCCGTACAGATTCAAACAACGAGCAAAGATGACTGGGCCCGTCGCTGAAGCGACGACCGTCAGCAGCTGTGCGACTGACTGGATCTGCCCAAGGTGCGTGCGACCAAATGCTCGGCTCCAGATGGTGAAAAACAGTACTGTTGTGAGTGTGCCGGAGATTCCCGTCCCGACTCCATAAAGACTGATCCCAGGCACTGAACGAACAGATGGCAGCATGGACATGCAAATCGCCTGCAGCAGGAGTCCGGCGGTCAGTAGACGATTGAGCGGAACACGCTGACAAAGCCAGCCAATCGGCAACTTGGTTACAAGCCCAACGGTCCCTGTCAGTGTGATCAGGTTGTAGAAGACATCCTTCGAAAAACCCTGGGATGTCAACACGGACTCGTTGAACAGTGAAAGCCCTGATCCGATCAGGCCGGTCAATGAGGTGGCGAGGGCAAAGACCCAGAACGCCTGGGTTCGCAGAGCATCCCGTAATTCAACACTGTTTTCGCACGGACGACCCTCGTGAGGATCCGCTGGCAGATGACAGCAATTGCTGGAGATCGCGGGTGCTTCTGCCGATGCGATTTCGTTACGTGGTCGTGGGTCTCTGCAGAAAATGAAGCACGCCGGCACGAATGCGGCGAGGCAATATCCCATCGCCCCCCAGACAACTCGCCAGTCGGCCTCTGCCCACGGTTTTGCAATCTGAGCGGCATAGGCAAAGCCGAGCGACAGCACGAGGGAATAGACTGCCATCGCGAGGCTGGTCCGCTGAGTAAACCATTTTCCAACCATTGTGATACTGATGACTGACAGAGCGCTCTGGCCAAATCCGCGAGTCAGCATCACGGCTAAAGCAAATTCGCGGCTGCCATGCAGTTGAGTCATCCAGAAAACCACAATCGCCAGAGCACCCACGGTGAATGTCAGGGTGCTCCGAAGGCCGAACCGATCGATGAACCAGCCACAGGGCAGGCAGAATAATCCACCCAGAAGCGTGCCGTAGAAGTTGATCTCGCTAAAAGCAAGTCGATCAATCCGAAGCGCCGGGTCACGCAGCAGTCTTTCGGTGATCATGCCAAGCCCATGTGTTCGGCCCGGCAGAGTGGCAACCATCGCGGCCGCTGCAAGCACCACGATGATCCAGCCGTACCACGTTCGCTCAGAACTCATGGTTGGGACCCCTGCTGCAGCCTTCATTGGTTCTTCCATAACGCACTATCGAAAATAGGGGGTACCGGAAGAGTTCTGGAGTTTGCTTTGCTTCAGCATCTCCTGAAACGCAGCATAGTGATGCTGTCGCTGGTCGCCGCCATCAGAACGCGCGTTGTAGCTGATGTAAAACGCCCGTCTCATTCCATTCGATTTGTTGGCAGCGGATCCATGCGGGGTCAGACCGTGAAAGATGGCCACATCTCCCGGATTGAGTTCAAGGAACTCACGACGGCTTTCACAAACACAGTCGGCAGGCAACATGTACTTATCTGGATCGGCAGACAGAAACCGCCCATGATAGCCGCGGTAGACTTCAGTACAGCCGTTGTCCCGGTTGCTGCCGTCGATTGCCAGCAGCACCGTCAGAAAGGAACGTGGCCACCCCGGCCAGTTTTGTGGAATGTCCTGATGAAGATCGTAGCCTTTTGCTCCGGGCATCTTGTAAATGAGCTTTTCCTTGAAGAGTTCGGCCGGCTCACCATAGATGCCTTCCAGAACAGAAATCAGCCTCTCGTTGAAACAAACACCACGGAACAGCCTGGAAAGATCGTTCACAGGATCGAAGACCTCAAACAACAAGTCTCCCGTTTCATGATGAGGCATAAAACGGCATCTTACGTTATTGGTATCCACCAACGCGGCTGCTTCGATCAGCAATCGGTCGCACTCACGCTGCATGGAATTCACTTCACCGTCAGCAAAGACTTTGCGAAGCACGATGAAGCCGTTCTTGTGGTATGCATTCAGTTGGCTCGGAGTGATCCCTGCCGTCTGCGAGGAATGGATCGACATGGCAACGATCCCTTCGGATGATCAGAATTCAGAAATGATTTCGCCGCCCTCACGAGTGCCCAGGGCTCTCCAGGTATTCAGATTGATGTTGTCACTGATAAATCGCGCGGATCCGTCGCAAAGCAGAACCTGCACTCCACCAGTGTGCATGCTGCGTGCTGCTTTCCAGCCTATTGCGGTATATCCGAGACTGAAGGCATTCGTGATGCAGTCAAAGTTCCTGGAATTCGGCGTGTAATAGTGATTGTAAGCCGTGTTGCGAATTTCGCCGGAATACCAGAGGAACTGACGAGGGTTGGCGATATTCCATGCTCCGGGGGCGGCACAGGATGCGTCGTCGAGGGAGCTTTGGTAAGTGGTCAGATAGCCGTAGCTTTTTTGTGGCGAGCGTGGCACGGTCGGAGTTGTCTCACCGAGAATACTCTCGGCTATACACGCGGTGTTGCTGGTTCCGTCGGTAATCATGGCAATCCGCACATTTGAGTTTGCAAAGGTCACACCATTGGAGTTATACGGCGATCCATTCGCAGCAGCGCCACTGGCATTCGTGTAGATTCCGTCACCCTGATTACCGCAGTAGTTTGACGGACCAAGTGCAGCAACCCCGTAGCCGCCCCCCAGCGACTGCGACTTGTCGCTGGGACAAAGATACGCGGGGACGATGAGTGCCGCTGCTACGGCGTTACCGGGATCGGCAATGTTGTAGGGCGCTGTTGCCGCGTACGTCGGGGCATTGAGATTCATCGAGTTGTAGACATTCGACTGCTCCATGAAGGGGCTTAGATAGGCGAGGATCCCCCAGTTTCCGGCGCTGTAGCGAAAGTTGCCCCCGGGAACGAGATTCGGCGGGAACAAACGGTGCGTGCTTTCATAGTTGTGCATAGCCAATCCCAGTTGCTTCAGGTTGTTCCTGCACTGCGTACGCCGCGCGGCCTCGCGAGCCTGCTGAACTGCAGGCAACAGCAGCGAGACCAGAATTGCGATGATCGCGATCACCACGAGAAGTTCGATCAAAGTGAATCCACGCCGTCGCATGACAGGTTCCTTGTCCTTCCAACTGCACGATTGCAATAACACTCTCATGCACATTAGAATGTCGGAGTGTGTTTTTCGCAATCCTGCCGGATGGGATTTTGGACGCGAATTGTGAATTTCGGGACTGGAACTCAGAAAGCGAGTCAGGCTTCATGCGTTATTTGGTTTCGTTGGTGTCGATGGTAGTGGTCTTTGCTGTCGCAGGGGGTTGTCAGAGGAGCGAGCCGATATCGCAAAGTCTGATGCATCAGGTTCTGGGTGCTCTGCAGATTCCCGACCGAACGGAGAGGGACTCTGCTTTGGCGACGGCGTGCCGAGAGTGCGCTGCGGCAGCTGACGCAGAGTCTGTTTTTCTGGGAATTCCGCGGATTGAAGAACAGAAGTTGCGAGACGAGGTTATCAGGGATTGTGTAGCGACGTTTGTGGCAGCCAGCAGGATGGAGGTTGCAAGGCGACTTGTTGATTTGATCACGGATCGCACATTAAGAGATTCAGTGCGGAGTACTTTACCGACATGACAAGTCGCTGGCGGTGCCGCACAGTTGCCCGAAGCCCGCACTTGTGGAAATCTGCATCCGATTCTTATTCAGGTTCATGGCACCTGAGGGGCCAATCGCAGACCGCAAAGATCAATAACGAGGACTCGTGAACGGATGAGAATGAGGGTGTTCTGAATCACATCGTCGCGGGAGTATCGATCGGCTCCGGACAAGGCGTTACTCAGATTTCGGGCCGATGTACCGAGTGGCGACGACCACGTCGTCGTACCAGACGGTACGGCTTGTCCCGCCACCGGTTCGGGCGTAGCTGGCTGGTTCCAGCCAGAGCGAGAGCTGCACTTTGTTTACCTTCAGGGCGTCGGTGGAACGCCAGTTGATGTTGCGGAACGCGCCGCATTTTCTGCCGTCGATCCAGCAGTCCAGTTCGCCGTCGTCCTGACCCGCCGTGTTCGCCTTCACCCGCCACTCGACGCAGACCCAGGTTTCACGTTCTGGCACCTGGTCGGGGTCTGGCCGGAACCAGTTGCCCCAGTAGTTACCGCGGCCGTCGGCCTGCATCTTCCACCAGTAGGCATAGAAGATCAGTGCCCCGGGCGGATCCCAGTTGCGCGGGCCGATCGGTTCCAGCGTCGCCCAGAAGAACTTGTCACCATCCGGGGCTTTGCCCGCCCCCTTGAAGCCACCCTTGCCGGCGTCGGCCATAAAGCCGCTGCCTCCGTGGCCGTGGTAGCCGTAGTCTCTGCCGTAGCGGACGTAGTAGCGCATGTACAATTCGTTGTGACCGGGCTTGAGCCACTTTACAAAGGTCACGTCTTCATAGCCGTCCCTGCGGAGCTGCACTTTGGCGGAGTGCCTGCCGCGGGCGACGGTCGTGTCTGTCTCAGCCTCTACCGGCTCGGTGGCGTCGGTTGCTCCGCGGCCTTTGCGGCGGTTGACCTCGTCCCAGCCCGCGCCGACCTTGCCGTCTTCGAAGTCGTCGTGGAACAGAACGGCCTGATTACGGCCGATGCCGATGTCTTTGGGGTATTTTGCGGCCAGCCCATTATCCTGGCCGCGTGCCGCGTTCAGGGACAGGCAGAGGGCGAAAAGAAAACGGCAGAGTTGGGTCGGAAAGGGTTTCACGTCAGTGCCTCCGGAGCCGGCTGGACGGGTTCGAAGCGAGCCTGTCCTGTCCGGCGTATAGCCTGTTTCGTACCATTTGTCGTCTTTCGCTCCGCGAAAGAACGGCATGCATGTCCTTTCGCAGAGCGAAAGGCGACAAAGTGACTGCCCCTGGGCGTTGGGCGACGGAATTTGTTGCGATGCGCGCGGGGTGGTGCATGGCACTGCTGCACGCTGCTGCACGTGTCGGGGCCGACGGACTGGAAGTCCGTCGTACCTTTTGGGGCGAGGCAAGGTGCCATGCATCTTTGAGCATTGATCTTCCGGCGTCCGGGGCTTTGGAAGGCGGAGCTCCTGCTGAACCGTAGCAGCTGTTTGGGGTGACAGACCGGATGCCTGTCGCACGTTTCGGAAGTCGGACGGGACGATCGAACACCGCTGCAGCAGGTTTGCCTGGACGTGGCTGCAGTGGTGTCGGTGAAATGTCTTCATGGGATCTGGACTTCATAGTCGTCCGTAATCCCGGTGTGCCGATCCCAGATTCGCAGGGTATTCCAGCCGAATTGCAGGGAATTCAGCACGTCCTGAGAATCCGTGACGGAGTGACCATTGACTTCGAGGATGATGTCGTAGCCTGTACGGAATCGGGCCGTACGGCGGTTGCCGTTGGAATCGGTGTAATGCAGCACGCGCCGTGCGCTGTCCGAATCCACTCGCGCACCGACAATCCGTCCATTCGGTGTGTTCTGGCGAAACGGCGACGCAGAAATTCCCAGTCGCGGCTGGCCACCGTTCGGCACAGGAGAGGGCACCGGGCGCCCCTGCTGAGCCCACAGCGATTCCCCGGCTGCGGCGAAGACAAACACAGTGCACACCAAAGACACCAGACGCAGAAAACGCGGATTCATCAGTTGCTCCTTTGAAAACAGAGTGACAGGCACATCAACCCCCCACCCTCTGTTACACAGGGCAACTCAGACCGTGACAAAAACTTCTCTGCGGTTTCTGCATCACGAGGTCACTTTCCCGGCGCGTTTTCATTTCCCGTCTTTTTCCCGGCCTTCTTTTTCTGCCCGGCTTTTCCGGCGGCGTTGTCAGCATCGTCTGTGAATGGAGGCTGATCAAAGACCACCGGCTCGGGTCCTGGGGCCACCCGCGGATCACCGGATGCTCGCAACGCCTCCAGCAGCCGTTCCGACAATTCCTTGCGGACATCTGCGAACTGTGGATCTGCGGCCACATTGTGCAGCTGATCAGGATCCGCCTTCAACGCATACAGCTCTTCACCGGGCCGCAGTGCGAAGGCCCGATCGAGGAACGGACGCCACTCGGTATCGCTCAAACCCTGTTCAATCACCCAGGCCTTTGTGGGGCTGGCGTCCATGTCCGCAAACGCCGCGAAGGTGCTGGCATTGAGCTGTTCTGTGGCGGGCATGGGACCTTCCGGCAGCCCGAAGCCGGGCGCGGTCCCCATGGGCCAGCGGTCCGGAGCAAAATTGCGGATATATAAATAGTCTCGCGTGCGAATTGCCCGCTGGGGATACGGCAGCAGATCCGTGCGCGCCCGCGCCACATGTCGCTCGCGGCCAATCAGGACGCTGTCGCGCCCGGCCTCCACCTGTCCCCCTGAAGACTGCTGCAGCAGTGACCACAGGCTGCGTCCGGTCATCACATCCGGAACCGGCACGCCTCCCGCGTCCAGCACCGTGGGTGCCAGATCCGGAAGACTCACAAAGTCATCGACAACTCGTCCACCAGGAATGCGCCCCGGACAGGCAATCGCCAGCGATACGTGAGTACCGAGATCATACAGATTGCATTTGCCACCCGGGACTCCGGGCATCCCGTGGTCACCCGACACGATCACGAGCGTGTTTTGGGCCAGGCCGTCTTCCCGGAGCACCTGCAGCAGGGCACCAAGTCCGGCATCCAGAGCCTGTACTTCACCCAGATAGTCGGCCACATCCTCACGCACCTCTGCCACATCCGGCAAGTGACCGGGCAGCCGGCCCTGCAGTGTATCGGGGTTGATGTTCCAGAATTTTTTACCGGAGCCCTGAATCCACGTGCGATGGGTGTTGGTGGGCCCCCACCAGTACAGGAACGGCTGTCTGCCGTCTGCCGCCTTCAGAAATCCGCGAAAGTTCTGCCGCACCTCCTCAAGCAGCTGCTCTTTGACTGCCGTCGGATCCGGGGCCTTCGCGAGTTCTTCAGAAAAGTCATTGAAGCGTCCGCCGGCGAAATTGACGGCCGTTCGCCGGGCTCCGATCGGGGCATTCGCCGGGGAACCCGGACTCCACACCTTGCCGTGACTGCCGATGCGATACCCGGATTGCTCCAGCAGCAGCGGAAAGGAAGGAATCGCAGCATCCCAGATGGCCCCCTGCAGAATCGCTCCCCGTCCCGTCCTCCAGAAGTACTGGCCTGACAGCAGCGAGCTGCGGCAGGGTGTGCAGGACGGGGCGTTGACAAAGGCGTTGGTAAACAGCACGCCGGCTTTGGCAAGTCCGTCAAAATTCGGAGTCTGCACGACGTCGTTGATGGTGCCCGGCCGCAGCTGCCCGTAAGCGCTGGCGAAGTGCCCCCAGTCGTCCGCGAACACCACGACGACATTCGGTCGCTCCGCTGCTGCCAGTGGCGAAACAATACTTGCGCGGCCACACAGGACCAGCGCGAATGCGAGGGTGAATCGACAACAGGAGGACAACATGTGGAATCCTTTTTGGGGACGGCTGTCGGGATGCTCAGAGATCCGCGTCAAAATAACACGTTCCTGCAGGGAATCAAACGCTGCCACTGCGCGCTGAATGACCGAGTGGCTGGACAGCATCCGGTCACCTCGGCCATATTTGTCGGCACGGATTGCCCGTCCGGTGCTTGACTTACTCAATCGTTGACTGCAGATCTCGGTCAGCAAAAGCCTGTGTTCGGTGATCTCCTTCATGTGATCCTGACAGCTCGTGCAGTGCATCTCAAGCCGAAAAAGGATTCCCATCCATGTCCCGATCCGGCATCTTTCAATCGCTCCGTCGTCTTGTGCAGGCCGCACACCTCGCCGACAGTCTCAGGATTTCCTCACGCGAGTCCCTCGATCTGCTCACGGATCGTGTCGGTCAGGTGGCGGAAAACGGTGGTGAGGTGATCGATAACCTGCACAAAACCATGCTGGGGCTTGCGCGTGAGTTCGACCTGCAGCTTGAGGATGTGAACAAACCGGATGGCGAAGTGTTCTACAACTTTTTTGGTCAGAGCTATTCAGAGGCGGAGGTGGTGGACGATTTTCGCCGCTTCGTGCCCACCATAAAGAGGACGATCTCCGCGGTCTCTCCAAAGGTAACCGTTCACACAGCGATGCACTTTCCGAGGTCGGTTTTGGAGAATGCATCCTGAAGGTACTGGTCACACGGGACTTAGAGTGCTGCGTGTATAGAGATCCGGAAAAGCAGACTGGAAACTTGTGGGGACGGATTGCAGGGATGCAGGGTGCCAGCCCCCAGACCCCCGCCCTCAACGGCTTTGCTGCTTACGAGGCGCGCTGAATGCGTCTGGACCAGCGACGATTTCAGTCATGAATCAGTCCGTTTTGGAACTGATTCCAGATCACAGGCTCGATCGCGCATCTGTGCAATCTGCGTGATCTGTGGTTAAAACAAGGGATTCGGATTTGGACCACAGATTTCACAGATTTCACAGATTCCACAGATTTGCTGCTTGCGAGGCGTGCTGAATGTGTCCGGACGAGCGAAAATTTCAATCATGAATCAGTCAGTTCTGGAACAGCTTCCAGATCACAGGCTCAGTCGCGCATCTGTGCAATCTGCGTGATCTGTGGTTAAAAAAAGCGATTCGGATTTGGACCACAGATTTCACAGATTCCACAGATGATGGGAGCTTTTCAGTGCCGTGTCTGTGCGATTCTCTGCGGTTGTCACCGGGCACGGCGATCGCTGCACGTCTCTGGACGATGATGCACCATTCGGTCGCAGGCTTCCGGGGGGAATCAGCTCGCGAGTTTCCTGACATGCCCAGCCGCAACTCCGCGTTTGCGTTTGGATTTCGGCTTCGCCGTGCCCACGGGCTGCTGGCCTGGTCTGTCGCTCGACGGTGGCAGCGAGGAATTGCTGGAGTTCGTGCCAGGCCGACGCTCGAGCTCTTCGAGCCGATGTACAAACATCAAAAAACACTCGCGTGCCGCAGGACCACTCTGGTCCCACGCCTCCTGCGGAATACAGTCTGGTTTGATCAGCGATCCTTCGCTCATTCGCGAAGAATGCCCGATTTCAGCAAATCAGAAAGGACCAATACTGTGCACGGTTGCTGCGATTACGGCCTGTAAGGCCAGCTCCACCAGCCCGGGATGCAATCCCGGGATACTGGCCCGAACATCCCTTTCGGCCTGTCAGATTTCCGCAAAGGTGCATGGCACCTTAATGGCCTCAATGGATGGCGTTCGAGGCGATTTTCCGTACGTTTTGAGAAGGTGGTCTTGACCGATTTTGGGGAGGGGCAGTCGTCAATTAGCCGGTGGGGGCAGAGACAGGTTGGACGTTTTCAACAGCCTTATGGCTGAATACGTGTGCGTGACTTGAAATCGACAACCACCACGTTCTCTGCAAGTCCGGCATTGATTGCTTCCTGCAGCGGGATGCGGGGATAGGATCCGTTGACTGCCTGACGTCCGCCGAGGTCGTCTCTGTAGAAATTTCGCATTTCGTCGATCGTCGCAAGGATTTTTGACTCGCCGTTTGGTTTGAACACGATGACACCTGATCCGGCACTTTCCAGGGAGCTGAAGTTGTCATGTGCTCCGTGCATTACACGAGTGTCTCCCATGAGTTTATTGATTTGTTCGGTTACCATCTTGACGATGGGGTTCGTTCGATCTGGTAACGGCATCCCTTTGTAGGTGGCGAGGGTGATGTTCTGACCTGGGTTCATGGGGTCCACGACTCCCATCAGATCATAGTCGCCTGTAATTGGTTTTCGGCTGTGCGGATCGATGATTTGTCCTGGCCGCAGTGGCCATTCAGCTGACTTTCGCAGGTCCAGCCTGGCTCCCCCGGCCGCCTCGGCGATGAGGTCCTCTCCGACGACATAGTAGCCGTTTGCAAGAGCATCCCTGGTTTCGTTAAGAGCTTTGGCCGGGTCCTTACTGATCGTGGCGAGGCCGGTTTCTGAACTGGTCTTGGATTTGATGCACGGCGGTTTGGCTGGATAACCCTTCGTGATCCATTGCATAGCCGTGGGATTGGTGAACCGCACCATGATGAATTTCTTTGTGTTCATTGCCACTTTGGCAAAAGCTTCCGCGTGCTTTGCCAGCATGCCTGCTCTGGCTGCGTTTGCCGCGAGTATTCCGCTGGCAGCCGTGGCCGCTCGAACTGCTGCGGGCTTGCCTTTTCGCGTGACCAAAAGGACGAAGACGGCCACACCGACGACGGCGATGAAATTCGCAAGATGTCCTGCTGCCCGATCGAGATCGGCTTCGGATTTGGCCGAGGCTGTGATGGAAATGAAGCTCAGAAAATCCTCGGAGACCTTCCAGATCACTTGAATTGACATGTACAGCCCGAAGGCGAGGAACAAGCCCATGATGGCATCGACAATCCAGCCTATGGGGCAGACCTGTGAAACGGCCCAGGCGACAAGCACGGGAATCAACCCTGCGAGCATCCAGGGGCTAAGCATTTGTTCGAATTCTTCCCGGATCTCTCCGGTGAGTTTTGGGGGCGTCTTTAGCAACGCCATCCGGAATTTTTCCTCCAGCGTCCAGCCATCGATGGGTCCGGAAGGCGGGGCGGCCGTTGCGGTTCTGGGGTTTTCAGAACGCATTCCCAGGGATTCGTCGTTGAAGGGCATGGCAGGTTCCTGCAGGTCAGGATCACGGTGGATTCTGTGCCACTACGGGCGGGCCGAACGCGGGAAAGGATTTTTTGTACAGTATCGTCTCTGTTGGGCAATGAAATTGGTTTTAGCATAGTCGTGCAATCCGCGTTAAACGGGACACACCTTCTGACATCACAATTGAACGAAGCTGCCGTTGTGATCGGCTAGCGGGACGTGCGGAGTTGGTTGAGCAGGCGCTGCATTTCGGCGAGTCGGCTGGATTCGGTGGTGGCGAGGTTCTGTGTTTCGCCGGGATCGGACTGGAGATCGTAGAGCTGTGGTTCGGGGTGATTGCCGGTTTCAATGTTGACCTGTCGATTGAGTACTGGTCCGCGGCTGGGTTCGATGAATTTCCAGCGACCCTGGCGAAGTGAGAGTGAGGCGGCCTGTTGCACGAGGTGGTCGCGACCGTGTCGATCTGTGCCAGTGAGAGTGCGGAGTTGTTTCTGGCTGTCGGGGCCGGCATCGGGGGGCAGAGATTCACCGGTCAGCTCCGCGAAGGTGGCGAGGAAATCGATCTGGCAGACGAGTGCTTCGGACGTGGTGCCGGGTTCAACGTGACCGGGCCAGCGGACCAGGAAGGGAACTCGCGTCCCCCCTTCAAACGCACTGTACTTGCCGCCTCGCCACGGGCCTGAAGGCCGATGGTCACCGTTGAGTTCAGCAGCCTGATCGCGGTAACCATCGTTGAGCACCGCGCCATTGTCGCTGGTAAAGATCACCAGCGTGTTGTTTGTGAGCTGATGCTGGTCGAGGCACTTGAGGATTTCGCCGACGGACCAGTCCAGCTGACGAATGACATCCCCGCGGGGGCCCAGCTGAGTGGAGCCGGCAAAACGCTGATGAGGAACGCGGGGAACATGCACGTCGTGGGGATTGAAGAACAGAAAGAACGGCTGGCTGCGATGCGCTGCCACATGGCGGTCGATAAACGAGATCGCTTTCGATGTAAACACGTCGGCCATGTCTTCATCGACCCAGCGGGCACTGCGGCCACCGGACATGAAACCGATGCGGCTGATGCCATTGATAATGGTGGCGTTGTGACCATGGTCCCAGGCCATTTTGAGGAGTTCAGGATTTCTGGCACCGGTCGGTTCATCGCCAATCGGCCCTGAGAAGCTCACGGAAATCGGATCATCGGGATCCAGCCCGACCACACGATCGTTCTCTACATACACACAGGGCACGCGATCGCCTGTTGCCGGCATCAGAAAGCATTCATCGAAACCAATTTCGAGCGGACCGGGGGTGATCCGGCCGTTCCAGTCGGGCTTTTCGCCACCCAGTCCGAGATGCCATTTGCCGACAACGGCGGAGCGATAGCCGGCGGATTTGAGGAGTGAAGCTACCGTGGTGCGGCCAGGCAGAATAATGGCCCCGGCATCTCCGGGTGCGATTCCGGTGCCCTTGCGTCGCCAGGCATATTCACCGGTGAGCAGAGCGTAGCGGGAGGGCGTGCAGGTGGCAGCGGCGCTGTGTCCATCGGTAAAGCGGCAGCCTTCGGCCGCGATACGATCAATCTGCGGCGTGGCAACTGCGGTGGCGCCGCTGCAGGAGATGTCACCGTAGCCAAGATCATCAACGAGGATGACGACGATGTTGGGGCGATCAGCGGCGCTGGTGGGGGAGGTGAAGCAGGTGAGGAGTGCAGCGGCGATGCAGGGAAGCAATCGATGGGCAGCTCGGCGCATGGAAGCGGGCTTCCTGATGGGAAGTCGAGAGAGGACAGATTGGCCGCGCGGCGGCATGACGCCGTGCATTTGCGGAGCCTTTGCGGCTACTGTTTGTTTCGCGAGAATTCTGCGGAGCGGCCGTTGGCGGGGGCTTCGGGGGCTGGGTTATCGGCGGGTCGGAGGGATTCGAGTTTCTTTCCCTGGAGGAGGGCATCGACTGCGAGGTCGAGGTTGCGGGCGGTGATGCCGCCTTCGACGATGCCTTCGCGATTGACGAGGAACATGGTGGGGAGTGAGACGATGCCGAAGCCGAAGTCACCGGGTTGTCCGCCTGGCTGTGGGGCGGGTTCGCGGAGGTTTTGCCAGCGGATGTTGGATTTGGTGAGGAAGGCGGTGGCGGCTGCGGGGTCGGGGTCGAGGTTGATGCCGAGGATTTCGAAGCCGGTTTTCTGATGTTTGGCGAGTGCGGCCTGGAGGAATTCGAGGTCATCAGCGAAGGGCTGGGCGTAGGAGGCCCAGAAGACGACGAGGACGACTTTGTTGCGGTATTGAGTTGAGGAGATGGGTTGGTTCTGCAGGTTTTTGCCGGCGAGCTGGAGTGGGCTGCCGATGAGGTTCAGCCGTTTGAGGGCTCCGGTGGCTTTGACGCCGCCTTCGGTTTGGGGGTAGTTTTTGGCGAGCTGTGCGTACCAGGCTTTTGCATCATCGATGCGGCCCATGAGTTCGTAGCTGATGGCAAGCTGGACGACGGCGTCGGGGGCATCATCGGACGCTGGCCACTGGCGGGCGAAGGCTTCGAGTTGTTCGAACCACCATTTCTGGGTGGCTTCGCGGGCTGTGCGTGCTTCGGCTTCTCCGGTGGTTTTGTCGTCGGCTTTGAGTCGCACGGCATATTCGGCCATGAGTCGTCTGTAGGAGACGTATCCGAGGAGGGTGTTATTGGAGCGGACGGCGGTTTCGAGGCTTTGCAGTCGGGTCAGTCCATCGCTGTAGAGACCGGACTGCGTGGCGGTGGAGAGGCTGTCGGTGTATTGCTGGATCCACTGGGCGCGTTCTTCATCGGTGCGGGCCTGTCCGATGAGTTTTTCTGCGAGGTTTGCGCGGGCGACGTTGTAGTTGGCGAGTTCCTGGGGTGAGGCATCGGGGCGGGGGCTGTTTTCATCGAGTTTCTGGAGGTCAGCGAGCAGTTTCTGCATGTCGGCGGACATTTCGCCGGCAGTGGTGCCGGTGGAGCCGAGGCCGGTCTGCATGAGGATGCCGCCGAGGGCGACGACGGCGGTGCCGCTGGTATCGAGGGGTGTGGGGACGCTGACAAGCTTCCAGGCTAGTCCCACCTGCACCATTTCGCCGATGGAGATGAGTTCAAGTTTCTCGCCATTTTGAACATAGGCCATGGCATTTTCGAAGACCATAAGGTCCTGACCCGCTCCGCTTTGTTCGGCGGGGACGAGTCCGGGGAGGGCGGCATCGAAGCGGACCCAGATGCTTTTGGAATTGAGGATGCGTCCACCGGAGACGGCGGTCTGGGCTTTCTTTGGGAGGTCCGCGGAGGCTTCCTGGAGTTGTTTGGCCATTGCGGCGGGGACTTTGAGCGATTGAATGTCGCTGTCGGTGATGATGACGGATTCGAGAGCGACGAGGTCACCGGCGATGAGTGCTTCGACGGCGACGCGTGCGGCTTCCTGGGCGGAGATCATTCTCCACGATTCGATGCGACCGTCTTCGTTGGCATCGACGCCCCAGCGTGTGCCGCCCCAGTTCATCCAGCGAAACTGGTCGGGGCGAATATTGCGGCGCGCTTTGTGATCGCCGTTGGTGTCGATTTCGCGGTAGACTTCGAGACCGAGCCGGTAGTAATGGTAGATGTCGGGAGGACCGTCGCCGTTGGAATCGGTAAAGCGTCGGAGCGGTTCATTGGCGGGGCCATAGATGACGTAGCTGTTCTTTTCCTGAACGAGCCGGCATTTGGGGAAGTCTTCTGGTTTGGGCGTGTCGAACTCCACGCCTTTCTGAATGGGGACGTATTGTTTGAGCAGTTGTTCGGCGGTGACCTGCCGCTGCTGAGCGGAGGCGGGTTGCGTGGCTGCGAGCAGAAGAATCGCGGCTAGCCCGAGAGTCCGATATGTAGAAAACTTACCCATCCCCAGTACTCCATTGAATTGTGGGATTTCAGCAGACGGCGTGTGTTATTCAGAGAACTGGCGGAGCATTTCCGGCAGTTTTCGCCGCAGTCTGGAGGAAACGGCGGATTGGAGTCAATGGGAAGTTTCCGGTTCCGTCTGATGAGTCTCGTCCGAGGCTTCGATTTTGAGCAAAAACTCTGGGATTCTGGAATTAAGGTGCCATGTACCTGTGTGGAATTAGGGTGCCATGTACCTGCGGATGCGTGCTCGTTGGCAGGACTGTTGGTATCACGCAAAGGCGCCAAGGAAGGACAGAGGTTTGAGATTTCCTGGATTTCATCTTTGCGGCTTGGCGCCTTTGCGAGAGGTAGAATGCGGAGCAAGCAGAGGTCCGGGGGCGTGTGGGCGTGCAATTCGATGGACGAACAGGGGGTGTCCTTTCCATCTTTTCAACGTCCCCGGCTTGGACGGTTGCGATGGGTGTGAGGCCGGGTGGATGTGTCGCGGATCGAAACGCGACGATTGCCAGGGCATGTGGGTTGTCAGGTGGCGGCGGGGAGGCGTTTTTTCCATGCCTCGATTTGGGTGTTGACTGCTTCGCGTCCTCCGGAGCCGAAGGACTGGAGGGCGAGATTAGCGTTAACGGTTCCGAGAACGCTGGCGACGTCCGCTTCGATTTTGGGGCAGGCTTCGTGGAGTTCGGCGAGGGGGAGATCGGCGAGTCGGCAGTTTCGGGCTTCGCAGTGGGCGACGAGTCTGCCGACGGTTTCGTGGCCGGTTCGCATGGGAACACCTTTGCGAATGAGGTATTCCATGAGGACTGTGGCATCGAGGAAGCCGTCTTCGAGTCGGGCGGCGATTCGATCTTTGCGAAGTTCTGCGCCGGCGATGATGGAGGGTGCGAGTTCGAGGCAGGGCTGGAGGGCATCGAGTGCGCCGAAGAGTGCGAGTTTGTCTTCCTGGAGGTCACGGTTGTAGGCCATGGGAAGACTTTTGAGCAGGATCAGGAGTTGGGGGACGGCAGCGTCAACGCGGGCGGTTCGGCCGCGGATGAGTTCGAGCACGTCGGGGTTACGTTTCTGGGGCATGATGGAGGAGCCTGTGGTGTAGGCATCCGGGAGTTTGAGGAAGCTGAATTCGGTGGTGAACCAGATGATCCATTCTTCGGCCCAGGTGCTGAGGTGTGTGGCGATGAGTGCGAGGCAGAAGGTGAATTCGACGAGGTAGTCGCGATCGCTGCTGACATCGAGGCTGTTGGCGGCGACGGAATCGAATCCGAGGAGTCTGGCGGTGAGGGAGCGATCGATGGGGAGTGAGGTACCGGCGAGTGCGGCGGCGCCGAGGGGGTTGACGTTGACGCGTTTGCGGCAGTCGGCGAGTCGTTCGCGGTCGCGCTGGAATTTTTCGATGTAGGCGAGCCAGTAGTGTGCGGCCATGACGGGCTGGGCGCGCTGCAGGTGGGTATAGCCTGGCATGACGACATCGGAGTCGGTGTCGCAGCGGTCGAGGAATGCGCGCTGGACGTCGGTGAGGAGTCGATCGATGGTGTCGATGGCGTCCCGGGTAAAGAGTTTGAGGTCGGTGGAGACCTGGTCGTTGCGACTGCGGCCGGTGTGGAGCCTGCGTCCGACGTCGCCGATGCGGGTGATCAGCGCGTTTTCGATGTGCATGTGGATATCTTCCAGATCCTGTCGGAAGGTGAACTGCCCGGAAGCAATTTCTTCACCGATCTGGTCGAGGTGGGCGCAGATGTGGTCTCGATCTTCGGCGGAGATGAGACCGCAGTGGGCGAGCATGGTGGCGTGGGCCATTGAGCCGCGGATATCGACGGCATAGAGGCGGCGGTCGAAGCTGATGGATTCTGTGAAGGCTTCAACTCGGGAATCTGTTGCCTGATGAAAACGTCCGCCCCATGCCTTTGCCACTGGTGTGCTCCGCTGACTGTGGAAGTTCGCGCGGCGGCGCTGTTGAACGGCAGCACCGCCGACGGTGTCTGCTGCAGTCTACTCGGGACGCTTACCGTGTTCCACGATCACGGTGGTGCGAATGCCGCCACGGGGGGTGAATGCGGCCTCGATTTTCATCCAGCGCGGGTTGGTGACGGCGACGAGGTCGTCGAGGATCATATTGGTGACGCGTTCGTAGTAGGCACCGTGGTTGCGGTATTGCTGAAGGTAGAGTTTGAGTGATTTGAGTTCGTAGCAGACTTTGTCGGCGACGTAGGTAATGGTGAGGGTGCCGAAGTCGGGGTGTCCGGTTTTGGGGCAGATGGAGGTGAATTCCGGGGCGATTGTTTCAACGATGAAGTTGCGGTTGGGGAATGGGTTTTCGAAGGTTTCGAGAGTATCGCGAGAGGGGTCGGACATTGTGGAGGCTCGGGGATAAGATTTGTTGGAGTTGGCGAAGGCATGAAGAAACATGCCGTGACGAGTTGAAACGTGTTTGTGTGCTGCGGTGGATGAGTCGGGAGCCCGCGGGTTATTTTGACAGCGGACACCTGCGGTGGTGTGCCGTGGTGAGGATTTTAGACTGCTCCGGGAATGCTCAATTGGTGCTCGGGCCGGAATTCCTGGAGAATCGAATGGCGGATGGGGATCAGGCGTCCGGGACGCGGTAGCGAGTGACGATTTTTCGGGCGGCGCGGAGTCCATCGACGGCTGCGGTAACGATTCCTCCGGCGTAGCCTGCTCCTTCGCCAATCGGGTAGACGCCCGGCATGTGGGGGATTTCCATGGTTTCGGGATCGCGATCGATACGAACGGGCGAGCTCCCGCGCATTTCGGGGCCGACGAGTACGGCGTCGGGGAGGTAGCGTCCATTCCATTGGCGATCCATGACGGGGAGTCCGGCCTGGACGGCTTTAAGGATGGGTGTTGGGAGCAGAGACGCGAGGTTGCGTGGGCGGGTGCCACGTTCGTAGGAGGAGGGAATTTTTTCGTTTGGGCTGGGGGTGCGATTGGCGAGAAAGTCCCGGGCGCGCTGAATGGGGGCGGAGTAGTCGGCGCCGGTGAGCTGAAAGGCGAGGCCTTCATAGTGTTGCTGGAGGTGGACGCCGGCGAGCGGGTGGTGGCTGCCGAATTCGCTGGTGTCTAGGGTAACGACGAGGCCGCTGTTGGCGAAGGGTGTATCGTGCCGTGAATTGCTCATGCCATTCGAGCAGAACCGGTTGGGTTCTGAAATGCTGGGGATTACGATGCCGCCTGCACACATGCAGAAGGTGAAGAGGTCTTTTTGACCGCGGGCAACGAGTGAATAGTCGGCAGCGCCCAGGAGCTGCAGGTAGCTGTCGCGTCCGTACTTATGCTGGTTGATGAGTTCCTGTGGTTGTTCGATGCGGAGGCCCAGCTGGAAGGCTTTTTGGCGGAGTGGGAGTCCGGTGTTGAGAAGCATTTCGTAGGTATCGCGGGCACTGTGTCCGATGGCAAGCACGCAGACTGTTGTGTGAATGGTGCCGGAGGAAGTGTGGAGGCCGGTGAGTTGTCCGTTTTGGAACTGGAGCCCTTCGAGGCGACAATTGAAGCGGTATTCGCCGCCGAGGGCTTCGATGCGACGACGGTAATTGCGGCAGATCATGGGGAGTTTGTTGCTGCCGAGGTGGGGGCGGTGTTCGTAGACGAGTGAAGATCTGCCGCCGCATTCGACAAAGCTGTTGAGGACCCAGTCGACATCGGGGCCGGTGATTCTGCAGGTGAGTTTGCCGTCACTGAAGCAGCCGGCGCCTCCTTCGCCGAAGAGGTAGTTGTTTTCGTTGTCGTGGGGGCCTCCGCTGTCAAAGGAGCGGATGGCGGGGACGCGTTCGCGGACGGGCTGTCCACGTTCGATGATCAGGGGGCGATAACCGCGGAGTGCGAGGAAGTAGCCAGCGAGCAGCCCGGCGGGGCCGGAACCGACAATGACGGGACGCGAAGGAAGGGGGTGGGAACCAGGGCCTGGATCTTCGAAGGGTGGGGCCTGCCACTGTTCTACGGAAATGCCGCTGCGACTGCGGAGCGATGCGAGGTCGCGACCTTCGCTGGAGAGGGCAAGGCTGTAGACGTATTCAAGCCGGTAGCGACTGCGGGCGTCGAGGCTTTTGCGGAGGATACGGATGGGAGGGATATCGGTGGCGGGTATTTCGAGACTTTGTGCCAGTTGCTGGGCAAGCTGAGTCTCGGGGATTTCTACCGGTGTCCGCAGGTTGGTGATTCGCAGGAGCATTGCGGAAGCGAGGGCGCGAAAAGCCAGACGGAGGATTTGAACGTCCCTGATTTTACGACGGCTGGTGTGGTCGGGCAACCGTGTTGCATGAAATCGTGCAAAAAGACTTGCGAATTAAAAAAAGGTGCATGGCACTTGTGATTGCATGCAAAAAGACTTGCGAATTAAAAAAAGGTGCATGGCACTTGTGATTGCAGGTGCATGGCACCGGAGGAGTTGATTTGTGGGGTTTGGCGGGCAGTCGGGGCGAGCTAACCGGCCATGGGGGCATGATCGGTGCGGGTGTTCCGGGCTGCCGCAGAGTGGATATCCGGGGGGGGGCATGGTGGTGGAGAGCGATTCGCAGTTGTCGGATTTTTCTGTTGTGTTGGATTTGGGTGGAATTGATGAGGAGTGGCGAATCAGCAACAAAAGTGCTGCGAATTGGCAACGACAGCGTCAGAGGCGATGCGACGGGCGTGGGTGAATGACTGCGGGTTGGCGGAGCGGCAGTAAATGTTTGCAATTTGTGGAGCATGGCGTATGAGTGACGATTGGTAACGGCGAGTTGTCGTGGGAATGGGCGCTGCATCCTGTGGTGTGGTGTTGGGGTTTGAACGTTCTGGGGTCCTTTGTTCAGAGTCTGGAAGCGGAGAGAGCAGTGAATTCGCGTTTCCGCAGTTTGGCGAAGCCAGCCGCATTTCTGGCCGGATTTTTTGTCTGTTTTCTTGTCGCTCGTGAATACCGGCTTTCGAGTAATCTGCATTTTGCTCAGATGCATGTTCGTATTACCACCGGAAGTGGCGCCGAGGGGGCTGATTCGAAGTCACATCTGGTGTCGCCTGAGGTGCTTCTGCGGCTTGAGGGAAGTGAAGGCCGGCGTCTGGAGCCGGTTGAAGGCAGTGCGGTTGACTGGCGATCGAATCGTTACTCCGGTCCGGTTCAGTCTGTTCTAATCGCAGCGCGTGAGCCGTTCGCATTGCGCCCTGAGCAGATTCAGTTACGTTTTGGCGACTACTGGTCACAGCCCGACTGGATCAGGACAGGCAGTGATCTCCTTCTGGCGGCTCCGGAAGAGAAAATTCTGAGGGGGCTGGCAGGAAAGGGCTTAACGAATGTTCTGGAAGTGCGGCTGATCGATCCGCCGGACAGTTTTCAGCTGCGTGCAAAGAGTGCCCTGAACTGGCAGGGGGACATGTCGCTGCTGCTTTTGTGTCTGGTTCAGGGTGCAGTGGTTTATCTGATCGGGCTGCAGATTCTGCGGCGTGCGTTTTCGATTTCGGCATCGAGTGACGCAGTGAGATGGGAGGGTGATTCAGCGATATTCGTGGCTTCTTCGATGACCCAGGCATTGCTGCTGCTGCTGCTTGGTAGTCAGTTCGTTTTCTACATCAGAGTGTCTGTCGGTCAGCATTCGGCGTCGCAGGCGGGTATCGGTTTGCTGTTGATCCTGATGCTGATCATCAGTGGGACACGCTTGATTCAGGGGCTCATGGCAAAGCGAAGTGGAATTCAGCTTGTTCTGGGTGGCGTTCTTCTGGTGTTGCTGATGACAGCTGGCGTGTGGTTTCTGCGTGAGCCACTGGATCTTCGCCCCGGCGAGGAGGCCGTGCGTTGCGTGGAAGTTGGCGAGCGACTTGCTGCACAGGGGTGGCGTGGGCTGTCCCAGTTGTCGCAGGCTGTGTCCACGGAAGAAGTGCGGAAGTCACTGGTTTTTTCGCTGCCTGCTGTCGGTCTGCTGGGACCTGGCGTGTCTTCGGTGCAGTTGGCCGGTCTGCTGCTGCAGGCCTGCAACGGGCTTCTGTTTTTTTGGCTTGTTGCTCGTTTTACGGGCTTACAGGGAGCTGTGGCTGGCTTGCTGTTGCTGGTTGTGGTCGAGCCTGAATTCCGTCTGCTGGGTGCGTCCGCATCACCGAAGATTATGGAACTCTTCTGCGTATTGCTGGTCTGGGGCAGCTTCGAGCTTGGCCGTGTCTGGCTGCGAAGGATCGGGAAGGCGGAAGGTGACTTTCCGACAATCCTCTGGCTGCTGGCCTGCATGTTGTTTGGTGCCGTTCTTGCTTTTGCTGACCTTGCCACATCACGTGGAATTCTGGCCGGCGTGGCAGTCATACCAGCGGTCATTCTGCTCTGGGCTCTGTCCGACAGAGAGTCGGGCACAGTCCGGCGAAGTTCAGTGACGCCCCCTGCAGTATCGGCTGGAATCCTCGTGGCAGTGGGTTTGTGCTGGATGATTTCGAGTGGTGTGGATCGGCAGATTCGAAATTATTTGCCCACTTCGCTTCGAGTGGACGTGGACGAGGATGCAGAGCGAACAGGGGTTGAGTCCGGCACTGAAGGGGCTGGACGTTATGTCTCCATTTGGAGGGACGAATATTTTCCTCTGCTTCCAGAGGATGATCGTCAGGAATTTATTGGCCGGAAGCTCCTGCATGAGAGGCTGGCAGCGGGTTCGGGTGTTTTCGGTACGATGCTTCGCAAAGCGATCGTGTTCGCGCGGAGCGATCGGACATTTGATATGGATCTCGACCGACCTTTACTTCCATACCCGGTCTTCAGAGCGGTGTTAGGTTACGGGTTATCCGGCTGGATTATTCTGCTGGCAGCGGTGCGTTTCTGGAATGCGGACGGGGTTGGCTTTTCAAAGGCAGAGGTGTTTCCGGCTTGCTTTGTGATGATGGTGCTGGCGGAACGACTGCTGGTGGGGGAGGCAAGGCCAGAGGATTCTCTCAACTGGCTGATGCCATTGTGCTGGAGTGCCGGAGCGGTACTGGGGCGAAGGCCGCAGAGAGCGTGTGATGGTGAGTCTCGATTTGTCGGCATTCCGCAGCATGTGCTTCCAGGCGCTGCACTGCTGTCGGCAGCTATTCTCCTGCACACGGCATTTGGTCTGGTAGTGGATCGCAGCGGACTCACGTTTGCTCGAATCACACCGGTCACAGCGGAGGACGTCAAGCCGAAGATCAAACCCGCCTCTGAGGTGACTCGAGTGTCCTTCACGGTGAGATTTCCTCGTTCAGTAACGCGGCTGAGGCCCGGCGATAAGGTATCTGACGAGGTCCGTTTGTTGTGTGAACGCAGCGAACTCTCGTCGCTCCGATTCTTCCTGAGCGGTGGCCAGCGACAAACGAGGACGACACAGATGAAGTGGGCCGGAGTCCCCGTGAAGTATCAGGTCTACTTCAACGATATCCTCGTGAAATCCGGACCACTCAGCGACCTCGAACACCCTCAGTACTGCGACATGAAATCCGGTGTTTGGACTCGTCCAGGTGAGGGTATTGGCAACTTTGTTTACGTTCGTCTGGCGCTGCAGTGTACAGGCGAAGCCAATTTAGGCGTATTGAATGTGCGTCCGGCAGTCTCGCTGGAGTATCCGTGGCCGGGAAGGTGAAAATTGGTTGTTGTTTCTCTGCCTGACGCCTGCCGTCAGGAAATCCACTTCCGCCAAGCTTTGTCGCCTGCAATTGAGCCGCTACAATGTGCTTGCACTACCGAGCCTGTCAGCGAAGTTTTTTTGCGTGGAGTCTGCGATGCGGTTGGTTGCGTTCTGGGTGATGACAAGTTTGTTCCTGCACGTTTCTGCGGCAGCAGACGAGGGTATGTGGCTGTTCAATGACTTGCCCCGGCAGATGTTGCAGCAGAAGTACGGCTTCAGTGCTCCACAGGAATGGACAGACCACCTGATGAAGTCGAGCGTGCGGTTCAACGTCGGCGGTTCAGGTTCGTTCATTTCCTCCACCGGTTTGGTGCTCACCAATCACCATGTCGGATCTGATACTCTGGGCAAACTTTCCACTGCGGATCGGAACATTCTGGAAAAAGGTTACCTCGCTGCTGAACCTTCCCAGGAGTTGAAGGCCCCGGACCTTGAGCTCAATCAACTGGTGCAGATTCAGGATGTCACGGCCGAGGTGCAGGCGGCAGTGACGCCCGGCATGACTCCGGAGCAGGCGCTGGGAGCTCGACGGGCGGTGATCAGTCGCATCGAGAAAGCTGCGCAGGAGCAATCTGGTCTGAAGTGCACGATAACGACGCTCTACGGCGGTGGCAGGTACCACCTGTACTCGTACAAAAAATACACGGATGTTCGCCTCGTCTGGGCACCGGAAACTGCGATCGCTTTTTTTGGTGGTGATGCCGACAATTTCGAATATCCCCGGTTCTGCCTGGACGCCTGTATTTTCAGGGTGTATGAGAATGATCAGCCGGCGAAGATTGAGCATTTTCTGAAGTGGTCGGCAAACGGCCCGGTGGAAGGAGAGGTGGTCTTCGTTTCCGGGCATCCGGGGCGGACCAGTCGTTCCTTCACCATGGATGCTCTGAAATACCAGCGTGATGTCGCCCAGCCTGCAAGTCTTACTGGTCTGCGACGGCAGGAGATTCTGCTCCAGCAGTATTCTTTGCGTGGCCGTGAAAATGCTCGCCGTGCCCGCGAACTACTCTTCAGCGTCCAGAATTCACGCAAAGCCCGTCTCGGAATGCTAGCCGGGCTTCAGGACCCCGAGGTAATGTCGGGAAAGGCTGCCGCAGAAAAGCAGCTCCTCGAACGGCTCAACGCCGACGAAAAGCTGCGACCACTTGCTGATGCCTGGTCCGCAATCTCCAGGACCACCGCTCGCAGACGCGAACTGCAGAACTCCGGCGTGTCCGTCAATTCACGCCTTTTCAGCATAGCCCTGCAGCTCGTGCAGATGGCTGAAGAAGACCAGAAGCCGTCTGAGCAGCGATTACCGGAGTTTGCAGACGCGGGTCGTGAATCGCTGCTGCAGCAGCTCTATTCAACTGCTCCCATCTACACGGATCTCGAACAGGTACTGCTCGCGGATTCCATATCCAGAACGCTTGAATCAAGAGGTTTTGATGATCTGCTGTGTCAGCAGATTCTGGCTGGAAAAGCTCCTGCCGACCGTGCCGCCGAGCTCATTAACGGCACGTCTCTTGCTGACGTCGCTGCCCGCAAGAAACTGGGTGATGGCGGCATCGCTGCAATCAATGCCAGCACCGATCCGCTGATTCAGCTCGCCCGAATCATCAGTCCGGAGCTCCGAAAAACACGCGCCGTGACGGATGAGCTCGACGAACAGGATCGTCAGGCCTACGCAAAGATCGCGGAAGCTCGCTTCGCAGTACTCGGAACCTCCGTTTATCCGGATGCCACATTCACACTTCGATTGTCTTTTGGCCCTGTGATCAGTTACGAACAGGGCGGAGTAACGATTCCGGCGATGACGACGCTGGGAGGTGCGTACGAACACGAACAGTCGCACTCTGGGCAAGCGGACTACGTGCTGCCGGAATCGTGGAAATCGGCTCGTGAAAAACTCAATCCGAAAACACCATTCAATTTTGTCAGCACCGCTGACATCATCGGAGGTAATTCCGGTAGCCCTGTCGTCAATCGGGCTGGTGAACTTGTGGGGCTCATCTTTGACGGCAACATCCAGTCACTCTCCGGAAATTACGTTTATACCGACCGCCAAAGTCGGTCGGTGTCGGTGCATTCGAGTGCTCTGCGGGAGGCACTGCAGTTGGTTTATGGCGCCGCTGCCCTGGTAAAGGAACTTGGTCACTAAGACAGTTCCTGGCTGGTGGCTGCCTTGAGCGAGGTCAGCGACGGATCGATATCTCCAATCGACGGGGTTAAGTCATGATTCAGAACGTGCTGGAATTCCTTCGTGGGCGCCAGTCGATCGCGCTGGAAGAACTCTGCGAATTCCTGCGGATTCCCAGTGTCAGTGCTGACAGCGCGTACGCTCCGCAAATGCAGACCTGTGCCACCTGGGTTCGCGGTGCTCTTGAAGCTGCCGGGCTGGAATCGACAATTTATCCCACGGCTGGCCATCCGATTGTCTACGGGCAGCGACTGCGGGACCCCGGATTGCCCACTGTACTGATCTACGGTCACTACGACGTACAGCCTCCGGATCCGCTGAATCTCTGGACAACGCCTGCGTTTGAGCCGACCATTCGTGACGGTCGGCTCTATGCTCGAGGAGCTACCGACGACAAAGGACAGCTGTTCACTCACATCAAATCGCTCCAGGCATGGATGCAGACGACAGGCGAACTGCCTCTCAACGTGAAGGTGCTCATTGAAGGAGAGGAGGAATGTGGTGGCTTGCATCTGGAGCAGTTTTTGCAGAGCCACCAGGAACTGCTGAAGGCTGACGTGGCTGTGATCAGCGACACCAGTCAGTATGGCGATGGTATTCCGGCGATCACGTGCGGCCTGCGTGGAATTGTGGCTGCGGAGGTGCGACTTCGAGGTCCGCGTAAGGATCTGCACAGTGGAATTTACGGAGGCAGCATTGCCAATCCCGTAAACGCCCTCGCCCGTATGTGCGGTGCTCTCGTGGGACCGGACGGTCGCGTACAGATCCCGGGCTTCTACGACGATGTGCAGGACCTTTCCGAATCCGAGAGGGCGGGATATGCGAAACTTCCATTTTCCGAAGACCAGTTTCTTCAGGAAGTCGGCAGCATTGCTGTTTTCGGCGAAGTCGGCTGGTCCACTCTGGAACGTCGAACAGCCCGTCCCACCTGCGACATCAACGGCATCGTGGGTGGCTACTCAGGAGAAGGCCCCAAAACGATTATTCCCTCGAAGGCACTCGCAAAAATTACGTGCCGGCTCGTGCCCGCCATGAACCCCACGCGTGTGCTCGATTCACTCGAAGCCTTCCTGCGCTCGCTCTGCCCGCCGGGAATTGAATTCGAATTCCGACGTTTCCACGGTTGCGAGGCGTTTGTGTTCGATCCCACGAGTGAATGGCTGGCAGCGGCGAAGCGGGCTGTTGAAACTGCGTTCGGTCAGCCTCCGGTCCTGTTCCGGGAAGGGGGATCCATCCCAGTCGTGCTCAGCTTCAAACAAATCCTCGGACTCGATACTCTGCTCCTTGGCTGGGGCCGCAATTCAGACAATCTCCACAGTCCGGATGAACACATACACCTCGAAGACTTCCATCGAGGTACTCTTGCAAGTGCCTGCCTGTGGGAGGAGTTATCGAGGGTCGGCAAAAGCTGAGAGGATTCTGATTTTCTCTTCAATCTGTTTCAGAAACTTGTGCGTGAACTGCTGTGCCGAAGGTGCAGAGCAGCATCAGGAGATCATCAATGCTGGATCTGCAGTTTATCTGCGATCATCGGGACGAAGTTGTCGAAAATTGCCACAAACGCGGCGTGCAGGCTGACGTTGATGCTGTCGTTCGTTTGCGGCAGGAACGCAATGAACTGATCTCGCGCGGCGACGAGATCAGGCGACAGCAGAAGGATGTTTCCGCCCAGATTCCGAAAGCCTCTCCTGCTGATCGGCCGGCTCTGGTTGAGCAGGGCAGGGTACTTCGGGATCAGGTGGCTGCTGCGGACGAGCAGTTGCGGGCCGTGGAAATTCGACTGCGGGACGAACAGGCACGAATCCCGAACATGACCCACCCGGATGCTCCAGTCGGCGGTGAAGCCGATGCGAAAGAACTTCGCCAGGTTGGTCCCAAACCGGCATTCTCCTTCCGTCCGAAAGACCACGTGGAAATTGCAGCACACCTCGACCTTATCGACTTTGAGGCTGGAGCCCGAGTGGCTGGCTCAGGCTTTTACTTCCTCAAAAATGACGGCGTGATGCTCGAAATGGCCCTCGTGCAGTTCGCTCTTTCGAAACTGCGGCACGAAGGCTTCACACTCTTTACGACCCCCGACCTCGCTCGCGATTCCGTGCTGGAGGGCATCGGGTTCAGTCCACGGGGAAATGAAACACAGATCTACTCGATTGCCGATACGGATCTGAGCCTCGTTGCAACCGCAGAAATCACTCTGGGCGGAATCCAAAAGGACCAGACCCTCGAAGTCAGCTCCCTGCCACTGAAGTACGCCGGACTCTCGCACTGCTTCCGTACGGAGGCTGGAGCGGCCGGCCGGGCAACCCGCGGAATCTACCGCGTACACCAGTTCACCAAAGTCGAAATGTTCGGATACGCTGGCCCCGATGTTGCGGCCAGCGATGCACTCCACGCAGAGATTCTCAGGATCGAAGAGGACATCTTTCAGGCCCTCGGGATTCATTATCGAGTGATCGATACGGCATCCGGAGACCTCGGAGGACCCGCCTATCGGAAATTCGATATTGAAGCCTGGATGCCGGGACGTGGGGAAGGTGGGGAATACGGCGAAGTCACCAGCGCCTCCAATTGCACTGACTATCAGGCCCGCCGTCTCAACGTCCGCTGCAAAAGCCCGGACAGAAAGGGAACTCAGTTCGTGCACACCCTCAATGGCACCGCGATTTCGTGTGCCCG
>Ga0169931_10001475_pt1 | contig 38865 bp, 36 predicted proteins | sample Kivu_15m_20L_FD_129675 | JGI IMG/M metagenome (GOLD analysis project Ga0169931, IMG submission 129675) | Freshwater microbial communities from Lake Kivu, Western Province, Rwanda to study Microbial Dark Matter (Phase II) - Kivu_15m_20L... | ecosystem: Environmental > Aquatic > Freshwater > Lake... | reverse complement strand
TGCCATTTGGCCCCGGAGCTTCTGCAGTTTGCATGGCAGATAAAAGGTCCCAGTCGCTTGTGCTTGATCACCGATGCGAATCGCGCGCTGGACATGCCCCCTGGAAAATATCTCTTCGGTCATCCCGAAGAGGAAGTATGGATCGAAAGCGATGGGGATGTGGGGCGGGCGGCCGACGGGGGATTAGCTAGCGCCATTCGTGGCATGGACGACGGCGTCCGCTTCATGGCCCGCAATACAGCAGTCCCGCTCCAGGACATCATTCGCATGGCGTCCCTGACTCCCGCGACATTGACCGGAATCGACCGCGATGTTGGCAGTTTAGAGCCGGGTAAAGTCGCGAATCTGCTGATGCTGAGCAAAAAACTCGAGATCGAACGAATTTTCCTCGCGCCATCGCACGGTGGTCGTTCGTAGTAATCATCGCGCCTCGGCATGGCGCTCACGAATAAATACCGGGCGTCCTTCCTTGATGGTCTGCAGGACCTGGATGTCCTTGATGGTGGTGGATTCAACCTTGAGCGGGTTTTTGTCGAGGATCACCAGGTCGGCGAGTTTCCCGGCTTCGAGAGTTCCTTTTGTATCTTCTTCCTTCAGCTGATAGGCTGCTGTGGCAGTGACAGCGCGAAGCGCATCATAGGGAGAGATTCGCTCATCGGGTCCGACCACTTGGCCAGTTCCCGAGAGGCGATTCACGCCGGCATCGACAAGCGCCAGGATCGAAGGAGTGGGGGAGGTCCCAGGAGCGTCTTCCCATCGTCCTTCCGCGAAAATTGGCCGCCCGTTGGGTTGGGAGTTTCAGCAGTGATCCCCGCCGCTTTGAAGGCCGCTGCATTTGCCGCCCCGAGGTGCCCCGAGGAATCGACAACCAGCACGGGACGCTGGGACGAGATCTGGTCGAGCTCTTCGCTGGTTGGGGGGCGTCCCTCCTTCATCGCGCGGGCTTCCACCAAAGTAGAGGGTGGTTCCAGTACTTGGGGCCGGTGCAGGAGGCTGCTGAGCAGCAAGGGGTGCGGTCGCCAGGACCAAAAAGAGCAAGACGCTGAGAACACTTCGAAAACTGACCATGGACCAATCCTTCAGATGCATGCGACGACGAGGGTGCGGGACCAAAAATTGGAAAAACGCGATGAGTGTACTCAGCGGTGGGCGTCGCTCACAACATCCAGCCATTTCCGCGGGCCTCCGCCGTCCGAGTTGCTTGCTGGTGGCTCTCGCCCGCTGCGAAGGGAATCCGAGGTATATTGATTTCCGGTCACAGCGACCAGAAAACAAGCTCTTTGCTGGAACGAAAGACCCTCGAACAAGGAATCTCTCCATGTCGACAACTCGCCGACGGTTTCTTCAGTCCACCGCCGCCGCATCGGTCCTGGCCACCACGGCGCGTCTTTCGGCAGCTCCGCAGCCGCCGAAATCAGCCAATGATCGCATTCATCTGGGGGTGATTGGGATCGGACCACGATCGACGTATGACCTGCAAGCCATGCTGAAGTTTGACGATGTTCGCTGTGTCGCGATCTGTGATGTCCAGGAGAGTCGGCGGGAAGCGGGGAAGAAGCTTGTCGACGCTCATTACGGGAATGCCGATTGCCAGCTCTACGGCGACCTCCGTGAGCTCCTGGCACGCGACGATATCGATGCGGTTCTGATCGCTACGGGGGATCGCTGGCATGCCGCAGCCTCGATCCTCGCGGCTCAAGCAGGCAAGGATGTTTACAGTGAAAAGCCCTGCGGAATCACGATCGGAGATTGCCAGCGGCTGGCCGATACCATCAGTCAACAGCAACGTGTCTTCCAGGCGGGTACCCAGCGACGCAGCGTTGCCAATTTTCAGCAAGCTGTCGTGCTCGCCCAGAGTGGCAAGCTGGGACCCCTGAAACGTTTGCACGCGTCGATCTATATCCCCGTGCTCGAAAACAACTGGCTCCCTGCACAGCCGACCCCCGATCCGAAAGTCTGTGACTGGAACTTGTGGCTCGGTCCCGCGGCGTGGCGTCCGTACAACAAAAGCTATGTCGACGGCGGGTGGCGTGGCCAGTGGGATTTTGATTCCGGAGCGCGCGTCCTCGATTGGGGGGCGCATACGGTCGATCTCTGCCAGTGGGCCAATGCTGCCGACGAGACAATGCCGCTCAAGTACATCCCCCAGGAAGATCGCATTATCGGCCAGTATGCCAACGGAGTCGAATTGAGTATCGATTTTCTCAGCGATCCCTTTGGGAATCGGGACCCCCATTACATCACGCGACTGGGAACGTGTCCCATCCGCTTTGTCGGTGAAGAGGGGTGGGTCGAGACTGGGGACAGCGGCGAAATCGTGACGTCATCCCCGGCCCTGCAGAAAGAGGTGGAGAACATCAAGCGTGTAAGGGGATTGGACGTCGAGGAACATGCACGAAACTTTTTTGATTGCATGCGATCTCGAAAACAAACAGCCGCAAATCAACACGTGATGCGGAAGTCGCACATCGCCTGCCATGCGGCAGCCCTTGCATGGATTCTCAAACGCGAACTGCAAATCGATCCTGACACAGAGACATTTCTCGATGCCCCGGATGCGAACACGATGCGATCTCGACCCGAGCGATCGTGGAGTGCCTAAACGCCGATGCCGTGTCAAGGCAATTCGATCAATTGACCGTCCTGCCGATTTCCCATTGCTTGGAGCGTTTTTTCGTCAACATTGAAACTGAGAAAGCGAACGGAACCGTCAGCGAGAACACAGTTCATACCGCCAGGGTGCGCACTGGCAAATCCGCCACTGACCAGCGGATCGTCGTTCTTTGGCAATTCGCCCTCACGGGCAAGCTTCGAGTAATCGAAGCTGCGAACAAGCGTCCCTGTGTTCCGCAGAGTTGCCGATGTCCCCGAGACCCACGTCAAGGCGTCACGACCGGAAAGTTTCTCTGCGAATAAAAGAGTGTATGTTGTCCCATCCAAAATTTCACTGTATCGGATCGCGCTATTGAGGAAGAGGAGACCGTTGTTTCCCTGATCGATCGGCGCTTCTTCCCCGTTGTAGCAGCCTGCATAACTGGAGATCGGCTCGTCCTGCAGATTGGTGATGAATGGATTGCTGGGGCAACCGAGGACTGGAACGAGGTGCATACGAACGGCGCGATTGACCTCGGCATAGGCACCTGCATCGAGCTGAAATTGTCGAGCCGCCGCGGGTTCTTCGAGATATGGAAGGAGCAGCACCGTCCAGCTCACATGCTGGCCGAATGCCTCGTGGCGTATGGGACCTGTCGGGTTGATCACGCCAGCGGGAAGGTGTTCGTGATCGAATTCATAATGATGTGCAGCGATCCCCAGCTGCATCAAATTGTTGGTGCAGCTAGCGCGGCGCGCGGCTTCTCGACACGCTTGCACCGCCGGCAGGAGGAGACCGACAAGGATTCCAATAATCGCGATCACGACCAAGAGTTCCACCAGCGTAAAAGCTCCGCGTGGCGCTTTGCCACGTCGATCCTGCGAGCGAGATTTATGAGACACAAAAGGAGTCGATTGCAACATGGTTCTTCCTCCGTAGGGGGCGATATTGTCGCCGAAAAGGGGTCAGGTCCCTTTTCGGATGCGGATACTCTGAGTTTGCTGGATTCCTGGGAGCGCTACGGTCGACCGCTCCGCAAGCCGGACCGAAACAGTGATCTGCACCGTATTTTCCGCTTCGACCGGAGCGATCGTGATTTGGATGATGGCCGTAAGTCCGTCTTCGAGGGCTGCGGAAACATCCCAAGTTTCTCCGGTGTAGTCGGGCTGCTCTTCGAGCCGCTCGACCGCGCGCTGGATTCCTGCGTCGACCAGCAAATGGGCTTGGGGTTTTCGGAGCGAGAGCGAGGTCCCGCGGTACGCGCGGAGGGTTTGCTGGAGCGCTGTACCGACAACGAGCATCGTGACCGCGGTCGTCACCAGAGCGACGATCAGTACGGCGCCCGAGCGACGTGGGAGACGCGAGGCAGGGTTCATTTTGCTCCTCTTTCGGACGAAGAGGTTCCTGGTACTCGCGAACCGATCACGGCTTGAAACAAGCCCTCGCTCCGCGTCGCCGATTCCACCCCCGGCAGCGTGTCAAGAACGTGGCATTCGATCCGCTTCGGATTGTCGCCAAGCTGGAAATAGAAACGAGTTTTCAGGGAGAACGGAAAAGATTCGCGCTGCATCCCGGGAGATTCGCCGGTAGAGAGTCGCAGGAGCACGCCGCTACTGCTTTGATAAACGACCTTTGTTTGATCGTGGAGGATGAGCGTCAGCTGTTCCGGAGAATCCAGCCGCACGTCGATCGCCAGCGCTCCATCGCGGCGAAGCTGCTCGCTCAGCCGAAGCGATGTGCGATGCAGCGAGCTCTGCCGCTCGATCCACTGCGAGTGCTCTTTGGCAGCAACAAAAAACGTCGAGGCGACCGTGAGGAAGCTCGTGGTGAAAACAAGCACGACCAGCAGCTCGGCCAATGAAACACCGCCACGGTTCCTCATCGGATCACCTCCGATGTCGAAGGGTCTTGGCGATTTGTCCCATCGAGCCAAGCGATCAGTTGGCGGCTGGTCGTTTCGGTCCCTGTATTCCAGCGGAGTGTGAGACGGATTCGCGCGCCGAGTTCATCGGTGATGGTCTCTCCTTCGAGGGCTGGGTCGGCGAGGATCTCCGCGATCCAGCTGGATGGGGTGAGTTGCCGAAGCTCCTCAGCCAGTGCGTCGCGGGGCACAGTGCGGAGGAGATCGATACGATTGGTCAGTTCCTCCAACGCCAGTCGTGCATGTCGAGTTTGCTGCCAGATCCGCTGCGACGCTGCGACGAATCGACCACTGATCGTCATGGTGGTGATCAAGAGCGATGTGGCGATCAGGAGTTCCAGTAAACTTACACCGCGGCGATTTCGCATCAGAGTGCCTCCTGGGTGAACTGGGTGAGGAAGCGGAAGTAGCTGCTGACAACCCAGCAGACAACAGCACCGATGAGCACAACAAAGAGCGGCTGGAGGAAGCTTGTGGCAAACCGCCGCCGCCGCTCGATCGAGCGACTTTCGCGCTGCGAGTACTGCTCCAAAATCCACGACTGAACGGCGGGCGAGTCGGTTCGGGAGAGGGTCATCGCCAAATTCGCAGGAATCAGTTTCGTTTGCTGGAGACTTTCCCAGAGGGGGACCCCGAGCTCGATTTCATTCCTCGCCAGGAGCAGCTTGCGACGAATGTGCGGGTCATCATGATATCTTGCTAGCGATGCGATCGTTCCCTGCAGGGGACGGCCGGCATCGAGCGTTTTGGCGAGCAGATGATCGATTTCCGCATGGCGGGCATGACGCGTGATGCACTGCAAGGGTGTCCCGCGAAACAAGGTCCAGCCAAAACGATTTCGGAGGAAAATCGAAAACACTATCGCCCCCGCGAGAATCGCGAAAATGAGCGGCAAGTATCGAAACCACGGAACTTGAATCAAGGCCCCAATCGCTTGCGGACTCTCTGTTTCTTCGGCGAGTTCCTTGAGCATTGGGTTCACAGAGAAGATCAAGAAAGTGAGGATCAGGCTTGTCACCACGAGCATGATGACGAGATAGCCGACCGCCTGCCCGAAACGTAGCCGCGTTGTCTGGGCAGAGGTGACCTTGAGAGGGCTGATCTCTTTGACGGCCGCGGCAAAAGTACCGTTCTGCGCCGCGATTCGCAGTCTGAGGAGCTCGTGATGTCCGAGCACTCCGCTTGTTTGTTCGAGCGCATCGACGAGCGGGGTTCCCGCGTGGAGCCGCTGTGCCAATTTTCGTAAACGTCGCCGATACCATCCACGATGCTCCTGGGCAAAGGCAGCGATCAGCGGCGCGGGCTCAAGTCGCTCGGTATGAATCGTCGCCAGGAATCCCAACAACGCATGACGCGGGACCTCCGGCCCTTGGTACAGCCACCACGGACGAATTCTCCAGTCACAATCGGCGGAAGAAATCGCTGGATGAGAAGAAATCGCTGGATGACGGGGATAACGCCCGAGCAAGCGAGAGAATGTTGGGAGGTATTCGTGAAGTCGTTTGCGAGCCATGGTTCCAATCGATCCGTGCAGCGCGGAATTAAGAAGTCAGCGCTCCGAACAATGCGGCGAGGGGCAGGAACAGCAGAATCATCATGGCTCCACTGATCGCCCCGACGGTGAGCATTGCCACGGGAGGAAAAAGAGTTCCAAAGAGATTCTGCCGACACGAGCGATGGTAGGAGTAGATTTCAGCGAGGCGGCGAAGCATTGCCGACTGCGACGTCGGTGACGTCACTTGAGCCAAAGTTTCCACGATTGTCGCAGGGACGCCTCGGCCCAAATGCGAGAGATTTCTCCAGTTCGGACCCGCTTCAAGCTGGTTGGCGAAATCGTCAATCGCGCGATGCAGCGAGCGTTCCTGGCAGCCCTGATTGGCGACCCGAACGGCTGTCGAAAGATGGGGTACCTGTGGGATCAGTTCGGCGAGGATCGATGTGAAGGTGGTCAGCGCCAGCAATTGCCTGCTGCCTCCTTTGGCGATGCGTCCGAGCAGCGGGAGGCTGGAAAACCATGGACCGCCAAATCGAAACACCACGACCACGATCGAGAATGCCAGCAGGAGGATGATCCCGGTTCGCAATCGATGCGTGCTCATTTCGACGCTGGCGGCCACGAGCAAAGCGGTTGCCTGAGGCAATGCGATCCCAGATTCTTCGTACATCGGGTGGAACATCGGGATGACGATGACCGCATAAAAGATAAAGACGATTCCTGCCAGGCCCAGCAGGATCAGCGGATACGCATAAGGAAAACGGGATCGTCCACCCACTTCCCGCTGGCCGAGGGAATGGTTCAACCAGGCGAAGATCTTCTCGTCGCTTGGCTCCCCGCGGGCATCCTCAGCACGCATCTGCAGCAGGAGCGGGACTATCGGGAGGGTGCTCGGTTCACGGATGAGTTCCCCGAGTCGTTTGTGAGTCGCCAGCTTGTCGATCCGTGCTCGCAGATGGCTGCGGAGAGAACGATCCGCGATCTCTCCACAAGCCGCATCGAGGACTCGAGTCAGCCGTTCAATCGATCCGCTCAGATCGATCTGCATGGCCGCAATCATTCCTGCGGCAGAGTCGATAAGATCGATCCCTTCGATCTCGACACCGCGCTCTGAAAGAAGATCGAAGGCCGCGCTAAAACTCTCGGCTTGCAGATCGATCGTGAGAATCGAACCATCGGGTCTGCGAATCCGGCATCGATACTGGTTCATGGTGCAACTCCTGCCGGAAGTGCGATCCGGGTCATGAACTCCACGTATGGAAGAAGCAACGCAAGGGCTGCGAGGACGGTGAACGATCCTCCGAGCAGCGCCAGGAGCCAAGGCTCGAGATGCCTTGCATATCGTCGCTGATGGAATTCACCGAGCGTGCTGTAGAGTGGGGTGAGCGATTCCGAAGGTGGTCCTGAGGTCGCCATCTCGACCTTATGCGCATAGAGAATTGCTCGGCTCGCATGATCCGAGCATGGCCCTTCAAGAACAGCATCATCAATATTCCTGAGCCGACTGCGGTCTTTGCGCCACAGCCACAGTGCAAGCGCGAGAATTCCGCAGCTCAGTAGGGCTACGATTGCAGGGATCGCCGAACGGATCGCCTGGAGTTGCGTGAAGACCGGGCCAGGGGTTTCACCGGCACGGAGATAGAGAGTCTCGAAATGGGGTCCAAGCTGGTAGATCGTCAAGAGGGTCACCGAGCAACCTAAAATGGCGATCCCTAGCGGGAGCAGCCATGCGGCAAGATATTTCCATCGCAGCTGGTCATGGACGGCGACCGGCCCCAGCATGTACTGAAGGGCCTCAGGCGACGCCGGGTCCTGCAACCAGAGCCTTAGCCCGCCGCAGTAATGGGTCGGAAGCGAGGTTTCACTCAGGAGTGTCTCGGGGTCATGGGTTCCTCGCGCGATACACCGTTCGAGTTCCTGTTGGTACTGGGCGAATTGCTTTGCGAGTGCTTGCGGGGTTGCGGCGTTTCCCACGGCGATCGGTAACCCCAGCTGCGAGAGCTGGAGCAGGATGGAATGGAAAGCAGCAATTTGGTCGGCAAGAACGGCCATGATGAGGATCGAAAAAAAAAGCTCGTCGGGTATGCGGTGTCGCAAGGTCGAGGCTGGATGAGTTTCTCGGGCGGGGGCCAGTTTCTCGGGCAGGGGCCATGCCGAGTCGAGTTGTGTTCCGATACCGAAAACTGTTGGCAAACTGTGAGCTACGGATCGGCTTTTTTGAGTTGTCGGCTCGCGAGGATCGATTGCGCGAGACACCATTCGAGATTTTCGTGCGGCTCGCTGGCGCTACGAAGCGCCTGGGTATGGAATTCCAGGGCTGATGGTCCGCGGAGCTTTGATTGGACCCGCATCGCGACCATCGAGAGCGGATGCAGCGACAGCCACATGATTCCCGCGGTGATCGCGAGCCAACTGGCGCGACGCATCTGCCGTCGATCCCAGGAGGATCGTTTCGCGGCTTCGATCACTCGTGGTCGGAGGTCGCGCGAAGGAATGACATAGTCGCCCGCTTCACGAATCCAACGCTCGAGGTCGTCCTGCGGCAGCGTGGCGAGTGGTTTTTGTCGGCTAGGCATCGACCACCTCCGCAAAGCTACTACCCAATCGTTTCGCGAGTTTTTCGAGCCCATACCGATAGCGGCTCGCGGCCGTCGGGGTGGGGATCTCGAGGATCGCGGAAATCTCTTCGAAGGAGAGCTCTTCCCAGATGCGGAGGACAATCACTTCGCACTGGGCTGTCGGCAATCTTCGCAGCTCCTTCCAAATCAATCGGTAACGCTCTTCTTGCTCCAGTTGGTCGACAGATCGCCGCGTGAGCAAATCGATGATCGATCCGAGCGGCATCACGCGCCGGCGCTTGCGGAGGACGACCAGCGATTCGTTGCGTACCATTTGCAGCAGGTAAGCCCACGGGGAATGGGACTCGACCAGCAGCCTCGGTTTCATCGTCACCCCCATCAACGCACTTTGCACGGCATCCTCGGCATCGTGCTGGTTTCGCGTGATCGCGGCAGCAAGCCGGAGCAGTCGCTGCGATGTCAGGTCGAATAATCCTCCGACTGCCACCGGGCCACTATCGGCGATCCTCCGGGCATGCTCGCGGACCTGTTCCGGCAGGGGGGCAACGTTCGACATGCCAAGGTTGCTCGAAAAGGAAAGAAGCTACCGCCGCAGGAAAAGTCGTTTGGCTTTCGCCCGGTCGACACGAACAGGATGCAGCGAACAGCTCAGTTTATTTAAAAAACTTACCCGGCTTTCACGGAAAAGCGACAAACGACCGAAACGTCGTGCCGGGGACTTGCTCAGCGAACGACCCAGACCGATTGCTTGGCATGCCGGAGAACGTAGCTCGACACGCTTCCGAGCAACAGTCGCGGAATCAAGCTTCGCCCGGTGTTGCCGATGAGAATCAGTTGGCTGCGAAAATCGTTGGCCGCATGGACGATCCCTTCCCCAACATGTTCGGCAGCGAGGACGCGGGCATGGACCCGCAAATGCTGCTGGGAGGAAAGCTGTTTGGCAACTTCCTCAGTCCGCTGTTGGGTTTGGGCACATTCCTGTTCGATCTGCTCCCGCATCAAGTCGATTCCCTCTGCCGGGAACTCAGGGAAAATCTGAACGATCGACAGCAGTTCAATGTCGACATGACCGCGCCACGAGAATTCACTGAGATGCTCGAGAATCCGCTGCGAGGGGGTTGAACCGTCGTAGCAGAGGGTGACGCGGAGCGTCTCGGGGGGCGGGGTCTCGTCTTCGGGGGGACGGACGGTAATTACCGAGCAGGACGCATGCCGACCGACATAATCGCTGACACTGCCGAGCAGCAATCGCGAGACGGTCGAATGACCACGCGCACCAAGGACAACCAGCTGTGCCCCGATCTCCGCCGCGCGATCGACGATTCGCTGGCCAACATGCCCGCTCGCCTTGAAATGGACAAGCTTTGCAGCGGAACCTTCGAAGCACCGCTGGACCTTCGCAAATGCTTCATCGGCCGCAGTATTCAAATTGTTCAGATATTCATCGAGCCACGCTCGCGACGAAGTGCTCATGTGCACATCAGGCGTATTGATCACCGAGAGAACCTCGATCTCCAGCGATTCCTGATGGGGGAGTCGACAAAAAAACTCAGCGGCATACTGGGCCGCGGCGGAACCATCGATTGCCAGGAGAATTTTCATTGGTAGGCGACTCCTCAAGCGGCTGTGGATCAGACAGGGATTCCCCGATACCTTCGAGCCTATCCGAAAAGGGGTCTGACCCTTTGGAGGCAAATTGATTTCGTTGGTTTTTGGGCCTTTCCGGAGAGGGTCAGACCCCCGTTTCGGATTGGCTCTTAGGCGACCGCGGGGCCATGCAGGACCGCCGTCAATCGCGAAATGACGCGCGACTCTGCATCGCTGATGCTCGCAAACCCGAGAATGCCCCCCGAGGCGCGTGCGACCGACGTCATCTCATGCTCAACTTCCTTCGCATATTCCTTGCGAGCTGTTTCCGAGAGTCCTTCGAGCAGATGCTGGGTATGTCGTTGCCAGAGATCGGCCAGCTCGGGAGCCGGCGGGGTCGAAAGCCAAGCCCCCAGCAGCTGCCTGCCAACCGATCCGGCATCGATCCCCAGTTTTCGCGATTCCTCGAGAATCGCCACGCGTTCCTCCGCCGTGACCTCGCGGTCGGCCCATGCGACCAGGACCAGCGGAATCAGCCGCAGCGCCATGAGCCCCTCCGCAGTCACCCCTTGTCGAACGAGCTGGTCGATCAAGACCGAATCTTTCAAACCGGTCTGCTGGATCAGCGCTTCACGGGCAGCTTTCGAGGACTCTGCGGCCTTCAGGTCGTCGATCAGTTTCGCGTCGAGGTTGCGATAAAACATCTCCTCGAAGGCGCGCCCACGTTGGCTGAGGGAATCGTCGGAAGTGGTCATGAGCTGCTACTCTCACGGCGAGTGGTTTATTGAAGGGCGAATTTGAGCAGGGAACGAATCGGCAGTATATTGATTTTTGCCGTTCTCGAGAACCTACCCCCCTACGGTCGCCGCGATGCAAGAGTGCGCCAAGTCCCTGCGACGCTTTATTCTCGCGCTGGGCTTTCTGATCGGGATGAATTCTGCGGTACTGGGAGCCGAGGGGGCTCCCTCCGCACCTCCTCAAGACCCGCCTTTGCAGGAGGATTCGGCCGCGGGCGACCGGACGATCGACCTCCAATTTTTCGAGTCGCGGGTCCGCCCGGTCCTGATCGAACATTGTTATCCCTGCCACAGCGCGGAGGCGGCAGCGAAAAATGAACTCCGGGGAGCTTTGCGTTTGGACCATCGCGAGGGGCTGATCGCCGGGGGAGAGAGTGGTCCGGCAATCGTCCCTGGAGCGCCGCAGGAGAGCTTGCTGGTCAGCGCGCTCCGCCAGGAGTCGTTTGCAATGCCGCCAAAGGGACCCTTGAGTCCGCAAACGATCGCCGATTTTGAGCAGTGGATCGCGCGAGGAGCCGCGGCCCCGAGCGAGGAAGCGGCCCCGAGCGAGGAAGCGGCCCCGAGCGAGGATTCCGCGTCTTCGAACCGGTCTCTCCCCAAGCAGATCGATATCCAGTCAGCGCGCGAGCACTGGGCTTATCGACCCCTTCCGGCGATGGTTCCAGGGACGATCGACGGCTGGATCGATGCTGGACGGAGCCAGCTCTCGGTGCCTGCGGCGGTGCGCGAAAACCGCTATGCACTCGCTCGCCGTGTACACCTCGATCTGACCGGTTTGCCTCCGGATGTCGATCAGCTGCGGATGTTTGTGGCGGACCCTTCGCCGCGGGCTTATGAAAAAATGGTCGATCGTCTGCTCGCTTCGCCGGAGTATGGCGAGCGATGGGGGAGGCACTGGTTGGATGTTGTGCGATTCGCCGAATCGGTAACGCTGCGGGGCTTGGTCCAGCATCACGCGTGGCGTTATCGGGATTATGTGATTACCAGTTTCAATGAAGACCTTCCCTATGATCGTTTTCTCATCGAGCAGATCGCCGGTGATCTGCTCGCGGCCGATTCGATCGCGACGGCCCAGCGTCAGCACATTGCGACCACCTTTCTGACGCTCGGAAATCTCAACCTCGAGGAGCAAGACAAAACGAAATTGCGGATGGATGCTGTCGATGAGCAATTGACGGTGATTGGCAGTGCGCTGCTGGGACAAACGATCGGCTGTGCCCGTTGTCATGACCACAAATTTGATCCGATCTCGGCTCGTGATTATTACGCAATGGCCGGAATATTGCACAGTACGCGGCTCCTTGAGCATGACAATGTCTCGCGGTGGATCGAACGTCCGCTGCCGATCACTCCGGCCGAGCAAGCCGAGATTGATCGCGACCAAGCCCGCCTGCGCGATCTGAAGAGCGAACTTGCAGCGCTCCGTGAGCGTCTGGCCCCGGCACCGCGCGATGCGAAAGCGGTTCCGCCGACGAGCCTTGCCGGAATCGTGGTCGACAATCGCGAGGCGACGCTCGTCGGGTCATGGACACGGAGCACCAGTTCGCCCCGTTTTGTAGGGGAGGAATACCTTCATGATGGAAATACCGAGCGGGGAAAGAAGTCGGCGCTTTTTCAGATCGAGATTCCCGAGACGGGAGATTATGAAGTTCGGATTTCCTATTCGCCTGGTGAAAATCGGAGTCGCGCTGTCCAGGTTGCGGTCCAGGATTTTGTCGAAACGCACCCCCGCACGATCAACCAGCGTGAGACTCCTCCGATCGATTCGCTGTTTGTTTCGCTCGGGAAATTTCACTTTTCGGCATCGCAGAGCGCAAGCATTTTGATTTCGAATCTCGATACCGATGGCCATACGATTGTCGATGCGGTGCAGCTCTTGCCAGTCGATACGGCGGGGGGACAAGAGCGTTCAACTTTTCTCGCCGCAAATCCTTCGCAGGAACTCGATCCACAGCAGCGCGCAGCGGTCGAAGCCGAGGCCCAGCGTTTGCAGCAGGAGCTGGACCAGTTCAGCATCCGCGCCGCTCGCATTCCGCGGTACCAAGGTGTTCATGAGGAGGAAAAAATTGCCGATCTTCCACTCCAGATTCGGGGAAACGTCCACCATCATGGTCCAGTCATTCCGCGCGGGTTCCTGCGAATTGTGAGCGCGGAGGTCCTTGCACCCTTGCCGGAACATCAAAGTGGTCGCCTGGAGCTTGCGCGGTGGATCGCGGCGGCGGATCATCCGCTCACGGCGCGGGTCTTCGCCAATCGTCTTTGGAGCTGGCTCATGGGTGCGGGGCTCGCGCGCACGGTCGATAATTTTGGCTTGACCGGCTCGCCCCCAACACATCCGGAGCTGCTCGATCTGCTCGCGCGGCGGATGATCGACCAGGAGTGGTCGGCGAAGGGACTTGTACGGGAGATCGTCCTCTCGGAGACCTACCAGCAGAGCAGCAGTGCGGCGGCGATTGTGCTGGTGCATGATCCGGAAAACGAGCGCTGGACGCGCGCGATGCGAAAGCCGATCGAAGCCGAATCGCTGGTCGATTCGATCCTCGTCGCGAGCGGGGAGCTCGATCGCGCAATGGGAGGAAGTCTGATCCCCGAAAAACTATCGGCCGATTACGACCATGATCCGACGAGCAACCGGCGGGCGGTCTACTGGCCCGCGCTTCGCAATTCGATCGCCGAACCGGTCCGCACGTTCGATGGCGCCGACCCCAGTTTTGTCACCGGCACGCGCTGGTCCAGCGCGATCGCACCCCAGGCGCTCCTGATGCTGAACCAGCCCTGGATCATCGCGCAGAGCCGATTGGCGGCCGAGCGATTGCTGGCCCTTCCGCTGACCGATCTCCGGGCACGTCTCGATTATCTGGGGCTGCAGATCCTCTCCCGGCCCCTGCACGATGCGGAGCGACTCGCACTGGGGGAATACCTTCGTGCCCACGGGGTGGGGGCGGCGCCCGAGAATAATGCCGAAGAGATCGTCCAGGCGTGGTCGGAAGTGATTCAAGCACTGTTTGCAACGGTGGATTTTCGTTATGGCGATTAATCGACGAGCATGGCTCCAGCATTCCGCCTGCGGGTTTGGTTCGCTCGCGTTCTCGGCCCTGCTCCAGGGTCGCTCGGGGCTCGCCCGCGATCGATCCGCTTCGTCCGATCCGACGCTGCCGATGGGTCTCCATCATCGCCCGCGAGCCAAACGCATGATTTTTCTTTTCATGCAGGGAGGGCCGAGCCAGGTCGATACGTTTGATTACAAGCCGCTCCTCGCCCAGCGACATGGGGAAGCCATCGATTTCAATGACGATCGAACTCGGGCCCGCTCCGGCAACACGCAATCGACGCAGAAGGTGATGCAGTCGCCGTGGAATTTTCAGCAGTATGGACAAACCGGCCGCTGGGTTTCGGCACTCTTTCCGCGAGTTGCGACGCAGATCGATTCGCTCTGCATGATTCATTCGATGCATACCGAAGGGGTGGCCCATGGTCCGGCAACGCTCTTTCTTCACTGCGGAGCGATGAATGTGGTTCGACCGTCGGTTGGGGCCTGGATCCAGTATGGGCTGGGAAGCGAGAACGAGAATCTCCCGGGCTTTGTCACGATTGCCCCGTCGGCCGGTAATGGTGGACCGCGAAACTATGGCGCGGCATTCCTCCCGGCGCAAATGCAGGGGACACCGATCGGACGCCCGGGAAGTGAAGATCTCTCCATTCGAAATCTCGCGCACGCGCCGAAACGAGATGGGGCTTCGCGGCAGCACTTGGAATTGATCCAGCGACTCAGTGGAGCGCAGCGAGCATTTTCCGCCGAGACCTCTCGCGATCCGTCGACCCCTTACGAGGCGATCCTTCGCTCGTATGAGTTAGCGTGGGGGATGCAGCAGGAGGCCCCTGAGGTTTTCGATCTCCGCAGCGAGACGCAGCAGACGCTGGAGATGTATGGGATTGGTGCGGCGCAGACGAGCGCATTTGGACGCCAGTGTTTGCTGGCCCGTCGTTTGTGCGAGGCGGGAGTCCGCTATATCCAAGTGAACTATGGCGATAATTCAGCCAATCCGGCCTGGGACCAGCATTCCGATCTCCCCCAGCATGCCGCCCATGCACAGCGCGTCGACCAGCCGATTGCAGCACTCCTTGCCGATCTCCGCCAGCGAGGTCTGCTGGACGATACGCTGGTGTGGTGGGGAGCAGAGTTCGGAAGGACCCCGTATGCTCAGGACAATGGCACTGGACGCGACCACAACCCGAGTGGTTTTACGATGTGGCTGTGCGGGGGTGGCGTCCGCGCTGGATTGACTTACGGTGCGACCGATGCGTTCGGCCACCAAGCGATCGAAGACAAAGTTCACATGCATGATCTGCATGCCACGATCCTCCACCTCCTGGGGATCGATCACACGCGGTTGACCTATCCGTATGCCGGGCGCGAGTTCCGGTTGACCGACGTCCATGGGCGGGTCATCGATGCGCTGCTGGCCTGAGGGTCGTATCTCACCCTCTCGACCCAGGAGGGCAGCTGAGGACTACTTGGGCTTTTTCCCTTCGCGGAGGCGATTAAAGTACTCTTCGGCATGCGCCCGTTCGAGGCGCGGGAGATTGGTATCTTCGAGCGGGTCACTTTGATCGCTGATCGCCTCGAAGATCGCTTCTTGGACACTCTGCCGCGTGCTTCCCTTGCGATTCTCACCGCCGATTTTTCCTGCCACGACCGTACGCCCCGTTTTCGGTTGGCCACGAATTTGCGAGTCGTAGAAATCGGTATCGCTGGCCTCTTCGGGGCGTTCTCCCTGTCCCTGTCCCGCACCCTGCCCATTGCCTTGTCCCGAGTTCTCACCCTTTTCCGCGCGGTCCATCTGCGAAGCAAGGTTTCCGGCAGCGTTCCCGCTGCAGGAGGAACATCCTTGGCCGCGACACTCCTGGCAACCCATTTGATCCTTGGTTTGGCTCAGCTGCTGGAGCGCGTCGTCGAGCTCCTCGAGCTGCTGCTGGTCGGCTTCCATTTCACCGAGCTCCGCGGCCATTTTTTCAAGTCCCTCGGCGGCCTCGGCGAGCTCTCCCTGCTGGATCGACTGCTGTGCCCCCTCCATGGCCGAGGATAATTCCTGCAACTGCTGCATTGTCGCATCCTGCTGCTCGAGCGATTGCAGCTGCTGCTGCATCTTCGCTGCATCCTGACCACGACCTTCGCGCTGGGCCTGCTCGATCGCTTTCTGGAGTTGCTGCTTCGCTTCTGCATGTTCCTGCAACCGCTGCTGGATGTTTTTTTGGAGCCTTTCGATTTGCTTCGCCATCCGCTGCTGATCTTCGGGGGTCAGGGATTGATCGCGGAGCTGCTGGGCAAGGTCGCGGAGCTTTTCCTCGGCCTTCCCAAAGTTACCCTGCTCCATTTCCCTCGCGACCTGTTCGGCGGGGCCTTCTTCGATCTTCTCCATCCCTGCCATGGCTCTCCGCATTTGTTCGGAGGAGCCGAGCGATTTGCGACGCTCCTCGAGCATGTCCTTCATTTGGTTGATCGAGACAAGCACTTCTTTGCGGTCGACCTGATCGCGTTGTTGGAGCTCGTTCAATTGCCGCTGGAGGTTTTTAAACATCTCATCGGCCTCGGGTACCTGCTGGTCGGTTCCCTCAAGCCGCTGCTGGGAGAGGCGTTTGTTGAGCCGGTCAAGGGCCGTCTTGATCTCTGCCGACGGGGTACTTTGGAGTTTGGCCTGATCCTCGAGCGAGCTTTTCCCCTGCGTCGCGTCGGGAATGAAGACCAGTGCCCCGAGGAGCGCGGCGGGGAGGAGGGGCACGAGACTGCGACGATGGAAACTGAAGCGGAATTGGTCGGCGATCGAGATTTTTTCGGCTCTCTGCTGGGCATCCTCGACAAGTGCCCGCCCCACCTCCGTCTCGGCTGCCTGCGGATCGAGCGCCAGCGCGCTGCTGAGCCGTTCGCGGAGGCCAAAGCGGTGGTCGACCTCCATGGCGGTTTGGTCCAGCGACGGGCGAGTCCAGTAGGTCATTGCGAGTGCCAGGGTCAGGGCGAGCGCCAGCGCTCCTCCCCCCCACCCTGCGAGCCACGTCGAACCTGGGATCGAGACCTCCCAAATTTTCGGGATCGTCCCCCCTATCGCCGCCACCAGCAGCGACGCCGATAATGTCCAGATGAGGATGTGAGTAAATCGCTGGGCCAGCACGCGACGGTGTGCGGCAAGGATTTTGCGACGAATTGGTTCCATGGCGAGTTCCGCATGGTGAAGAGCAGATGCGAATTGCGATCTACTATAGAGTATGACGCCTGCAGATGCGTGGCGAATTTTTCATGAGACTTTCGTACTGAACAAAACGGTTCACGCGTTTTTGATGACCTCCACTTTTCCTTTACCCGATCCCGATGCTTTTCCTGACCGCGACGTGGTAATCTACGACGGCCAGTGCCGTATTTGTACTGCTGCGGTACGACGCCTCGTCCAGTTCGATCGGTTGGGGGGCCTCATCGGACGATCTGGGCGACTCAGTTTTCTCTCGCTGCATGATCGGCGCGTCCAAGAACGATATCCCGAACTGACCTACGACCGGCTGATGGAGGAGATGGTGGTGGTTGACCCCAAAGGGTCGTTCCATGGGGGGGCTGACGCGATCCAGTATCTTTCACGACGCTTACCCGTTCTTTGGCCCCTGATGCCGATGCTCCACATTCCTGGCTCGGCGTGGTGGTGGCGGAAGATGTATCAGGCTCTTGCGAGGAATCGTTATCGCTGGAATCGCCACGAGTGCGAGGAGGGGACTTGTGCCCTTCATTTTGGTTCCGCACGCGAGCGTCAAGACGCCGGGGTCTCGATCGCAGGCTCCCCCGTGGCGGAGAAACGCTAGCGACGTGCCGGAGAGGGTCTTAGCTTAGACCTTGAGGAAGATCCCTTGCTTCTCCATGACTCGCAGCAGCAGGTAGGTGATGAGGAAATAGATGCCGAAGGCCCCGAGCAGGTACCATGGGGGGGCATCCTTGGGAACGAGCGGACCGATCGCATCATCGACCCACATGTGGATCAAGTAGCCAGCCAAGGCATTGGAGCCAAGGGTCCGAAAGATCCCTAGGTTCCATCGAATGCGATCGCAAATGCCGTAAAAGAGGACGAAAAGGAACCCGGCGAGTCCCGCCGCGAAGAGGTGATAGGAAAGGGTCCCTCCCTTTTGGCTCATCATCCAGTAATTGCGTTGCCGAAAGCGGTCGCTCGCGTCCGGGGGCGGGGACTCGGCCGGGGTCACAAGCCAGTGGGTCCAGGAAGCTGTGCCCTCGGCGAAGAGGCGCGATTTTTCTGCAGCGCGCGAACCCGGAGGGGGAACAAAGGGGGGCTCCGCGACCAGTTCCTGCCAGGATCTGAGGTCAGGGCCCCGGGGGAAAAGAAAACCGGATTCGAGGGCTCTGCAGAGGATTTCATGGCCGCCGCCCCCTCGGTCGCGATCGGGGAGGAGACGTCATAGAGTCGGGAAAAGCACGAAAGTCCCCAGCCGATTCCCATCAGCAGGAGGCTCAAACCGAGCGCCCGGACCCAGTGAGCAGGGTCTCCTTCTTCGCGTGCCATCCAGTCGCAGAGGATCGAACCCCACAGAGTCGGGATGCTCCAGGTCAGAAACCCAAGGGGTCCACCATCGATCGCCGAGGGGGGTTCATAAACCCAGTCGAAATAAAACCAACCTGAAAGCCCGGCGTGAAGGAGGCCTCCGAGCAGCATCCAGAGGGTCCGTGCGGCGATCCCCAAGTGGATTACCGGGAGGATCCACAGTGAAGTGAAGGCGATGTGCGTGAGGGTCTGAAAGTAGTCGACCTTGAGCGGTTTTTTGAGTGCCGACCAGAACCCCTGGTCGATCAGTTCTTGCCAGGCTTGGGGGACCGAGCCGAGTCCATAAACGACCAGCGAAACGAGCAATAAGCCGCTGAAGCGTTTGGCAAAGCGAAGGTAGGGTGTCGCACGATTCCCCTCGCGGAGGCGACGGCCAAAGGAAAGTCGAAATGCAAACCCGACGGCAAAGAAGAACTGCGGCATGATCGTGTCGGCATAGCTGCAGAACGTATTGTGGTGCTGCCAGTTCGCAAGACTGGCCCAGAAGCCACCGACAAAATTGACAAAGAACATTCCCGCCACGGTGTAGCCACGAAACTGATCGAGCGAAGCGAGGCGTGGGGCTGAGGACATCGCGAGTTCCTAGCAAAGCGAAGGGAAAGAGGCTCTTAGGGATGGGAGAGGGCGCGAAGCAGATCCATTTTGAGGACACGGCGGACGGCAAACATCCCGGCGAGCATGCCGACAACGAGCACCAGGGCCAGCATCGCTAGCGGACTGGTCAGCGAGAGGGAGGTACCGCCAAGGATGGACGCGGGGATCACCGCGACGAGCGCTGCCCCGGTCCCACAAAAAATTCCTCCAAGCAACAGCGTGAGGTTTTCGAGCAGTACGGTCAGGGCCAGCCGCGCGCGGGAGAAACCCACGGCGCGGAGCAGCGCCAGTTCCCCGCGACGCTCGAGCACGCTTCGCAGCTGGACCACCCCGAGCCCGAGCGTCCCGAGCAAAAGCCCCAAACCACCGAGGCTTTGAAAAGTTTTCAGGTACGTGTTTTGTACGGCGAGGAGATCGGCGAGCACCTTGCGGGTCGAGACCATGTCCATCCCGAGGTCGCCAAGCCGTTTTTCGAAGATCGCGCCAAGCCGCTCGCTATCGATTCCCTGGGGTGCTTGGACCAGGAAATACGAAGAGCCGCTGATCTCCGGGAAGAGCTGTTGGAAGTTGGCGTCGCTGATCAGGAGCTGACCCTGCAGCACGGAGCTCGCAAGCAGCGCGACAACGCGAAAATAACGCGGTCCCCGCTGGTCGAATGTAAATGCGCGAACCTCCCCGATCCCACCCCGCATCTGCAGGCTCCAGAGGGCCGTATTTTGGTCGAGAATGACGGGGATCGGGTCGTCCTCCGTTCCATTGGCACGGGGTGCGAGCAATTCCCATGGGTTCGCGCTTCTCGCGGTGCGAGCCCCGGGGGATGCGGCGGCGGCGGCCCACTGGAACCTTACCCGTTCCTCGCCATCGCGATACCACTGGACAAGGCTCGCCGGAATCCCCAAGACATGGGGCTGTGTCGCGAGATACAGGTTGTTGCAGCTGGCATCCTGGCCGGGACGAAAACGAAGAGGAAAGAGCTGGCAGTTTTTCGCTTCTTCGGCATCTTTACCGAGCATGGATTGGCGGATCGCAGGGTCACTGAGGTCTTTGAAGATTGGAACCGCTGATTGACCGATGAGGTCAAAGCCGCCGACACCTTGATCGGTGGGGCGAAGCTGAAAAGCCGCCATCGAGACAATGAGGAAACAGGCGACTGCCATGAGACCGATGCTGAGGGTGCTGCGGAGTGGGTTGCGACCGACGCTGCGGAAGGCCATCGTGCGGAGTGAATAATCGACCTTGCCGAGCGACCGGTGCGCGTACGATTCCCCCAGGGTTGTTGCTCGATCGGTGCGCTGCATTCGCCAGAAGGGGCTCGCCAAAGTTCCTCGCGCACGATGCCAGGAGGAGAGCTTTTCATAGGCCAGGGAAAGAATCGCTGCCAGCAACAGCATCCCGCCTCCGACGAAGGCTCCCGCCTGGGCTGGGCCGCTGAAACCGATCGCGGTGATCCCCAGGGCAATCGCCCCGGCGATTCCAACCAGGGGAATCCACCTGACGATGCGGCGCGTGCGAAGGGTACCTGGGGTCTCCGGAATATGCCCTGCAAGGAGTGGGCCGGTCGCCGCTTTGCGAAGACGCCGCGTTGTTGTCAGGATCGCCAGGATCGCCATGACAAGCCCGGAGAAAAAGCCGAGCATCAGCGTTGTCGTCGTCCAGTGAAAACGGAGGAAGGGGACGGTGATCGCCCCCACCCACCAGGTCGAGAGCGCGGCGAGGACAAGCCGTGCATAAAGCATCCCCAGGGCCACGCCGAGCAAACCGCCAGGGATCGCGATGATCGTTCCTTCCAGCAGTGCCAGACGCGCCACAGCACGACCTTCCATCCCCGTGGCAAGCAGCGTTCCATACTCTGCCGCCCGCTGTTCCATCCCGAGGCGAAAAAGGAGCGCGACAAGGAGGAGCGCAGCGACGATCACAAACAAGCTTAACGAGAGAAACAGGGCATCGAAGGGAGTCGTCCCGCGCGATGCGGCAAGCTGCTGCTGGCGAATCGGGATCACGCCATAACCGATTTTCTCTTGCCCTTGGCGGAGCGCTGTCTCCAGAAGAAGCCGCAGATGTTCCTGCGACGGGGGTGCTGGAGCGAATGCGGCGAGGTCGAACCGAAGGCTGGTCGTGTCCCCAAAACGGCTCCCGAAAAGCTTGCGGCCAGCGTCCAAGGGGAGGAACACTTTGGGGGTCAGTCGATGGTTGTTCCAGTAAGCGTCATCGGCGCGAGAAACCTCGCGCGCGAGCTGGAAGGGGAGGTCCCAATCGTTGATCGAATCCTGATCGGTGACGCCTGGTACGGTCGGCGTGAAGGCGGGGTCGTTAAAGACCGTTGGTGGCTCCGCAAACAGAGCGGGTCGATTTCGGCGGTACGGGGTTTCGGGTTCAGTCAAAGGGACAATCGAGGTGATGCTTGCAATGAAGGATCGTTCAATTTCGCGGCCGCTGGTCGTCTCAGGTTCATAGTAGAAGATGCGGAGGAGATCCCCGGGCTGCACCTCCAGCTGTGCGGCTGCCCAGCTATTGATAGCGACGGGAATCAGGGGTGCCGAAGCTCTTTCGGTGTCTGCGGCTGCTTCCGCTTTCCCCTCGGCCGTCCCCGGCGGCGGGAGAGTGGCGGGGGATTTCAAAGTGAAATCGAGGGGCAGCCGCGGGGTCGGGTCGATCGCGGTGATGGTCGAATAGGAAATGACCCGTTTGCCATCGAGCGTCTCTACGGCATTTGCCAGATAGGTGAGTACCGGCTGGGGCGCGTCGGATGGGAACCCCCTGCGGATTACCGCAACCAGCTCCGCATCGAGCAGGAGGCGCTTGCTGGTGAGGCTGAAATAATCGGCCAGCGGTTCGGCGTCGGATTTTTCGGCGGCGGATTTTTCAGCGGCGACGGCATCGGCATTGGCAGCGGCTGAGGCTCGGGGCGCTTCCAAGTCTGTTGCCGGGATCGTGACGCGATCGAGCTGCAGACCGAAATCATCGAGGCCCGGGCGAAGGAGCGTTGCCAGTTTGGTGACTTCGTCCTGGCTGGGCGAACCGGGAAAATCGAGGAGCAGCAGATTGGCCTCTCCGGGGCGTGCCAGTCGTTGCTGGACCAGTTCGATCGAAAGGTAGACGGTCGGGGGATCGACTTGGCTGGGCTGCAGCGAAAATCGGCCGAGGCCGCGGTTGGGGATGATTGCAGCGACCCTCAAACGCGGCAGTCCCTCGCTTTCCGATTCACGCCTTCCCAGCGGACTGTCGGCCGGGACCGCTTGTTCTTTCGGGAGGCGAACGGTGATCAGGTCCCCGGCGAGAACTCGGAGTTCGTCCGCTGCTGCCTGATTGAGAACCACCGATTGTTCGTCAGGGAGGGTCTCTGGGATCGGGAGACCACTCGTCTGGAGCTCCCAAAATCGCTCGTCGATGGCAATTGTTTGCACGTTCCCTGCACGACGAATTTGTTCGCGATCAGGACCGGGATTGGTTTCGAGGACGCCGCGTTGGAAGAGGATTACGGGGGCACACTTGATTTCGGCCGGAATTTCGCGGGTCAGCCGCGCGGGGTCGAAGAATTGAGCGGGAACCACCAGCCCGTCGATCGTCCCAAGGCGCTCGAGAGTCAATTCCCGCAAGCTGCCACGCATCGAATCCCCGACCAGCAGCGCACCGCAGACGACAGCGGTGGCGGCCATCACTCCGAGCATCACGGCGACGGCGATGGCGCGATGGAACCAGACGCTGCGACGCGCCAGGCGCGAGCGAGTCAGCGACATCGGGGGTGATCCTTCCAGCTTCAGGGTGCAGGGCGTGGACCCGCACAGGTCCACGGCAAGGCCCATCAGCCTAACGCGTCGACCCGCTCCTGAAAAAGCCATCTTCCCGCGGAAAAGAACGTTTGTTGAAACTTCCGCGGGAAGCAGCAGCAGCGTGCGATGCGATTGTGGACTACCGTGGCCGCGTGGCAACCTCCAGGGGTGGCAGAACCCCCAGGTAAGCCATCAAGTCGCTGATTTGTTTGAGCGACAAGGGATCGAGCAGGTTGCCGGGCATGATGCTCGACGAATTGGGGAGGATCTGATCGATCTCGTCGGCTTTGACGGTGGTTGTTTCATTGGCGGAATTCCGCACGGTGACATCGCCATTACCGGCGTCGGCCACCAGACCCACCACCGCGCGTCCGTCGAGCGTAATCACTCGGCGATTCATATACTGGTCGCTGATCACGTGCGACGGGAAGAGGATCGACTCGAGGACTTCGCGCTTCGTGAACCGCCGCGAAATATTCGTCAGATCGGGACCGACCGATTCCCCGACATTCCCAAAGCGATGGCACGTCACGCAGGTTGCTTGCTGGTAGACAACCTTCCCTTCCATCGGGTCCCCAGATTTTCCTTGATCGCTACTGAGGTAAGTCACCAGTTGCTCGAGATCCCATCGTGCATCTTCGCTGCCACTGGGGAGCGTAGCGCTGGGGCGTTCGGGATAGGTCTTGGCATACCATTGCTGCCAGACCTCGAGGGAGGGCGAATTACCCTCTTCATCGAGGATCCCCGTCCAGTGGCTGAGGAGCTTGGTAGCGGGACGTGGATCGCTGCCTTCGAAATCGGCGCGAAGACCGAGAATGATGACTTGGCGAAGGGCCTCTGGATCATCCGTGGCGACTTGCACTGTCGCGAGCTGCTTCATCACATCGGCCGCGGCCGCGCCTTCAAGGACATTTAGGCTGCGGACGAGGTAATCCCAGTTATCGCCATCTGGAGTGAGCGAGAGCGCCAGGGCAATCCCCTGACGACGCTCGGGATCCTCGCGCCAGATCTGCCGCAGATATTCGAACGATTCCTCGCTTGCCGACGAGGCTAAAAGCGCGATGATCCCCGTCCGCAGGCGGCGATAAACATCCGAGACGATCGCTTGATCCTGGTGGAGCTCGGTATCGAGATTCCGCAGCACGGTCGCTGTCTCCCGGTCGATCGGCTGAGGGATTTTGTAGAGCGCCGCAAGAGCCGCATTGGGCCAAGCTTTCCCTTGCGAGAGGATCGTCCGGGCATCTTTCTCATTGAGCACTTCGCGTCCAAAGTCGCGGGTCGCGTTCATGATGTAAAGCGGTACCGAACTCCCTGCTTCCTCGACCGCGGCCAGTTCATAAAAACGAAGCAGCTTGAATTGCTGCTCGGGGGTCCAGGTGGTCGGAAGGAAGCGAAGGTAGAGTCCAACATGCAGCCGTTCGCTCATCGGTGCATCCCCTTCGAGATAATCGAGCGCACGGGACTTGAGTGCATCGCTTCCAAGCGCCGCAGCGAGCCGGATCAGTTCGCGGTTGACGCGGATTTCGCCAGCAGGGAATTCCTCCGCAATCTGCTTGGCCAGGGGTTGGATTTCGGCGGGCTTGACCCCACCCAGGGAGATCGCCAGTTGGCATGTTCGCAAGAGGTCGATGAATTCACTGTCGCTAAGGAAGTCAGGGTTTGTTTTGCTCATTTTGGCCAGCACCTCCAGGGCGGTAGGGTGCGTCGGATCGGCGATCACCAGCGCCATCGAGCCAAGGATCGCGATCTTTGCATCGGCCGAAGCGAGGACGTCGTCGCGCCACTGATCGACCGGGATCCGCTCGAGCAGCCGCCGCGCGGCAAAGCGGACACTGTGGTCCTCTTCAGCGAGGAGCGGAAATAGGTCTCCGGCGGTTGGCAATTGGTCGCTTCGCAGCATCGCTTCGCAGGCCAAACGACGGACGCGTGCGTCGCCATCCTCGAGCAACTCGATCAGCCGCTTCCGCGATTTGCTTCCCGGATGCAGACCAAGTAACTGCGTCGCTTTGGCGCGAACCATTTCATTTCCGGTCTCGCTCAGATCGACCAGCAGGTCATCGCTCGGGACAGGACCAAAGAGTTGCATCAGATCCAGGGCTCGTGTGCGGTAGTGAGGTGGATTCTCATCGCTGTATGCGACCCCCGCGACGAGTTCTCCCCACTGGCTTCCGAGTTCCGCTTTGATTCCTGCCAGCTTCTGCCTTGTCCATGCGGCATCAAGCTGAGGTTGGCGGATGGCTGCGGCGACCCCGGTCCCGAGATTCTTCACGCGATCCGGAATCGTGCCATTCCAAGTGACGCGGTAGATGCCGCCACTCGTTCCTCGCCCGCCGGTACAGAAGTGGAGCGACCCATCGGGACCAATCGCCAGGTCGGTGACATTCAGGGGCTGACCTTGCAGGAAGACTTCGCTCTCGGCATTAAACGTTCCCCCCTGCGGCTTGACACGAACATTGAGAATGCGTCCCTCCGACCAATCGGCCAAGAAGAGCGTGTTGTGATAACGCACCGGATACATGTAGTGATCGTAGACCGCCGCGCCCGATGGAGAGCCTCGGCCCGTTTCGAGGACCGGGGGTAGGCGGTCGGCATAATAGTTCGGCCACGTACTCCAGCCGCTCCGCCAGCCGTATTCCCCGCCTTCGGCAATCTCAAAAAAAGCGGTCTCGCGATAGAACGTCGCGCCGATATCGGATTCCATGTCGCTGTCATGGACGAACAACCCGCCGTCGGCATGGAAGACAAGGTCATAGGCATTCCGCAGTCCACCCGCAACGCGCTGCACCGAGCGACCCTCGGTATCGGTGCGAATGATCGTCCCCCCCGGAGCCTTAATGCCCCGCGCATGTCCTCCTGGATCTTCGTAACGTGGGACCAGATCCCCTTCGTAACTCGTTCGTAACGTCGTCCCCGTGGGATCGACTCGATCGACCTGCATGTGGTTCCCGACGGTGCAGTAAATCATCCCGTCGCTTCCCAGTGCCAAGCCATGCGGACCATGTTCGCCAGGGGAGCCAGTGAAAGCGACGATCCGACGGACTTCCTCGAGCGTGCCATTTCGGTCCTTATCGGTGAGGCGATAGAGCCCTGCGCCCTCAGGACCTTGACCCGTGACGAAGACCTCGCCATTGAGAGGAAGGATCCCTTGAACCGATTCGACCTGGTCACAGTAAATTCGAACTTCTTCGGGAACCCCATCCTTATCGCGATCAAAAATCAGCAGCAGCGGTCCGTTTTCGCGCGAGGCAATAATGTGACCGAATTCATTGAATGCCATCGCAATCAGGGAACCCGCCTTCTTCTGATCCACCAAACGCTCAACGGCAAAACCAGGTTGAATTTGAAATCGCTCAGTCTCCTGGGGGACTTCCTCGGCAGCGACGGCTTCCTGGCGATCCCACGGCACCGTCTCACCCAGGATCCCGAACGACTGGGCCCCAAGCCACGATCGATCGTTCAGCGATACGGTCTGCCACATCGGGATGGGGGACGAAGTCGTCTTCCATGTCGAATCCGTACTGAAGGTGAACCACTCGCGAGTCCCCTTGGGAAGAATCTCGACTCGCGCCATGAGCGCCGCGGTGTTCCCTTTAAGGTTGTCCACCTTCACGGCGATCACATTCCGCCCCACGATCAAGGCTGAAGATATGTTGTATGCGTCGACTTTCCGTCGCGTCCGTCCGGTCCCAATCCGCCGACCATTGACGTAGAGCTCGTAGGCGTCATCGGCGGCAATCGTGATCCGCCCATCGGCCGGAGTTTTCAGGTTGATCGTTTTGCGAAAGTACCCCCCGCTCCCTTCGGCCACCTGCTCCTTGGCGACGCCAGGAAGCCAAATCCACTCGGCTTCGGCACCCCAGGACGAAGTGTTCGCATGTGCACAAAGCAAACAGAGAACGGGGATCAACAACCGAGCTCGTCGGAGGCAGCCATCCATGGCCGAAATCCTTGTCGCGAGGAAGGGGAAAAGGGAGATACCATCCCAATCTTTCAGAGTCTGCGGGGTGATAGCAGGAAAGGGGTGGGAAGGGCAAGACGGATCTTGCGAAAATCGGGGGGGCAGACGGCGCCTGTGGTAAGGAAGACTTGCGGAAGGCCCCCCGTTTCTGACATAATCCGCGGCTCGAAGATTGACCCCTGTTGACGAAGCCCCAGTCGGCGTCCGAGGAATTAGACTCCATGGCCAAGAGTAAGAAAAAAGCTGAGACCGTTTTTTTGGTGTGTGAAGAGACGGGGGATTACAACTATGCGATTCGCCGTAAGCCAGGGGGCGAGAAGCTGAAATTGAAGAAGTATTCCCCACGACTGCGGAAGCATACGTGGCATAACGAAAAGAAGAAGTAGATGGGGAAACGCTGGCGAGTTGTGCCGCATGATGCCGCTCGCATCGAGCAGCTGGTGGTGTCCGCAGGAGTATCGCCGGTTCTCGCCCAGCTCCTGGTCAGCCGCGGTGTTTATGACGGCACCGAGGCACGCCGCTTTCTTTCGGCTTCGCTGGCCGATCTCCGTGATCCGTTTGAATTGCCGGGGTGCCGTGCGGCGGTCGCGCAGATTGCTGAGGCGCTTCGCGATTCGCGACGAATCACGATCTATGGGGATTACGACTGTGACGGGATGACGGCCGCGGGGATCTTGGTGGGGATTCTGGAGCTGGTCGGAGCACAGGTCAATTACTACGTCCCCAATCGGCTCGAGGATGGATATGGTCTGAGTCTCGAAGCGGTCGAGCGACTGGCTCGTCGCGGGACACAGACAATCATCACGGTCGATTGCGGCATCACCTCGCTGGAGTGTGCCGAGCGTTGTCGAGAGCTTGGGGTCCAGCTGATCATTACGGACCATCATCAATTCGGTGCGCGGTTGCCCGCGGCGGCCGCGATCGTCCATCCCCGCTTGCCCGGAGGGGAGTATCCGTTTGGGGATCTGTGTGGCGCGGGAGTGGCATTTAAGTTGGCCTGGGGGCTCTGCCAGGAGCTGAGCGGCGCGAAGAAAGTCAGCCCGCGGATGCGCGCTTGTCTGATGCGCGCCCTGGCGCTTGCAGCGATTGGGACGGTGGCCGATATGGTCCCGTTGATGGGTGAAAACCGGGTGCTCGTACGGCATGGACTGCGGAGCCTGCAGGGAGATCCTCCCGAGGGACTTGCCCAGCTCATGCGGATTACAAAGCTGAATCAGAAATCATCGCTCACCAGCGAAGATATCTCCTTCACGATCGCACCGCGTCTCAATGCAGCGGGGAGATTAGGACAGGCTCAGCTGGGTGTCGAATTGCTGACGGCCAGCGACCCGGTTCGGGCTACAGCGCTTGCCGAGTATATCGACCAGCTCAATGCATCGCGCGACACGCTGGAACGGAGTGTTTACAAGAGTGCCCACCAGCAAGCGAAGGAACGTTTTGATCCGCAGCACGATCCGGCCCTCGTCCTTGCCGGGGCGGGTTGGCACTTGGGAGTAATTGGCGTGGTCGCCGGGCGCCTGGCCGAGCGGTACAGCAAACCGGTTATCATTATCGCATCGGACCCGTTGGCTGCGAAACCTGCCGTCGGATCGGGGCGTGCGGGCGGACCGATCGACCTGCATGCAGCGCTCCATGCCTGTGAGGAGCATTTGATTTCCTTTGGCGGGCACCGCGCGGCGGCTGGATTGAAGGTCGATGATCGGCGGATCGACCAATTTCGCAGCGAATTTTTCGAAGCGGTCGCGGTTCAGCAGGCGGAGCTCAGCGAGCCTCATGATCTGGTGATCGATGCCGAAACAACGCTCGGTCAATTGTCCCATGAAACGCTCCAGCAGATCGAGCTGCTCGCCCCCTTCGGTCAAGGGAATCCCCGCCCGCTGTTGCTGGCCCAAGGGGTCGCGCTGTGCGAACCGTCGCGGAGGATGGGGAGCGGAGACCGGCACCTTTCGATGCGGCTGGAGCACGGCGGAACGAAAATCCGCTCGGTCGCGTTTGGCGGGGGCGAGTGGTGCGAGCAGATCAACCAGCTTGAAAGTCGACTGGACATCGTTTTTCGTCCGGTCGTCAATGAGTATCAAGGGCGAAGGAGCATCGAGGCGCAGGTTGTCGACTGGCGGCCCACCGCGCGAGAAACTTCCCAGAGCTCGTCGCCGGAGCGTCAATCCTCTCGCTCCTGAATGGTGACTTTCTGCATCGCATCACCGGCCTGAATCTCATCGACCACCTCCTGTCCTTCGAGGACCTTGCCGAAGACCGTGTGCTTGCCATCAAGCCAAGGCGTTTCGACGTGGGTGATGAAGAATTGCGATCCGTTCGTGTTGGGACCGGCGTTGGCCATCGAGAGGATCCCGGGGCTGTCATGTTTCAATTGCGGATGAAATTCATCGGCAAACTTATAACCAGGCCCCCCAGTTCCAGTCCCGAGCGGGCAACCCCCTTGGATCATAAAGTTCGGAATCACGCGATGAAATTTAAGTCCATCGTAAAAACCCTGTGAGGCGAGCTTCTCGAAATTAGCGACGGTCTTGGGTGTCTTGTCGGCATAGAGTTCCAAGGTGATCGTGCCGCGATTCGTTTCGATGGTGGCAACTTTCATCATCCGCTCGTTGGGGGAAGGGTGAAGGAGGTTTGTGAAGGTCGCTGGCAGTGTAATCGATTCCATTCCGAGAGCCTATCCGAAAAGGGGTCTGACCCTTTGGAGAGGCTTGACCCTTTGGAGAGGCTCTAAGGCCACAGCGGCGGTCGTTTTTCAAGGAAGGCTCGCATCCCCTCCCCGGCAGCTTCGGTCGAACAGGAGGTGGCGCCCATGCCCGCGGCGACCACCAGCTGTGTTGTCAGCCATTCCCCAATCGTTTCGTTGAGGAGGCGTTTTGTCATTTGCAGCGCTTCGTAGGGTGCGGCAGCCGTGATTTCGCCAAGCTGATTGGCCGCTACCCAAACTTGCGCGGCGGGGACCACTTTGGAGACCATGTGGGCCTCGAGCGCCCACGCCGCGTCGGCGTCTTGACCGGTCATCAGAAAGCGGGCCGCGATCGCCCCTCCGCAGCGAAACCAGAGGAGCGGAGCAACAAAGGCCCCGACCAGACCAAGCCGAGTCGCGGGGGAAGCGAACCGTGCGCCTTCTGATGCGACAATCAAATCGCTCGAGAGCGCAAGCCCCCACCCCGCTCCGAGCGCTCCCCCGTCGACCGCGGCGATCAGCGGTTTGGGATAGCGGAGCATCTGGATCAGGAGGTCGGCAAGCTGCTGCCAGAACTCGTGGACTTGATGCAAGGATTCGAGCGAGGGGGGAGATTGCAGCGATTCGAGGTGGGCGAGATCCATCCCCGTGCAGAAATGGGGTCCGGCACCGGTGAGGATCACGTAGCGGACCTTCTTCTCCTGCCGCAAGTCCTCCAGCGCTTGGCTCAGATCGGTCACCATCGCCGGGGTGAGCGCATTGCCCACCTCGGGTCGCTGCATCACAATAGTGCCACCTGGATGGTGGACTTTCACGTCGATCGTGTTTGCCATGAATCCAGCCTCCCCGCTGCGAGAAAAGTCGCGTGTTCCCCCTTGCCGTGGTTTGCAGGCGTGCCTGATTCTCCCTCTTCCGCCTCGACGCATGCCACCGAATTGACTCCGGAGGGAAGAGGGGCGATTGCGGTGATCGGCATCGTCGGTCCTGCGGCGCACGCCGCCGTGCGAGCGCATTTTCATGGCGGGGCTGCGTTGCGAGAAGGGCTCTTTCCCCGTGGACGGATCTTTTATGGTCCGTGGCTCAGCCGCGATGCGGATCGCGATCCGCATGCGGCCGAAGGGGTGGTTGTCGTCGCCAGCAGTGCTCACGCTCTCGAGGTTCACTGCCACGGAGGGCGGGCTGCCGTCGCGGCTCTTCGCGAATCGCTCGTGGCCCAAGGTGTCCAGTGGCTTTCCAGGGATGCATGGCTTGAATCGATCGCTCCCTCCTCAGCAGCCGCGAAACTTTGGTCGCTTGTCGCCCTGACGAAGACGCTGCCGACGACGCGAATTGCCCTGGACCAAGCCCGTGGGGCGCTTCAGGGTTGGGCACGGGAAGTGGACCAGTGGGGGGAATTGCATCCGAACCACGCACTCCAGCGTGCGCGCGATGATGGAGAGGCGATTCTCGCGCGGCAGGGGATCGGCAAACACCTCATCGAACCTTGGACCGTCGTTGTCGCTGGGCAGGTGAATGTCGGTAAGAGTACGCTCGTCAACCATCTGCTCGGTTATCGTCGCACGATCACCTTTGATGCACCAGGGACCACGCGCGATGTGGTCACTGCGGAGACAGCCATTGAAGGCTGGCCCGTCCGCCTCTGCGACACGGCAGGTGTCCGCAGCAGTGATGATCCGCTGGAATGCGAAGGGATCCAGCGAGCGCTGCATGCGGTCGAGGAAGCGGATGCCGTCCTGGTCGTCCTCGAGCCTACCGCCGAACATCCGCCCTGGACCCCGGAATTTCTTTCGATCCTCCGCTCTCCATGGATCGTCGTGATCAACAAGATCGATTCAATCGCCGATCCCGGAGCTGCGGTCGCCCGCCTGCAGCAGCGGCTTGCAGAGCAGCACCTGACACCTAACGCGATGCTCGCGATATCTGCGATCACCGGGGAGGGAATCGATCAACTCGAGCACCGCCTGGCGCGGGCGCTGGTCGGGGAGTTACCACCTCCCGGGGCACCCGTCCCGCTTCTCGACGAAGATGTTCAAGCCCTCCACGAAGTCGTCGCAGCGAGGGGCTGGAGCGATGCCCGGCTGGCACTGAAAAAACTCGTGCGCGCAGACGAACGAGAACCGGCTGGCGCCTCAATCGCGACGAGTTCGGCTGGGGAAATCCCCTGGACCCCATTCGCAATCGTGGAACGCACTCCCCATAATGATTGATGCAGCCATCGACTGCGCTGCACGAGCCGATGCACGAGCCGCTGCTTCGGGAAGCACGCACGATTCCTTCGCAAAAGAGCGTTGATAAGCCGAGCCATGATTACGATCGTTGACTACCAAATGGGAAATTTACGGAGCGTGCAGAAAGCGATCGAGCGCGCCGGTGGCAGCGCCATCGTCACCTCGGACCCCGATGAAGTTGCCAACTCCGAGGCCTTGATCCTGCCCGGGGTCGGAGGCTTTGGCGAGGCGGTTGCGGAGCTTCGCGCCCGGGATCTCGAAAAACCAATTCTCGATTTTCTCGCGAGTGGAAAACCGTTTTTGGGAATCTGCCTCGGCCTGCAGCTGCTCTTTGAGACTGGATACGAAGGGGGGATCCATCGCGGCTTGGGGGTTCTGCCCGGCGACGTCGTTCGTTTTACGCCCGCGGATCGCGCGCTGAAGGTCCCGCACATGGGCTGGAATTCGGTTCGCTCCCCGAAGACCTTCGATCTGACGCAGGAGCCGCGGATGCTCGATCCCAGCGATGAAGGGGCGTTTTTCTATTTTGTTCACTCCTACTACGTTCGCCCCGCCGACCCGTCGCTCGTGGCGCTCGAAAGCGATTACGACGGACCGTTCTGTGCGATGGTGCAACGCGGGCCTCTGATCGCGACACAGTTTCATCCGGAAAAAAGTCAGCAGACCGGACTCCGTTTTCTCCGCCGCTTTGTCCTCAACTCGATCTCCAGCGTGCCCGCGGGGAATGGAACATGAACGAGGAGCCAGGATTTCCTCCGTCGCTGGTTCTTTGGTCAGGCAACACCGAGGGAAGCGAAGGTTTGCGCGTCCGATTTCACTGGCATGGCGACCGTTACGCACATTCGATCATCCGCGTCCGCCCCCGCGAGACACGGGAGGAAATGTTTTCGATTGAATCAGCCAGCGATGCGCTTTGGCCCTCGAGTCCACCCTTGCAACAAATCTCGGTCGAACCGATCGGCAGCGGGATTGCTGCCCTCGCTGTCGGTGCCGCCGGGCGAGCGTACTGGAGCACGAGCATCGTCCCGGTCATGTTTGAGGGGCATTCGGCACTCCAGTTCGATATCGCGATGCGGACCCAGGAAACTCCGCAGGTCTGGGGCACCGAGTATCGCTGGACTCGAGGCGACCAGCGCATCGTTCCCTTGCCGCACCTCGCGCCGACCGAAGTCCAGTTGTCGGGCGATCGACTGCGGGTTTTTCCCGCCAGCCAGTCCGGACCTTCCTACCGCTGGGCTTATTTAATCCTCTAAACGCCGACAGAAAAATCGTTCGCGAGCAAGAATCGTCCGCGAGCCTGGCGCTCTTTGCCGGTTGTAACGGTAGCAGCTGTTCTTTGGATCATTCGCTTCGTCCGGCGTGTATCGAATTTGATCGATCTACGCCCCTCCTTTTCGGAGTCTCCGGAATGAGCCCCACAATTCGTTTTTTCCTCCCCCCCAGCTGCCCGAATCAAACGACTGTCCAGGACCGCACTGGTCCGTTTTCTCGGAATCGTTCCTCGCCAGGATGAACTTCGATGCTTGCTTGCTCCCAAAAGTCGCGCGTGCTGGGCGTGCTGAGCATTGTGCTCGCGCTCAGTCTTGGCGGCGGGTGCGCGAGCGATCGAGGAGCGACCGGCGGGCGCGGCGCAAATGCCGTCAAATCGTCCCCGGTCCCCAGCCCAGAAGCCCCAGAGGTTTGTTCGCTTGCTACCGTCCCCCACGAAGCGCCCGAAATGACTGCGGCCTTTGCCGAGCTCGGATCGCTCCTTCCACAATACGCTCATCCCGCTTCAGCCCCAATCCACGACGGAAATTCCTCTGCCACCGGCGAGCCGGGGGTGGTCAGCCCACGACCAACCCCTACGATGCATCAGTCAGGGGGATGGTCGCCCGCGCGGCCGATTGTCTCCACCGGCACCTCTTATCGATAGAAACACCCCTTTTTTTGGGGGGGGCGTTGTCGATTTTCGCTTTTTTGGGGCGGCAGGTTCGATGGACGACGTCACGAAGTTCAACCAGTGGGCGCTGATTGCCGTGATGTCGGTATTTGTCGTTTTACCGACGGTTGCGATGGCGGTGGCCGTCTTCCTAGCGCGGAAAGGGAAAGGAGAAGGAGACCCATGAAACGGGCCATCCGTTCTCGGTCAGGGAGTGCGGCCTGAGTGCTGGAAAGAGTTGAGGACCTCGACCGGGATGGGAATTCCGCGAAGGACCCCTTCAACGACGATCGATTCGCCGACAACTCCTTGAAAACGAGCGACGATCATGCGGCCACGACGCACTTTTTCGAGCTGGACCATCAGAACCAACCGATCTCCAGGAATCACTGGATCGCGGAATCGGACTTCGTCGAGTCCTCCAAAACCGACCATCGCGGCGCCGAGCAGGTCATGTTTTTGGGCAAAGTAGCTGGCCAGCTGCGCGGCGGCTTCGAGCATCATCACCCCGGGCATCAGCGGCATCCGGGGCATATGTCCACGAACCCAGAAATCGTCCATCGAAACGTCTTTGTATGCCGCGCAGATATGGTTCACGAGGTCTTCATGAACAATCGCCGTCAGTTGTTCCATCTCGAACCGCTGGGGATTGTATCGCCGAATTTCCTCGATCCCCGCCAAAGGCGAGTCAAAGTCAAGGGACGTCGGATCGACCAAGAACTCTCGCTCTTTCACGTGACGGATTGCACTTTCTGAAAAAAATCGACGAAGGGCTCCACAAAGCCTTCAGCACGATGGGGGTGCCGCGAAGCCTCCGAACAGGGTGCGTCTTTCGGGATTAGGTGCGAACCTTACGTCGCTTGGCGCGACGAGCCTTGGCATTGGCCGGACGGCGTCCATGGTTGGCTTTTTTGAGGGTACGATGCGGTTTAGCCATTGGAAACTCGATTTTCGATAAAGGTACATCCGCGAGGAAAGTTCGCGGCGTGGAATGACGACCCCTACATCAGCTCAGGGGCAGGGAAACCAAAAAAGCTCCCTGGAATCTAGAGGATTCGACAGAGTAGCAGCTTTCCGGGCATTGCGAAAGACTTTTCCTGACGCTCGGCGAGTTTGTTGTTTCGATCCACCGTCGTTCGATCGGTCACTCGAAACGGGGGGTGGGATGGAGATGACGCTGTGACTTTTTTTGTTCTCAAGAGTCTTATCGGCCGGCGCTCAGAGCCTATCCGAAAAGGGGTCTGACCCTCTTCGGCACGGCCCAAAAACCAATAAAATCGTCTTGCCACCAAAGGGTCAGACCCCTTTTCGGATAGGCTCTCAGAGCAGACTTTCGGGACCTTGGGTTTCGATCAGGCGGACGATCTCCCGAACCCGTTCCTCGGCGCTCCGTGGGGCGACGAGCGTGGCGTCTGGGGTTTGGACGAGCACGAGGTCATGGAGGTCGATCGTGACGATGGTGTGATTTGCGGTTGTGCGGACAATACACCCGGAGGTTTCAATCCCGAGATGGTTCCCATCGACGGCGTTGCCAGCGGCGTCGGCGGGGATCATTCGTGCGAGCGCTTGCCAGCTTCCGAGGTCGTCCCACTGAAAAGGGGCTTCGATGACGACGATCTTTTCGTAATTTTCCATGACGGCGTAATCGATCGACTTCGGGGTGATCGCGGCGAAGTGGTCCGCGAGGGTGGCGGGGAAAGCGGGAGTTTCGATCGCTGCCGCAATTTTTCGAAGGTGAGCCTCCATCTCGGGTTCAAAACGGGCGAGGGCCTCAAGGATTGTCGAGGCGCGCCAGAGAAAGATCCCGCTGTTCCAATCGAAATTTCCGGCAGCGAGAAATTCCTGGGCCTTCTCGCGCGAGGGTTTCTCGCGGAACCGCGCGACCTGAAATGCCTGGCAGCGGCTGGGGCTTCCGCTCGGATTGCCAAGCGCGGCACCTCGTTCGATGTATCCAAAAGACTCCGCGGGGTAGGTCGGTCGGATCCCGAAGGTAACGAGGCGCTGGGGGTCGTCTTCGATCCACCGAAGCCCTTCCTCAATCGCGCTCTGGAAGCGTTCGACCGGAGCGATCACATGGTCTGCAGGGAGCATGACCATTGTCGCATCGGGGTCGCGGGCGTGGAGCAGCGCGGCAGCGAGTCCGACGCACGGGGCGGTATCGCGCTTGCAGGGTTCGCCAAGGATGTTTTCCCGGCGGAGCGCCGGTAACTGGGCGGCGATTGCTTCGACAAGGTTTTGATTGGTGACAACCATCTGTCGTTCGGGAGGGACGAGTCCCGCGAGGCGATCGACCGTTGCCTGGATCATCGTCCGATCCCCGACCAGGCGGAGCAATTGCTTGGGGCTCAACCGTCGGCTCTCCGGCCAAAACCTCGTCCCGCTACCCCCGGCCATAATGACTGCGTGAAACATCGAAATCTCCGTCGGGAAAAAAGAACATCAAATCCAGTGAAATCGCTTTGGCAGGCGCGAGGTCACTTCTGCGGGGCAAAAAAAGTATCAGAAGAAATTCGCGTGCCGGCCGGGGGGAGCCGCCCGTCCTGGACGGCGAGGAGGACGTCATCGGCATCGACTGCCAGCAGCGGATGGATTTCAACGCGGATCGCTTCGGGGACCTCGATGCCGGCCCGCCGCAACCATTGCCGGTGGAGGTCGACGAGCTGTTCCTGCGCGGCGGCCGGGGTATCGCTCGGAGCGCCGTCTCCGTTTTTGACAGGTGCAAAAATCTCGCGCTGGATCCCTTCGACGACAAACGCATTCTTGGCGGCAGGGAGAAGGTCAAAGATAAACCGCTCGAATTTAATTGCATTGGGAGTCGGTGGTTCGACGAGCTTTCCGGTTTGGTCCACAGCCGGGACTTTCTTCAGCGCGCGGTGGAAGGGGAGCTGCTCGGGATCGGCGCCGACGCGGCGAAGAAAGTCGAGATTGAAAATATGGACAGCGATATTCCCTGCCCACAGTTTGAGCTGGCCATCGGCCTGCCGCTGCTGGGCAGCGTCAGCGGGGAGGTCGCTGTACTCGATGATCTGCACCTTCCCATCCACCTGGACGACGTTTCCGACTTTTTCCAGCGGTTCGCGCTTTTGGACGACCTGGGTGGTCATTTCGCTCGCGGCCAAGATGTGATGGCCGATGAGCGCTGGATCGCCGAGGGCGACGAGCGGATTATCGACCTGGGCGTAGAACAGGTAACGGACTCCTTCGCGGGTGAGGGTCTCGAGGAGGCCGCTTCGCTGGAGCGCGGCGACGGTGCCGCCGTGACCATCGGGGCTGAGGGCCAGGGAATCCTTTTCAGCCAGGAGCAAATGCCCGCTGCTCGCATCCACAGCGGGCATCGTCCCTTGGCAGAACAGAGACACCTTGTCGGGGAAAAGGCCAAGCCACTGCGTTTGGCGGAAGTACTGATGCGTGTCCGCGTCGGTCGCGGGGCTGGTCATCAGCAGCAATCGGATTGGCTGCTCGTAGCGACGCTGCAGCGCGCGAATTTGATCGGCAAAGATTTGAAACAGGGTCCGCTGCGAGAGGGGCCCGATCGGAAACATTCCTTTGGGAGCATCAAACCCGAGCCGCGTCCCTTGACCTCCAGCGACGATCAGGATCGCGACCTCACCGCGCCGCAGCGCTTGCTCGCCGCAGGCTCGCGCCTCGGGCACGCTCCAGGGGGCGCCGGTCCCATCTGCGCGGACGGCCCGAGGGCCCTGGGAGCGACGAGCCAGGGCGGCAAAATCGACGGTCCTCTCGGCCCCTTCGACCAGCCGCTGTACTTGCTCCAGATCAATCTCACGCAATTGCCGCAGGAGCGCGAGTCGTTGCGATTGCGCGAGCTCGTCCCAGAATGCAAACACGTGGGATTGGCCGTGGTTTGCATAGCGCGCGCGGAGGTCGGCGAGTTCCTCAGCGGAGTTTGCCGCTGGGCTTGCGGGGTGATGGAGCGAAGGCTCGTGGGGAAGATTTGATTGGGACATAATGACGTTTTGCGGGGGACGAGGCGTGATGATGGACGAGGCGTGATGACGGACGAGGCGTGATGATGGACGAGCGCCGAACTCAGTGCCGTGCATGCCAATGAGGATTTTCGTAACGCTCGGCCAGCAACCGCTCGGCTCGCGGGTGAGGGTAAGTGTCCAGCAACGACCCCTCGCTCCACTGCTGCTGCAGGGCATCGACGAGCAGCGTGCGGGAGAGGGGAATATTTGTCACAAAATGCTCGTGCTCGCGATCCGCTCGGTACGCCGGGCGGCGGGGGGGCATGCGGAGGTACCTCCCAACCAACTCGAGGTCCGAAGCGTAAAGAATCGTCCCGTGGTAGAGGATCCAGTTTCGCGTCAGCCGCAAACTGTTTCCAGAAAATTTTCTCCCTTTCCATGTCAAATCGCACGTTCCTTCCATCCGCAGCTGGTCCAGATGGGGCGCCAGTGCCGCGAGGAGCTGGTGCATGACAAAGTGGTGGACGCGATCGAGTTTGCGAAGGTCGGGGCGGAGGTCCATGCTGAGGACAAGGGAATAGAGCAGGCAGCCCGGTCCGGCGACAATTGCCGCTCCGCCGCTGCAGCGGCGAAGGACTGGGACGCGATCCTCCTGGCAGCGCTCGAGCGACACTTCCTCTCCGAGCCGCGAACCGCGGCCGACGACCACCACGGGAGATTGAAGTTCCCAGATCCTCGCGATTTCCCCACCCTCCCCTGCCTCGGCACCTTCCAGCAAGGCTTCGTCAATCGCCAGTTCCTCGTGCCCCTGCTTGCTGGGGAGGGAGAGCATGGCGAACTTCGGTAATGGGTCTCGCTGGGATGGCTCGATGAGGCTCATGTTGTCAAAAAGCAACGGTTGTAGTGACGGCGAAACAGGCTGGGAGGTTTGGCGAAAAATAGGCGCCCCGGGGGCCGGTAAAGTGCCCGATTTTCTTGAATTTTTTTCCAAATCGCTAAATCAAGACGAGCACGGAACTTGCTGTGGAATTCTTGGGAAAAAGGGATTTGCATCTTTGCCTCGTCGGTAACAAACTGAAGAGGAGATGAATCGTCGTTTGCCTCTGCGCATCGTTGGCCTGTGCGCGGTGGCGGCGCTGCTGGTTTCGATCCGCGTGATCGTACTTGGGAGTCGGGAAAGAGATGATGAAGACTCGGCACACTTTTTTGCATCGCTGGTGGGGA
>Ga0169931_10001474_pt1 | contig 38876 bp, 34 predicted proteins | sample Kivu_15m_20L_FD_129675 | JGI IMG/M metagenome (GOLD analysis project Ga0169931, IMG submission 129675) | Freshwater microbial communities from Lake Kivu, Western Province, Rwanda to study Microbial Dark Matter (Phase II) - Kivu_15m_20L... | ecosystem: Environmental > Aquatic > Freshwater > Lake... | reverse complement strand
GCGCCGAACAACCCGGCCGAGCGGATCATACAGGTCACCACGCGTTCGGCAGCGAGTGAGCGAGGGTTGACCCTGCCAGCCGATTTCGCGCCCCCGGTTGAGAAATAAGTTTGCTGGGACTCATGGGACTCATGGGACTCATGGGACTCATGGGAGCTTAAAACCCGGCAGGGCTAAATATTGGGTGGCGTTTATTTCGCGTTCCCACTTCCGCATTATTTTCTCACTCCTTACTGTTTTAGGGAACTCAACTGGTCGATTTCGCTACAATGTCCTAGAAGGGGCAATTGGCTGAGGAGAAGGCTGAGGGAACATGTTTTCGATTACTTGTCGGACGTGCGCTGCCAAGCTGAAGGTGAAGAATACCGCAGCGATTGGCCAGCGGCTTGCTTGTCCCAAATGTGGCGAGATGGTCGAGGTACTTCCGCCGCCGGGTTGGACAGCTCCGCCTGAGTCAGAGGCTGCGGAAGCGGCCAGCGTCGAGCAATCATTTGCGGCTGGGGATTTTGAAGACATTGACCAGCTGATTAGTGGCAAGTCGCCGGTTGCCCCGAGTTCTTCTGCAGCCAAGGCGAAGCCCTCAGCTTCAGCTCCGCAGACAAAAGGTCCGGCCGCCAAATCGCAACCGGGTAGCGGCGGGGCTAAGCCAAGTAGAGAAGCTGAAAAGAATCCAAGCGCCAAGCCTCTTCGCGAGCGTCCCCCGGGCGAATTGCCAGCTGCCACCGCGGTGCCAATCAGCGCGCCAGAGAAGCCACTGATCCAACCCCGTTCGGATAAGTTCGATTTGACTCAACCGCGCGAGTATTTGCCGGACCCCAATCTTCCTCCGCCGGATTGGACGAAATCAGGAAACTCTAAGGCCCGTACGATTCTCGTCAGCAGCCTCCTGCTGGTCGGTTTCCTCGGTGTCATCGCAGCGATTGTGGCGCTGCTCAATCGTTCCGACACGGACACGAGCAACCAGCAGGTGGCTCAAAATAAGCCAGCGGTCCCTGCTGTGGAGCAACCGACAAAACAAGAGCCTTCGAAAGAATCAGAATCACCTCAGCCCGCTGTCGCCGCCAAGGAAGAGGCGAAGCAAACAGATCCCTCAGCGACTAGTCAGAAAGACGAGCAGTCGGCAGATTCTGGCGCTGCGAAGAAAGTCGAAGGCGAGAAACCAACCGATACAAACAAGTCCGAGCCGCCGACCAAGACGAACGAGATTGAATCAAGCGGCAACCAGCCAGAGATGCCGAGTGGAGAAGAAAAGCCGCAGGATAAGCCAGCGACGGGGTCAAGCGATCCGCTTCCCAGTCGCGAGGAGCGGCCCGTTTCACCTTTGGCTTCCGACTCCAGCCCGATCAGCCCCCCGCCGGGCGAATCAACTGGCGTAAAACCCGATGCTGGCGTCGCGCCGGCTCCAAGCGGTCCGACCACATTGACCGATCGCCTAGGCAAGCTTTCGCAACTCCTCTCCGGTCCGGGGACTAGCCTAACGGAACTGGGCGACCTTGCTCAAAGCGAACGAACCGATCGCATGGTCGGATTGCCTCGATACCTCATCAGCCAGCCCACTCCGGATTCTCCGATCGGCGACCCGTGGTCGGTGCCCGTCGCAGAAGTGGAGTACAAAGAGGTTCCGCTGCATCTCTTCATCAGTGAGTTTTCCCTGCTCACTGGCGTACCAATGTGCATCGACGGATTGGCATTGGCGCAGCGTGGAATTCCGATCGACACACCCATCTCAGTCGATTTAGAGAAGACGTCCACGGGTGAGATTCTCGGAACCGTTTTGCAAAAATTAAAATTAGAACGAGTGAATCTCGCGGGAGTTGAGGTGATACTTCCTGCAGGTTCTCAGGTGACGGGGGAGTATCGATTTCCGCTTCCCAAAATCAAAGACCCATCGCCCGAGAAATTCCAAGCGATGTCCGACAGCTTGATGAAGCTAGTCGACCCCGTGAGTTGGAGCATGGACACGGGCAAACGCAAACTCGCCGCTGAGGGAGAAGAATTGGTCGTTGCCAACACCAGCACAGCCGCGGCTCAGATCGGAGAATTTCTGGGTAAACTTGAAGCCGCGACCCAATTTCTTGCCAACCCAGCCGATGCGGATGCCGTCGAGCGATTGAAAAGCCGAGCAGTCCGCTCACAAGTGGGATTGCAAAAGGCTTTGCAACTGGAGCCGACGCTCGACCTGCCGCTGGAGGAGTTTCTGCAGCGAGTCTATCGGCAAAGCGGCGTTGCGATCAGCGTCGATTGGGCAGCGCTCTCGGCAGCCGGCTGGTCCAATCGTTCGACTGTGCCCGGAGATTTCCAAGCGGACACTGTCGAACAGCTCCTTAAAGAACTCGCACGCTCGCTTTCAGCGACTTGGATTGCGATCGACGAACGAACCTTTCAATTGACCTCTTATCAGGAAGCGACTCGACGGGGGATGCTCGAGATTTATTCGCTGCAAGGATTGGCGATCGAGCCGCAGCCGCTGATGGATATCCTCAATCAGACGCTGAGCGGCCAGCTGCGGGAGAACCCCGCGGTGCAGTTTCTTTATGTGCCCGAGATAAATGCTCTCGTAGTTTCCGCCCCGCAGCCGCTGCAGCGGCAATTCGGAGCGATCGTCAATCGGCTGAAGCAAGCGAAGAAGTAGGCCGGGACTACTGGGACTACTGGGACTACTGGGACTACTGGGACTACTGGGACTACTGGGACTACTGGGACTACTGGGAGAAGAACCGGCGAGAGGGGAGCCGCACTTGCGCGTTCGGCGGGGTCGGGAGACCCGCGCCGAGCGCGATGGATCGGGAGACCCGCGCCGAGCGCGATGGATCGGGGGACCTGCGCCGAGCGCGAGGGGGCGGGAGACCGCGCCGAGCGCGACATTCTGCATTCCGCATTCCTTAGCAGGCTTATGCGGTTAAACGCCGAACTGGTTGGCTTGGAATGAGTAGTGGCGTTCGACCCAGTCTTCGAATTCCTGCTCCTCTCCAACATCGCTGCCGGTTGGGAGTTCTAGAATTTCTCCTTGGTTTGCCGCTCCGAGCAACTCGCCGTCTCGCAGCAGGAGTTCACCTGATTTAATAACCATCCAGGGGAACTGAAACATCTGCTCGCGGTCGGAGACTGGCGTATAGAGCGTCAGATCCGCATCGGCGCCGGGACCGAGATGGCCCTTTTGCTTTAGTCCGAGCAATCTCGCTGGGGCGGCTCGGGTGATGATGGCAATTTCGCTGAGGCTGTATTCGCGATCCAAGTCGGGCAGAGAGGAATGCTGCAGGACGCGGGGATTCACTTCCCGCAAACGCTCGCGGCGGTAAGCCGAATCCATCAGCAAGCGGATGATTTGGGGATAGGCGAGAAAGCTCGCGCCATTGGGATGGTCGGTGCTCAAGGCGACTTGCCAAGGATTTTTTACACTGAGAAACCATTCCAAACCGATTGCCCACTGCATTGCGTGGACGAAATTCTTTTCCTTGTATTCGATCGGTGAAATTCCACAGCCGGACTCCAGTTCCGTGTCGCAAGAGTAGTAACGCTGGCCGCTGAGTCGGCCCAAATAGTAGCCGAGTGCGTTGTCGCCCGTCATGCTGGTCGTCGCCCCGAACAAAACTTGGCCCACATCGAGAGAAATCTCTGGGTGGGCGTTTACGTACTGGACCAGCGGTTGGACTTTTGAGCAAAAAGCGGTTTCCGTCTCGCCCTCGCCGCCGTAGCTGTGGAACTGAATATGAGCGAAATGCGCGCGGTGTCCTTCCAGCGACCGCATTGTTTCCAAAGTCGTGGAGTAATTGCCGGGCAGGCCGAGATTATTGCAATGAATATGCACTGGGTGGGGCAGTTGCAGTTCATCGGCTGCGCGAGCGAGCATTTGAATCACGCTGCGCGGCGTTGAACCGAATCCATCGATCGGCGTCTCGAGGTCGCGAGCATTGCCGTCGCGATGCCGTTTGAAATTTTCGACTCCACCCGGGTTCACGAGTTTGGGCGCGTAGCCACCACAGCGTCGGAGGAGCCAGCCAAGAAATCTGGTGGCCGCAGCTTGATCGCCGCGCCCCGCAGCTTCGAGCAAGTAATGATGATTCCCCGCAAGCAGAAAATACCCTGCATCGAGATAAGGGAGCTGGCTCAGTTCCGCTCGCGTGCTGCGGACTGCGGTCGGCGCGATCGCGGCGTCAAACGCCGTCGTGTATCCTAGACCGACGTACTTGAGGCCAGTGTCAATAATCGTCGGGACGGTGCGGTTGCCCGAGGTCTGCCAATCTTTTCGTTTGTTCCCGGCACCCATGTGAGCGAGGCTCAATTCGGGCTGCATTTTGCGGGCGACGTTCACTTTGTGTCCGGCGATGTGCGAATGCATATCGACTCCGCCGGGCATCACCACCCGGCCGCGGCAATCGACAGGCGTGAAGCTGGATTGCAAAGCGAGCGGTGGTTCGGAAACCATTTTCGATCCTTCGATCCAGAGATCGCGGACTTCTCCCGCGACTCCCTGAGCCGGATCGTAAACTTCGCCACCTACCAACCGCCATCGTTTCATTAGTAATCAACCTACTTGGAGCAACCCTAGCAACTCTTTCCGCGATTCGGTTCCCGCGAAATCACCAGTCCATCCGCATTTCCAGCTTACTGGATTCAAGCAGCTTGGTTCAGAGCATTCGAGAAAATTGCCGATTGTGAATGCTTTCCTCTACCTGCCCCAGTTTCTGAGCGGTTTGCTAGAATCAGCACCTCGCCGCTTGAGCAGCTTTAGGGCAACGCCAAGCGAGCAAGAACCCTGTTTCTTTCCTAGAGTTCATTTCAGGTCTGAACACACATGTCGATTCGTTGTCGTTTTGCGCCCAGTCCAACCGGTTACTTGCACATTGGTGGGGTTCGCACCGCGCTGTTTAACTGGCTGTTGGCGAGGCAAACGGACGGACAGTTTATCCTGCGGATCGATGACACCGATTTGCAGCGGAATCAAGACGAGGCACTGCAGCCGATTCTCGACGGTTTTCGCTGGCTGGGGATTGACTGGGATGAGGGCCCCGAAGTCGGCGGTCCGCATGCGCCGTATTATCAGTCACAGCGGCTGGAACGTTATCAGTCCGAGATTCGGCGTCTGCTTGTCTCAGGCGCCGCTTATCGCGACTACGCGACTCCCGAAGAAACGGCTGCCGAGCGTTCGGCTGCAGAGGCTGCCAAACAAGATTTCGTTTACAGCCGTCGCTGGATGGCTGAGACCGATGCCCAGGCCGCTGCCTTCGAAGCCGAAGGACGCAAGTGTGTCGTACGGCTGAAGATGCCCCGCACCGGTCAATGCGTATTCTTTGATCACGTACGCGGCGAGGTCTCTTTTGATTGGGCTCGGGAACAAGACCACGTTGTCCAGCGAGCCGACGGAACCTGCTTGTATCACCTTGCCAGCGTCGTCGACGACTACGACTTTCAGATCACGCACGTTGTTCGGGCGATTGAGCACCTCAGCAACACTCCGCGGCAGATCTTCATCGCCCAAGCACTGGGCTATCCGCTACCGCACTACGCTCACATTCCGTTTGTGGCTGAACCTGGCAGCAAGACCAAGATGAGCAAGCGAAAAATCGCGCAGTACATCAAGAACCCGGACTTCAAGAAGATGCTCGACCACGGCAATGGAATTGCCCAGCGGATTGGCAAGACGATCACGCCCGAGTCATTCAATCCGGTGCTGGTCGATTTCTACAAGACGGTCGGCTATCTGCCCGATGCGATCAACAACTATCTGCTGCTGCTCGGCTGGTCGCTGGACGATCGGACTGAAGAGTTTTCGCGGGAGGAGATGATCCGCCTGTTTTCGCTGGAACGGGTCGTAAAAAGCGAAGCGAGTTTCGACCCGCAAAAGCTGATGTCGTTTCAAGCCCGATACATGAGCCGATTGCCCGTGAAGCAAAAGGTACCGATGGTGATCCCTTTCCTGCAAGCAGCAGGCTTGGTCGCCGACCCGATTCCTTGTGAGCTGGGCGAGAAGGTAACTGCAGTGGTCGCTGCGGCGGGCGATCGCTTGGTCGTCGCCGGAGATATCCTGCAGTTCGACGATTTCTTTTTGGCCGACGATGCTTTGCCGATGGATCTCAAGGCGTTTGAAAAACGGATCGCCAAGGCCGACAAGGCAGAGTTCCTGCTGAATGAATTCCGCAAAGTGCTCTCCTCGGTCGAGCCCTTTGAGCCAGCCAGTCTGGAGCAGGCTCTGCACGGCTTCTGCGAGGCTCAGCAGGTTCAAGCCGGAGAAATTGTCCACGCGCTGCGAGTCGCCGTCACTGGCAAGGCCGTCGGGTTTGGCCTGTTCGACACGCTGGCGATTCTAGGACGGGAAAGCTGCCTGAATCGAATCCAGTACGCTTTGGAACGAAAACAAGCGACGAGCGTTTAGCTTCAATAAGGCAACTCTGAATCGCGCAGAAAAAAACACTCGCCCGGGAAGGCGAGTGTTTCTGATTTTCGAAAAGAACGAGTTACCGAAGTCAGCTGCTACTTGACTTACGGGAGCTTATGGCCCTTGTTGACGGCGACGCTCTTGCGAGCTTGTCGCACGGCGATCTTCTTCTTGACCTTGGGAGTCTTACCCTCGGTCGGATTCACTGCCTTGACCTTCTTGCTCTTGGGAGCCTTCTTGCGGCGTGGAGTCGGCTTCAATCCGCCTTCTTTCGAAGCGAAGTGAGCCCGAGCAGTCGCCGCAATTTGGCCTTCAGTCATGTCATCAGCCGCCGCCACATCGAGCACCAGTCCGGGAACCTTCTTGGCGAGTAACTGTTTCTTCAGTTCAGTTCTGGCTTGAGCCGGACCGAAGACGAACAGTTCCGTGCAGCCGTTGGTCGCGGTAATGATGTCGCGGTAGTAGCCTTTGCGATCGACCTCTGCTTTGTTTTGAATCTTATCGTCGGCAGTCCAGTCCAACCGTCCATGAGACTTGTTGCGAGCCGCAACGCGTCCTTCGGAGAGAGGCTTGCCAGCCTTGAACTTGACTTGCTTAACTTCGTGGCCGCTGGCCGTGAAATGGACCAGAACCGCCTTTTTGTGATCAACCCAGATTCCAACCTTGTCTTGCATGAGACAAACTCCTGAAGGAAAAACACCTCGCGGTGATTGACACTGACCAAAGTATATCAGTTCACAAACGACGCGGGCAGAACAGTTTTCATTCACGTGGCCTGGGGCAGGGGGCTCTGCTCTGGCAACTCTCGAAAATTGCCAGCCAACAAAGCCGCGTGCGAAAAAGCACACTGCGAGACCAAATGATTGGCACCTCCCCGTCACGAATTCGACACTTTCGCAGCAGCCGTACGAGCAATTCTGCTGGGCTGAGTTTCGCGGCGTGGGGCCGTACAATCAACCATAGGTCAATTTTCGAGTTCATGATTGTGAGCCCGCCCGCATGTGGAATATTCCGAACACGCTCACCATCACCCGTCTCGCGGGGACGCCTGTCCTGCTTGTTCTGGCTCTGCTGCAGCAGCCTGTAGCGGTTCTGCTGCTTGGGTGCCTCCTTGTGGGGACCGATTGGCTGGATGGGATTCTGGCTCGGGCCTTGCATCAGCAAACCCCTTTGGGAGCCAAACTGGACACGATTGCCGACGTGATTTTGGGACTCAGCCTGCTGTTCTGTGTCGCTTGGCTGAACTGGGAGTTCCTCACTCGACACTGGCCGATGGCTTCGGCAGTGCTGGCCAGCTATGGCTTGTCGGCCGCGATCAGTCTGGCCAAGTTTGGGATTTGGCCGAGCTATCACAACTACTTGGCAAAACTGGGAATGTTTCTCGGCAGCATCTCGGGGATGCTGATCTTGGCCAACACGGCGGGCTGGCAGGTTCCTTTCACTACCGCACTCTTTTTCGTCGCCTGTGGGACGATCACGCTGGCCAATCTGGAGGCGATCTTGATCACCTTTCGACTGCGGCATCCGCGCTCGAATGTGGGAACTATTTTTTCGCTTTGGCAACGTTCGCTGCATTGATGGGGCCGCTCCCCCTATTTGCCGCCCCTATAGGTTCCTTAAAATCGCTAGGGCAGAGTGCCGCTTAACGAACCGGGCCCCGACTGGTTAGCTCTTTAAGTTGTGCTCTTCACAATTGAGCCGTTGTCCCGTCTACCCAGGATCCAAGCATGAGCGCTGACCATTCGTCCGAAGCCAATCCAACCCCGGAAGTTGCCAAGCCATTGGACTTCATCCGGCAGATCGTCGAAAGCGATCGCGAGGCGGGCAAGCATGGCGGTCGGGTGCATACGCGCTTTCCGCCGGAGCCGAATGGTTATCTGCATATCGGACATGCCAAGTCGATCTGCCTGAACTTCGGAATTGCTCGAGACTACAACGGCCGCTGCAATCTGCGCTTCGATGATACCAATCCGGATACAGAAGAGACGGAATACGTCGAGGCGATTAAAGAAGATGTCCGCTGGCTCGGCTTTCAGTGGGATGGCGATGTCAAATTTGCGTCCGACATTTTCGACACGCTGTACGAATATGCGATTCGCCTAATCAAAGCCGGCAAGGCTTACGTTTGCGACCTTTCGGCTGAGGAAACCGGAGCTTACCGGGGCAAGTGGAACGAACCCGGCCGCAACAGCCCGTATCGCGACCGAACAGTGGAAGAGAATCTCGACCTCTTCGAGCGGATGCGAAAGGGAGAATTCAAGAACGGCGAAAAGACACTTCGGGCCAAGATCGATATGGCTTCGCCCAACATGAACCTGCGAGATCCGGCGATGTACCGAATTCGCCATTCGGCTCATCATCGCACTGGAAACAAGTGGTGCATCTATCCCACTTACGACTGGACTCACGGCCAGAACGATTCGATCGAGGGGATCACGCACTCGATCTGCACGCTGGAATTCGAGCAGCATCGTCCGCTGTACGACTGGTGCATTGAGAATCTCGGGATCCATCATCCGCAACAGATCGAATTTGCCCGGTTGAATTTGACTTACACCGTGATGAGCAAACGCAGGCTGCTGGAGTTGGTGAAAAACAATTTGGTCGATGGCTGGGACGACCCGCGGATGCCGACGATTTGTGGCCTGCGCCGCCGCGGCTACACGCCGGAAGCGTTGCGGAACTTCTGCGCACGGATTGGTGTGACCAAAGCGAACAGCTTGACCGACTTGAGCTTGCTGGAACTGGAAGTTCGCGAGCATCTGAACAAGGTCGCGCCGCGGGTGATGGCCGTGCTGCAGCCGATCAAAGTCGTGCTGGAAAATTATCCGGAAGGTCAGGTCGAGATGCGGGAGGCGATCAACAATCCCGAGGACCCGGGCGCAGGAACGCGGCAGATTCCGTTCAGCCGTGAGTTGTACATCGACGCGGACGACTTCATGGAGAACCCGCCAAAGGGTTACTTCCGGCTTTTCCCGGGCAATGAAGTGCGGCTCCGTTACGGCTACTTCATCAAATGCCGCGAGGTGATCAAGAACGCTGCGGGCGAGATTGTCGAATTGCGCTGCACTTATGACCCCGAGACGTCTGGGGGCCAAGCGCCCGATGGACGCAAGGTGAAAGGAACCATTCACTGGGTCAGCGCCGCCGGCGCGGTCGATGCCGAGGTGCGCCTGTATGACGTGCTGCTGAACCGCGAAGACCCGGGCGATGTGCCCGCAGGTGCGGACTGGAAAGCCGACCTCAATCCGAAGTCACTTGAGGTGCTGACGAACTGCAAACTGGAGCCGAGCCTCGCAGGGGCTAAGCCGGGGGATCGCTTTCAGTTTGAACGACTCGGATACTTCTGCGTCGACTCGAAAGACTCGCAGCCGGGTAAGCTGGTCTTCAATCGAACGGTGACGCTGAAGGATGCTTGGGCGAAGGAAAAGAAGAAGGCCTAGTCGCGATTTTGGTTTGACTGGAAGTTCCGCTTTTTCTGACCAAGAGCCATGTCGCAAGCCGCAGCAATCACGACGCGTCTGGCTCCTTCGCCAACAGGTGCACTGCATCTGGGCAACGCGCGGACGTTTCTGGTGAATTGGGCTTTGGCTCAGCAGCACGGTTGGCGCGTCGTGCTGCGGATCGACGACCTCGATAGCCCGAGGGTGAAGCCGGGTGCGGATGCGCAAGCGATCGAAATGCTCCGCTGGTTGGGGCTGGATTGGGACGGTCCGATTGCCTACGAGACTCGGAATCTTGAACACTACGCGGTGGCATTAGAGAAACTGGCTGCGGGCGGTTGGATTTACCCTTGCCGCTGTACGCGCTCGCAGATTGCAGCAGCGGCGATGAGTGCGCCGCACGTCGACGAGCACGAACTTCGCTACTCGGGGACCTGCCGACCAACTCAGCAAGTTGCTTGTGAGTTTCAAGCCAATCTTCCGGGAGCAGCGTGGAGGCTTCGCGTTCCTGACAAGGATTTCGAATTCAGCGACGGGATTTTGGGCCAACAGAGCTGGAACGTCCAGCAACTGGTCGGCGATTTTCTAGTGACCAATAAACAAGGCGCGGCTGCCTACCAACTTGCCGTCGTGATCGATGACGCTTTGCAAGGCGTGACCGATGTGGTTCGGGGAGCCGATTTGCTGGGCTCGACGCCGCGGCAGATTTGGCTGCACGAACTGCTGGGATATCAACCGCCGAACTACTGGCACGTGCCGCTGCTCGTCGGCCCAGACGGTCAACGACTGGCGAAGCGACACGGCGGGTTTCGACTGGAAGAGTATCGTTCGCTCGGAGTGCCGGTCGAGCGAGTGATTGGCTTGATCGCGTGGTGGTCGGGCTGCGGAGAACTTCGCCCGCAGAGTCTGGCAGAGTTTGTCGCGGGATTTCGGCTGGAGCGATTGCCGCGCGAGCCGATCGTCTTTCGGGCCTGCGACCATGAGTGGTTGGTTGGGGCTGGTTGAGGGAAAGTTGCGAGTTGCGAGTTGCGAGTTGCGAGTGGGGAGTGGGGAGTGGGGAGTTGCGAGTTGCGAGTTGCGAGTTGCGAGTTGCGAGTTGCGAGTTGCGAGTTGCGAGTTGCGAGTTGCGAGTTGCGAGTTGCGAGTGGGGAGGAAACTGGGCACGCGAGGGTCTGATTTGGACTGGGAACCTTTGATAGAATTTGGGGTTCTGTTTTTCTGACGTTAATCCGCGAGAGTTTTTCATGCCCGGTTTTAAAGTTTCGGTACCCCATCGTCACGACACTCTGGTGGTCGCTCAACGATTGCGAGTGTTTGCGGACAAGCTGCGCGACCAGATGACCGTTGAGGTTTCCGACTTGGTGGAAGAATGGGATTCGGAAGGGAACCTGCGATTTGCCTTTCGAACGCAAGGGATGCAGATCTCGGGCAAACTGGAAAATCGGTTGTCGGAAGTTCTCGTCACGGGGACGATTCCGTTCCTTGCCTTGCCGTTTCGCGGGATGATTGAAAATCAATTGGCGGAAAAGATCCGCGAGGCGATCGAGAGTTCGAGCAACTAGGAGAGGTTGCGGTTAGCGCGGTTATTGCGTGGGACTCGTGGGACTCGTGGGACTTATGGGACTTATGGGACTTGTGGGACTTGTGGGACTTGTGGGACTTGTGGGACTTGTGGGACTCTTGGGACTCTTGGGACTTGTGGGACTCCTAGGGGAAACCGGCGGGGGGTGATCGGCGATTGCGTGTTAGCGCTTCCAGTTGAGTTTTACGCCGCAGGCGTCTTGGGCGCGGGCGAGGACTTGGGCCGCTTTGGATCGGGCTTTAGCGGCTCCGGCGGCGAGAATCTGGTGGACTTCGTCGAGGTTGGCGACGAGTTGCTGGCGTCGCTGATGGGCTTCGGCAAAAAAGCTTTCGGCCGCGTCGGCGAGTTGCTTTTTGACTTCACCGTAACCGAATCCGCCGCGGCGGTACTTGGCGGCCAGCTCCTCGCGGGCTGTTTCGTTGCCAAACAAGGTGAAGAGATCGTAGAGCAGATCGCCGTCGGGCTCTTTGGCTTGATCCATGGGCCGCGAGTCGGTTGCGATCCGCATCACCTTCTTCCGCATCTCCTTGGGTGACTCGAAGATCTCAATGTGGTTGTTATAGCTCTTGGACATTTTCTCGCCGTCCAAGCCCGGGACTTTGGCTGCCGTTGGCAGGACGTAGGCTTTGGGGATTACGAAGACTTCGCCGAACTGGTGATTGAACGACTGGGCGATGTCGCGAGTCACCTCGATGTGTTGGGCTTGGTCTTGTCCGACCGGAACGACATCGGAGTCGTAAGCGAGGATATCAGCCGCTTGGAGAACCGGGTAAGTGAATAGTCCGGCGACTGTCGAAAGGCCTTTTTCGATTTTGTCTTTGTACGAAACGCAGCGTTCGAGCAGCCCCATCGGCGTGCCGGAGAGGAGTAACCAGCAGAGTTCGGAGACTTCAGGGACATCGGACTGGATAAAGAGCGTTGCCTGGTTGGGGTCGAGGCCGAGTGCGAGCAAGTCGATCGCTGCGTCGAGCGAATGCTGCTGGAGGAGTGCCCGATCTCGAATTGAGGTGAGGGCGTGCAGGTTGGCGACGAAGTAAAACGCCTGCTCGTTGTTTTGCAGGGCAATGTACTGGCGGATCGCTCCGAAATAATTTCCCCAGTGAGGGCGACCGGTTGGTTGGATTCCTGACAAGACCCGCATGACAACTCTCTGAAAACAAATTGAGCGAGGAAAAGGGATTTCAATGCAGCCGAGCATTATCCCGCTCGAGCCTCGGACCGACAACGGCTGGTCGCGACTGGACTCGGCGGGCAGCTCGTTGCGTTCACTGTAAAAACGAACAGGCCGAAGCCCGCCCGAGCTTCAGCCTGCCGTTTTAAGTCCGATTTCGGTCGACCGGGGAATCCGGCTGACTAGATGATACCGCCGTGAGTACGGTATGGAGTCTGGTGGTCTGGCATATCCAAGAACCAGAAGCGGTGCCATTCCTCTCGCAAGTTGCGGAGGTCTTCCGAGGTGTAGATCAACTGGCGAGCCCGGACGGCGGGGTCCGCGTCATAGATCGGTAAGAAACAACCAATATTGCTGCTTAGGGCGATAGCCAGAAGCGTCGCGAGAATAAGCCGACGCATGCTTGTTCCTCCGTGAATCAGTGTTTGTCCAAACTTCGGACCAGGGTTTCAGGACGTTTAGGCCCGAATAGTCTGGAGCCTGGGGACTCCGCGTCCCGCTTTTGTTCGACAAAGGACAAATCGTCATGATCGGTAGCGAAAGTTTAATCCGCAGTCCTTTTTCAGTCGTTAAATTTTACGACCGCTGCTAGCGGATGGAGAAAACCGGGGCGAAAACGGTTTTGATGGAGGGCCTTGCGAGTGTGAGTGGGGCTCATGGGACCATTGTGACTTTTGGGGTCTAAGGGGTTCGCCCGGGAATGGCTGGAGGCGCAAAAAAAATCGCCCGCAGCAGAGAGCTGCGGGCGACTCGTTTGCGGCTTGGATTTGAATTTGGGGCCAATCGCTTTTGGCGTTCAGCCCGGTTGTTCAAGGAGCCGTCAGTATGGATGGTCGCCTGAAGGCAACCCGCCGGTTCGACCGTCAGGCGTTACCACCCCGACTAGAACAGTCATCAGAAGAACTCACTGAACCACCTCCTTTCTACTAGAAACCCGCTCAGGGGAAGACCTGATGATTAGACAGCTTCCCAAGAGCCACCAGTCCATTGCACTGCGTAGCGTGCAATCCGATGGTTCTATTCTTGCTCGAGGCCCATTAAAAACAACACCACTTCCCGCGAAAATGCTGGCACTGGGCGTCGTTTCGCTGAGTCGGCGGAGCGAATTCGTTCATTTCAGGTTAAACCCCTGAAAATACTCGCGAGAAATCGTTCGCAAAGTCGATAAGTTGCCGGAAAAACCGCATCCTGTTAAACTTTTATGATTACTCCGCGGTCCCGGTCCTGATGTCTTGCCCAAGTTGTCCGCTGATGATTTTCCGGGAAGGCAAGCAACCTCAATGCAGTCCTCTGGCTCGACAACCTGCCAGGTGGCTCGAAAGTTAGTGTTTAATCTATGGTAAATCGTGTTTTGATCCGTCAGCTCAACGACTCGTCAATCGATTCTGAGCTGGACTCCCTGTTCTCTGAAGACCTTGCCGCCCTCTACACCCAAAATTCTGATGGCGACAAGAAGTTCGCTGTCAACGAAATTGTCTCTGGCAAGATCGTAAAGGTCGACGAAGAAGTTGTCGTCGTCGACGTTGGCTTCAAGAGCGAAGCCACCATTCCCCGCTCGGAATGGGAAGCCCACGGTGATCAACCTGAAGTGGGTCAGGAAATTCGCGTCCTGATTGAAGAGCTCGAAGACGAAAGTGGCACGGGCGAAGAAACCCAAGGCCTGATCTCTGTCAGCAAGAAGAAGGCTGACCACATCATCCACTGGAAAGACGTCATCTCCAAAGTCAAGGAAGGTGAAATCGTCACTGGTACATGCACCCGCAAGATCAAGGGTGGTTTGCTCGTCGACATCGGCGTGCCTGTGTTCTTGCCTGCCAGCCAAGTCGACATCCGCCGTCCGGGCGACATTGGCGACTACATCGGCAAGGTGGTTCAGTGCGAAGTGTTGAAAATCGACGAACAACGTCGCAACATTGTCGTCAGCCGCCGCTCGCTGATCGAAAAGGAACGCCAGTACGCGCAGCAAAAACTGCTGGCCGAACTGGAAATTGGCCAGGTCCGCAAGGGCGTCGTCAAGAACATCGCCGACTTCGGTGCGTTCGTCGACCTCGGCGGAATCGATGGCTTGTTGCACATTACCGACATGGCTCACACCCGCATCGGACATCCGTCTGAAATGGTGTCGCTGGACCAGGAAGTCGAAGTCAAGGTGCTCAATGTCGATCGCGAGAAGGTCAAGATCGCGCTCGGTATGAAGCAATTGCTGCCGAACCCATGGGACAACGTCGAAGCGAAGTACCCAGTGGGCAGCGTCCACAAGGGCGAAGTCGTCAACGTAATGAACTACGGTGCGTTCGTGAAGTTGGAACCGGGCATCGAAGGCTTGGTCCACATCAGCGAAATGTCGTGGGTCAAACGCGTCAATCACCCCAGCGAACTGGTGAAGATTGGCGACGAGATCGAAGTCGCGGTGCTCGGCATCGACAAGAATGGCGAGCAGATGTCTTTGGGTATGAAGCAGACCCAAAAGAATCCTTGGGAACAGGTCCAAGAACGCTATCCCACGGACAAGGTCGTCACCGGCAAGGTCCGCAACCTCACCAACTACGGTGCCTTCATCGAGTTGGAAGAAGGGATCGATGGCTTGCTGCACGTTTCCGACATGTCGTGGACGCGGAAGATCAGCCATCCAAGCGAAATGCTGGAGAAGGGTCAGGAAGTCACATGCAAGATTCTGTCGGTCGACACCGATCGCCGCCGAATCGCTCTCGGCCTGAAGCAGATGGCGCAGGATCCTTGGGCCAGCGACATCCCGAGCCGCTACCAACCGGGCCAAGTCGTCCGAGGCAAGGTCACCAAGATCACGACCTTCGGCGTGTTTGTCGGTTTGGAAGACGGGCTCGAAGGCCTGCTCCACATCTCCGAACTGGCTGACCACAAGGTTGAAAATCCGGAATCCGTCGTCAAGGTTGGCGAAGAGGTCGAAGTCAAGGTCCTGCGAGTCGACACCGAAGACCGCAAGATCGGCTTGTCTCGCCGCCGCGTTGACTGGAGCAGCGAAGAAGAAGCCGCCGCCAACAAGACTCAGGCAGACGCCGAAAAGGCTCAGCAGGAACTCAAGGGCGGTCGCGGATCGGCTGGTCCACTGATCGGTTAAGAACAACCGGTGAGTTGATTGTCAAAATTGAAACCGCTTGGCCGGATTGGTTGGGCGGTTTTTTTATGCGCGGTCGGAATGGGACTGGTGGGACTTGTGGGACTTTTGGGACTCATGGGACTCGGGGACTGTTGGGACTAAGGGGACTGTTGGGACTTGCGGGCGGCGGAAACCCGAGGGGTTGATGCGAAGACTGGACTTTCGCAGAGGTTTGACAACAATAGAAACTCTGTTTTGGGGCGAGGGAGCACCCCCCGTGAATGGCCTAGATGGCTTTTCTTTTCTCGGTCTGAATTTGCTCCAAACATGCTTTACCGCACTTATCGATCGGGCACGATTAAGGTCCAGCCGCCCGAGGTGACCAGCGACAGCCCCGCCGTGCAGCAGCGGCTCGATCGCATCGCCGACAATTACCGGCAGCTGGAAGAATTGCTGGCCGAAGTTGAAGCCCAATTTCCGCCGCAGCCAGTGCCGGCTGTCGCGAGTGCTGAAGACAATGCCGCTGAGCCGCGAGCGTATTCGCGTACGCTCGCGAGGCGGAAGCCTAGATAGGCTTGTCGGGAAGCGGAGTCGGGATCGAAGGGCAGACTGGTTGCAAGCTTCTGCCCCCCTCTCTCCCAAGGGGGCGAGGGGGAGAAAGAATTTTTTCGTGTCTGTGCCGCTTTGTGATTAGAAGAGTTCGTGAGAAGTCTTCTTCCTCGCGCTTTCGAAATGGCTTTTCAGTCAGCTTTCAGTTCAACTCGCAATCGCTCCAGTTCGCGATGCAACGTTTCTCGAATTGGCTGGTGCGATGGTTCCGCGTAGAAACTTCGCAGTTCCTGCGGGTCGAGCCGACGGTCGATCAGGTCCCACTGGTCGATCGCTTCCGGCTTTCGCTCGGCATTTAACCTTGCCGTGTAGTGAATCAGCTTGTGATCTGCCGTCACAACGGCTTCGTGAGCCGCAACGTTATGCGTGCCGAGTTCGTAATAGCGGTAATAGAACGACTTCCGCCAATCGGCTGGAGCGGTCTCGCCGCGAAGTAGCGGTTGGAGCGGTTTGCCTTGCATCTCGGTTGGCGGTGCGACGCCGGCCGCGGTGAGAAATGTCGGAGCGAAATCGAGATTGGAAACGAGGTCGCCGTTTTTGCTCCCCGCCGGAACGACGCCTGGCCAGCGAACGACCAGCGGCGTGCGGAGCGATTGCTCGAAGGCCCAGCGTTTGTCGTACCAGCCATGCTCTCCCAAATAAAAGCCTTGGTCAGAGGAGTAGACGACGATCGTGTTTTCGGCCAACCCGCTTCTGTCCAGATAATCGAGCAACTGGCCAATCCCCTCATCGACGGCCGCAACGCAGCGCAAGTAATCCTGCATGTAGCGCTGGTAGAAAGCGCGAGTCCGCTCTTGGCCTTCGGGCTCGCTTGCGAAAAACGCGGCGTTATCCTTGCCGTAAGCATCGTTCCAAGCATGTCGCTGCTCGGGACTCAGGCGACGAAAGAAGTTTTCGGCTCCCTTCGATGTATCATCGGGCCGCCAGAGCTTGAGGTCTTCGCCCGGTCGCATATGCCGAGCAATTTCCATCTGCTGTTCTTTCAGCACCGAAGCGCGGTTGGCGTAATCGTCAAACAGCGTTTCGGGCTCGGGGAATTTTGTGTCGCGATAGAGGTTGAGCTGTTTCGGGCCGGGCATCCACTCGCGATGCGGCGCTTTGTGCTGGACCATCAGCAGAAACGGCTTCTGTTTGTCGCGCTCTTGATCCAGCCACTGCAGCGAACGCTCAGTGATGATCTCGGTGCAGTATCCGGGAAGCTTCGTCTTCCCGTCCGGTACAAGAAAGTCGGGGTTGTAGTACTGCCCTTGGTCCGGCAGCACCATCCACTTGTCGAATCCAGTTGGTTCAGACGCTAAGTGCCATTTGCCGATCACTGCGGTTTGATAGCCGACTTGTTGCAGGAGTTTGGGGAACGTGACTTGACTGCCATCAAACCGGTCTCCGTTTTGGCGAAAGCCGTTGAGGTGTGAGTATTTTCCAGAGAGGATCGTCGCACGGCTCGGCCCGCAAATTGAGTTAGTCACGAGGCAACGATCGAAACGCATCCCGGCAGCGGCAATCCGATCGATGTTCGGTGTTTGATTCAGGACCGAACCGTAGCAACTGATCGCTTGATAGGCGTGATCGTCCGTAAAAATGAACAGGATGTTCGGCTGCTTCCTCTCCTCGGTTTGAGCGTGCAGGGCAGGGGAGAGAAGTGGTCCACTCAGCAAAAGCAGCAGCAGCGAACTCAACCAATTGCGGAGCGGGAATCCGGACATCGAATGCGGCCTCATCTTCAAAGTTCTCAAGTAAAACTCCTCTACGCTGCCTATTCTAAAGCAATTTGAATGGCTCTTCTGCCAGCCAACCCAATCGCCAGTCCGGAAGATGGTCAGCTCGCGCCACCTTGAGGCCGAGCTTTCCCACCTCCTGCAACTCAAAAAATATTCCGGTTGTAGCGTTAAATCAGGCTTTCTCATTGACCGTCCACATGGGTCAACGCGGTTGTATCTGAGGCGAACCGGGGATTGGATTCACGGTGTCCCGTCGGTCGATCCCCAGACGAGGGATAAAAGATAACTGCCATGTCCGCCAAAGAATTGAACCAGCCCGAAAGTCATAAGTCACCGCGGGGAACGGGAATCGCCCGGGGCTGGCGTGGTCGCGCGCTCAGCGGCCTGACATTGACATGCGTCTCGCTGCTCGGCTCGGTTGAGTTCACTTATGCTCAGCAGCCAAGCGTCCCTCCAGCTTATCGCCCTGCTTCCCACGCGGGCGTCCCGGCTCCGCTGGTCCCGATCAATCCACCGGCGCAAAAGCCGCCAGCAAAGCTGAGCGGCTTCCTCAACACGCCCGGTCAAGAGCCTCAGCAACTTGAGCCTGGCGTCACGCCGACTCCCGGCGCTCAAGGAACCGAGACCTCACCTGCGATTCCGCTACGGCGCAGTACGGACGAGCAGTTGGGTCCGATCAAACTTGATTTCCGCGACTTGGACCAGCGGCGTGAATCGAATCAACCGCAGGAACGCGGGGAGCAGTTTCAGAAGAGCGGCAAGCGGACGATCGAAACGAGCGGCCGCGTCGAGGTGGTCAAGCAGCACTATCCCGATGGGAAAATCCAGATTGAACGCGAGGTAACGCAAGACCTCGACGGGAACTACTTCAATCACGGCTATTGGCGACTCTACGGTCCCGCGGGGCAGACGCTGGCCGATGGCGTGTTTCAATATGGCCTGATGGAAGGCCCTTGGAGTCGCTGGCATCCGGCGCAGCCCGAGGGACTGTTTCGCCTTCGGCCATTCAATCTCTTCAAGGGACCATTTCTCTCGACCGTTACGTTCGTCGAGGGAAAGCTGGACGGGGTCTGGACGATTACCGACTCCAGCCAGCGGAAGATCATGGAGGTTGCTTATCGGAATGGAAAACGGCATGGCTTGAGCGCTTGGTATTATCCCGACTCCTCGCGGATGCGTGAGCAGTATTTCAACGACGGCGTGCTGGATGGATTCCTGACCGAGTGGGATGATCGCGGGCGCGAGACGCGGCGGGATGAATACGTTAACGGTCGCCGGATTGTCACCGAGACGGCGAACTATCGTCCGCAGCAGAAAAAGTCGGAAGTGACTTACCTCGATCCGCTGTTGGAACTGGAGGGTCCCGATGACTGGTGGGAAGCGACTCCGGCGGCGTTCAAGTCGATTGGCAAGAAGGTCCAGCACGGTGCCTGCACGACTTGGTATGAGAACGGCCAGCCTCAAATGCAGGGCCAGTACCAAGATGGCAAGCGAGTCGGGCAGTGGACTTGGTGGCACAGCAATGGCATGAAGCAACTGGCGGGACGCTTTGATGCCGATCGGAAGACCGGCCAGTGGACTTGGTGGCACGCCAATGGTCTGAAATCGATCGAAGGGAACTATCAGAGCGACCAACCGGCCGGCATTTGGAACTGGTGGGACGAAAAGGGGAAGCGGACCGACACGCGAAATTACGAGCAAGAGGATGAGCGATCCGGCGACCCGGAAGTCGAACCGCTCGATTTAGATGACGGCTCATCAAAGGATGGACCGCCCGCACCGCGACCGGAAGAATCGGCTGAGCAGCCGTCCCAAGCCTCGCCGCCAAAGCAAGAGGCTGCTGACAAGCCGGCGGACAAGACAGAGCTGAAACCGGGCGAGACTCCGCTGCCGGCGGAGGAAGAGATGGAGGAGATTCCGCTCGAGTTGCCACCCGACCCGAAGAAAGACGGCGGCTTCTAACGGCGGGTCTTCTGCTGCGAACTACTTGCTGGGCTCTTCCGGCTTTTTCGCCGAGCGATCGACCACAATTTCGAAACTGAGGCCGGGCCACCGCGGCAATTTACTCGGCCTACTTGGATTGGCGAACACTCGAAATCCGTCTTCCAGCTTTTGATAACCGAACGAGCCGCGTTCGGCGAAATGATCGGGCGGCAAGTTTGGCAGAAACTCAGGCACGAGTTGGTCGAGGGAATTAGGGTGGGCCCCATGAGCCCTTTGATACCGCTCCAGTGCAATCGCCAGTTCCAAGAGCCGTCGCTGTTGCGCGATTCGAATCGTTGCCGCAGCAGTTTGATAAATGAATGTTGAGCTGTAATCAAACAACATCGCACCTACCGATTGCCCTCGATATTTGGGAGAGAAAGCAAATCCCAACCAAAAACTCAAAATGTGATCGCCGGATTCTTTATCTCCGCCCAGAGGTGCACCCAAACGGGGTTTCGCTTTGAGTGCCTGAAGCAGATTGTTGACAGCACTCCCCTGTAGCTCGGAGAGCTGCTGACACTGACTGAGGGTATCGTAGTTGAGATTTAGGTTCTGCAAGACGGCTCCGCGGTCGACAAAAGGGCCGTATCCCAAACTGAACAGATTCGCCTCGGGATTGTTGGGCAGGAACAGTTTCCCCAACTCACTGGAAGCAAATTGATTTCGCTCGATCCCTTGAAGCGCGTCGAGGACCAGATACCTTTCACCTCGACCGATTTCGGGGCTAAAAGCAGCCGGCAACCATTCGCACTGAAAACCGTTTGCAAGTTCCCGCAGCTGTGCTTCGGATAAGACATGGCGCTTGAGAAGTTTCTCTGCAGCAAGGATACCCATCCCTCGAACTGCGTCGCTAATCAGATCTTCGATAGCCACTTGTCCGGTCGAGTTCAGTCCAAGTTCGTAGACCGCGACGATCTCCGAGATGGCTGCATCGGCATTTCCACGCCCCGCTTCACGAAACGCATCGGCGAGCAGCATCCGTGCACCGATGCGCCTTGATTGAGCTAGGGGGAGCAAGTCGCTCGCGATTGGCGACGAGTGGTCCAGATTGAAGAATGGGACGCGCCATTCCAACTGACACGCGGTCCGCAGTTCGGTTAGTTCATTGGGATAGCGGTCCAGCCAGGCGGCTGTTTGCGGATGATCTTGATCGCCGGCCCAAATCGACTCGGATGCAGCTGGATTCGCCGCTTCTGCTTTTCGGTAGTCCTCAAAAAAGGCGGCCCCAGCGGCGTACTTGTCTTCGCTAAAACCGATCGTCTTGAACACGAGCGTTCGCAGTTTCGGATCCTGCAGTTCTCCGCGAGCAGCGAGCTTTGCAAAGACCACAGCGGCGTTTTTCTCCGGCGGCAGGGGTTCACCGAGCAGTTGATTGAGTGTCGCGCGATAATCGATGCTGCCATCCTCGCGGCGGACCTCGTCGCCAAACGGAGCGTAGGAGCGAGGAACACCGTAGGCCGTTCGATAACTCCCGTCCCAGGAAATCTGGGAAGCGAGAATCAGGAGGAAGCAAAGCAGGCCGAAGAGGGCGAGCCGCACCCAAGGAGACCGAAGGAGTTTCATCTGCTAACCGTTGCGATCCGAGGTACGAGCCGATTAACTTTTTTCACCGAGTAACAAGCGGCCAAAGCTAGAAGACTAAAGATTGCCTTTGATACTTGCCATACCCTGTTACGTCTCCAGTATGATAATGGAAACGGAATCCACGCTATGCCTAACTTTGCGAATCATTGCGAGCTATTTTTTAGGTCGGTAATTGGCTTCGCTTGGCTCTGGCTATTCAGCCTCGGGGGAGTTGCGAGTGCCCAAACTCCAGACTCCAAGAGCACTGACACCGACCAACTGAAAAAGGTGGTCCAAGCGGCTTTCGTCGCGGCGCACGACGGTTACAGCGTCGACGAAGTTCTACTGAATGATGAGCTTCAAGCGGCTTTTCAATCGCAGTGCCGAGAGCGATTGCCGGAAGCTGATCCGGAACGCTGCAACTGGACTCTGCTGAATTTGCGGAAAGCGGGAGACCTCGAAGTTAAGGCGACCAAGAGCCGCGAAGTTTCGGACGGCGACTTGGAGCCGCTGTGGCACGTCGCTGAGATTGCGGCTCGGGCGGTGCAAGACCAGCATCGCACTTCGATCGACCGCGTGATGGCCAGTCCGCAGTGGAAAGCCGATTTCGATGCGGCTGCTCAAAAGATTTCGCCGGAGGTGGATGCGTATCTGGTTCGCCGCGCGGCCTTCCAGTTGCGGAAGGCGCGGCAACTTCGGCCAGAGCTAATCACACGGCTGGCCGACTGGGGTCGCGAGGTTCGGACTTACTCGGTTGAGGAACTGCGAGCCCAGCCCGAGCTGGTGCCTGAGCAGCCCGGCATCTATCTGTTTCGGGATGCGAGCGGCTATCTCTATATCGGTGAGGCGATGGACCTCAGGAAGCGGCTTGGTCAGCATCTCGATCAATCGGATCGGCAATCGCTGGCGAACTATCTGAAAGAGCTCAAGAGCGACTCGGTGACGATCGAGCTGCATACGTTTGCCCCGGATTCGCGGATCAAGGAACTGGCGGTGCGGCGGGCCTATGAATCCGAATTGATTCGCAGCCGCAGTCCGAGATTTAATATTCGACCGTGAGGTTGGCATGCGACTTCGCCTCTTCTTCAGCCGGACGAAAAAGCGAGTTAAGCCCAATCTCGCTGCCGGTGGGTGCGCCACGCGGCCAAAACATTCTGCCAAAAGTCTCGGTCGCGCGGTGGCGACCCACCCTACGGATTTACCCCCGTGGCACCGCACCTCCGTGAGAGGCCTATTTTCGTTTTTCAGGCCGTAATCGCGCTAGCAACCGGGGGGCTGGACCGAAGCCCCGGCTTATTTTGGAACGCGGCCGTCTACAATGAGGCCGACGATTCGCTCACCCAGACCGATCATAGGATCTCGCTATGCGCCCGCTCAGTAAAGTCGCTCCCGACTGGTGGGATTACACCACGTTGCCTACGGAACTGGTCGAGGAGGCGGCTCGGCTTACGGAAAAAGATTTGCAACGACTGCAGCGGGACGGGTTCCGGATCGAATTCTTCGACTCGCTCGAGGAGTTTTACTTGGCCGAAGCACTGGAGTACATCCATGCGTGGCAGCAAGCGAGCGAAGATTCACCGGCCGGCATCTGCGGGCCGATTGGTCCGACGGAGCAACTGCCGCTGGTCGCGCGGCTGGTCAATGAACTGGGGCTGAGGCTGCAGCATGCTCATTTTTGGGGAATGGACGAGTGGGTGCTGGATGGCAAAGAGGTTCCGGTCACCCACCCGCTGAGTTTCGAGCGAGCCGACCGGGAGCTCTGCTTCGACCGGATCGCGCCACACCTTCGAATGCCGGAGAAGAATTTGTACTTTCCCAAAGCCGACACGACGGCATACCGGCAGAGTTGGTCGAGCGGAGTGCGCTGCGTGGTGATGCAGGGAGGGCAGGGGGAAGTGAAGCACTGGGCGTTTAACGATCCGCTGCGGCGAAGTGGAGCCCATCAGGCGGCGCCACCGCCGGCGAGCGAGTACCGTCAGTTAACAACGCGCGTGGTCGAACTCCACCCGATGACGATCATCCAGAATGCAAGAACCAGTGGCGGCGGGGTGGTGAGTGCGGTGCCGACTCAAGCGATCACGGTTGGCCCGGTCGAGACTTGGCAAGCCGAAATGGTCAGCATTTGGCATGCGGGGAATCACGACAATCCGTTTGGGCAGCGGCTAACGGCGCTGATGATCAGCCGCGGGATCGTCGACACGGCCGTCCCAATGAGCCTGCTGGCCGAACACCCGAACGTCAAGTTCAACTATTACCGCGGCGGCCTGGGAAGCTGCGCCGCGGAAATGCACTGAAGAAGTGGGAATGCGGAATCAAGACAACTCGGCTAGAGACTTTCACCACCTCGCTTCCTCTTCAAACTAACAACTGACAACAAGCAGCTAACAACCTCTTCCCTCGCTGCTCGCCACTCGCTGCTCGCCACTCCAAACCAACGACTCCCATGCCATCCATCCTCGCGATTGCTGCCCATCCCGATGACATTGAGTTCGTAATGGCAGGGACGCTGCTGCTTCTGCGCGATCGGGGGTGGGAGGTGCACTGCTTCAATCTGGCCGATGGCCGGTGCGGGTCGGACAGTCTGGGTCCGGATCGAACGGCGGAGCTACGCGCTGAAGAAGCCCAGTCTGCTGCCTCGCAGTTAGGTGCGAAGTGGTACCCGCCGATTGGTCGCGACTTGGAATTGACTTATGACACCAAGTCGCTGCGGAAAGTTGCTGCGGTTGTGCGGCAAGCGAAGCCCTCGATTGTGCTGACTCATTCGCCAGTTGATTACATGGTCGACCACGAAGTAACGGCTCAATTAGCCGTGACTGCCGCTTTCGCGCGAGGGATGCCAAACTTTATCGTCAATCCTCCAGCGGAGCCGAGTGCTGAGGAGATCGTTGTGTACCACGCCCAGCCGCATGGGAACCGCACCGCGTTTGGCGAACCGGTGCGTCCAGACCTTTTCGTCAACATCGAGACGGTGATGGAGCGGAAGCTTGCGCTGTTGGGTTTACACCGCAGTCAGCAAAAGTGGCTGCAGACAACTCAGGGCATGAGTTCTTATCAGGAGTCGATGCAGCAGATGATGCGTGAAGTCGGCGCGTTGTCTCAGCGATTTCCTGTCGCCGAGGGTTGGCGAAGAAGGTATCCGTTGGGCTGTGCGGGGCTGGAGTCGGACCCACTGCGAGCTGCGTTGCGGGATGTCAGCTGCTGATTAGCGCGGTTGGGATTTTCTGAGGAGTTAAGGGGCAGACCGAACCTGATGGTGGGTGCGCACTGCGGGGAGCCTGCTTCGCAACTGCATGCGGGGCGGCGCAGTGCGACCCACCCTACGCGGTTGGGATTTTCTGAGGAGTTGAGGGGCAGACCGAACCTGATGGTGGGTGCGCACTGCGGGGAGCCTGCTTTGCAACTGCATGCGGGGCGGCGCAGTGCGACCCACCCTACGCGGTTTGGATTTTCTGAGGAGTTGAGGGGCAGACCGAACCTGATGGTGGGTGCGCACAGCGAGGAGACTGCTTGGCAGATGCATGCGGGGCGCCGCAGTGCGACCCACCCTAAGTGCTTGGTTGGAATTTTTGAAGAGTTGAAGACGGGAAGCGCACCGATTGGTGGGTGCGTAAATTCGCGGCGTTATGGTCGTTGCCGCACTTGCGCTGCCAACCGCAGGCTGCGCCATGCGGGTCAGGGTGAGGCGGTCGAGTCGCCCGATGGATTGGGAGACGAAAGCTGAGAGTTGTTAAATCAGGCTTTTGAACGCGGTCGGGCTTTCGGCTCTGTTCGCCCGGTGGCCGAGCGATAAAATGCTTTCTTTTCCCCGAGCGACGTCGCCTCATTGGCGATACGGCAAGCAAACAATTCACGAAGGTAACTAGCGCGATGTTAAGAACGCCGCTTTATGACTGGCACGTAGCCAATGGTGGACGGATGGTCGAGTTTGGTGGCTGGGAGATGCCGGTCCAGTACACATCGATCATGGATGAGCACCATGCGACGCGGCGGGCGATTGGGATTTTCGACGTCTCGCACATGGGTCGCTTCTACTTCAGCGGTCCGAATATCGACGGCTTTCTCGATGGGCTGACAACTCGGCGTGTTGCCGGGATCGAGCCGGGCCGGATTCGCTACTCGCTGATGACCAATGAGTCGGGCTGCATCCTTGATGACGTTCTGGTCTATCACCTGCAGAACGCCGACGGCAGCAGCCAGTACATGATGGTCGTCAACGCTGGCAATCGAGAGAAGATTTTCAACTGGCTCAAGCCGCGAGCTGCGGCAGCGGGGATTCAACTGGACGATCGCACACCGCAAACGGTGATGATCGCCGTGCAGGGCCCGAAGGCATGCGGACTGGTGGCTGGGATGAGCAACGTGAATCCGGCTGACCTGAAGAATTACGGCGGAGCGATTGGTACGGTTGGCGGTATCACGGCGATCATCTCGCGAACGGGATATACAGGTGAGGATGGTTGCGAGCTGATTGTGGCGGCCGAATCGGGAGCTGCATTGGCGAATGCGATTCTTGCGGCGGCCAAGCCGCTGGGCGGTGGTCCTGCGGGACTGGGTGCCCGCGACACATTGCGGCTGGAAGCAGCCATGCCGCTGTACGGACACGAATTGAGCGAGACGATCAACGCGGCTCAAACTGATTTGGGCTTTGCCATTAACCTAAAGGACCGCGAGTTCGTCGGTCGTTCGGCTATCGTCGCGGCGAAAAAGAACAGCGAGTTGCCGGTGCGGGTTGGCTTGATGCTCGAGGGCAAGCGTCCGGCTCGAGAGCACTGCGATATCCTGGTCGGTGGCAGCAAAGTGGGGGTCGTGACCAGCGGCACGTTTTCGCCGACGCTGGAACGCTCGATTGCTATGGCCTACATTTCACCGGCTCACGCGGCCGTCGGGACCAAAGTGGACATCGACATTCGCGGGAAGACAACAACAGCCGAGGTAGTCGGCCTGCCGTTTTATACGCGTCCCTAGTAAAGCGTGAGTTCCCTGTTCGCGGTGGGCGGGGAGTTTGGTTACAATTCCCAGCACGATCATCCCCAGCCCTCGTGGGCGTTCAAACATCAGGAAGATTCCGGAGACAAGTGAAGTGAATCCAGATCAATTGCGGTATGCCGAAACTCATGAATGGGTCAATGTCGATGCAGCAGGCGGAGACAAGGTCGCTACGGTTGGAATTACCGACCATGCCGTCGAGTTGCTGACTGACTTGGTGTACATGGATCTGCCAGCAATCGGCTCGAAGGTTTCGGCTGGTGCCTCGTTCGGCGAAGTCGAATCCGTAAAGGCAACCAGCGACCTCTACAGCCCGGTCGATGGTGAGGTGATTGCGATTAACAGCGACTTGCCGAACAACCTCGACTGGTTGAACAGCGACCCTTACGGCAAGGGCTGGATCATCAAGGTGAAACTGTCGAGCGATGGTTCGCTGGGCAAGTTGTTGGACCGGGCTGCATATTTGAAGCAGATTGCGGAACACGGCTAGGACTAATTCGCGAGACTGTCTCGTTCTTCGATGACAGAGATAGAGCGGATTCAAACGATATTGCGGCAGCGGCTGGGATTCAGGCCGCTGCTTGTTTTTTTGCGACTGCCTGTTTAGTTGAAATCTGCTCCCGCATTCAACAGGGTCGAGCGCCGTTGGTCATTCTGAGGATTTAACGACTGTGAGTTGGGCCGAGTTGTATGTTGACCCGCCGTCCCGGGGTTCATGGAACATGTCGGTCGACCAGGCGTTGCTCGAGCATTGCGAAGCGACTGGCCGGCCGGTCGTACGGTTGTACCAATGGAGCCCCGCGACGCTATCGCTTGGCTACTTTCAAAAATATGACGAGCGGACATTGCACCCCTCGAGCGTTGGCTTGGACTTAGTCCGCCGTGCTACGGGTGGTGGGGCGATTGTGCATGACCGCGAGTTGACTTACAGCCTCTGCATGCCGAGTGAGGAGCGATGGAGCCAAGAGAATCGTCGGCTATACGATTCCGTGCATGAAGCCATATTGGCGACGCTTCGAGAGTTTGGAATTACGGCGGAGCTTTTTTCCGCAACTGAGACGTCAAGTCACGCGTCCAGCGGTGAGCGACCTGCAAACGAGTCCCAGTTGGCTGGTTGTGGAGCCCGCAGCGGGACGGGAGCAGCGCCCTTTCTTTGCTTTCAGCGGAGAGCGGTGGGGGATGTCATTTTTCTAGGGCACAAGGTTGGGGGGAGTGCGCAGCGGCGAGGGAAGCAGGCGTTGTTGCAACATGGCAGCATTCTGTTGCAAAAATCAGACTTTGCCCCCGAACTGCCGGGATTGGAGGAACTCTCAGGAATCGCCCTGAATTGCGAGGCTTTCAGTCAAATCTTTCTCAACCAACTCGCGAGGGAATTGAATTTGCTGTTTGAGAGCGTTACCTTGAGTGAACCCTTGAGAGGAAGGGCTGAGGAGATTGAATCCGCAACTTTTGCGGCATCGACTTGGAACCGCAATCGTTAGTCTGTTTGGGGAGTCTAATTGAGTTCCCGGACAGAACTGGTTTACGAACAACGCCGAGGCCATCGGCTGGTCCTGCTTTGAAAAGGGCGTGGACAGAGCCCTTGGAGGGAAGCACCGAAACCGGTCTTTTCGCGGTTCTTTCGCTGTAAAATTTGCTTCTTTTCTTTTCCCCTGTTTATAATGGGGAATGAAGAGTGGTGAACGCTTCAATACCTGAAGAGGATGAAAAAGGTAGAGTCGGGTGATTGGTCAGCCCAACTTGGTTGTAGGGAGAACCGAGTCGGGACGGTCCAATAACTGGTGGGTCGAACGCAGACTGGATTCCGGCATGGCTGCATCCTGGCCAGGCTGGATTTCAACCGTGCGAGACCGCGAGGACATTTGCCTTAAGTCACCTCAGCCTAGAGGCCGCTCTGAGCGGATTGTTGTTTCATCGGCTGACGTCTGTCGGCCGACCTTGTCTGACACAATCTAGCCCGGATCGATTTGCCGACTGTATTCAGGGAAAATCTCGTCTGTTTGGATTCGAAGAGAGGACGGAGAGAGGAATGCAGGTCAGATTGAAAGTTATCGGTGGAAAAAACGATAACCGCGAAATTCGTATTGCCGTACCGGAGTTCATTATCGGTCGCGGAGATGAGGCTCATCTCAAACCAACCAGCGACCTGATTAGTCGCCAGCACTGCTCAATCAAAATCGGTGACGGAAAAGTAATTGTCCAAGACATGGGCAGCCGCAACGGCACGTTCGTTAACGGCGTGCAACTATCGCAAGCGATTGAAGCCAAAGCTGGCGATATCCTGCGAGTTGGGCGACTGCAGTTTGAATTGATGATTGACATTGCAGAGCCCAGCATGAAACGCCCCAAAGTTGAAGGCGTGGCTGAAGCTGCGGCTCGGACGGCTGGAACTGGCGGTGGCAACAGCGGTGACATTGAAGACAGTATCTCGAACTGGCTGACCGAAGAAATTTCTCCGGGTGGAATGCAGGATACCCGCCAGCTTTCGCTGGAAGACACGAAGGCGATTCTCGCGGAAGCGGAACGCAAGGCTCTGGAGAAAGAGCGTGAACGCAAGATGCAAGATTCCGGACAGTTAACCACGACGGGCCAAGAATCGGACAGCAAAGAAAAACGCGGCCCAGGTAAACTTCCACCCAAGCCAAAGTTCTCTCACGATTCGTCGAAGGTTGCAGCCGACGATGTCTTGCGAAAGTTCTTTAACCGCCGCTAGATGCTTGCCCCCGAGATAAGTTGACTCGCGACTTCGGCTGAAATCTCGAGAAAACCAACACAAGAGGCGACCTTTGGGTCGCCTTTTTTTCGTGGGTAGAGATTCAGGCCTAGCTCGCTTCTCTTTTCTGTTTGATGGGCGAATTTGCTCAATATTTTCGGCGATTGCCCGAACCAGATAGAAGTTGCCTGCGAACGGCAGGTCAGGCTTTGGGGTTTGTTCCCCACCTTCGGCGTGCAACAGAGGTCTTTCTTCGCCGGCTGAGCGGCACTTGCTGAAGTCCTCGCCCGGCTCGATTGCTGCACTTCTTTTTTTTCGAACCGCGAGAGAACCCATTTCGCCCAAGGTGCCAGCAGCGAAACGAGTGAATTCTGTTGAGATTTTTTAGGCAAATCGCAAGACTATTGAAACCATCTAGCCCGCAGGCGGGTTAACATACTGGTGTGAGGAGGGTTCCCTTGAGTAGTGAAGTCGGTAGTTTGATCAGCCAATGCCTGAAGGGCCAGCAGCCGGCGTTTGTCGAGCTGTTTTCGCGATATCGCGGAATGGTCTACGGTCTGTGCTTGCGCATGCTGCGCCACCGTGAAGACGCTGAAGACGCGACTCAAGAGACGTTCCTGCGGGTAGCGAAGAATTTGCATCGCTGGGATAACAGCAAGCGGTTCGAGCCTTGGCTTCTGACGATTGCTGGTAACCGTTGTCGAACGCGACTCGCACGACTCGCTAACAAACCGAACTCGGTGACGCTGGAGCACTGCCCTGAGGATTCCAGTCATCTCGATGCATCGGCGGCGTTGCTCTCAGAAGAAGTGAGACAAGCCCTTGAGACGGTGCGAACTGAATTTCGCGATGCGTTCACGATGTTTTACGAGCGGGAATTGTCTTACGCCGAGATTGCAGAGGAACTGAATGTTCCGCTCGGAACGGTAAAGACTTGGGTTCATCGAGCCCGCCGGGATTTGATTCGGATTTTGCAGGAACGTGGAGCGTTGTATGCCTGACCAATCATCTTCTCAGAATTTTTCAAGAATCTCCCGTTCGCTCAGCAGTGGGGATCACGCGCGGCCTTTGTCGCGAGGCTTAGAACTCGACTGCACTTCGTTCGAGTCACACGTTCAAGAATTGCTGGACCTGCGGAAGTCGCCGGAAAACGATCTGGCTGTTCAGACGCATGCGAGCGACTGCCAAGAGTGCTCGGAATTGCTCCATCAATTCACTCAACTGGAATCAGCTTTGCAGTTGGCACTGAAACCAAAGGCGCCGGTGGTGGCGGAGAAACGAGAAGTCGTTCTTCCAGTTCATCCCGTCTCGCATCGGCATCGCGAGCAATTCAGTTGGGCCGCACAAGCTGCTGTCGTTTTGTTGCTGTGTGGTGCCTTGATCGGTTGGGCCGCCTCACGCCAGCCGAAATCCAACGCATTGATCCCGGTAGCCGTTAGTGAACTTCGTGGACAAAACTCGCCAGAACAACTCCTCGCCAGCGGCTCGGGAATTCGGCCGGCGGTTTACTACCGGTCGCTAGAGCAGTGCTACGAGCTAACCTCAGAGTTGCCTGGGGTTCGACCATTGCAGAGTTCGATTCAAGTCGCCCTCGCTTGGTGGTGGGATTACCTGAACCTCGATGGAAATGAAACGCATTCTTTGCCCCACCATGAACGGGGCTTTGGTTTGAACCCACTCTTGGCCGAAGCCAACCGCAGAGTCTGATTTTGCGGATAGGCCTCAATTAATCGTTTGTAGGTTTTGAGTCTGCTTCTCAAGCCGGTGTTGGCGTTACTCGTCCCGGTGTTGGCTTTGCTTGTCTTTGCCAGCCTGGTCTTCGCGCCGGCCCCTCGGTTCAGCAGCTAAAAAACCTGCGCTGAGCGATGGTCTCCCGACCTCGCCCCCGGTGCGTTGCCCCATTGTTACGTGAAAATTTGCCTCAACGTCGAACCGCCCGTGCCCCCGGTGAATTTTTGATTGTCCGCCCGCCTTTTCTTTGGAGGGCGACGTGCGGTTCGACCTTTTTGATTGATCGGGTGACGTTGACGTAGGGTTGCGCTCGCAAAGCCTCGCTGACCCTCCGCTAAGCTAAAGCGCCCTGTCGGGGCGAAGAGACGTGTACCAATGGTGGGCCGGTTTTCGATTTTTCTCCTTCGCGTTTCGCGCCCGCTTATCCTCGTCAACTGGGTCTTCGCGCCAGCCCCCGGTTGAGCAGCAATCGCGAACGCCGCCAACTTGACCTGCCCCAGTCACCAGACTGCTCTGAGTGCTATTACTCAACCAGCTAAACCGCGTTTCAGGGCGTTGGTGGCCGCCTTCCGGGCTGATTTTCGGGCCCCCCGAGCAGGGCGAGGTTTCGACGGCTGTTCTAACCCTCACGACCGGTACAACTTCTCACTGACTTCCCCGTTTTGAGCAGGTTTGCCTTATGAAATAGGAAAGTCCCATGAAAGGCGTCCTATCTTTCCTCGTCGTAAAACTCAACCTGTTTTACCGAACCGTACGAGGGGCGAGAAATGTCAAAAACTAAAAGCCAAACGAAAACTAACGCCAAAAGCGCGAAAGCACCTAAGGCTTTGAACGAAACTGGAAAACGGAAGGAATCGGACCGTCGCCAAAGCACTGTGGCTGTTGCTGTAGATCGACGCAAGGTCCAGCGCCGACGTCAAATCGATCCGACGACTTGCGAACGCGAGTACAACGATTTGGAAATCGAATTCATGCATGCACTGGACGAATACAAGCGCAGCAGCGGCCGGATGTTTCCGACGTGCAGCGAAATCTTGGAAGTCTTGCTGAAACTCGGATACCGCAAAGTTGAAAATGGCTGCGTCCAAGTTAACGGGTCAATGGCGCCGGTCTCAATGGACACCCATCTCCTTCAGGCGGGCGATAATGCTCCGCTGGGGCTCTCCTAATTCAGCGGCGAGACGAGAAGTCTCTCAAATTGAAACATCTGATGTTTAAGGGCAGTCTCTCGAATCGGGAGGCTGCCTTTTTTCGTTCAACCGGTTTCCTACCGCAGCGTTTCGAGAGAGCCGTTTCGACTCTGCTATCACTGCTTAGTGAATATGGGCCAGCGAATCGGCGTGCTCGTGAACTCCCAGGGCTGGCAGAGAGGTCAATCCCGGAAAGCGTTGCCTCAGGGGAAGTTGATTTGCTAGCAAAGTCTGGTTGGACTTGCCGCTGGCTGGATAAATCTCTACTTTTGCGGAACTTTTATGCCTCGAGCGGACTCTGGTCTGCTGCTTCCCGTTGCCGCCGGAATCTGATTTCAGCGAGGCGACGATTTGAGTTTGAGCCCATTACAGAAATCCAGGAAAAAGGAATCTCCATGGATCGGATGATTCTACCTACAACGGCTGCTGCTGAATGCTGGCGAACACGCTGTCTATTGATAGTTGTTCTGAGCAGTTTGTCGTTATCTTTTGGCTGTAGTGTTGCGACCCGCAATTACAACATGGTGGGCAAGGAAGCATTTGAAAAGGGACAATACACACAAGCGATCTCAGAGTTTCAAAAAGCGATCGCGCAGGACAATCGAAACTCTGAAGCCTATTACAATCTCGGCGCGACCTATTACACGATCGGCAAGCAGACACGGAATTCGCAATGGCTCGACCAAGGCGAGCAACTTCTGCGTCAAAGCATCGCGCTCAACCCAGGAAACAACGATGCTCATCGGACGTTGACGGCGCTGTTGGTTGAGACTGGACGCTCGCAATACGCTTATGACCTGCTGAACTCGTGGCAGCAGCGCAATCCGGCGAACCCGGCCCCGCTGCTGGAGTTGGCTCGCCTTTCGCAGGAGTTGGGTGACTCCAACCGAGCGACCAATTATTTGACCGACGCTCTGCGGATGGACGCGAACAACCCAGCCGCCTTGAAGGCAATGGGGCATGTCCGTGAGCGACAAGGGCAGTTGGCAATGGCCTTAGAGAATTATACGCGGTCTTATCAAGTCGACCCGCGACAGGCTGATGTGGCCGCTCGGATCGTCGACTTGCGAACCCAATTGGCGGGGTTACCGCAGGGACAATACGCCAGCGGGCCAACAACGCCCCCGCGATAAGAGAGTGGAGGCCGTGTGACCGCGGCAGTGAAAGACTGGTCAATCCTCTCGGACCAAGACTTCAGGCAAAGGCTTTTCGGCTGGCTTCCCGCGTTCCTTCCGTCTCCCTGTCCTATTCCAGGGGAGTCAGCAAGGGTCCGGTCCGGAACGCGAATCTACGGAATGGGATTTCCCCCGTCGGCGGGCTACAGCAGTAAGCCGGAGGTGGTTAAAATCAGGTGATTGGGCAACTGATGATTAGTTGTCCGGCGACTGTTTGCCGTTATTCGTTATTCCGTTTGCTGCCCGCTCGCTGTGTCGACGGTAGCCACGATTAGAGATCAGGTTGTTTCATGAGCACGACTGTTGAAACTCGCGTTTTCAATTTCTCAGCTGGCCCAGCTACCCTTCCACTGCCGGTGCTTGAGGAGATTCAAGCTGACCTGATGTCATACCGGGGAACCGGAATGAGCGTCATGGAATTGAGCCATCGCGGCAAGACGTTCATTGAGATCCAAGAAACGACAATCGCTCGACTCCGCGAGCTATTGAATATTTCCGATGACTACGCAGTCCTGCTGCTCCAAGGTGGCGGGCGACTGCAGAACGTCATGCTGCCGATGAACCTGATTACGGGTCCGGGCCAGTCGGCTGATTACATCCTCACTGGTTACTGGGGAGTCTCCAGCAGCGAGGACATGCCTCACTTTGGAAGATTGAACAAAGCCTTTGACGGTTCGTTCTGCAACTACTCACGTCTGCCGCAACCAGGCGAATTAAAGCTTGAATCGCAGGCGGCTTATGTTCACATGACATCGAACGAAACCATTCACGGCGTTCAGTTTCAGGATTTCCCGAATACCGGTTCAGTACCGCTGATTGTTGACGCTTCGAGTGAACTGATGTCTCGGCCGATGGACATCTCCAAATTCGGCGGCGTTTATGCCTGTGCGCAAAAGACATCTGGGATCGCTGGCTGCACGATTGTGATCCTGCGGCGCGACCTGATCGAGCGCGGTAGCGACCGCGTTCCGGGTTATCTAAGCTACAAAAAGCATGTTGAGTCGGCTGACTTGATGCTCAATACTCCGCCAACGTTCCCGATCTACGTCACGGGACTGATTTGCAAGTGGCTGCAACAAGAGATCGGCGGCTTGGAGAACATGGAGCGAATCAATCGCGAGAAAGCTCAAATTGTGTACGACGTGCTTGACCGGCACTCGGGCTTCTACCGAGGCCATGCCGACCGCCCCGCCCGCTCGCTGATGAACGCGGTCTTTTTTACGCCGAATGCCCAGACGGATGACTTGTTCGTGACGGAAGCTCGCAAGCATTTGCTCAGCGACCTGAAGGGGCATCGAGTGCTGGGTGGAATTCGGGCTTCGATTTACAACGCGATGCCCGTCGAAGGAGCTCAAACGCTCGCCCAGTTCATGAATGATTTTGCCATTCGCCACGGCTAGTCCGCCTCGAAAAGGGCTTGCCGAACCGAATCACCACTCCCCCGCAGGCAGGAAGACCGAGCGATGCCCCGCGTAATTGTCCTGGATGATTTGTCAGAAGAGGGGCTACGGTTACTTCAGGCCGAGCCGGATTTCGAAGTCGTCGTGCAGACTGGTTTGAAGGGCGATGCGCTCCGGGACGCATTGCGCGACTTCGACGGTGCGATCTGCCGCAGTGGCGTAAAGATCACTGCCGAGTCATTGGCTGGCAATCAGCGATTGCAGGCGATTGTCCGAGCCGGCGTGGGAACCGACAACATCGATAAAGCGGCGGCAACGCGACAAGGTGTGATCGTCATGAACACACCGGCTGGGAATACGGTCAGCACAGCAGAACATAGCTTTGCTTTGCTGTTGGGGCTGGCCCGCAATCTCGCGCCGGCTCATGCGAGTCTGCTGGCTGGCAAATGGGACCGGAAAAGTTTCGAAGGCGTCGAAGTTCGGGGAAAGCATCTCGGGATCATTGGGCTGGGGCGAATCGGTCTGCGCGTCGCCCAGTTAGCGAAAGCCTTTGAAATGAAGGTCTGGGGACTCGACCCTTTCCTGCCGCGTGAGAGGGCACAGGAACTGGAAATTCAGCTTGCCGAGAATCTGGACGAGTTGCTCAGCAAAGTCGATTTTTTGACCGTCCACACGCCGCTGAGCAATGAGACGAACAAGCTGATCGGGCGAGAGCAGATCGCCAAAATGAAACGTAGCGCACGACTGGTCAACTGCGCTCGCGGCGGGATTTACGACGAGGAAGCTTTGCTCGAGGGGCTGCAGTCTGGGCAATTGGGCGGGGTCGCGCTCGATGTCTACGAAAGCGAGCCGAACACGACGAGCCCACTGTTCCGCGAGCCGAAAACACTCTGCACACCGCATCTGGGAGCCAGCACGGAGGAGGCTCAGCGACAAGTTGCTGTGGAAGCGGCCGAGTTGTTGATTGGATTTCTTCGTTCCGGCGAGATTCGGCAAGCGGTCAATATCGGCGCAGTCGATGTCAAAACACTCCAGCGACTCCGTGGGTTCCTCAATGTGGCTTATCGTCTCGGCTCGCTCATGGCCCAGTGGCATGGCGGGGCGATTGACCGCTGCGAACTTTCCTTCGACGGCGAGGTGGCTGGTGAGGACACTCGCCTCTTGACCGGTTCCTTTGCGGCAGGCTTACTTTCTGGAATCGCCAGTGACGTCAATCTGGTCAACGCCGAAATGCTCTGTCGCGAGCGAGGGATCGAACTGGTTCGCAGTTCGCGATCGGAGAATGGCACGTTCAACAGCCTGATTACCGCGACGGTATCGGGCGAGGGCCAAACTCTCACCGCAGCAGGAACTGTTTTTGGGCGGAACCTGCCGAGACTGGTGCGATTGCAGCAGTACCAACTCGACGCGTTCATGGACGGGCACCTACTGGTTTTCTCGCATCGCGATGTGCCGGGCATTATTGGGTACATCGGAACCAATCTTGCCAGAGAGAACGTCAATGTCGCTCAGATGTCAGTAGGACGCGCGGCGCCGCGTCCGGGTGGCGAAGCGGTGGGCGTACTGAATCTCGACACGCCGGCTCCAGAGACGGCGTTGAATCTGCTCAGCCAACACCCGGAGATTCAGTCGGCGCGGATGATCAAACTTCCTCCGGCAGATTTTTTCCCAGACCTGATTTAAGGCGCGGCCGCGGGCTTTAGTTTCGGATAGCTTTGTTAAGTCCGATCCAATTCTTCGTTTTGTCTTTAGCTAGAGTTCTTCGTTTAGCCCGTAGCCAGAGCCCAAAGCCGTCAGGCTTTGGCGCCGGCGAGGTGAAGCGCAAGTTCGGCTGAGCGCGGAATAAAGAAGGTTAAACACAGAGACACAGAGAGTGGGGAGCGAGTTTCAATTCCGGGAGTTGCCTTTAGCTGCCGGTGGGTGCGCACCGCGGCAATCGTTTTCTTAAAGCAAAATTCTCTCGCGCGGATGCGACCCACCCTACAGCTGGTCTTCATCTTGCCAGCTTACAACCAATTGGTTGTCGATCGTCCGAATCCCGTCGATCGTACGCAGGGCTTCCTGAGCCATCTGCTTTTCGAAGAAACTTCTCACTCGTCCCTTGAGGACCACATGCCCATTATCCGCCCGTAGAAAAACCTGCCTCTGATGCAGGTGGGGATGGCGAACAATTACCTCGCTGGCAAGATTTGCCAATTGGGTCGGGTTTAAGGACGTGTCGAGCATGAGAGGCACCGCAAGTGAGAGACAACGGATTACCCTCTAACATCGCCCCTGTTGAAAAAAAATGTGACATTCTTGAACGCCCCGTTCAATATTTCGCAGTTTGCTGAGAACGGGATATGGTTTTTAAGGGTTTTAAAGCCAGCTTGAGTAACCTAAACGCCGCTGGCTCAGTTCTGAATCTCAGCCCGGATTCCGTTGAGCCTCCCCAGTCGCTGTTCCAAACTCGGATGCAGCAGCGTTCGGCGAGTGAATTGTTCGGGGAAAGCGTAACCCAACCTTAACAAAGCTGAGTTCAAGGCATTCAACCGCGATGGGTTCGGCTTGCCAGTTTCCGGGTCGAGAATCGCGGTCCGGTCGGCGTCAAACTCGATCCAATGGGAAAGCGGACGAATCACGCCCCAAGCCCATCCCGCGACAATCGCCACGAGGGCGACCAAACCGGTTGGTTCCATCCGGTTGATTGACTTTAGTAGCGGCTCGACCGCATTCAGCCCCGAGACCCAGAGGCCGAGCAGAATCAGCAGCGGTCCAGTAATGGCGATTGCCCTCAGCAGGAGATGCCCGCGGCGTGCGTGGGCAACCTCATGTCCAACAATCGCGGCGACCTCCGAGGAAGGAAAATGCTTAAGCAGTCCATCCGAGACGAAGACGGTCTGAAAGCCAGGCAGCAGTCCCGTGACCAACGCGTTGTAGACCGTCTCACCAGTGTTCCAGTTTCGAATTTGCCAACCCGTGTACTGGCTCAATTCGCCTTCAGGCTGCAATGGCCGGGAGGGAAGGACGAAACGAAGATAGAACGGATAAAGCAGCACGATACAGACCAGCCCCGCGACTCCGGCCATTAACGTCGAGGTGGCTGAACCACTTTGGCCGCCCCAGAGATCACGAATCGCAAACAGCAGCAATAGCGGAAGCAAGACCAGCCCCAGCGAGTGCTGCAGCTTGAAAACAGTTGCCGGAAAGCGATTCAGTAAGCGATCGAAAACGGAGGCGGCCGCTTCAGAAGGCGTTTCTTTTCTCGACTCCTCGGGGCGGGTTGTACTCTCGAAGATCAGCCAGGAAACGATCAGCGAAAAAGTCGCCGGAGCGATCAGCAGCAGTTCGTCGACAAGCAGCCAATTTCTCAAACCGAGAGTCGACTTGACGAGCGTTGGCCATTGCATCAGCCACACACCAGCAAGGCTGGCGCAGGCCCAAGCCGAAAAGTGAATCACGTCAGCCTGCCGCAGCGCTCGGCTCTCTAGGTCAGGCTGTGGACCGGCTAACCGTCGATTCCGCACGAGGTCGACACCTTGCAGCCACGCCAAAAAGATCGGGCTGAAGGTCACCAGCGAGATGGCCAGCAAGACTCTCATTGGCGAAACAGACAACTCAGCTGCCCCTTCGGCAAGCAGCAGAATTCCCAGCAATAGACAGGTTAGAAAATGCATTGATCATTCATCCCGGAAAATGGCTGAGCTAGAAAAAGAAGTTCCAGCCTGAATTTCCAGATTAATAGTAGGGACGAGAGAGCTGAATGGGTACAGCCCGCACCCTACGCCGGATTTTGCCGCCAGCCTGCCGGTGCTGCGGGTTACGCCAACCCGCCGGGGCCGAATACGTCGGCCCGAATGGTCCGTGGCTCTTCCTCGTTCGGGATCGTTTAGCCCGTTGCCGTAGGCAGGGCGAAGCGAAAGTGCGGCTTGCGAAAGTCTCAAGTGCGGTGTCGGTTCAGGGTTCGTCTCGCCGGCGCCAAAGCCTGAAGGCTTCGGGCTCTGGCTACGGGCTAAACGAAAAAATCGCCTGCCGGCTAAACGAAAAATCGGGGATACGGGTAAAACGAAAAGGCCGTAGGGTGGGTCGCACCCGCGCGAGACAGTTTCGCGTTAACAACAACGATCGCCGCGGTGCGCACCCACCCGCAGCTAAGGGCAAAATCCAGAATTCAGAAT
>Ga0169931_10001473_pt1 | contig 38896 bp, 16 predicted proteins | sample Kivu_15m_20L_FD_129675 | JGI IMG/M metagenome (GOLD analysis project Ga0169931, IMG submission 129675) | Freshwater microbial communities from Lake Kivu, Western Province, Rwanda to study Microbial Dark Matter (Phase II) - Kivu_15m_20L... | ecosystem: Environmental > Aquatic > Freshwater > Lake... | reverse complement strand
TCATACTTTCTCTCTTTATTTGTGCCAAATTTCTGTACTACCCACCTGAGACAAGGACAGAAGTTCATACAAAGATATATTATAGTCCAACTCGTGTCACGTAAATATGCATATACTGATAAGAAATATAATATTATGAGTGGAGCAGTACTACAGCGTAGCAAAATATTACTTTTCTTCGTCATAGATCCAAATTTACAAAAATAGTTGTCTAAATAAATACTTCCTGATAAGCTTCCTCTTATTGTTTACAATTTTCACTATCCGAGCATATACTATGCACAAATTTACAAGCATTTTCAGGTTTATTTTTAGCAAAAAATTACTTCAAATCATATCAGAATGAAAATAAATGATAAAGTTCTTCCTTCGAGCTTACCTCTGGATTTATATCTGAAAGCTTTTGATACTGTATAAGTTACAATTGATTCTGTAGCATATACTGGACCATACTAGCTGATGCTTATAAGTTGGAAACGAGGCTTTACTATAGTCAATAGAGACAGGGGTTGTGACCTTATTGCGAAGAAAATGAAGTAATAAAACAAAAGAATAATATACAATAAACATGTATAGGGTCATGCAACTGGTCTTCATAGCGATATTTTGTACTAAGGTTCAGCAATAGCACTCAAAATCAAGTATGGAGACTCGTTAATTGAAAGAAAATAGGTTCAGCTAAGTTTGAAGTTGAGTGAGTATATATAAAAATAGTTCGCAGGGATGATAGATGCAAGCAAGCATAAATTCATCACTCATGGTATATAAATCTCGCTTAATATAAGTCTGAAATAGTTATTGGAGTAATGGAACTACAACGATGGATACTGTTATCTAAAAATATAGTGAAAAACTCATACTTTTATGTATATTTTATGTTAATTCTTCATACTTTTATATTTTATGTTAATTCTTTTATTAAATTATACTACAGATGTACTATCAGATAAGATGCTATAGCAATACTAGAGTGTGATTGCCTCCGCATGCCACTTTAAGAATGTTAGCACGTTGTGGCAATTGTTGGATTTGTTTCGCTAGTAGAGTATACCCACTACTTCCTTCATCTTTTTGTTAGCGACCGAGTTGACCTTATCTTCCTCGACCAACCATCAAAAGTTCATTATTTTTGCATAGAAGTGCAGTATGGGCACCTCCGCAGCTAATAGCTTTGATTTGCTTTTATAAATTTATTTTTCTAGGTAAATATTGGTCAGATTTGTCACCATGTCCAAGCTGACCTTAGTTACCGAAGCCCCAAGTATACACCTAACCTTTAGCTGTGACAGCACCACAGTAATTATCTCCACAAGAAATATCAACAACTTGTTCTCTAATTAAACTCTACAACATTTGTGGCTAATTTGCGTTTTGAAGGCCGCCTGTGCCAAGCTGACCATATACATTACTGCCCCAAACGAATACCTTACCTTAGTCATTAAGAGCCATTGAAAAATCTATCCCAGAACTGATTTTTACGATTCCAGTGAGACCCAACTCCAATATATCAACTTTATTTTGAGCCTGGCTGCCGCTTGCGCCTCTGACCTTGAGATCACCCATCACAAAAACTTTTCCTTAGTTGTTTACAAGAGTTATATAGTCATTTGCACATGATACTTGTTTTATTCCGTTCAAGTTGATTTTAGTAGGAGTGTTCACTTCGGCTTGTTTTTCTGACTAAGTAGTGCCTATGCTCCTGAATTTGTTGGATTTGGTCTAGAGTCCCCAGACATAAGCTTCTCCTTTATCAGTTACTACACACATTGTCTGGTACCCGCAACTAACTTGTACGACCTTATCTTTGAATTCTACTTCTCTAGGCACAAGAACATTCAAATTGACAGGTAGACATCCCAATACTCCATTTTTATTTTTACCCCAAGTGAACAATTTTCCTTACTTTGTGACACCAGCACTCAATGATTTACCTGCACCAATGTCAACAAAACCTACTGTTTTGACCAACTGTGGCAAAGAAATATTGCTCTATGATCCTAGTCCTAGTTATCCATTGCGTCCGAAGCCCCATGACCAAGTCTAAGTGGGTTTTTCTGAAGCAGCGAAAAAGGAAAGAGGGAAGAAAACAGCGCCTACAGCTAGAGTTGTGAGTATGGTTTTGCGGTGCATTTGGTTAGATATAATTATGGTGTCATTAGTATTTGTATATAAAAAAGCACCCAGACGGGGAATCGAACCCCGATTCTCGGATTTAAAGTCCGATGTCCTAACCGTTGAACGATCTAGGTAGCCCTTAAGAAGGTTGGAGTCAAATACTTAAATGCTTCGTTTCAATACAACTGACATGTATTACCACATTTACATTAACATTCAAGTTAAAAATAGTGACACTGTTCATTATCACAGAATTTAAATTAAAAAATTACGTTATTTGTTCATTTGATTAATTTGTTCTATAAATAAATTGATATTCTTCCATCAAATAAATAAATTCTAATAAAGAAGAATGACCTAAGCCACTTAACCTCGGCAAGGATTCTACGACTCCAAACGCAAAATATTCTACTAGATCTCTTCACCCGAATAGTACGAACGATGTCTTAGACATTTCATTGACGTCCAATCGGCGATGCAAGAGTAGCCTGCGGTTAATTCTATGGATGATTTCGATAATGTCCTCAACGAAATCGAGAAGAAATATACTGAGACTGAGACCATACTACAAGAATATTAATTTTGATTTTAAACTTTTATTTATTTCGAATTGTAAGATATCTTGCACAAAATCATCTCATGCTATAGACTGATATCTAATAAAAGAAGAAAACGATGATTATGATTGTAACTTTGCTTATTTTTTTTACTTTTAATAACATATATTAATGCGAGTAAACAGCAGAACAAATCGTGAAGAACAAGTCAAGGTCGTAATTCGTCTCAAACCATAATCACCATAATAACGACCTTCGAAATGCGTATCTCTGTCTGAGACGAATTAAAACCAGTTAGTTGTGTCGACTCTCAACAAAAAATAGATTTTCATGTTCGATTCAGTGGCAAGTTAGAACACTTCTCAGCAGGAGTTATATCGGATGTTGGGTCAGTAATGTGTGCAACAAACTTTCTAGGTATGATTTGAGGTATTAAGGGGTACAACTGCTGTATTTTTGCGTATGGACAGACCGGCGCAGGTAAGACATATTCAGTACTTGGCAATCTTCAAGATTTACTCGCAGATCCATATTCTACATCACGAGGAATACTACCTAGAACTCTTTAAGATCTATTTCAATGTCAAACGATGATATCTTCTCCCTCGGATAGTAAACTTACGCTTAAATGTTCTTATATCTAAATTTACAACGAACAGATTTTCGATTTGGTATGTGTGTTTTTAAACTTAGTTGTCTCCTGATAAGAGGTTGCATATGATTCGAGAGGACGCTAAAAAAGGAGTTTTTGTTTAGGGTCTTATATAAAAAGAAATCACATCGTACAAACAAGTTTTGGATTTGTTAATCAATGGATAGAGAATACGAACGACCGCGACGACACTTATGAATAATTAAAGCTCAAGATCGCATGCTATCTTCACAATCAAAATATAGCACCTTTTCGTGGAGTAAGAAACAGTCAAGAACAAAAGAGCCAAATTGCATGTGGTCGATCTTGCTGGTAGTTAAAGCGTCAAACATACAAACGTCGAGGGTTCTAGATTGAGATAAGGATGCAATATCAATCGTTCCTTACACGTCCTCGGAAATGTCATAAATTCTTTGGTTTAATCGGCCAAAAAAAAGAAACATGTGCCTTATAGGGACTCAAAATTGACCCATTATCTTAAGGATTCTTTAGGAGGAAATTCTATAACGAAATTATTAGCTAATATTCATACTAATAAGATCTATTTCGGAGATACTTTGTCGACGTTGATGTTTGCTAAACGTGCTAAAAATCTTAAAACGAAGGCTTAGCTTAATTAAACATCGACCGATAATTTTGATACATTGAGGAAAGAAGTAAGAAGATTAAGAGAAGAGTTAGCTCAGGCGAGATACTTCAAAAGTGAAACACCAGTTAATAACACGCCAGAACCATAATTTTAGACCTAATAGAAAGTAGCTTCTTTTTGACATAGATTTATATAACAGATCATACTTAAGGCGAATACACTCCTCGTATGGATGCTTTGAGAGTGCTCTAAGACAACGAAATCCACTACAAAGCTTTGATCTAGATCTATGAATAGCACATGAAAAGTTGCACGAGTTCCAGCCATCTTCAACGTAAACAAAATATAAATATCGTCAAGTAATGGAAAAATCTATAAAGGAGAAATATATCGTTGACGCAGTTGGTTAAGCAAATGCCTGCTTGTAGTAAAATTTATAGGGAATATTTGTTATTGAAAGAAAATAATAGTAAGTAAATATATAAAAAATTGGATTTGTTATAGCAAAGTCAGTAAAAAATTACATAGAAAGTGAAATTTTAGTAAATAAATATGATTTCTCAGAATGTTGGTGTTTCTTTTGAAAACATTTAAAAAATAATTAAATATTATTAGAATATTTTAAGTGAAATCTAATAAAAATTTAAAGGATGTCTGTAAACTTTGTAAAAAAATTACAGCTAGCTATAGACATAATGCCGGAACAAAGACAAAAAGATAAAATAGTTACGCAAAAAAAGAGACTACCCACTCGATATGGCAGAACTCATCAACAACAACTAATATCTACAATTATCTATATTGCAACTTGAAGAAGAAATCGCTCAAGCTAGCTAAAGGTTACAAAAACTCACACTTTAACTTAAAGAAGAGCGAAAGATTTCAAGAAGATAAGGTAAATAAAAATAATAGAAAAAAGACAAATAAAAGAGCGAATTGTAGTCATAGGATCCAATGTAGATTTCAATAATATACTAAAAAATAATATAGATCCAGCAGTAAGCTGCTAAATAGGCACAAATCTATTAATAGTAACGAAAAACTCTATATCAGACGATTTAAAACCTTCAGAATTAACTCAATAAATTTTTAAAAGAACATCACAGACTCAAGGTCAAGTACTACAAGAGCAAAAGCCGAAGCAGACATCATCGGAGTCAGTCATAAAAGAAAATAAACAAACAAAATAATTTGGCAACGTCACATGCAACTAATTTGTTGCATACTAATTCAAATTAGACTCCTACTTCATAATAGATACTTCTAGCGACTCATGACGCACCTTCACTTTATGAATGTTCAGTTGTGATCGAACAGCCTTCAGTCCAACCCTCAGTAAAATAATTTTTAGTGGTAAAAATGTAGCTTAAACGAAAATAAAAAGAGATCATCGATCTAAAAAAAGATGTAGGGCAGTTTATGTCTTGTGATCGAAGAATAGAGTAAGAGTTTGGAAAGCCTTTGCAAGAAATCATAGACTAATACAGGAAAATGGTTAGAAGTACGGTGATTCCAAGGGTTAATAGCTATAAATTTATTAAAAATAAAGAGCCTTAGCTTAAACAAGTCAGGTCGAGGTTTGAACTAAGAGATGTGAAATAACCTGATTTCACGCAAATGCGTAAAACTTAAATTGGTAGTAGAAAATCACCAAAACGAACACTAAACAGTCCAATTAAATGATTATTTTTTTATTTAGATCCATGTTTTATCTTCAAGAGCATATATAAAAATATAAATTATTTTTAAGATCTCAAAAAGAAGATGAGCGAAATTCTCAAGCCCAAGCGTCTTTAAAGCGAAGATGAATAAGAAGATAAAGTTGAATACATCTAAGTGACTGACAAGCAACAAAGAAAAGCCATCCTTGAGGCTTAGAAAAAACAAGCTAATGCATCTGCAGCATAAAAGAGTCAATCAGTTAGTGAGGATCAAAAGGGGAAAAAATAAACTCAATCTGAACAGAAACAATAGACGAAGCCGAAAAGGAAGTTTATTTAAGATGATCGCGAAAGAGTCTACCCCACCAAGAAAGAAAAAGATGTTTCTCAGCCTTAAAAATAGGTCAAAGAAAAAAAAAGTGAGCAAAGTTAAAAAAATCCAAAAGAGAAGCGAAATGAGTCCGAATAGCAAGCTAGACCTCAGGCTTAGAAAAAAGTCAAGTACCAACAAAAACAATCTTAGCCCACTCATGACTAATAGTCCAAATAAACTGAACAGGCTTCTAAAAAAATAAAATATGTATCAAAAAAAGATGAACCCAGACCAGCTATTAATCAGCAAAAAAACAGAATACGACAGATTTAACTAAAATAAAACGGAAAATAAGTTTAGCTCTAACTTCTTGATAACTACTAATAGACCTAAGGCTAAATCTTGATTCAAGGCAAACCTGCAAGCTAGTATGTAGCATTAGCCGCTAAACTCATCAAAAAATATGATTTTATTGTTTTGAACGCATTGGCAAACTACGTTGACAAAGCTATTTTAGTGGCAGGACTTTTAGGAGATCAGCTGCAAGGACTAAAACAAATAAACATCCCAAGAACTGTATCAGTAAGATAGGGTAACGGCAATCCAAAAAAAAGAGGAGCTATCAAAATCGAGCTCAGTGTCAATAAACTTGATTAGAAAAACATAGGATATCAGACGTACCAACCAAGATACGTATAAAAGCAGGCATAAAAACACGCATAGAAGCATGTATAGAAACATTAGAGATAAAGATACAGAGAAAAAGAAAAAGAAAAGAATAAGCCCGCTTACCGAGAGATAGATGAACGATAACTGAGATGATCAAAAATGACTTATAAAATAATATAAAACTACAAAGATTTTGTTAATATTAAAAGCTTTAGATATTTAATTAAATTATGTATTTTTGATTGATTTCGTAACCGAATATATAAATGGCATTGGTACTAGCCGTACATAAAATATTTTGTTCAAAATCATTATATTGTCAGAAGCAATGGGTAACTCAATCTAGCGCAAAGTGGCCAAAATAAAAAGCAGATTCATGTCATCTTAAGCTTCAAACTAGGACCCCAAGATCAATCAAACGTTCTAATGTCCTTCTTGTGGACAAGTTTTTGGTCATAAAACTCTAAGATCATAAGTAATATATAATATAAAAAGGTTCATTTGCATTTGAGGGAGTGTCTTTAGCAACATGTTTAAGAAGAATAGAATGAGTAGTAGATGGGAAAGGTGGAGGAGATGGTGCCTAGTATGCATGAGGAAATCGTACTTAATTACAATATTGAAGAGTATCTGTACATTAAAGTACTTGTAGTTTTATTGAGTAACCTGTTGACGATCTATGTATAAAATTCAAATGGCGCAAAGCCCCGATAAAAGTCCTTCAAAACTTCATATTCAATTTTTCCCCAGATCAAATAAAAAACTTATCCTTCCAATAAAAAAGCGCATGGTTCCGTTATCACCTCTAGAAACACCGTATAAACTGGATGAACGGTGCCGATCATATGCGTATTTAAAAAAGTAACGTCTTGATGACAAGTTTGCTCGCAGCTAAAAAAGTTAACATGTACAAATAAGTTAAAATTTAATTTGTGGGAGATAAAGTAAACGATGCTGGAGGGTTGTTGAGGTAATGGATGCATATGGTTATCTCTGAGATGTTTGATTAGTCTACTGGAATTTTTAAACTTTGCAAGACTGATGATTGTATGTATCGACTTAAATGGGATGAAGATGTAGATGAATAGTTTTCTGGGGAGTTGCTGATATTGTATGGGATGATTCTTGGTAAAGCGATATTTTAAAAAATACCAGTTAGTGCATATCTAGATCGAACAATACTGAGACAACTTGCTTTTATTAAGAATTAAGTAAAACTTCAAGATATTTTTGGTTATGATAAATAAGTAAATCATTCAATATTTAGCTTTATAGCAATTGGACGTATATTCTTTAAAATTAAATTGACTAGTTGGGTCTTGATCTTTACTTTGTGATGACGAAATAGAACGAATAGAACTCGACTCTTGATCTGATTGAGCTTGTCTAAGGAGGTAAAGATATATAAGTATCTGACTAAAATAAAAAAATGTTTGTAGATCTAAGGTAATTTTATCTATATTCAGCATTTCTACGCTTTGTCAATAAAAAGTCAGCAGGTCTATAGGTTACATTAAAAAAGGGCTTCATAGAGTTATACCTGAATAGTTGCTTAAAATTTTTGAACCATACTAGCTTTAGATGATGCTTTACGGTGTGCCATATATTGATGTAAAAGATTGGCATAAAAATACAGAATACAAAGGAGACTACAATTAATCTCACAAAGTAATCAGATGGTTCTGGGAAGTAGTATAAAAATTTAATCAATAACAACTTGCCAATTTGCTAAAATTTAGTACAGGTTCCTCCAGAACTCCCATTCACGGTTTCAAGTAATTTTTTTTCAATTTAGACGACTATAGAGCAATCGCGGAAATTACTCAAGATTTTTAATATAATCAGCTCCACTTGACAAGATAAATCCATACCCGAAAGGTCATACTTGCTTCAATAGACTAGAACTTCCAAGATATAATAGCAAATAGGAACTTTCTTTATATGTGACTGCGATTGTCAATAACAAACTTGATGGAGTTTTCGGACTGGATTGATCGCATTTACTTTTAATAAACAACATATTTTTGATTATTTTATTTACGTTTTATAATTTGTTTGGATAATCATGAACGTTCATCGGAATTGCATTCGTGTTGCTAGGGTAGGATTTCTGCATCGTAGCTGGAAAACTTTGCTTGCCACTAAATACTCGAGCTTGTCTTTGACTTGATTGTTGGGGATGATTTCAGATCTGAGGAATTTTGTAAGTATTTTGTACATGATAGTTCGGTTGATTTTTGATTCTTAAGAAGTGATGTGTTTTTCTCCGAAGAATTGTGAGAAATGCACCAGACCGAAAGTATGTTTTTTCTTGCTTGTTTTGACCCACTAGTCTAATTAGTTGAGCTCTTTGCTTAATTTTTAATAATATTGAGGATATTTTTCATAAATGTAGCTCTTGTATTCATGATGGTATTAGACCAGATATCTGAAAACTGCTTTGGGCATATTGACGTTCTTTTTAAAATGAGGATGACCCTAAAAATCAACTTTTTATTCATTTTTTTACTCTGAAGGTTAAGCTTCATCTTCTTTGATTAGAGGAGAAGGTATGCGATCAGAGAGGGGATAGGAAAAAAGTTATATTTCTGGTGCAGTTGGGCTCTTTTTAGCCAGATCGAAGTTCGAGAAAAAATCCAAGATTTCTTCTTTAGAGTAAGAATCTTCAAGTTTGTTCAAATCCAAATGACTTCCAATTTTCTTCGGTGACAGTGAATCCTCTTTGTACTCCTCATAATGAGGAATATTCTGTTCTCCGTGCTCTCCGACCATCAAAAAATCATCATTAGGATTCTAACTAACATCATTTTTACCCTTTCGAGAAGAATTTCATCGCAACTCATGATTTCTGAAGGGATTTCTCCAGAAGAGTCCGTAGATAGGAGATTTTCGAACATGCAAGGCTTCTTCACAAATCTTTTCTGGCAGGTCATGACCTAAAATTCGTCCATAAGACTTTAAATCTTATTTTTAGACTCAAAACCTTTATCGTTGTGTATGATCAAAGTATCAAGAGATTCTGATGACTCTTTGGTGCTTTTGTGCCAACTGACAGCCTAAAGGGACATAACAAAAGATAAAATATAATCAATCGATGGTGAATATGATGTAATACTTTTAATATATCAAGTAAAGTGAATAAAAGTAAAAATAAAATCTATTTTGAATATTGTAGTAGTCTATTATATTGGATTAAAGTCATTATTTTTTACCTTTTTATATCCGGGCTTATACTTTTTAAGAGAGATAAAATTGTATAGCTTATGATAAGCAAAAGTAGCTAATCAAATCATCTAAGAATCAATTAAATGAAAGAAAAGACTCATCGGAAATAGCAAAAAAAGTTTTCAGCGTTAAAATAACAATCTACAGAGCGTATTTAGCATGTTCGAGATCACGAATATCGCAAATCTTCAAACTGTATCTAGACTAAGCATATAATAACTCAAAAAAAGATCAAATAATGCACGGATTCTTTCTAAACATAACAAAACTTTTCATAGCCTTGCTTATAATTCGATATGCCCAAATTTTATGCAAGCTAAGATGAATACAAAATGTAAAGCATTCCTCTTTGTAACTCGATTCTCATCTCGTAATTCCTGATTTGACTTAGAGCAGATTAATAAAACTAGAAAATAGTGCAAAAAATAATTAATTAGACCATTAATGTCGAGCAAAAGATAAGCGAACTCACAAAGAAAACGGTTTAAAATCTTTTCAAAAGCCAAAGCCAAATCAAGAAATAATAAAGTCTTCTATAATCAGAATAGATTTTTGCTAGTTCCTACAAAATGCTTCAATAAATCTCGTAGATTGAATTTTACGACATGATCCGACCATAGCCTTTGTAAGCTCCTTTAAAAGCCGTTTCGAAAAAATAATAGTACCATAAGAAAATATAAAAAATAATGAGTATGAAACTGCATAGCGCTGCTTACAGCCCAAACTAGTTTATGCTAGCTGCCATATAAGAAAAAGCGTCTGAAAACACAACAAATCATATCCTCAGTTCAATAGCAGTAGAAACATAAATACGGGCTGGAATCGATGCTAACTTAAAAAGAATCAGTCGAAAATATGACAACGACAAATAAAAGATAAGTATTTTTTGTGAGTCATATAAAGATTCATAGTAAAAAATAGTATAAAAATAGTAAAATAATATCAAAAACATAAAAGAATCTATGCAGTTTCAGATGGATTATCTAACAAAAAGAGTAGAACGTTTGACAGCTCAGATAAATGCTTGTAAAAAATCTAAAAAAACCGTTCAGGATTCATGTTTGTCATAGAAATAGTAAAAAGAAAGTTCTTGTTGTCCTAGTCCTCTGAGAAAGATAATCAAATCTATTCGTAAGCAATAAAAATCATCACAAAAACAAAATGATAAAAAGCGTGCCAATAAACTAATAAAAATTCTTCAGAAAAAGACCCTTCTACACTGATATATGTATTTTCTATATAATATCCGATACATATCATTCTATTTTGATCAAGATTTTGACAATACAATCGATTCGCTCATCTTAGATTCTTCTTCTTTTTTCAAAGGAATCCTATATACAGTGCTTCCTTAACTCACAAGCATGACTTCTTCTTATCTCCCTGATCCTTACTGGTAAATACATATTCCGCTTATCTAAGGGCCAACTTGCAATAATAATTTCTATAAAATCTATCCGTTTGAGTTCAAGACTGCGACTTAACCTTTTCTTCCTAGGTCTTAAAACTCGAACAAAGACACGTAAAACTTGCTGTCATAGCAACATATGGCTGAAGGTCCGAATCTACCGTTAAACTGATGAAAAACTGAATAACTTCCACTTATGTTTTAATCCAAAATGAATCTAAGAATTCGATTTTGACCCATCTAGCATACCAACAAATATTTTTATTAATCATCTACTTCAAGTCCAGTCGGATAAGCCAGATTTCTAAAAGAAAGGCATTTTAATTTATTACTTTATCCTCGAATCACAAAAACGCTGCCCATTTGATTTTAAATCGAAGTCTATTGAAACGGCCCTGAATCTGTGAAATAAATATTTTCTTGATATTAAATATTTTACTTGTGAATGGTCCTACTTTTAAGCTATTTGGACCAAGAAAAGCATGATTATCGTATTACATAACAAGATTATGTATCTGATAGTTGTTGCTTTATTCTCTTGAAAAAACTGTTTGATGTGCGAAATCCGAGATCAAAAATACATTCTAACTTGTTTTAATAGTTAATGAAGAAGGTTGACCAAGAATAGTGAATACTACATCAGTTTAGCCCTTCTCATTAACTCGAAGTATATCACCGTTTTCTGCGACACAATATAGCATGTCTTCTATGACTATAGGAGAGGCAAGTTTGCTGGTATACGCGAGGATTGCTTTGGACTCTTAAAGCGATTCAATCCTGAAGTTACTCATGTTATTATTATAAGTTATACATTCAAAGAAAATATCATTCTCGAGACTATGTCGTTAGGGTAAGTCCTTTTTTTCGAAAAGATGAAGTAGATCTATTGAGCGAGCTGTCCCGTAGTATAGATGAGTCGTACATATTGACGATAGAGGAATCTTTTTCGAAAGGACTTGTTTGAGGTCTATTTAGTTGAGGGAAGTTTAAGGAGGAGCGATTGGAAGAATGGAAACTGCTTTTTATTAGTCCTTTGCTTCCAGGATTGATTAAATGCGAGTGATTTGGCATGATTAAGGGTCTTTGCATTATTGATGTCGTAGAATTGTTGGCTGTTATTGGAGGCTTCATTGATACTATTTGTTTTATTGATGATTTGTTTGCGGTTTGATTCAAGGAGAAAGACCGGGTAGGAGGCATGCTTTTATTGGCAGAAAGGTATTATTGGATTTGTAAAGGGGCAATTGAATTTTGAATTCCATAAGGATTGTATGAATATTTTACAGTTTCTAATCTTTAGGGTCTCATTTGTTGATACGGAACTCTTTGATATTACATTAAATAGCTATTTGTCATTTTTGAGCCAAGTGAGCTGTTCTATCTGATAATATGACGAGGAATTTGCTTGAAAGACTACAAAGAAGGTACTGGTATATCTTACTCTTGAATTTTTTTTATTTATTATGTTTGTTTTGACGTGATCATGTTATCTGTCAGCTTGTGATTCGAGGTAGCTTCTTACATTTTTTACAAAATCGGTTATTTACTTTTTTATTAACTAGCTTTGCGGATAAGTTGGTTGATTTTTTATTAAGGAAGTATTGAAGTGATAGAATGATGAGATTTATTCTCTTGATTCTATCCAGTTGTCTAATATAAATGATTATCTGGTTTTTATTCGATATTTTTGACAGATGGAATTGATTGCATTGATAGACGAGATGCTACTTACTTGAGCTATCGTATCTATCTGGTCATGTTTGTTGTTATTTATAACAAATTTTGATTTTTTAACTATTGTGAAGAAGGGATTTGTTTTATTTGTTTCTATGTTATTTCTTTAATAGATTTACTTGTTTTTAGTTAATTTACAGGTGCAGTTATGACTCTTTTGCTGGTTATATATTCTTAAGAATTTTATTTGATTTTGTCATTTTTCTGATATTTTTGAACTTTAGCTTGATCAAGTGCTTTGACACTATGCCTAGGATATAGATTTTTCTAATCGCACATATCAATGATAGTTTCCTGACTCTGCGGCTATTCTCGTGATTAATTTTCTTTTAATTCCGGCAAAAGTAATGAAGAACTGTTAGAAATATTTTCTTTTTTGTAGCTAGGCAGCTCTCGTTTGATAGATTTTAGTTATTTTTACAATTAAATTATTTTTTCGTTGTAACTTTGATTTCTATTTTGGTAATCTGATTCGGTACTGCTATTTTGTCTATGAACTTAGATTTGTCTGCTTTTCTTTTTTTTATCTTTTGGTGAAGCGAAGGAAGGTTTAAAAATATGCTGATATTTGATAGATGTGTTGACTGCATCTTAACTTTATACTATCCGATTGTACTCTTTAAGATTTTATTAATATTTTTTGGTGCTGCTAGTCGACATTCCGGCTTCTTTTAGTTCTTTTAAATCCAAGTTGAGTCGCTTTGAACCTTAGTTTTTCATCAGTAGTCTGCTTTATAGCATTTCGACTATTAAATTAACTTTTTTGCTATTAGTTTTGAGCATTGCAATATGCTCATACATTTCTCTAAACTCGATGATATTATGTTCTTCGAAGTATCTACTCACGATGACTTCTAATCTAGAATAGATCTAATCGAGATTATCTTAGTCGCATTCGAGCAAATTTTTGACTTTTCGTACAAAACTTGCGTAGTTTTTGTGTGGTCTAGGCTGAGGTTGGGAACTGCGGGAGGATTAAGAAGAGATTAGAAAGATGTTGCTGTTGCGGGAGCTGCGACTCTGTTATAGTGACATTCAAATATTATTAACCAAATCGTACTTAAATTATCTTTGTTTTAAAAACATAAAAATAAAAAGAACAAAAAGTTAATTAAAAACGTCAAAAAATGATTTTTTCTTTGATTTATTTATAAGCATAATTAAATGATCACGTTAAGCATTCTCCTAAGAAAACAAGGCTATACAAGCGTCCTCAAAGCCTTAAGAAGTTACCCCTAAAGCGCAGGCCAAGCCCACCTCCATTCCTACATTCACGATTAGTCAAAACTAAGCAAAATAAAAAAAAATATCGATTACAAAACCATCAACGCAAGCTCCAAGGGAAAGTTTATGATCAGATAATATCTTTTTCAATAGCGAGTCGAACAAAATTATATTCCGCCTCTTGGATGTACTCATGTTAATATAAAGTATATATGATGCCTCATGGAAAATGGACTAGAGCTGATTTAGTTAATCTGAAGGTATAAATGCAGGCAACTGCAACTTAATTTGCTAATTAAGATATAATTAAAAATTGTTAAGAAGCTTTTTTGAATGTTTTTAAAAAATACTACAAACAACTTGGCAAGGGTTCTTATAATTTTATTCTTTCGTAATAGATTGGAAAGATAGCCCAAATGTCGCCAGAATAGTTTTAGAAATTTGTCAATACGGTCAAAGGGGATTAAGTATAGGTCTCTTCAGCTACAAAAAGCAAAGAGTGATCAATGTTTAGATATAAAAAAATATTTTTTGAGTCAGTGTATTTTGTTAATATGGTTATTGATTAATAATATAAGTATGGAGGAAGGAACTTCACGAAGAAAAATAAGAAGGGATCCTGAGTACGTCTAGACACTGTAACTTTTCAAATAATTGTTTCAAAGTGTCAACAAACACATAAGTTAGACGATTTTAGTACCTAATCAAATCGCTTCCAGCAAAGATATAAAAACTAAAATTGCAAAACACAAGTAGAAATTGCAAAATCCTACAGCTAGCGATTAACCTAGTGTTTAGCATAATACAAAAGCAGTAATTTCTAGAGCAAAAAAACATCCGATAAAGTTGAAATCACAAAGAGATTGGGAAGGTCTATGTAGTTAAAGAAAATAGGATGTCTTTGGCTAATATAGTGTATGCTTCAGCTACAAGATCATAGATGATGAATCAGAATAATTAGCAATCTAGAATAAAGAAAAATAATGAGTAAAAAAGATACTTGTATTTGTTGAGAAAATTAGAAAAAATGATTTTTTATATTGAAAATTTATATCAAAGCTTGTGCCTCTAATGTACAATATAACTTTACTTTATAAATACATCTATTCTGAGTCTATCTTATAAAATAATGTAAGAATTTGTATAGTAGTGGACAAAATTTACAAAAAGCGAACTCTGTATCTTCGAGTTCAACAGCATAGATTTCCCTACACCCCTCCAACAACATCTTATAGCTAGCTACTTTCAGCTTAATGACATGCTTCGACAATTTTCTCATACAGATATAGTAAAAATGTTGCATTCTCATACTGATAAAAGCAGTTAAGTATTTATCCCGGGGCTTGTTTATCATATCATACTTGATTCGACAACTGCCGTATCTCTTTGTGAGAGCTATTTGCCTATAATGAGAAGCGAAAGTTGGATTAATCTAGATCGTCTTTTACAACAAATTTTGAGATAATCTTTTCAAAATATCAAGGAAAAACATCGAAAAAGATTGTTGTCTTTGCTTTCCAAGTTTCATTACTATGGAAATATGAATGCTTAGCTACTTATTGCATTTCTTAAAACTCTGAGTTGTCATTTTGTAAACCAAAATAATCTCTAATACAACAGCTTTCTTATTCACTCTTTTTCATAGATTTTGATTCATCTTAGTCAAGAACTCAAAGAAATAGTCATAAATCTTTTATTTTATCAGCTTCCAAGAATGATATGTATGCTACCACCACATTAAAGTAGGGGAGAACATCGCAGACATTACATCAAGATAATTAAAATGATATTCGAAATGGATTCAAAAAGTTGTCTAAGTATGGGAGAGATGACCCTTAGAAATATACAATTTTTTTCAAAAGATCAAGAATTAATTTAGTTTATAGAAAATTGCAAGCCATTCTTACTAACAAGTTATAAAGAAGAAAATATGAGTTTCACTTTAATTCGGTTAGGCTCAGTATTACCTTTTTAAGTTGAAAATGCTCTTACATTTATCATTCAAAATCGTATAAGTAAAATGTAAACAAACATGCAACTCAACTGGGCTTTAGGGAAACCTGAAGAAAATAAGGGACTTTTGCTTATAGATACGCTAAGATACGTTCTCTGCCTTGATCCTCAGATCTGCTCTCATTAACAAGCAATTAATATCCTATAATGGCTTCTTTTTCGAAGCTGTTCGAACCCTTTTCTCTTCGAATAGTGGAAAAATTAACTGTTTTATTATAGCAAAAAGAGGATTTTCTTCATGCCTTATGCTCCCGAAAAAGCTATCAGGCTAATCAGTTATCTTTTTGTTAGCAACTTTGACTACGGTTAAAATTTATTGTAATTTTTGATAAAAGACTTTCAAGACCCTTAAAAAAGCAGTCAAATTTACCAGCTTCTCAATGATTCTTAATCATTAGGTTCGCTCGATCTAAACTATTTGCTTTATGGTTCAAGGCTATCTGTCCGAACTAAACAAAAACTTTAATATATTTTAGGTAAAAACAAAAATTATCAAAATTCTGAAATGAGATCTAGTGAATAATAAAAAGAGTACTATGATCCTTTAAGTCATATTAATCGAAAATAAAGCGAAATGTCGCTATAATTCAGTGATAATGAAGAATCTCCATCTTTCAAGCAATCTTTTGATGGTCACAAAAAAGGTAACTTGAAAGGTATTGATAGCTTTAAATAAGATGATCAGATTATGATATCCTAGCAAGCTAACGATTATGTTATCAACATCTAGAAGATATTTCTTTAAGATATGGGCGAAAGTTTATTACAAGTTCTCAAGGAACCTACGATAGACACCTACCGTATTTTTTATAAAAAATTCATAGAAATAAGCAAAAATTGTAAAGTTAATGATGACGATTAGGAGCTTATCGAAATATTTGTGGCATAGACTGCTAAATTGACCTATTTATTGTTTCAAAATCATTTCTAAGATCATCAGAATCCTCCTGATAAAAATTAAAATGTTGTGTCATTTCTGCTTTCTAACGTAGTGATGTAGTGGAAAAATCATTCTTTTCCGAGTCAATGCTGCAAAAAACTTATCAAGAAGATAGTGGAAATCGTTCCAACTTCATAATCAGGCATCTGGCGACAATTCTTGCTTCACTTTAAAAGAGGAAGCTCTATTTATTTAAAGGAAATAAAGGAATGGCTATGGACTAAAGAAAAAGCATAGTATGCATTATCTTTGCTTAGATAGCTTGGTCCTTTGCCTAGAAGTTTGATAGAGAACGCTGAACAACTAAAATTTTCAGTGGATTGATGATGATGTTGTTTACTTTCAAGTATTAAAACTATGCCATATCCAAAGCTATGTAGTATACAAAAATGTAGATCAAAATTTTCTTTATGTTTTTATGATGTATCGAACTATTGGAGTCATATGATAGTGTTTGTCATGAATGTTTATTGAACCGGTTTCACTCTAAAAGTAATGACATTCTTTAAAAATCTACTAATTTTACATTCCTATATATAAAAACATTCAATATCGTTCTTTTTTCTAACAAGTGAGCGTTTGTGATGCTTGGACATCAACATGATCAAAGGTATTAGTAAACATAATTCAAGCATAAGCGCTTTCATGAAAGAAATGATACAAAAATATCAAAAATCTATGAATTTTAATCAAGTTTAAGCTCAAAATTTACAACTTTGACCCCGGAGCCTTATTGCGTGTACTACTTACAAATTACATTGATATAATAAAAAAATAACTTCATTCAAAAATGATAAATTCGCCACAAAGAATCAACCAATCATACGCTTTTTACGTAAATAATAACTTAGGACCTTTTTTGAAACCACTCTAAGTTTATTAGAATAGATAGATCGTGAATGGTTTTAAATTCCCATATTTACCATTCTACAATTTTGTTTCGCACTCGCTTTCTCAATCTTCTTAAGTCACACCCGTTCCTAAGCAAATTGACAATATAGTGATCAAATAAAAACCCCTGACGCCTAAAGAAAAAAAACATTCTATCCACAAAAAGTTGAAAAGATCACCAAAATCAGCCCAAATGCAAAAATAGAATAGAAATATTATATCTAACTTGCTGAGAATATTTTTACGCAACTTGTTGGAATTCAAGCTATACGACAGTTTAATAAGGACTGTTATAAGGAGATTATAATGCAATCTTAATTAAAACTAGTTTTACTAATGGATTGACAACTTCAAAATAAACTACAAAAACTATATACGGACTTCCCAACTTTCTAAAATATTAACTAAATAAGGTTCAAAAGCGGAAGTAAGAATATTTGCAATTTTATTGCAAAGATACCTAGATGACGAGGGGCTACGCCATTGTTTGACTTCAAAAAAAGTTAATCCATAGGCTGTTAAGATGCATTTAGTGGGAATTAGAGAAATTAAAAGGCAAATAGCATGTTATTGCTCAAATATTTGATTGTAACAAACTTATCTTTAACAAATTTATGACTAGCAAGTTTTTATTTTCATTAAAACTTCTTTTTTAGATTAGTATCTATTTGAATCATAATATTATTTATTATGCAACTTGTTCAATCGTTTATACAAAAAGCTAAACAGTTGATCCAATAAAAAAGTGAGCAAAGTATCATCGAATTGTTTTCAAATCTAACTAAAGATATACAAGACGAGAGAGTAGTCGTGAAAGGAGAGACAAGTGTGCTAATATAGTCACAATATGACAACGTTCAAGATTAGAAAAAACAGACTCTTTCTAATCTTATGCAACAAAAAGTATTAGAAATCGATGTCATTTAGTCAGGTTTTATACCTAATTCGAAAGATCATCTTGTATAAAATTCTCTGACTAAAAGGAGTTCTCCATAAGGCAAACTAGCTAAAAGCAAAAGTCCTTCAAAAAACAAAGATATATAAGCTGAAAGAAAATAAATTTTGTAAGAACTTAGATTGCTTGACGAGTAGATCGCTGAGATCAAAGGCGAACCTATTGAAGATTTAGCTTTGAGAAGAAAATAAAAAATGGCTGAAGAACAGGCAGCTAGAAAGCAAGCTCAAAAATTAGTGATGCAGCTCAAAAGAGAAAAGAAGTAGCTTTAGTAAAAGAAAAGAAAGTAGGCTTAGAAAGCTATAATAGCTTTTAAGTTATAGTAAGAATAAAAGAAAAGACAGCGATAATAGTCAGCCAAGTACGCTCAATAACAAAAAAGGCGAGCGATATAGCAAAGAATATCATAATAAAAACGAAAGAAATAATAAAGATTGCAATTTTAGAAGTAATCTCAAAGAGTTCTAATCCAACTTAAAAAATAATAATCGATCATGAAACTGAGATAAGAGTTGCCTCAATAAGTCGCATAAATGTAACAAAAAACAAAAATATTCGAAAAGAAAAAAGAAGTAAACTTTCGGTAAATTTAATAGCATTAAAGAAAATACATGATTATGAAAGAACAAGAAAGAGCGATGAAGAAAGATAGGTCTTAGTCAATAACTAAACCGAATATACCGAAGTATCAGAAAAATCATTGGAATTAAAAGATCTAAGAAGAATAATTTAAGAAAAAGTAACAGTAGAAGATCAAAGAAATGCAGAAAAAGATTAATGTTTAAAAAAGAATGAAATATGGTGAATTGGTCAAAAATATTTTTTTGCCGAAAAAGAAAGAAGAAATTCCTAAATTTTAGTTAGAATAGTAACCTCAAGAATAGTCAAAAAATGTCCTTCCACGTATTCCAGAGAGCTAGAAAAGGACTACATAAAGTAAAGCTATGAAGAAATTTACAGAAGCCAATCGTCCTTTCGCAACTGCTCATAACTACAAGAAACCTCCTTTAGCTGTTAAGGAAGATAAAACTTAATAGATTCAACTGGACGACAACTAAGCTAAAGCTCAAAAGAAAATAAAAGAACTTTAGATGCGCAAACAGACGAAAGAAAGACTGGCTAAACTTTAAAATAAATCTCTCTAAAAACTGCCTTAGTCAAAACCTAAATATTAAAATTATTTGGGAAAAGTTGGAATCAAGAAAAGAGATTAGAGCTTGATGTTGAAAAAAATAGTCTAAAATGACAAACTTTCAAAAGAAGATAAGTATCATTAGATGCTAAAAAGGGCAAATTAGATGGAAAAAAGAGCAAAATTTAAAGAATAAATCAGAATAGACGGAGATTAGACTGCGGTAAATCTATATATTAACAGTATTCAAGCCAAGCTTGCCATCTTATAAAAATTTTGATGGACCATGTATTATCTTAATATTATACATCACAATCATTTAAACATATTAAATCAATTCAATCGATGATCAAGACGACAATCGAACTTTTAAAGCTCTTGTAACTACTCAAAATCGTTGTTTTTATGATTGAACTGAGGTATAGTCAAATTTCCTTCCAAAAGGTATAACTAGTGTTATGGGCCTTTGTTAGGCAAATCAAAGGCGTACTTAGTTTCTTTTATTCTGTTTTCAAGACCACGTTGGTACATCTTTTGAAGTTGTTCTCTATTTCTTCTTATTCTTATCTTGTCTGTAATCAGATCCGTATTTTTGCTAATGCTTGATTTGACAGTCACATTAAGCGGACTTGCATATCTATATTTATAGTATTTTACCTCAAAGAAGCAGTCATTTCATCTCTTTTTGAAGGTAATTTTACCCATACTGACCTTTTCGTTTCAAGAATACGATCATCTGTTCTTTCCTTGCCTTGCATAGGTCCGAAAGGTTTATTTTGATTATTTCGATCAATATAATCTGTAAATTATCCTCTTGTTATTCTAAATCTCGCTCCGTTTGTTGCAAATTCACGATGAAATGAATCTAAATACCGACTTTTATGTTAGTCGTAAGATGCTTATCGATTATCTTTCAATATTTTATGTTACTGAGTTTTGATCTAGTTACTTAAATCATAGAAAGATTGATTTTTTTGGTCCACTAAGGATGCACTACAACTGCAGGGTTTGATGAGATATGATGTTACCTATTTTTTTCAAATTTTAGAAAAGGATTCACGTATGATCTCCTGTAAAATATCGTATTTTTAGTCTGGAATTCTTGAGGAGCTTCAAAACTATTACCATAGCACATCTCTGGCTTGTACTTAATCGGACTTCGTTTTGGAGATTCTTCCTCAGGTCTGTTCTACAAAAACTTCAGCATAATAAAATTATGAATACTACTAAAATATCAACAAAAAGATATAAGTTTAGATGGAAAATATTTTAAATAGATTTTTTTATAGATGACATCTATCACTGTGTACACTTTCCGGCTAATAACTTGAAACTTGTATAGCAGCTGAGACAGTTACCGTTTTTCTAATCGTAAGTTTTACAGAAAACATCAACGGGTAAGCACTGATTTCTGCTAAGGTAAAATCTATCAAAACATTGTATACATTTGCTCTGTTAGTTATAAGCATAACAATTTTATATTTAGTTTTCTTTTTAGACTTGTGAGATTTGGCAAGCTCCATTCAAGATACTATATCCAGGATAGCAAGCAGTGCAGACTTGAGCATTTTGATCGAAATTGGCGCATTGCGTGTCGATAAGCAAACATGCTCCTTGTCTAAGGTAGCTTCCTGGGCCACATTGCACGCAATTACCCCTAGCATCGAATCTAGAGCAGCTATTAGGAGCTGAAGATTTATTACATCTGCCTCTTTAGAGTGCGAATCCTGCATAGCAACTAGTGCATTATCCTGAAATTCCATCGTAGGTATTGCAATCTATGCTTACCTGTGCGCAGAAACCTCTATCATCAAGATATGTTCTCAGAGCACATGAGGTGCAGACTCCATCCAAAAATGAGGCGCAGTTAGGGTCAGTGCTAGCTTGATTGACATCTTGCACGCAGTTAGCTCCATCTAGTACATAACTTTGATAGCAAGTAAGACAGTTTCCGTTGATAGGGTTAAAAGTTTTGCATAGAGGATTAACGGCTTTACAGAGACCATCTTGACCAAAAAAGAAATTTCTCGAACATTTTACACAGATTCCAGTCACAAAAGATGCGCAGTAAGGGTCTATTGCGCTGCTATTGTCATCTCCTCTCAGACAGCTTCCTCTTTAAAGGTAAAATCCTTGATAACACGACAAGCAATCACCACTAATCCTATCAAATGTTCTACAAGATGCACTTACAAGACTACAGAGACCGTTTGCCTGGAAAATGAATCCTTGAGAGCACTTGACACAGATTCCTTATAAAAATTATGCGCAGTTGGCATCACTTAGGGTCTAGTTGGCCTGTTTGATGCATTATCCGTTTCTGAGATCGAAAGATGCATAGCAGCTGGTGCATCGGCCATTAGAAGAGTTGAAAGTTCGACAGAGAGGATCAGCCATTACACATCTTCCGTTTGGGGCGAAGTATGCGCCGAAAGAGCAAGCTACGCATCTATCTCCTCTCCATTACTTGCAATTAGGGTCAGTAAGACTCTGAACTGACTAGCGGCATTCGTTTCCTCTGAGTTCGAATCCTGGGAAGCAAGAAAGACAGTTTCCGTTGATTTTATCGAACGTGCGGCAAAGTGGATTGACTTCTTAACATAATCCATCTTCTCCGAGATAGTAACGTTAGCTGCATACGCTGCAAATATCGTCAGTCAAAAATTATTTACAGTTCGCATCAGTGATTTTAGTATTATTAGCTTCTCTGCATCTACCTGAAATCAACTAAAACCCTGGGAAGCAACTCAAACAATCTCCATTGATATTACTGAAAGTCCTGCAAAGAGGATTGACCACAGTGCATTTTCCCATCTCGTTCATAAAACTTCCAGTCGAACATTTCACGCAAACATCTCCGAAAAATTAAGCACAGTATTGATCAGAAGTTGGCTAAGGAGTCGATTTGACGCATTCGTTGTTTGAGAGAGTGTAACCATTATAGCATGAAATACAGGCATTTTGTCTAACTTATTTGCAATTAGCATCAACTATTATGCAAATACGATTTCTATCAAAATAGCTGCCTCTAGCGCATTATAGACAAGTATTTCCTTACCATCTTGCGCAAAACGGGTTAGGATTATCAGCTGTTTACTATCTGACACAAGTCCTTCCCTAAACTCGATATCCTGAGTAACAAGTCAAGCATCTTCCATCGATATTTGAAAAAGTCAAGCAAGAAGGGTCAGATGTTATGCATCTTCCTTGACTATTGAAAAAACTTCCTATTGAACATTTTTTGCAAATATTGTTGAAATCGTATTATGCGCAGTTTTAATCACGCTATGCTTCTTTTCCTTTGACACATTAAAATGAAGGATTTAGTTAATAGCCGGGATAGCATTATCTGCATCTGGCGGCGATAGAATCGAAAGATTTGCAATTTGGGTCTGATTGAATGCAATTGCCATTGGCGTCGAAGTAAAAACCAAAGGAACATTTTCGACATCGGCCAGTTGCGGAATCAATTTGATTGCAGTTTGGAAGAGATTAGCTAGATCGACTTACTACACAAGTTCCGCTTTGAACTTCAAAACCTGCAAAACAACTCGTACAGCGGCCATTGACATCATCGAAGGTACGACATGAGATATCAGCTTGTCGACATTTACCGCTTTGATCCAAAAAGAATCCAAAAGAACATTTGACGCAGACTCCATCTTCGAATTTGTTGCAATTGACATCAAAGCTGTTAGTGACGACTCCAGGCAGACATGTATCCTCGATGATGCCGAAACCTGCGTAGCAAGATAGACATCCTCCGGTCATCTAGTTGTAAGTCCTGCAATTAGGATTAACAGGCTGACAGATTCTACGATTGTCCATCCAATATCTAGTGACACATTACACGCATACATCTTTTTCAAACTTCTTGCATCCAATATTCCGAATGACCACTGCTTGTGACTATCCGAGTATCACTATTGCGCTTATTAGCACAAAAAACGCTATTTTTGTAGAGAGCATAGCTCTTAGGCTTGACCTCATGATTGCGTTAATTAATAACTTATTAAATAAATATCTGCGGCCTGTACTAATGAATACTTTTAATATTATATATATAAAACAACTGGTAATTAAAGCATAGCATATCAAACATTTTTGTATCAAACTCTTTCTCCTCTAGAACCTCGTGAATTCACTCTTAGATTAGAAGTACGTCTAGAGCTGGAAACGGATTATAGTGGATCTATAGGAACGATAACGCTTGCTTATTTGCCTTTATATGAGTATGAGAATTCGATTTAGAAAGGACTGTTAGGGACTCCTGAAGGGTAGATTCCTAGACAATCGAAAAGATGCTTTTAGGGGGCGTCTCGTTGTGAACAGAACAATGTGGGAGCTGAGAATTTCAAAAATTTAGCTTTGATGAAATTCTCCATGGTATTTTTGTCAGGAAAATCGAAAGTTTCGATAGTGTTAAGTGTCACAAAGATCTGATTGCTATTGCATTTGGCAGATTCGTGTAATCTTAAACCAAAAGTAGCTTTTTAAGTTTAAACAGGCTTAGACGCGGGTGCAGGTACAGGTATAGACGCAGATTCCTATCGTCTTCTTCTATCTCTATGAGATGGTTAGGCAGAGAAAGAAGACACAGATAGATTAGCTGTGTCTTTTGATTAAGATTAAGAAATAGTAATGTTTTTGGCGGGTTCTTAAGTTTTTTTGACTTATTTTACCTATTCTAAAAGAATTTCATTTTTAGTCTCAACTTTTTTATCTGTTATCTATACTTATACTTTCTTTTAAACTATTGGTTAAGATTTGATTTTCTCACATCTTTTAGCTTACGTATTCCATCGTTCACCTTCTTGACATTGAGGGATTTGTTATTCTTTTACCGCAAATACTGTAGGAGCTGAGCTAACTTTATTCTAGGGTCTAGTTAAAGCAATATTGCTATCAATGTATTGAGCACATAACTGCTTTTATTGACATGAACATCTGACACATCCGTTTTGTGTTCTGTAAAATCTAGTTTGGCAAGTGCACACGCCATTCAAGATATATTAATTTGCTTGGCAGACTACTGAAGCAGGTCTAGAGGGTTAGCTATATATAAATCTTTAAGGTTGCTGAAAAGTTTGAGTCATGATTGATGGCTGAGGTGTAAATACAGGTTGAGCATTCACTGAAGGCTGGCTTATGGCTAGAGGTTGTGGTAATATTGTTGGTTGTGTTGTTGATGTAGGTCGAGGCATAGAAGTAGGAAGAGGAGTGAATGTTGGTTAAGGCATGACTACTACCTGTGGTGTCTAAACTGGTCTAGGCGTGATTGTTGGCTGAGAAATGGCTACTGTCTAAGGTGTAGATACTGACCTAGCAGTAATGGTTGGTTATGGCATGACTAGTACCTGAGGTGTCGAAACTGGTCGAGGTAATACTGTCGGTTCAGGTATTAATGGTGGTTGAGTCATGATTATGGGTTGAGATGAAATTGGCTGAGGTGTAACTTGAGTTTGAGTTTGAGTGGTTTCAGATGGTCTATCGTTAGTTCTGCTAGTACTTTGATCAAGTACAACTGCTTGTGGTTTAATTTCTACAGCTGTTTCTCTATTATCTTATTTGACATTTTCTGTCTATCGAGTTACAACAGTAATAATTGGAGCAGATTAATTCTTTTACTATTTATTTTAATCTTTCTAACTTCTATCAGATTCCTTTTTAGTTAAAGTCTGCCCAGCTCCAAGTGATCTAACGCATTTTTTATCTTTCATTTCATATCCGTCTCTACATTTGCAGCTTCCCTATATAGGCACCAAATTCATTTTTTCCGAACAGATTCGACAGGCACTGCCCTTGTCAGGATAAGTAGTAGCTATAGATTCTCCAGGGCATTAACTAAAGCACATATTTGACAATTGAAATGGAATATTTTTGTTTGCACAAACAAGACTTGGGGTCTTACCGATCACGATATAGAATAAATAAAAATTTTTGAGCTCACTTTGACTATGGAATGACAATACGAGTCCTGAGTCGATCTCTGAAGTCACTGAAAGATCCTCTTTTGCCTAATATTGCAAAAAGGCAAGCCCATATATCACATATGGTGTATACGCTATAAATTTGTGAACATCGTTGACCAAAATTCCTTCGAATTTCTTCTAGGCAGCCATCCCGCCATAAGACGAAAAGCCAGCTCCAGTTGGTGAAAAATGATATAAGAAAAAGCAATCTCGGCTTTACCTTGAGCAGTTTGCACTTTAACTGATATAGTAGTTTAAGTTAGTCTGTGAGGTAGAACACCACAGTCGATGTTGGAAGAATTCGAGCTGCATCCAAGGACAAACAATCTCACAACTGACGAATTGGCACGTTTGATAGGCTTGTCGAGCGGATTTTCAACAGTTCTGGGTTCTTTTGTTGTGTGTTAAAAAGCTGAATTAATTCAAGATTACATGTCTAGACATAACCGAAGGTGAGATCGTCTCGAAGATTGGCAAAATAGACTAAGGACATCTTGACCCATCCTTGATTTCTATGCCATTTAATCATAAATCCAGTGGTTGTGATGTTTTCTGTTCTGACTAAAAAAGAGCTCGGAACATCAGCTTTCACTTTTTCCATTTCGGCTATTGCGGTCACAACTTAAGGAATCTTATCGAAAGCAATTTCGAAGCTATGTTCATAATTTTGAGTTGGAGCATTATCTGTGCTCTTGAGCACCATGTTTCCCCGTTGGAGACCATCTAGTTTGTCCAGACCGGGGACTACTTCCATCTACGCAGCTACAAGGATGATAAGCATCATTGCTAGGATGTTTTTCATAGTTTTCTATACAGAATTTATATATTCAATCGAAAATCATAAACTTATAACATTATTGTTATTTTATTCATATGCAATAGAACTCATAAATAAGATTCATCAACTATAGAAATGGATTTTACCAAGGAAATGCGATCAAAAACAAACGAAATGGATACGGCATAGTGATGGTAGATTAGGGACCTATTATTGTGGGTAATTGGAAAGAAGATCTTGCATATGGATCGGCTTTTGCTTTCTTGAATACTTAAGAATATGCATTTTTGTAGTTTAATAGGGGAGAACTAGAGGGAGGGTGCTTGTTCAGATCGGGAAACTAAACTCTTATTGTGCATTTTAATAACGGAATACCAATCGATAAACAAATTATGATTAATACGCAAGAAAGTACACTCAAAATAATGGCTTACAGAAGTAATCAGTATTATATTTAGATGCTAATTATTAGATCATTTAAACTTTGCCTCTTTAATAAAGAAATTAAAGTTATACTGCGTAAAAACTTCTAGGTCTTAAAATAGCGACTCCAAGTCTAAGTTAATACCTTCAAAGGTACTTCTGCAATGTGAACTAGATGTTTTAATTGAAAAATCTTGCAAATGGTACTCAATTTTTTCATTTTAACTCAAAAAGTCATCCTTTAAGTTTAGGATTCGTTATGGGCAGAAATTAACAGCTTTTATCTTATGGAGGTTTTCTGAATGACAAATTGCATAGTTTCGGTGTCAAATACTAGAACAATTACAAATTTTAGGGACAATTTTAAAATGGAGTTCTGAATGGATATGGACTTAAATTTGGCAACAACAAATACAGTTTCGGTAGATTCTAAAATGGAAATTTAACATAAGCTATCTATCTGTAATAACGATCAAACGCAAGTGAATAAAAACTCAGAGTTTTAAGAAAAAATGATCACATTCAATCAACTGATTTTTTCTTCAACGGCTACATCTCTAAAAGCATTATCAAATTTAGAGGAATCGCATAAATAAACGCTATACCTTCTTAGGTAAAAGAAATTCTCTATGGAACTGTCAGAGAAGCTGTTCAAAGATCACCTTCCAGTAACTTAAAGGGCAGCGGGCCTAGTTTAAATAAGATTCTAAGTGGAACTAAGATAAAATAAGAAGATGATAAGATTTATCAGGAATCAAGGGTAAGAGTAGCTGAGGGTTTTGGGGGAACTTTGAGAGGAAATGATGCGCTTAGAGGGAGTAATGCGTCAGGAAGAAGATTTATATGATCTCTTAGACTTAATTAAAAAGTATAAATTTATCAACAAAAACTCTTTTCTAGCCTTAATATCATTGAGTCGATAACATTTTTCTTTAGGAAGACTGCGTACCAGTCATAAGGCTTTTCATGAATCCTCCAAAAGGTGAACTAGTGCTGGCAGTTCCACTCGTTTTTCTAAGCAATAAATCTTTGCAAAATTGTTTAACAAACATAACATCTCTATTAGTTTTTTTATCTCCCCTGTAGCAAGGATCACTTGTGAGATAGTCGCACTCGAATTGAAGCGCATTCTAACTGTATCTTCCATTTGTAGTTTATCTAATAACGAAAAATTACTAATTGAGCTGATAGACTGGTAAAAATATCAGTATTACTGATATTCCTAAAGAAACGAAAATTAAGACTTACATAAGTGTTGTTAGTACGTTAGAAAAATTGTCTCGAATGAAGATATACAAGAGAACTTGTCCGATATTTAGAGTCAGCATTGCGAAATTTGACCAATAAAAAGCTTATTGATTGACATCGTTAGAACGAATCGTAGTGTTGCTGTAGCAAAAACGAAATAAAAATTTACAAGTAAAATAATACAAAAGTAGACCCAAGAGAGAAATTATGGTACCTAGGGGCATGAAAGGAGTGTAGAAGAAGGTAATAGCAAGCGTATTGATAATATGTGCGTATTTAAAAGGTAATTAGCAGTCTGGAAACTAATACATCTCGTTACATTAGTGTTGGGTCAGTTTAAGCCAGTCTTTTTTGTGCATCCAACGCTTGAAAACTTGAGGAATTTCAAAAAAATCAATCAAAAAGGTAGTGATTGAAGGCTCTACTGCGTTGATGATAAGAAAAACTGTAACTTTGTATGAAAAAATGAAAAAAACTTTTTGAGTTTAAAAATCGACAGCCAGAGCATTGGCAAAAGCGAAGAAAATTCCTGAATTAAAAAACTGAAAAATGACTATTTTTATCATCAAAGACTAATTTTTTTTAGTGTGACTGATACTTCCTTAAGTCTTCGTTACATAAATTAAAAGAGTTTTCACGATATGATTGCTAATAGCTACAAGAAGGGAAGAAAAAAGTGCAATAGCAGTTTTATAATTACCTTATGAAGATACCTACCATAGTGTTAGATAATATTGAATGACTCCAACTATCAGAAGACATAGTATTCCGACCATAAAGGCTAAGAAAGAGTTTAATCTTCTTTTGTAAATTTTTTTACCAAGATTATGCCACAAGATATCATCAGGCTAGGGAGCCCGCTGTATAACTATCTATTTATCTGCCACCTTGAACGGAGATTCATTGTTCCAGCATTGACATATAGGATGAGTAGGCTAAACAGTTATTGTGTCATTTTATAGGAAAAAGTCTTTTGATATTTATCGTTAAAATATGACTATAGCGACTCCAGAGAGCACATTAGGCACTGATATTTATCTTCTTACATAATCTTGATGTTAATCTTTATCTATGGCTTATTTAAAAGCTTATTAATCTTAGACTACAGCTTGGATGTATTCTGAGATATTCATGGGCCAAATAATCTCTTATATTTTTAAATCATTAGTTTCTTGTCGATATTTTTTATCGATTTGTTTTGCTCTTTTGCTTACCATTTATCTTAGATCTGCTTCTGTAGTATCCACAGATAATTTACTAACAAGCATTGCATAATCTGAAGGACTCTGTACTTTGCAATCAGCTTCTTATTATATCTTTCTTGCTCTGTAAATGCAAAAATGTATGACAAATATCCATAATACAGTAACGATTAGTATAATGATGACTTGAATAGATAGGTTTCCGCTGCTAAGAAGTTTGTTTACGACTGAAATCTTTATAAAAATATTGGATTAACATCCTAATCGAGTATCTAGACAGCTATCTGATGCAATATTAGAGACCGTTGAGTATATACCGAGGACTATCAATAATAGAAGCAGATAGAATACGACTACTTTGTTAAAATGGAAGAATAAATTAACAGCTGGACCCATAAAGGGTAATTCTTAGCTTATAGTGTAACAGATACAACCTGCTTGTGACTCCTAAGTTGCATATCTGCCACAACATTGGCATGTAGTTGGAAATTAAGAAGAAGATTTAGACTCACCTAGCTGTCTGAACATTCGATTGGCATTGCGATGGATCATACTGACTATTTAAATTGAGTTTTACGGTCGATTTAAGCGGGGTATTTATATCTGAAGCCCTGAGTTTTCATTTTAACTTCAGTAATAAAATAACTATTTGATCTAAAAATTATTTCATAAATCAATAAAAATAAGAATTAAATTTCTTTCTTTGTCATTTTTTGTTATTTAGCTCATATTGAGCTCGAAATAATATATTAAAAAAGTTTATAAAAGAAATACTATACAAATATATGTAAGCTGATCTTCACAATTCTCAACTAGTGCATCATACAGCCTTGGCATTCATAGTCTAAAAAGATCATTAACAAGTTCAGGCGTTGAGGTAGAGATTCGACCCTGCTTTTATGCGCTGGCCACCACATATAAACTTTAAGTTTCCATTCGTAGATGTGCCTCATTTTGAACAGAGTTATCAAATACTTCAGAAATAGTTGATAGGAATCCCTCCTTTTGAAATAAATTTTAGAAGAATGGAAAAAATAAGTCAGGCTACTGTATGTCTGGTACCTTAAACAAAAGGAAATTAGCTTCAGGATATCAATAATGCTATAGCGAAGGCTCTTCCTTTTTTGAAAGAACAAAGACCATTCCATCCTCATATGACTGTAGGAAAATTCACAAAAGGAGATGTTGTGCAAAAAGTCAACTAATTACAAAAAGATTGGAAATAATGGACGATCTATTGTGATGGTATATGTCTGATTCACAGAGGGAAAGATACACCTTTTCAGACTTACAAGAAGATTTAGTTCAAAGGATGATAGATATGTATAATTCATAAATATTTTGCATTTTAACTATTATTATATTGTTTATTTTGGTTATTAAGTATGGATTATTGATGTTTTCGATCACTTTTTGACATAGATGACGGTTGGAGGTGGCTGACCTGGAGGAGTTACTATATGATTCTGGCCATTTTGTTGAATAATTTGAGCCTGTTGCTGAGGGTATCCAGGCTGTTGAGGATATTGCTGAGGATAACCAGGTTGTTGTTGTTGGTAAACTTGTGGTTGTTGGTATAATTGTGGTCGAGGTTGAAAGACTTGCTGACCTTGACCCGGGTACAGCGGCTGTTGCATATTTGGCAATCTGAACCCATTTGGGAAAATCTGGGTGCTATACTGCGGGTTCATTTGCATCATCTTGAAAGATTGGTAAAGCTAAGCTCTGGTAACTCTTCCGGTTCCGCTGACATTGATAGCTCTTAACGCGTTGTATGCTTCCTGAGGATTCATTCGGTAAGGACTTCCAGTTTGTGAGAAAAGTTCGTTGTAGAAAAGCTGGATTTCGTTGAACTCAAGTGTTCCGCTTCGATCCATATCGAATCGGTTAAACACTTGTTAGATGTACCACATAAGTTGTTGGTCGTTCATCTTCTCCAACTAATAATTAGCAAACAAATCACAGGACTGTTATAAATATTGCCATGATTGCAATTAAATCTATATTGGCATAATCTTATGTAAATATATGAATGGAACGAACAATGATTTCATCAGAGCTGCATGGCAAATATGGTCAAAACTGCTATATTATCTCCGACTTCTCTTTGTAGTGTCACGACACCATCGTTGTTAGGATCGTTCCATGCCATACCTATTTTTATTCATTTTTACTGCAAGTATTGAGTCCGGCTCCATTATTCTGCATGATCAAGCCAGTGACGCTATACTTGAATGGTTTATTGAGCTTGCAGAGACCTCTAATAACAAAATCGATGAGGTTATCGATGTTCTGATTGGCTTTTTATTTGCTATAGGGGGCATTGATGCTTTTCTAGGGGGTGTCTTAGCGGATGCCGAAGAGGTTGTTGACTGCGTCGTCCATGATCTTCATGACTTATTCCGAGATGAATTCTTTCTGAGTTAGATATGAGTTACGTCGCCTTAGTCCAGCATAAGTTATAAAAATCAATATATGCGCACATCTATCTTTAAAATCAAATCAAGATAAAGCTTATGCATCTATAATTGTCATAATTTTTCATATATAATCATCTGTAAATAGATGCTCTATTCCATTACTGATTTTCTCTCTCTAGTACGAAATAGTATTTCAAGTTTATCGTTTTTTAAACTTGTCGGGTAACATCAGCTATCTATTAAAGATATGTGATGTAAGTAATCTTTCAATAAAGAGGATTTATGGTGCAATGGATCATGGTAGCTGATGTTATGGAACATAAGGATCACGGCCCAATAATCTTTAAGTTGGTTTATTGGCAGCCTATATCGCATCAATTCCTGCTTGCCACTCTTACCATTGTTAGTCGGTAAAAATTTCGGCCCAGTTTTCAGGTAACTCTTGATCGTCTGAAATTTTGAGCATGTTTTTGATCAATTGATTTTGTCGATTCTTGATCTAATCATTCTGCTCAGCAGTGTGGAAATAGAGAAATTCTTCATCACTTTCGTCGGTAGCTTCATCATCAGTTGATGCAGAGGCAGTGCTATCCTCCGAAGTTTCCTACGACTGATTTCCGTTCCAGTCAGATTCGTCAGTTGGCACATTATCAGTTGATGCTGAAGCAGTGCTATCATCAGAGGTGTCCTCTGAAACATTACCGTAAGTTTGAGTATCTTCTTCATGATGTAACCTGATGCTGTGAGTGGGCATTAGCACTAGTAGTGCCAATATGAATGCTATTAACCTTCTGTTAATCATATTTAAAATTATGCTTTTTAAACTACTCATCATAATATATAAGAATGATAAACAATTTGATTCAGGTTTTGATAGCAGAATAATTTAGCAATCAAATGATTTGTTTAGATAAAGAAAACAAAGTTTTTGATCAAAATTATAAAAAATACATCCTAAATTTATATCACAAGAATGCTACAGCGACCCATCCTATAACTATTAAAAGAAGTCCCAGAGAAACACCCAAACCTATTTCTCTTGTCTTCATTTTGCCTTTTATCTATTCCATTTACTTCTTCAAAGCTTTGTTTTCTTCTTGGAAAGCCTTCAGCTATAAGCTAAGTTCTTTTATTGTTTAATTTTGTTAATTAATCTTATCTTACGCACTTTCTTTTTTTGGATTTTTTACTGATTTTTTGTAAAGATTAGTCAAATATTTTCGCATTTCTGCTGTGACTTTGTTCAGACCTTCAAGAGTGCCTTCTATGGTCTTGGTCTATATCGTAGAACGGATCATAACTGATTGATTGAAGTTAAAATATGCTTAAACCGACATTTTTATCACGTCTAAGTCGATAAAATGTTACTTTAGCGCACTAGTTATACAGTTTTTCTCAATTTAAGGTCGAAAGTATTAGCGTAGGGCACATCTGCAGTCTGAACAGTTGACTCGATTATGTATTTTGTATTGCTAATTATGTAGAGTACTTGATTTTAGGTAGTCGGAGCTACTTTTGGCATAAAGGGGATCGGACTAGCAGGCAAGGGAACAATAGTAAAGAGCTTTCTTGAAAAATTATCAGGAATATTTTACTTGATGCTGACTAAATAAATAAAAAAATACGTGAGTTTAGACTTTAAATTGGCGCAGGGGTCCAAGGTTGAATATCAATTTCTTTGTTTTCTTGAAAATCTTTCATATAGTAGGTAAAAGACGCAAATTATGTTCTGTTTATCTAAACTGGTTAGTTGAGCTCAAACCATCTTAACAAATTTAAAGTAGTTAAACCTGCATACTCAAACTATGTTTAAAATATTGGTTTGTATTAAAATTTCGATAGCATACTGGTCAGTCTTTAAACTCTTAGAAGACTTGTCTACAATTTCATATCGTCTTCGAAAGATTGAGGTTGTGTCTATTACTAGCTATTATCTTATTGTTCCTAAAAGAAAATTTATTGACTATTTATCTCAAAAGTATTCTGTATTATTTCAAATATAGCATCTCTTCCGAAAAATGAAGCAAATAACATTTCTCCGTTCACAGTTGAAATAGATATAGCGTTATTGACAAAAAGAGAACTTTATCGTTTCTAAATTTTGAGAATGTCTTTTCTGGGGATTTAAATGAAGGTAGAGCCACATACAATAGTTTTTGAGTTGAATTTCGAGTGGAAACATATGCGATCTGAGGTGATAAAAAGTCGACCTGCGAGTAAAAAACGATCTGATAAGGCACATGAAGCACTTTTAATGAATCTTTATTTCTCAACTAGTACTATACGTTTGAGTAAAAATTTAGCGTATTTGCTGTTTTATTTGCCTTTGAAATATTCAGCAGCCTCCACAAGGCACATTTCTGCTTTGACTTATGCGTAATTATCGTTCTAACCTTCATGTAAATACGTGTCTCGTCTATTGATTTCATCATCAGCTATAGAAGCAGAACTAGCCATAATATTTTCTTAAAGTTCCTTAGGTTTTTTAAGTTTTTTGAACCCTTGGATTTTATTGAATTCGCTTTAGAAAGTTATTTTTTAATCGCTTTGTAATACTTGATAAACTTTATTTTCCTGAAGAAAAGTGATTTACTTCTTGACAAGCTACTAGTACTACTGTATACATAATTTATAATTTTAATTAAAAGCAGTCTATGCATAAAAAGTGCCTTGAAGTTCTTAGGACTAGTTATAAATATTAGCTGTATAGGTTTGTAGGGTTTAAAGGACTGAAAGGTATAGCTAGCAGATAGTTTTTTAATTAACTAGTTGAACTGTGCTTGTTTCAGTTATTTTTTATATAAGGATGCCGTTAAATTTTTTTATTTATTATCGAGTTAATTGCTATTATTTTTGTAAAGAAGATTAGTAGTCTTGACCATTTAAGTATTTTTTGAATGAATTCTTAGATACTATGTTTTACACTATTTTTTTCAAATTTTCAGCAAAATTCGTTAAATAAGCATTCTAATTAGTGACTGCTTGCTGAAGCTAAGTAAGAATTTTGGCTAAATTGACCCTATATTTGCAAAGATTTTAAATATTTTGCTGAAAACTAGTCTTAATAACCATATAGAAAGATATCCATCTTGGCCCAAAAACATCCTGCAAAGGTTTTCTAATCTTCTCAAAAGCCTAAATATTATTCTGAAAAGCCTCTATTTGATTATTTTGCAAACCTAGAAGATAATTCATCATAAAAAATATCATCTAAGTATTGATATTTTGCTTATAATTCAATTTTCTTGTTGTTTTTGTCAAGTATCTAAAAAGATGAGTTTTGTAATTGTTCACGTATGATTAGGACATAAACTAGCATAGTAAAAATCCAGGAATGCAACTTCTGCCTTAAATATTATTGCCATTAGCTCCAACTAGCATGTCTTCTTACTACCAAAAGAAATGATTGTTTTTAAAATTTTAACTAGTACATGTCATCCCTATGATCATTTTCAATTGATTTTTTTACAAATCGACTAATTTCATAGAAAACTATCTAAGCTGATCGAGATATTTCGTTGCAAAACTTATACACAAATGCTATAGTTGAATGATTAATTTAGTGTAATTGATTTTTATTTCTTCTTTGAGAACATTTGCGACACCTACTTGCTCATCTATAGATTTTACACCTCCTTATAGCATTTTATAAGTTTTTACACATTCATTATATCTTTTTACTTTTTAATCTGCATTGTAGATGACTCTCACATCCATAAAAGAGTTCTTGTAGATTTATACCAAAGCTAGCATATTTTTGTAAGTTTTGTAGTACTTATTACAGTTATCCACCAAAATTTGTTCGTACGTGGCGTAGTTACGACATCTTTTTTATAGTTATTAGATCAAAAAACAGAAATCTTACATGTATAAGGAGTTTATTTGATTTAAAGGTTGCTGATTTACTAGAAGTTTTTAGTTGAAAGTTCGCAATTAATTGGTTACGGCTATGAAAACTTTGATGACATGCACTTATATACTGTTTTTTGGATGTTATTTGATTGTTTACTATATTCTAACGAGTTGAGTTTAAGTGAGATCATAGTAGTCTTGATAGATGCGATCTATGTTCCAAATATAAGTCAGGAACGAATTTAGATTTTTGATACAGTTTTAGGCACCTTTCTTCATAAGCGAATAGTTAGATTACACGAATACGTTACGAGGAAATAGATTTTTTAGACCGTTCATGGTTTGATTATATATACGGATCAGAATAGGATCAGAAATATTGGTAACATTTAAGATAGATGTAAATCTATTATATACTATGTTTTTTGGACCGAATCATAGATAAAAATATTAATTTTATTGATTGAGATTTACTACATATGTAGTATATACACTGATGGTCAATATTTGATAGCTATTTAGTTTTTGAAAGAGGTTTTTTATCATGAATTCTATACTCACTTTCTCGGCTTTTCCTCTGGATCTCAAACGTGGAATCAAGCTCAAATGCGAGTCTTGTTAAAAATAATATGGCATTTTCTTGGCTGAACACATATGCAAACGTTGCTATCGATCTTTATGCATAGATTGTAGTCCTTTCAAACTACCGATTTTTCACCCAGATCGTAACGTTTCAGCTCATAAAACTTGTCAAAAATGTTTTGAAGAGTCAAATAAAATAGGTCAGTACATTTCTGATAACGGTCTTAAATTTGGCCAAAACTCAGATCTAGTCGCAATTTGGAATAAAAAATTGTACGTAGATCACTATACTTATCAGCATCATGCAAAAGACAAAGCACCAAAGCATTCCCTTACCTATATAGATTTAGGAAATTTATGGAAAAGTTTGCATTTTTCATATAGAGAGTTTGTATCTCGAGTACTCTAATTATCTCAAATCCACGATTCTGTATTGCTAAAACACCTGAATGACGGACTTCAGAATATATAGGCGTAGACTTAGACAGATTTGCATATAGCTACTCATCTTTATTTGTTTTTCTTATGTCACTGCGAACCTACAATAGCTGTGAGTTTTACTCTTTCTGCTTTGCATTTAGTCAAGAGTTAAAAAGCCTCCATTTAGTGGTTGAATTTTGCTATAAAAAAGATCGGATTTTCAGAATTGTAAAATACAAAAATTCTTAATTTTGTAAAAATTAACTAAAAAACATTAAAACAGTGTCTGACTGTCAACCTATTACCTGTAACATTATCTTTGGAAATCATTAATCGTGTTCTTTCAAAAGATAATTTTTCTTTTTTGTGGATGGCAGTACTTCATTGCCTTTTTCAATGTAAACATCTTATAATCCCTGTAATAAACAACCCTGAAAATGTTTTAAAAATAATTATGACAAACAGTCATCTAATGAGTTTAAGTTCACTTTCTTAGTAATCGGTTGCTTAGATAAATTACAAACATAAGTATGGATAGCTTGTTCAAAATCATAGCTTACTTTAACGAAAAACACAGGAACTTTCTTCTGAGCTTTTGGCTTTAAAAGAGGCTAAGAGTAAAAAAAATGCTAACCTGGACTAGACAATTAAAGCTGGGGACTACTAGATTAAAATAATATAGTTTGAAAATCTTCTTCAAAGAAAAAATGCTGAGCTTTTGACCTTAAGATTCGATAATCAACAAAAATCAGCAGCTCTAAAGGCTAACATGTAATAGACAGTGTCTCTTAAATAAAGTCTATAGTCAAAACAGAAATAGTTGAGTTCAAACAAAAAACGAATCGAAGATCTTTAGTTATAAAACAGCGCGTTGAAGAGAAATACTTAAAATTTAATGGCAAAAATGCAGCAGTTATCGATTTTGTTGATGGATCAATAGTAAAAAACATTAAAAAAAAATGAAAAAGAATGGATTTGATCAAATTAAATCAAAAAAATATGTAGGATGTTTATAATTTTTTCAATCCTACTGATGTATTCTAATTTTATTTTTAAAAACTAAGAATAGATAATTAGATTGTAATATATTTAGAGACATTATCACCATTTAATATCTTCGTATTTTGTGCCAGTCATTAAATCTCTTATCTTCGAACGCCATTAAGGAGCCCCCTCGAAACCATTTACCCCGTTTTTCCAATCTTAACGAGCTTGAACGACTTCTTCTTAAGTATTCATAATCCAAAAACTTTTCGAACAGATTGGTTCTCCTAAAGGTTTTTCTCCAATAAGCACAAATTTAGCACCTTTTTCTGATTTGAAAACACGTTGAAGTTCTTCGTCTTCATTTGATTTCTAGAGCACAACGAATTGATAAAGCTGGACTCGGTGTTTTTCTTGGAATAGGAGTTAGCCATCGTAGACAAATATTACAGTGTTCCAGTCTCCAGGGATAGGAAGAGCGAATTATCCTCCTGCTTGGATACTTACATCGAAAAAGTAGGCAGGTGTCCTTGCATCGACTGGTCCTGTTTTACCTTTCCAATTTCCAGCTATTAATTTGACTTATAATTTGTCTTAAATATGGGCCTGTATGCTTTCTTTGACGAATTCTTGATAAGAAGGCGGTTTTCCTTTATCTTTGGCAAGTAGGTTGATCCATAGCTGAAAACCGATACTGAATTTCTCTTAAGAAGAAGGGATTTATGAGTGAACTATGCCTTTTCCTGCAGTCATCCACTGTACATCTCCAGGGTCTATTCTTCCTCTGTGCCCTCTGAAATCTTAGTGTAGAATCGATCCTTCCAATAAATACGACACAGTTTCGAAGCCTCGATGTGGATGGTCAGGAAATCCTGCTGGAAGTTTTACTTTGAAAAAGTCAAGCATGATGAATGGGCCAAGCAAAGGTATAAGCTTT
>Ga0169931_10001470_pt1 | contig 38927 bp, 37 predicted proteins | sample Kivu_15m_20L_FD_129675 | JGI IMG/M metagenome (GOLD analysis project Ga0169931, IMG submission 129675) | Freshwater microbial communities from Lake Kivu, Western Province, Rwanda to study Microbial Dark Matter (Phase II) - Kivu_15m_20L... | ecosystem: Environmental > Aquatic > Freshwater > Lake... | reverse complement strand
TTGATCCGCTTTTCGGTGCGCTCAACATAGGCCTTGAATTCGGCCCGAAGCTGCTCACAGTTGGCGCACTCTACCTGACTCATCCCAGCAGCGTAACGCTTTTCACACAACAGCTGAAGAGGTTTTCCGGTGAACGGTTACCTTTATTTTTTCCGGATCCACCTTCGAGATTTGTGTTCAGCTTTTGGCAAGGTGCCAATTTCAACCGGTTCAATTTCCGCATGAAACAGGAATCGGTCCGCAAATCGCTTGGCCAAACCATTCGCCTTTTCCCCCATGGCCTCAGGGGAACCAGAAAGTTCCAAAGTTAAAACCAAACGAGAAAGCGATTTGTCCTCAATTAATTTCCCTTGGAAATCAACCACCTCTGGTTGGCTCCAAAGCCAATTTTCAATAGCTTCGGGATATATATTGTTCCCACTTACTATCATCATATTATCTAGTCTTCCGAGAATTCCCCCTCTCAAACGCGGGCCGACCCGACCACAAACGCACGGGCCATTCACCAATTGAACTCGGTCCCCGGTCCGGTAACGAACCACGGGCATACCCCTCCGGGCGCAGGAAGTGAGCACCAATTCAGATTCAGGGCAGCCTTCACCGCAACTCCCTTCATCCCCCGGACGCCCGGATATAGGTATTGCCTCAATCCGGTACCAGTCATCCAGTAGGTGCAGTTCCCCTTTCGCCCAAGGGCATTCCATTGAAACCGGCCCAACCTCCGTCATTCCGTGGTGATCCAATACAACGGCCCCCCAGGTCGCCTCCAAGCGCGCTTTGATACCGGGCATTGATGCGCCTGGCTCCCCCGCAAGGATCAAAAGCCGAACCGGGCCTGTTGGCAGATCCAAGCCATTATTCTGCGCAAGGTCAGCCAAATGGGTTGCATAACTGGGCGTTGTCAAAACCACCGAAATATGGTGGTCCTCAATGAATCGCAAACGGGCCAGGGAAGTTAATCCTCCACCCGCCAGGCAAAATCGGCCCGAACGGGCGACTGCCTCAAATGCCGACCAAAATCCCAGGAATGGCCCGAAGGAAAAAGGGAAAAAGAAGCGATCATCCCCTGTAATTCCCGCGATAGCGAACAGGTCATCCCATTGGTCCAAAAGCCGTGACCAATCTCCCGAAGTATCCCCCCATAGCAGGGGAGACCCCGAGGTTCCTGAACTTTGGTGGACACGAACAATTTGGGCTGCGGGCACCGATGGGATGGTGCCATACGGCCCGACATTGGCCTGATTTGCCAAAATCTCAGATTTATTGAGGTAAGGGAAATCCCCAAAAGGCTTCAACCCAGACCCTTTGGCCTGGTTGGCACAGCGTTCAGACCAAAAAGGGCTTTTATCCAACGCCTCCAACAGCAGACGGAAACGGGACTCCATTCGGGGGGGTGTTTGCATCCGCTTTTCCCGTTTCCATCCACCATGCCAAAGATGGAACTAACGTAATTCGAAGCAGAATAAAAGTTCCTGATCCCGCAAATATAATTTACCGTCAGCAAGCACAGGATGAGTCCAACGACGGCCCCCGCTTTTCCGTATGGCGGATTCCTTTGGGAGGGTGAATTTACCCAATTCCTTATAAGCCGCACCGGTCACATCAATGAGAGCCACTTCCCCGGTGTCCTCAGCCAAGGCAATCACCTTGCCGTCCACCAAAATGCAATTACCAGACCCCAAGGCGTTTCGCCGGCCTGACCACAAGACTTTACCATCCGCGAGGTTTTGAGCAGTCCAAGCTCGTTTGGCGTGAAAACCGAACACCCTTTCACCCGAGACCACAAACCCACCATGGTTGTTGGAAATTTCCTTTGCGATCCAAGCCGGCTTGACCTCGATTTTGCCTTCTGATCCAGCAGAAAATTCAAGAAGTGCACAATCGCCGCCATGTCCAACCGGAAGAAGCAGCTTTGCCCCCACCACCACGGGTGTGCAGGCAACAATGTCCGGGTAATCCGTTTCCCGCTGATAACGCCAGGCCAGTGACCCATCCTTGGCAGAAACGGCGACCGCACCGGATTGGGTTGCTACCGCATATACAGGCTGCCCAAGGCATTCAAAGGTTATCACCGATCCGTAAGTTGCCTGGTCTTTTACCTTGTCAGAACGCCAAAGGACCTTGCCGGAGGCGGCATCCAAGGCGGTAAAGAGGCCGCCTGGCCCACCGGAAGCGATAATCAGCTTTTCACCATCCAACAGGGGTGATCCGCAAAAGCCCCAGCCCTTTTTGGATGGCCCACCTCCAATTGGATTGACCTCGGCGGCCAATTGGGAAACGCCATCCACTTTCCAAGCCTGCTTTCCCGTTGCCACATCAAATGCAGCCAAAATCCCCTGACTGCCTTGGCAATAAACCAGGTTTTTGCCAACCGTTGGCGTGGCATTGGGGCCACCGGACCAATTGTTGCCCTGAAAATCAAAAATGGGACCGATTGGACTGGTCCACTGGACCTTCCCCTCGGGGCTGATCTTGTGAAGGACTTCGTCTTTGTCCGAGGTGCCCAGCAAGAAGGTGAATCCCCCCACCACCGCAGGCCCGCAAAACCCGGCCCCAGCCTTGTCCAAAGTCCAAACCAGCTTCGGGCCTGACTTTGGCCATGAAGGCAGTAGGCCTTTTTCCGCGGATACGCCATCGCGCTTGGGCCCCCGATGACCAGGCCAATCATCCGCCCTGGCAGTGTGAGAGCCCAGCAACACGCCAAGGGTCATCGCAACCAGTTTCATGCCACTTGACGCGATCCGCATCTTTTCACCCCACGTGAATAATCCAACAAAAAAACCCAGCCCAGCCGAACTACCAGTGGAAAGGATCTCTCCACAAACAAAAAATACGCCCGGTTAAAAACAGATTCAACCGACACCCAAACCACTCAACCGGCATTGACCTCAAAAAAATGCTTCTGATTTTCACCAAAGGTGCCAGCCGGGAATCACACTTCCGCCAATTTCAAGCGATCTTCCTCCCTCGCTTTGGCCACATCCGCCTCTTGGGTTGAAGCGGCGGAAAGCCAAACCAGTCCTGAAAGCAAAGCCAGAACGCTAATCGCCTTGAAGGCTGTATCCAACCCACCGGCACTGCGGTCGCTGATTAAACCAATGATGGTCGGGCTGATGGTATCCCCCAAAGCGTGGATGAGGAGGATGCACAAAGCCATGGCCGGGGCCCGCAATCGGGCCGGGCAGACATTCAAAAGCACCGTATTGCTGGGGCCGGTGCAAAGGAAGAAACCAAAAATAGCCAAAAAAACAAACCACCAAGCGGAGGGAAAAGGCACGTAGGTCACCGCGATGAGAGCGGGGAAACCCATCAGCATGCCTAGGCCGCACACCACCATATGACTCCCGCGCACCTTGCCCGAAAGCCATTCCGCCAGCCAGGTTCCACAGGTGGTGGCAAGCAGCCCCCCCAACACCGTGATGCCACCGATCCATTGATTGCCTGTTTCCGAGGAGGCAGCCTGTCGATTTTCAATGACGTAGGTTGGCAACCAAACAGCAATACCACCGACCACAAACGTGCAGGCCGTGTAGGCAATCACATTTAAAAGGTAGGTCCTGCACTGCAACAATCGCCAGTAATCCGCAAGAAGGCCTTTACCAGCCTGGTTTTCACGAGAAGGACTGACATCAGACCCCATTTCCTGAAGTTTTTTCGACGCCGGATCCACCAGCATCCAGCACCAAAGGGCCAGAAGCAAACCCGGGGGAACCACCCAGAAAAACGAGTCCGGCCACCCAAGATGCCCTCCAAAGATATATCCCAATGCCCCACCGACCGGGATTGCAATGTAAAAGCAACCGATAACCCATCCGCGCTGTTTTTCCTCGAACAGGTCGGAAAGAATCGCGGGAGCGGCTGGCCCGTAGGCCCCCTCCCCTACCCCAACCAGGCAACGGGTCAGGAGCAGAAAACCAAATCCACCCAGCAAAGCCGAAACAAAACCGGAATCCGGACCGGCAGTCCACGCCAGGGCAGAACCGCGGGAATACGCCTCAACCTGCCCTGAAAACCCACCCAGACCGCACGCGATACTCCAGGTCGCCGCACCCAAAGCAATCAACTTGGTCCTGGACATACGGGCGGAAAGCCAGCCAAAAACTGGTGCGGAAAGCATGAAGGAAAGCATGAAGGCGCTTGCCAATATCCCCTTGAGGGAATCCTCCCACCCGGCGAAGGCAGGGCGCCCATCGATCAGCTCCCTGCCTATTGCCGGGAGGTTTGAGCTCAGAATGTAGCGGTCGATGTAGTTCAAAAGGTTCAGGCCGAGCATCACCACCAGAAAAACCAACGGAGCTGATTTCATCTGTTCATTCCCCGAACCTGATAGGCAAAAAGGCACCACCTACTGGCAGGCCGTTCCATTCCAAATAAAATCAGCCTCTGGAGGCTATTCCCAAACAAACAACAACCAGGTTCACACCATGGGACTCAACGGGATCTTTAACCGCAAGCTGAATATGGGTCTGATTGGTGGCGGCCAAGGCTCCTTCATTGGAAAAGTCCATTCCATTGCGGCTTGTCTGGACAATCGAGCCACCTTGGTTGCGGGGGCTTTTTCCAGCGATCCCGCCAAGTCCAAAGCCTCAGCGGAGGATTACGGTGTGGACTCCTCCAGGGCTTACGGGTCCTACCAGGAAATGATCGAAAGCGAACTGAAGTTGCCCGAGGAAAAACGGGTGGACTTCGTCAGCATCACCACACCGAACCACACGCATTTCCCCATTGCCAAGGCATTCCTTGAATCGGGATTCAATGTGGTATGCGACAAACCAATGACACTGACTCTGGAGGAGGCAGAAGAGTTGGCCGCGTTGGTAGAAAAGAAAAACGTTGTATTCGGACTGACGCACAACTACACGGGATACCCGCTTGTCCGCCAGGCACGGCAAATGATCCAGAACGGCGAACTTGGAGAAATCCAGGCTGTTCGCGCCTTTTACATCCAAGGATGGCTCCGAACCCGCCTGGAGGTTTCAGGCCAAAAGCAGGCGGGTTGGAGGACTGATCCCAAAAGAAGCGGAATTGCCGGTTGCTTTGGGGACATCGCAACCCATGCGTACAATTTGGCACGGTTTGTTTCCGGGCTTCAACCTGATCAGGTCAGCTGCACATTAAAAACGTTTGAAACCGGCCGTGAGCTCGATGATTACGGCACCGCCGTAATTCAAATGAAAGGTGGTGCCCTGACGACTGTTACCGCCTCCCAAATCAGCCATGGAAGGGAAAACGACTTGTGGGTGGAGGTGGATGGCACCTTGGGCGCGGTGGAATGGCACCAGGAAGAGCCCAACAAAATGGTGGTTCGCAAAAACGGTCAACCCCATCAAATCTACACGCGGGCCGGCGGCCCTTACCTTGGTGAATCGGCCCAGGCCAGTTCCCGCCTTCCATCCGGTCACCCGGAAGCATTTTTTGAAGCCTTCGCCAACATTTACGCAGGTGTCTTTGATGCCATGGCGGAAAGGAAAGCCGGAAAAGCTTCGGATTGGAAGAAAAGTCTTTATCCGAATGTCATGGACGGGGTGGACGGCATGAATTTCATCACCCGCTGCGTGGAAAGCTCCAAGGCAAGGGCCGCATGGATTTCCCTCGCGCACCCCATGGCCCGGTCTTGAGCGCCAACCTCTCCAACCCAAAGGTTGTCCTGTATCGTCCCGCCATCTAAGCTGGAATAGTCAGATCTGGACGGTGAGCGCTTGTGAGGTCTGGGTAAACTGTTTCTTTATTCTTTGTCGGATTTTTGAAAACAAGGCGGTGAAGTGTGCAAATCAAGGTTTCAATCCGGCATGGCCATTTGGCAGATGCGATTCAGGACAGGATCAAGGAAAAAGCCTCCAAGCTGACCCACCTTTTTGATCGCCTCACCATGATCGAAGTCACAGTGGACCACCAACGGGAACAACACCTGGTTGAATTTTTGGTCCAAGCCGAACACAAGCACGACTTCGTGGCCCGCGAATCCAATCCTGACCTGATGGCTGCAGTGGATTTGGGCTTAGACAAGATTTCCATGCAAATCCGGCGTTACAAGGAAAAGGTCCAGGACCACCGCCGGGATGTGCATACCGGGACCGCCGGTCGTGAAAAATCCACCGAAACCGAGCAGAAGTGAAACCGACGCATGCGGCTCGTTGATTTCGTAGTCAAGGATTCCCTTGTTCCCGACCTTAAGGCGGAAACTAAGGAACAGGTTGTCCGTATCCTTGTGAACAGTCTGGTTGAATCCGGCAGGGTTCAGGCCCCGGAATTCGAGAACATTGTCCGGGCTATTCTCAAGCGCGAAACCCTTGGAACGACCGGAATCGGTGGTGGCGTGGCGATTCCCCACGCCCGTCACACGAGTGTCGAGCGCTTAATCGGAACCATTGGTATCGTTCCGGATGGATTGGGCTTCGACAGCAAGGACGGAAAACCGGTCCATGTGATCGTCCTAATCATCAGCCCACACGACCGGCCTGGTGATCACCTCAGGGCCCTGGAAAACGTCTCAAGCGCCCTGCGACGGGAAGACTTTGTCAACCAATTGAAAAAATGCACCACGCGGGAGCAATTGGAAAACCTTTTGGACAACGCTCCGGGAACCTGACGGAACCCCGGTGCTTTTGGTTTCAAGGGGCTTCCAGCAGGAGCCAATCGGTTTCAAAATTCGGGTACCCATGCTCAGTCGAAATGTCCAAGTTGGCCACCCCCTAGGCTTCCACATGAGGCCCAAGGCGGTATTTGCCGAAACCGCCAACCGATTCCAATCCGAGATCCAGGTGACCTGGGAAGGTCGCGTGATCAACGGCAAAAGCATGTGGGACCTGATGTTAGTGGGAGCAACCCAAGGAGCCCAGATGACCTTGGAAGCCAATGGTCCTGACGAGGAGGAGGCTCTATGCGCCTTGGCTCAGGTCATTGAAACTGACAAACTTCCCGGCGATAGCGAGTAAATCACAGGGATACAGGCTACTTCTGCGGATAAGCGCAAACTTTGCCCTTGCAAGCGGTTCCGAAGAATGGGATTCTTTAGGAACATGGGAGTGGGAGTTCTCCAGGTCGCGTGTACCGGATTGAGCCCTTCCATCTTGGAAAACGAATCACAACGACATAACGAGGATGCCGGTCTGAGTGACTCGCTGCGGCAAATCGGGTGAGCGCTCAAGGTGGCCCCAGAAAAACACGGATCATTCGGTCTCCACTATGTGGAAGCCAATGCAGGAATGAGAGGCTCGCTTGAATCTGGCGCGTTGGATATTCCGCCCAGAAATTCGCTGGTTGGCCTGACAAGGCCTTCCGCCTTCCATTCTCCGTTTCATCTGTAAGGTTGACCTGGCCGCTCCATCCTCCCCCTTGGGGAATCTTCTGGATGGATTCTTTTGGTTTGATGGCCCCTGCCCCTCCTAATTCTGATTCAATCAGCCCGGTTCTTGTTCGTTTGCGGTTTGAAAAAACTGGAGATTTTGCCTTTCTCAGCCATCATGACTTGATTCGTTTTCTGACCAGAATGTGCAGGCGGGCCAACTTGAAGGTCCGCATGGCGGGAGAATTCAGACCCATCAGCCAAATTTCCTGCCCTTCCCCTCTCCCGCTTGGACTGGAAGGGCTGTCCGAGGTGGTTGAACTGGAAGTCCTGGGACAAATTACAGCCGAAACCCTCCTTGAAACCTTGCACCCCCTCTGTCCAACCGGGCTTCGTTTCACCGAGGCCAAGATTTTGCCAATTGGAAACAAAGGCAGGGCTTGCCGCCTTGTTTACCAGGCGAACTTGACGAACCAGCAAATTGGCCAGGTTGGCCAAACCATCGCGTCCCTTCGGCAAAAAAATAGTTGGCTTGTCCACCGTAGATACAGGATGCGCAAGGCCGACCCCGTTTCCGCGCTAGGCGATATGGCCGAGGACGGGTCCGGGGAGAACAACCTGGAAGAATGGCTGGGCAGTGGAACTCCGGTTTCCGGCCATGACCGTTCAGCCAAAGGAGAGAGGCGCCCCAGCCCTGAAAGTGATCTTCACCAGCAGCGCCCGCGCATGGTGGACCTCAAGGCCATGGTGGACAAATTCGATTTGGGACCTTCAGGAATTTTGAGGCTGGAAGCCAACACTTCCGACGGCGGGACGGCACGCCCCGAGGAGATCTTCGAGTTGTTGGGCCTTGGGAACTGGCCAGGAGAAACACCGTTCATCAGGGTCCGCGTGAACCTTGCGGATGAAACCACGGAAACAGGCGCGAAATCCGCGCGAGAGAGGCTTGGAGTCACACGAAAATGAAAAAGGAAATGCTGATCAATGTGATGCAACCGGAGGAATGCCGGATTGCCATCCTGGAAAACGGAGTCCTGGAAGAGCTCTACATAGAAAGAGCCAGCCAGGAAAACTTCGTCGGCAACATCTATAAGGGAAGAATCGTCAACATCGAACCGAGCATTCAGGCGGCCTTCGTCGACTTCGGGGTTGGCAGGAACGGGTTTTTACACATTTCAGATGTTGAGCCCGCTTACTATCGCCACCTGGATCCGGAGGGATCCAAATACGACACCGGGGATGATGATAGCCGCGGCGAAACCAGCCCCAGCAACCGCGGGTCGGGCCGATCGGAATCGGGCTCATCCGGCCGAAGCAGGGACAGGGGCTCCCGTTCCGGTGGGCGGGGCGGAAGGAATAGCGAACGGGACCAGGAAAGGAAAAAACAACTCTACCAGGATCTGGCCAGCGACCTGGATTCCCTCTCAGGGGGCGATGCAGGCGAATCCATCCAGGATTCACCCTCGGAAAACCCGCCAACCCTGGCCGAGGAAAAAAACCAGGGGGGACGCGAAGGTGGAAACGGCAGGCGCCGGGGGGGGCGCGGCTCACGCGGAAGGCGCGCCATCCTCGAATCAGGCCCCGGGCAGGAGCCATCCCGAGGGGACAATGAAACCGGCGGCCAGAGCCCCTCGCAGGAACCTGTCGACAACTCCCCTCCTCCTTTAATGGGATCGACGGAGCATCGGACATCCAAGCCTGAGGAAGATGATCTGGATGAATTGCTCTTCACTCCCAAGCGCGCATCAGGGGCGGGTGATATCCAACCTGGGGAGCAACCTCCGGAAAAGGAAAGAGTTTCCCCTCAGGTAAAAGCCATGCCCAAGGTGACCGTGGTGGAGCAATCCGCCCCGGCGCCTGCCGGCCAAGTCGAGGACGATGACCTCGTATTCACCCACAAACAGGCTGGATCGGCAGAAAAGGCTTACGTCAGTCCGGAATCTGTCCACCCCGCCAAATCCCCGATTGGGGTCACCCCCAAGGTGATCCGGGTTGAAATACCTTCCGGATCAACCCCCTCGGGCGATGACCTGGATATTGACAACCTGGTTTTCCAATCCAAGCCGGTTTCCAGTCAGCCCCACAGCGAATATGGCACCCGGGAGGCAGAGGAACTCCGCGACCGGGAAAGGACCGGATTCACCCCACCGACCGAAGGCAACAGACCGGAAAGAGAATCCAGAGGACGGAGTGAGCGCTCCCTGCGTGATTCGGGCGATAGTTCCGGTCGAGATTACGGACGCGGGGACTCCCGCCAAAGGCCTCGTCGGGCAGGTCGCGATTCGGGAAGGATTGGTGGCGGGGAAAAGCCCAAGCCTCCCATCCAGGATGTTTTCAAACGAGGCCAGGAAGTCATCGTTCAGGTGATTAAGGAAGGAATCGGAAACAAGGGGCCGACCCTTTCGACCTACATCTCCATCGCGGGCAGATACCTGGTCCTGATGCCTGGGATGAACCGTATCGGTGTCTCACGCAAAATCCTCGATGACGACCACCGCCGGAAAAGCAAGGAAATCTTCAACGACCTGCGTCCACCCAAGGGCCTAGGATTCATTATCCGGACAGCCGGTGTCGGAAAGTCGAAGATGGAACTCCAGCGTGATCTGGCCTATCTGTCCCGCTTGTGGCAGGTGGTCGCCCGCCGGGTGAAAAAGGTCAAATCTCCCGCCGAGGTGTTCCAGGAATCGGACATCATCACCCGAACCATCCGGGACACCTTCACGACTGACATCGAGTCGATTTGGGTCGATGACCGGGCAGCCTTTGAACATGCCCAGGAATTCATGCACTTCGTCATGCCCAAGTATGCCGACCGCATCAAATTCCATGAGGGACGGGACCCCCTGTTCCACAAATTCGGCATCGAGGAGGAGATCACCAAGATGCACCAGAAGAAGGTGCCTCTGCCGAACGGCGGGTCGATCATCATCGAGCAGACGGAAGCCCTCGTCGCCATTGATGTGAACAGCGGCAATTTCCGCACCGACGGAAACAACTCGGAGGAAACCGCGTACCAGATGAATCTTGCGGCCGCCAAAGAAATTGGCAGGCAACTTCGTCTGCGGGATTTGGGCGGGGTGATTATCAACGACTTCATTGACATGCGCGAGGAAAAACACCGCCGAGGCGTTGAAAAGGCCATGCGGGAAGCGGTCCGTCGCGACAGGGCCCGAACAAAGGTTCTGCGGATTTCCGCTTTCGGACTCATTGAAATGACCCGCCAACGAATTCGGCCGTCGCTCAAGCGCAGCCTGTTCACTGATTGCCCGGCTTGCCGGTCCATGGGTTATGTGAAAACCGTTGAAAGCATGAGTCTGGAGGTGTTGCGGTTGCTTCAGTTAGCCACCTGCAAGGACACCGTAAGACATGTCTTGCTTCGTTTGCCGAACGGGGTAGCCGAATACCTTCTAAACCGGAAAAGAAAAGAACTGCACAGATTAGAGGAACTGGGCAGCATGAATATCGAGATCCTAGGTGTTCAGGCCACCAACCCAGAATTCCTCGAGATCACCGCATTCGACCAAAACAGGAACGAAGTCCGCGTCTTGCCGCAGCCCACCGAAACTACCGCCCCTCGACAGTTTCGACGTTAGAACCATATCACCAATAGCCACCAAACCCCCGGTTTTTGCCAAATGGCGAAAACCGGGGGTTTTGCTTTTGCACCTCCCTCTTGACTCCAAGAAACCGGCTTATTATCGCCGGCCCGGAATTCAAGTCTTTCCTGGAAGGTCAGGAGCCAGCCTATCCAAGGGCGGTTTCCTCCAACCGAGCAGAGGAATGCCTGGTGGTTCTCAAGCGGCTTATCCCTTCAGCGGTCTTGGCGATTTTCCTTTGGGGAAACATCGCGCTGAACGGTCACAGCCAAACATTGCCTACGCCGCCAGAAAAGACCAACGGGATTCTTTCTGAAGAGAAATCACCCCTTGCGGCAGGGGTAACCCGCCCAGCCGGTGAAGCGGGGGACCTGGATTATCCGGTTCGCTTTGCCCGAAACACCCCGGGTGAATCCAAGCCGATCATTTTTGAGGGCGATCACCTCTCTCTTTGGTCAGAAGGTGATTTCACCTTCCTGGTGCTGAAGGGCCAAACCATGGTCCAAATGGGCATAGTCCAACTTCGGGCCAACTCGGCAGTCGCATCAGTAAACCTCAAGGAATATAAAGACAGCGGGATTTGGAAGGTTCGCATCCACGCCGAAGATCTGTTTTTGGATACCAGTTCAGAATCCAAGCAAGCCCCCTTGGGTTTTTTGGAACTTTCCACCCGCGGTGAATTCCGCTACCGCTCCAACAACAAAGTCAGCAGGGAGCCCCAGAATGACGACCCAGGCTTTTTGCGCGCCAAATCGGAACTAACCAAGCCTTTCCGCCGGAAGGCCTACACCGCCCGAAAGCCGCTGGCTCCGCAACAAGCGACACCTGCGGAGGTTCCGGCTCCATCTTCCATCCCATTGACGCCAGCCAGCCCCCTGATTCAAACACAGGCCACGCAACCGATTCCCCAACCTATTCAACCTGTTCCCGGCATCCAGCTCCCCGCCCCAACGGCGGGTGAATCCCTGTTGCCTCCAAGGCTCGAGGCTTTACCGGGAATGGATCAGCAGCCGTATTTTGAAAGCACGGCCCCCCTACGCCAGTTTTCATTGACCCCCCGCACCAGTGAGGGGTTCAATTTTTCGTTCGGTCCAAGGTCAGGAAACGAGCAGGCCCTACTGGTGACCGGCGGGGTGATCCTGAGTGTTCGGGACGTGCAAGGCATCGGGTTGTTGGACATGGAGGCGGACCGGGTGGTCCTGTGGACCAAGGGGGCCAACATCCAGGAAATGATGGAAAACCTCCGGTCCAACAAAGGTGAAGTTAGCAAAGAGCTGGAAATTTACCTTTCAGGGAATGTCGAAGTTCGCCAGATGGACCCATCCAAAGAGGCAGGCAAACCTCCCCAAACTCGGACCATCCGCGCCGATGAGGTTTTTTACGATGTTAAACGGAACACGGCGGTGGCGCTCAACGCCGAAATGCAGTTTTTCGAACCCAGAATTCCCGATCCTGTGTATGTTCGCGCCAACGAGCTGCAGAGGTTGTCTCTCGACAAATTCAGAGTCTACGGTGCGGAGCTATTTGCAAGCCAGACCCCTGCGGAGCCAGGGCTTAAACTTTACATGGCCGAAGCAGTCATGGAACAGCGCAAAAGGATGCGCACAGGGCTTTTCGGCAATCCTGTTGTGGACCGGACCACGGGGCAACCCCTGGAATACACCGAAAGTCTGACAAAGGGTCGCAACGCCTTCATCAAGGCCATGAATGTCCCCGTTTTCTGGCTTCCCTTTTTCCAGGGCGACGCACGGGACCCGCTGGGTCCCATTGAATCCTTGAACCTTGGGTACAACCAGATTTTCGGCGGGCAGTTCGGCACCAGCTTGAACACCTATGATCTGATAGGAATTCAACCACTTGAAAACACCAAGTGGCGCCTGGATCTGGATTACCTGACGATGCGCGGGCCGGGGTTGGGAACCGATTACACCTACCTGGCCCGGGATCTTTTCGGCATGCAGGATGTGCTCAGTGGCGGCTTTTTGCTTTACGGGATGAATGACACAGGCCAGGATGTGCTTGGTGGCGGCCGAGGCCTGAATGACGGACACCCGGATTGGCGTGGTCGCGCATCCTGGCGACAATTGTTTGAAACTCAAAGCGGGTTCACAGCCCAGGCGAACCTGCAACTCCTGAGCGACCAGAACTATTTCGAGCAATACTGGAAAAACGAGTTCGACACGGATCCGGTGCAATCGACCAGCATTTATTTGCGCCAAGACCTTGGTTTCAACGCATCCGCCGGAATCCTGGGCCAATACCGGGTCCTTCCCTGGTACACCGACACCAACTGGTTGCCCAAAGCCGACCTTTGGATGACCGGCCAATCCTTCTTCGACCTGATCTCCTACAACTCCCAAGTGGGGCTTGGCTACGGCCAACTACAGACCAACACCGGCAATGTGGGCCTTCCCCAGGTCAGCCCGACCGATGTCGATACCGATGCAGGCAGATTCCACTGGATGAATGAGGTATCCGTCCCGTTCAGCTTGGGAGCTTTCCGTATTTCCCCCTACGTGAAGGGTGATCTTGCCTTTTACACTGAAACCATCAACAACGGCAGCGGAGAAGGAATGGGGCGGGCCTGGGGTGGTCCGGGCGTACGCCTGACCCTCCCCTTTTCCGCGCTGTACACGGATGTGACCAGCGATCTGTTCAACCTGAACGGGTTAAATCACAAGGTTCAATTCGGCCTGAACTACTCCTATCTGGCAACCAGCCAGCAATACACCAATTTCGGGCAGTTTGACCGGTTGAATGATGATGCAACCAACCAGGCCATCCAGCAAATCAGACCTCTCCTGCCGACCTACAATCCCCAATACGGGTCCATCCTGGCGACCTCAATGCTTTATGACCCCCAAACCTATGCCATCCGTCGCGGCGTGGACACCCGTTTTGACACCCTGAACGACATGCAGTCCTTCCAGATGGATATCCGCCAAAGGCTACAGACCAAGCGAGGTTTCCCTGGAAACCAGCATGTGGTGGACTGGATGATCTTCGATGTCTCGGCCTACGCATTCCCGGAATCCAGCCAGAACTTCGGTTCAAACTGGGCGTTCATGGAATACAACTACATCTGGAACATAGGCGACCGCACCACTCTCGTTTCCAACGGCTGGCTTGATCCGATTGACAACGGTGCGCGCACTTTCCAGATCGGGGGTTATTACAATCGTTCCGACCGGACATCCCTTTATCTGGGATATCGGGAAATCTTCCCTGTTGAAAGCCGTCCCCTTACCGCCGGATTCACTTACATTTTCAGCCCCAAGTATGCAATTTCGGCTTTCACCAGCTACGACTTCGGCACCCAGATGTCACTTGCCAATTCGGTTGTGTTCAGCCGGACCGGCACCGACCTCCAGGTAAACCTGGGATTCACCTACAACGCGATGCAGAACAACTTCGGGTTTGTTTTTGAAATCCTCCCCCGGGTGGTCGCCAGTGCGGTCCGCGGCGGGCTGGGTGTTTCCCCGGGCCTTGTGAGCGGGTACTAACCGGATGGCTGACCAGCCCAAACCGACCCCGCGGCCCTGGAAGCACAAATTCCATTGTGCCTTTCGCGGATTAAAAGCCGGGATTCGGGGCCACTCCAGCTTCAGCGTTCATTTTTTTGCCGCAATCACCGTGCTTCTTGGGGCGGCGTGCCTCCGGTGCCAACCGCTGGAATGGGCCATCCTGTGCCTGTGCATCACCTTGGTCATAGGGTTTGAATTGGCAAACAGCACGATAGAAATCCTGGTCCGCTGCCTTCCCGAAGAGGAGCGGACCAAATTCTACCCGGCCCTGGATGTCGGGGCGGGAACCGTCCTTTTCGTATCCGGAGGGGCAACCCTTGTTGGGGTATTGGTACTACTGCCAAAAATCCTAGCCCTCCCCGCCTGACCCGATTCTCTACCCCTTCTGGAGAAAGCAATGAGCGCACAAAAAGCAGTTCACTGGATCGATTCCAACCGCGAATCCATCTTTCAATCGCTAGCCCAATTGGTGGAGATCCCGAGCATTTCCACCGATGGAGACCACGCCCGTGAAATCCATCGCTGCGCGGAGTCGGTCCGAAAACAGATGGATCTGGCAGGATTCCAGAAAACCGAAATCCTTGAGCCTTCAGGGGCCTACCCTTATGTGTTCGGGGAGATTCCCGCGCCGGCGGGAGCCCCCACCCTGCTGATGCTGTCCCACTACGATGTCCAACCCCTGAATTACCTGGACCAATGGCTCAGCGAGCCCTGGAAACTGACAAGGAGGGATGGAAGGCTGTTCGGGAGGGGTGCCGCTGACGACAAGGGAGGTGTCGTTGCCCAGATCGCCGCGGTTGAATCCTGGATCAAAGCTACAGGCAAATGTCCTGTGGGCATCAAATTGCTGGTGGAGGGCGAGGAGGAAATCGGCTCCAAAAACCTGCTTAAGCTGATCCAAGCCAACCCAACCCGGTTTCAGGCGGACGCCCTGGTAGTTTGTGACACCGAAAACCTTGCGGTGAACCTACCCTGTATCACCTACTCCCTACGGGGAGTCGTCACCCTCAAGGTGACCGTACACAGTTCCACCTTTCCGTCCCACAGTGGCATGGTGGGAGGAACCTTGGCTGACCCGGCTTTGGGCCTTTGCCAAATTCTCGGGAGGCTGTGTTGGAATCGGGGCCCCATTCCGGTTCCAGGTCTTTACGACCAGGTCCGGCAATTGACACCTGTGGAAAAGGATGCTTGCCGCAGGGCTCCCGTGGACGAAGTGGCGTGGCGCAGGGATTTGGGAGTAATTCCTGGGGTTTCCTTGGCCCTAGAAACCGGAAAGACAATCGCCGAGCAAACTTGGCGGCGTCCATCCATTTCCGCAATCGCCCTGGAGGCCAGTTCCATTCGCGGGGCAAGCAACCAGGTTTTGCCCAAGGCGGAGGCGGTCCTAAGTTGCCGAACAGTACCCGACCAATCACCGGAAGCGGTGGTCGATTCCCTGACCAAATTCCTGACCCAATCTCCCCCTTGGGGAATGCGCGTTGAAGTGGAATCTTTGGGTCCGCCCGTCAAATGGTGGATAACCAAACCGGAAGGTCCCGGATTCCAAGCAGCCCTGGATTCTCTCCGGCTTGGATTCGGAACGGAACCCCTGGCCATCGGTTGTGGAGGCACCATCGGTTTTGTGGAGCCATTGGAAATATTGCTTGGGGGCGTGCCTTCGCTCCTGCTAGGAATTGAGGACCCTCAAAGCAACGCCCATGCCCCTAATGAAAGCCTGCATGAGGGGGATTGGTATTCCCTTATCAAGTCCATGGCTTTCTTGTTCGAGAGATTCCCACGGAAATCCTGAGCAAGCCTTGCATAGTGTACGCATGAACATTATCCTGATGTACAGGTGTACAAATAAAATGCTGGTTGTGAGGGCCACCGGCCATGGATCAGGAACCGCTCACCCAAAGACAGCAGCAAATCCTTGATTTCATCCGGGAACGAATCGGGGAGAGGGGGTATGGCCCCACCGTTCGTGAAATTGGCCACGAATTCGAGATCCGTTCCCCCAACGGGGTGATGTGCCACCTGAAAGCACTAGAAAAAAAAGGGCTTATCTCCAGGGAAAGTTATTCCGCCCGGGCGATTCAGGTGACGGATTTCAAACCCGGGACAGAGTTGCCTTTTTTGGGTAGCGTTGCCGCGGGCCAGCCAATCCAGGCCGCCACCTTGGATGAGAAACTAAATTTCAACGACCTTTTTGGCGGTGCCAATCATTTCGCCCTCAAGGTTCGCGGACAATCCATGATCGAGGACCACATCGAGGATGGCGATTTTGTGGTCATCAAAGGCCAGGAGACCGCCAGGAACGGTGAACGGGTTGTCGCCATGGTGGACGGCGAAGTGACCTTGAAGAAATTCCACAAGTCCAGGGACCAGATCACCCTCATCCCCGCAAACGAGCAATTGCGGCCCATCGAGGTTCGGCCGGGATCCGATATCCGGATTCTGGGCGTGCTGATCGGCGTTATGCGCAAATGCTAAGGGCGCTCTGGGCCATACCAACGGATCAACTGCTCCAACCTGCCGCTGCCGGCCAGGACAGATAAAAACACCCTCTGGGAAAGGCCTCCCAAGACCCGATTAAACCCGAAATGATCGTCTACAATACTGATTGCCTTTATCAAGTTTTCCCTGCTTTGCGGAGCCTTACCGAGCCGGGTGATCCAACAAATGATCGGATAAGTCATCGCCAAAGAGGCGAATCCATCACAAACCGACATTCGATAATGGACATTTCCTGCGAATTGGCCCGCATTGATTTTGATACGGTAATACCTTTTCAGGATCTCCCCACAATCCTGGTCCCATTGAAAGCCTGGTAATTCCGCATCTTCAAACATGGCATCAGGCATCCACCCGTGAAGACGTGGAACCTTTCCTGCCCCTGCTGAAAACCTGAGAATTGCGCCCAGACGCGAAATGGGGCCCCGTCTGGCTACCCCCTGTTTGGGGCCATGATCCTTCCGCGTGTGGACTGCCGCGCATTGCCTGAACAAAAGACGGGCGAGGGAATCGGGCCTTTCGACAGGCCGGGCGGCGACGGCCGGAAAATCCACCCCGGTTTGGTTCCACAAAATGGCTCCCAATTCACCAAAAGCCGGAAGATCCAGCAATTCCACCTGCCTGACAGATTTCAGCAAACCAATCCAGCGTAGCGCCCGGACCAGGGTTTCGGTCAAGGAAGCGGAATTTTCCAGCCCCTCCAAAAGGGTGCGTCTCACCAAGTCAAACTGTGCCCAAGTTGCCCTTTGCCGGCCTGAGAATAACGGTGGCCCGGTCCAACTCCCATCCGGTTGTCGGCAGATTCCTTCCCTGGCGACCAATTCCGCCGCAAAAGCCTCCAACTCGGGCGTGTGGGCCGGCATGGGCCGGCCCCTGTTTTCCGCGGCAGAAGGGCAGGCAAAACGAACTCCCACAGTCCATTTTGCCCCTTGCGGGATCAGGACCCAGGGAAAAAGCCGGCAAGGCAAGGGCTTGGATTCATACCCATGCCTTTCGTGGAGTTTGCACCTTCCCCCTTCACCGAGGAAAACACAGGATCCATCCCGGGTGTTGTTCAGGAAAAACGACGGGGAAAACCTACCCACCTTGCGAACCGGGGCCAATCCGCCCAATTCTTGGCTCATTTCCCAGGCCAGAGCCACAACCCTGGCCGCTTCATCAGGTGAAAGTCTGACTTGATATTCTTTGCAGCAACTTCCGCAGGTGTGGCAATCCCACCGCTGGATCACGGGAAGCATGGTCAAGCTGACAGTTGAGTCAGTCATGGACTGAAATTGCCCCGGGAAACGCAAAATCCCAGAGCACCCCCAATCAATCGCCCAGTCTGAATTTGTAATTCCCGGCGGAATCTAGCAAACCAGTCGGAAACAAGGAAGACGCTCCCTCAGCCAAGCGTGGAAGGTCCGACTTCAAACGCCCGGGGTGATAGTTATTCAAATAAGTCAGTATATCCTCATTTTCATCCAAGGTAATGTATCCACAGGCTCTCATTTCCTCCATTGCCCGGTCCCGGTCCCAGCCTTCCACCTCCATGCGGTACAAGGCACAGTAGGCCCCGGTCCGATGTATTCCAGCAAAGCAATGGATTAAGATTGGGTAATTGGTTTCGTCAGAAAGGAATTCCAAATACTTCCTCAAGTTGGATTCAACAGGGGGAGAAGCGTCCCCCTCTCCCTGCCAATGCAGGGGTGGCAATCTCAGATACCGAATGCCCTCCTGTTTGCACCATGCTTCCTCACCCGCATCGGAATCGGGCTTTTCGGGTCTGTTACTTGCACGAAAGGTGACCACGGAACGGATTCCGTGGTCATGAATCGAGCGGGCTAATCCGTCCAGGGTCATTTGACCACTCCGGTAAAGAACACCTTCCCGGACGGTTCTGAAATGCCGCCTTTCCAATTGGGAATTCCGCGCGGCCCAAATTGGTATGCCAGCCGCCCCAACCAAAAGGGTCAGAGCCAGTATCAAAATCCATGGTTTTCCTGACATGAGTGAACCATCCCGGCGCAAAAATCAGGTCAACCTTCCCCATAAACAATTCTTGTATCCGGCGGAAACCCTAAACAGGAAACTGCTAGGGGCTGGGCTGACTAGCCTGAACTTTTCTTTGTTGTCGACTTCTCCACCAAGCCCGCAGCCTGGCCAACATTTGCTTTTCCGCCTCGAAGAAATCTCTCCCGGGAACCTCGGTCTGTAAGGATGGGCGGAAGATCACCAGCAAAAACATGGGAAAAAACCAAAGGATATGCGCGCCCCCCTGATCAGCAGTCCACCATTGGGTTGCGGCAAGTAACAACGTGCTAAGCGCTATCAACTGGCCAATATTTCGCGGGTGAGGCCAAAAAATGGCCAAGAAAAACAGGACCATATGGGTCAAAAACACCGGAAGGCGATATGCCCAAGCCCAAGGCACAGCGTTCCAGACACTTTCACTTCCGGGGGAAGGTTGCTTCCAGGGAAGCCAGTCCGGGGAAAGCAACCAGGAATCCACCAATCCAAGTGCCACCACCACCACCAGAGTGCCAACGATCACCGTCAAAAATCCGGCCAAAAAACGGTAGCGGTTACGTCCCCGGTAAATTCCAAACCACGCCGGCAGGATAAAAAAGGGAAAGAGCAGCGAACCCACCGCAATCCCCATCAAAAGCCCGGAAGTCACAGGTCTCTTGAGAAAAAAAATAGCCCACAATACCAGCGCCATCGGCCAGGAATCCTCCCACCGGCCAATGCCCCATTCATTGTGGGGTGTCAATAAAAAGCTGTACGGCAAAACCAGGTGGCAGGCTGCCGCAGCCATTCCTGGTTGCCAATCCCCAAAATGGCGCCAGGAAACCATCACCAAACCGACAACGATGGCCATGTGGCAACCCAACGACAGGCCCCTTTCGGTCCATAGCCTTACCTTGGACAAAGGTTCCTTGGCCTGCTCCCGAATTGCCTCATCCCCTTGAGCCCTGATTTTCTCAACTGGAAACTTGCTGACACCCGGCCCGATGGCGTTTTCCCTGGGGGGGATCAAACTGATGCCCACAAGGGAAACAAACAGGGCAAAACTCATCCACGAAATGCCTGCGGGATTAAGATTCGAAAAATGGGGAGGCTTCCGGTCCAAACCCAGGTCAATCAGGCAACGAATGGCAAAGTAAACCGAACACCCAACCAGCCAGCCGTACCCTACGGTTGAACGCCCCGGTCCATCCATTTCTCCCTCCAAGAGGAAAAGATATCCGGGCATAGGTGCATACAAAGTCAGGAGATCCAAATTCCGGAGGCTGAAGATTCTGGCGAATCGAAAGAACATCGCCACCACAAGGATCAGCGAAAAATAGAACCATGTGGTCGGATTGGGCCTTTCAAAATCCAGGAAAATGGAATCCATGATTGCGCGTCCTGTGCCTGGCCCGGTTCTTCAAGACTGAAGCTCAACCGTGTCGCAATCCATCAAAAGGTGATTCCTGGAAACCACGCCCCCGTCCACCGCGGCGGATGGCCCCCACAACCTGGCCGACTTGACCTTTTCTCCTAGTTCTTGATGGATGGAGAAAGCCATGTCCTGAACGGTGCTCCCCTGATCCAAGGAGATCACATCATCGCGGTTTACCGGCTTCCCTGGCTTTTTTGGAAACACCCGAATCATCCTGAGCGACTCCCAAATGGCTTGCCGCATACCCTCGAGGCTTTCTTTTCCATCCATCAGTTCAAGAGGATGAAATAGCACATTCTGGGGAAGCATTTCCCTTACGATTTCCAACCTTTCCTCGGCGCCCTGGGAACCTGCCCTGGTGCCAACCAGCAGGGTTCTCACATGGCAAAGGGTCCAGTCCTCATTTCCCTCCGGCGGGTCATTCACCAGGTGGGTTTTAAATTCACGAAGTTTTTCAATCACTGAAAGGGTTTGAAAAACCCCGTCATCATCCGAGAGATCCGTGAAAAGAAGGCAGGCATCCGCCTGGCGGACCAAGGAAAGCACAGACGGATCCAGCACCTCCGCGGTGATCGGCGGCGTGTCGATTAGCTGAATCCTTACCTCGTTCCAGGCCATCATTCCGGCTTGGGCCGAGCGGGTTGTGAACGGGTAAGGGGCAATATCGGGCTTTGCGTCCGTGAAAGTGGCAAGGAATTGGCTTTTTCCAGAATTCGGGGGACCAATCAAAAGAACTTGCCCGGCACCTTGCCTGGGAAATTTGGCTCCCTGCCCCGGACTTCCTTTGGTGGAAGCCGCGGGGTTGTCCACCTCTTCCCTGGCCCTGCTGAGTCGGGTCTTTAATTGGGCCTGGACTTTTTCACTAGCCTTATGCTTGGGCAGCTGAACCCACATTTCCTCCAAGCAGGAAAGCCTTTCGGCCGGGGTTTTTGCTTTTCTAAATCGCTCTTCCGCCTCGTGGTATTGGGGGGTCAGATTGACAGCCATTCCGAATTCCCACTGCGTGAAATGCGATAGGTCACCCTCATGACGAAGGATGATTCGATCTCTATCAAGTTACCATGACTCGATCCGGGAAAAAACTGTTGGAGTGGCGCGACCCGTGAACACACTTTTCGACAAGATCCAGGAAGCTGCCACATTGGTGAAAAGCCGTTGGCAGAGAGTCCCCAGGGTTGGGATGGTTCTGGGAACGGGGCTGGGGGGAGTAGCCAAAAAAATTCAAATAGAACTTGAAATCCCATACGAACAACTGCCTCATTTCCCCTGCTCGACCTCACCGGGCCACCATGGCCGCCTCATTTGCGGGACATTGGAGGGGGTTCCGATTGTCGCAATGGATGGGCGGTTCCATGCCTACGAGGGTTATACCCTGGCCAAACTGACCCTTCCCGTCCGGGTATTCAAAGCCCTTGGATGCCAGTTTCTTTTTGTCAGCAACGCCTGTGGCGGCATGAACCCCCTTTTCCGAAAAGGGGACATAATGCTCATCGATGACCACATCAATCTTCTCGGGGACAATCCACTAATTGGGCCCAATGATGACCGCTTGGGAGTCAGATTCCCGGACATGAGTGAGCCTTATGACAAAAGGCTTCGAGAAATTGCCGCCACGGTAGCCATGGAAAAAAAGGTGAAAATCCAGACCGGAACCTATGTGGCCGTCACCGGCCCTTGCCTGGAAACCCGTGCAGAATACCGTTTCCTAAGGATGATCGGGGCTGATGTGGTTGGGATGTCAACGGTTCCCGAGGTAATCGTAGCGATCCATGCCGGCCTAAGGGTTTTGGGGCTATCGATTATCACCGACATGTGTTTCCCAGACGCATTGGAACCTGTTAGCGTTCAGGAAATTATTGCGGTCGCGAACTCTGCCGAAGAACCCCTCTCCCGACTGGTAACCGGAGTCCTTGAAAAATTGGATTTGGTCTAAAGCCCACCTGGATCCTTCAGTCCAGTTCGTCGTCCAGAAGGAAATCCGCTGGATCGAAGGTGATAGGGGCTTGGGACGATTTTTTTTTGCCCTGCCCCACCCTTTCCAAACCGGCTTTTTGCATGAGCGGGGTGGTCAAATCCTCCATGGTCGCCGTTTCCAGCACCTGGGGAAGTGTTTTGCCAGGAAGATAGTCCAAGGCGAAATCGCGTTTCCCAATCGTGATCACTTCTCCAGGTTGCACCAGTTTCTTGGTGTGGGGAAAAATACGGGTGCCAGCAACCTTGGTCCCATTCCTGCTTTCCAAATCTTCCAAAAACCAAAATCCGTCACGAAAACAAAGCCTGCAGTGGTGTCCGGATATATTTTCGAAATCCATGCGGATATCACAACTCGGGCGCCTACCAATCAGAACACTCTCTCCGGGAAGTTCAATGGGATCCCCCCCGCCGCCAGGGACCAGTTTTCCATTCGCAGATGCCATCCAGGGATCCCCCAAAAGATCACGCGGTGCCCTCTTTTGTGACGAACCAAGGGCCCCGCGTGTTCACTGGAAAGCTTATATTCCTAATTTTGGGCTCGGATTCCCATTCGCCTTTAAAAACCGGTTCCCGCGATCACCTCCCCAACCAGTAATTCGGAACAGCCCCAGGATTTGGAAAATAAGCACCGGGCATATTGGTCCCACCGCTACCCATTGGACCGCTGAAATTTTGTTGCGGCCAATATGGGTAAGCAGGAGGAGCAGGCATATTAAAATAGTTATCATAAGGATAAAAAAGATACCACGGTGCCGAGTAAATTCCAGCCCCGCAACCAAAGGGCCTGTACGGCCCTGATCCATAAACCGGTCCCTGCCCCCAGCCTGCCGCTTGGGTGGCGGAACCGAATGAAAGGGCCATCGCCAAGACCGCTCCCATTCCAAGCAATTTTTTCATGACATGTTGTCCTTGTTGGGGAAACCGGAGGATGACAGGAACAATGGTTGCTGACAGTCCAAACTTTCCCCAAAACACAACATCCAACCCCGATTAATTGAGGCCCTTTTCAAAAAAAAACAAATTTCCGCCCATAGGACCGGCAAAAAACTAATTGCCGCCCATGTTCATTCACCCTTTCATTCCAATCCGATGGAAATCCCGGCCCATTCGAACCGTTGCAAAAATAAACGGGCCTGATGATCCTCGATGGTCACGGACCGCTGCTCTCGGCCCAAGGCGTCCACCCCTGAAGACCATGGGATTTTTTTCGCCAAAGATAACCCCAGCTCAAACCCTTCCTGTGAGGTGTTGACCAGTTGCCAATTCAACGCCTGCCGGCCGTTTATCTCAGCCGGCCTGACATCCGTGACCAACACATTGGCATGGTCGATCATCCCAAGCCATCCACAGGAGCCACTGGGCGGGGGGCCCCTATCCACCTCTAGAAAAGGAAGCGGAGATTCCAAACCCTGGGCAAGCAGGAAAGGGAAATCCCGGTCGAGAGCAACCCCCAAACAATGGGCCTGGCCCACCTTTTTCCCCGCGAAGCCGAAAGGAAGTTCCAGGGACCTTTTTCCAACGCGTCGGCACAAGGGAAAATCTTGTGGCAGCAACGTGGTTGTGGCTGCGGCCCCTTCAGAGATTTCAACCCATTCCCCCGTCCGCTGATACCCCTCCCTCAGCCGGTAAGCTTGGCCCATCCAGCCGCGTTTCAGGTCCATGGAGGGGTCTCGCCATACCACCTTCATTCCAACCATCCCGGGAGGATTTTCACCTGCCAATTCAACCTTTCCAGCCACCTCCAAAACAGGTCGCCCCAACCAAGTTTTGAGATTCAGGGAAAACTCCCCGATTTTTTTGTTGCCAGAATCGAGCAAATCCCCAACCGATTCAATTTCGCCCCGGGCCGGACCACCGGAAACCACCCGCATTTGGCGATGGACCATCGCCGTGCCGGATTGACCAACCAATTGGATTGAAACCCTGGGCCTACGGGTGCGGGTGTCACGGATACCTCGAATTTCCCCTGTAGAGGGGTCCATGTCCCCTTCCAGGAATTCGTTACGAACTCCACGCTCATCCGCCAGGCGAACCCCCGAAGCCATCGAAGCCGGGTTCAATTCCCCTTCCCTTGGCAGCCAACAATATCCGTAAGCCGGCACTTCAACCACCAAACTTACTGTTTGGCTGTTTTCCATCTGGCATGCCCGGACTGGCCCTTCCACCTTGTATGTCTTGGTTCCAGGAACCTGAATCACGCCACGTCGATTGAACGAACAGGGGTTTAGGACCAACCAACCTGGAATTTTGTCGTTTCCCCGAGCAAGAATTCGATCAGCCAATCGCGATTCTGGGGATTCACCGGAGGCAATTGAAACTGCTCCAGACCCGACTGTTTGATGGAGTTCAAAGCGGTCCTCCAAATCCCGAACCTCATTCCGGGATTTTTCCCAACCCTTTGTTTTTTCCTCTCCCCCTCCCGCCCCTTCCAGCATGGCAAGAATGGAGGTAAGTGCCCATTTGGCCTGAATCGCTTGCCTTTTTACCCTTTTCGCCCAGTGGGGACCGGCCTCCAAGCCTTCCAAAGGAGTCGATCCCGGGTCTGGCATCAATTCCTCCGCCGTGGCAGAACTCCAATAATCTCCCGGCGAAGCATTTCGCAATAGATCGGCAGGCAAGCAATGGGCCCCCAGAACAGGCGCAAGGGAGCAAAGGCTCAAGAAATCCACAAACCACCCTTCAACATCAGGGGGCACCGACCGGAAATGTAATACGGGGCAATAATCGATGGATTGACTCTTTTGAAAATGGTAGGCCAGATCAATCCCGCAGCGGGCACTGTTTCCTTCCAGGGGTTGGCGGACAAGGGTCTCCACCCCCATTCCATCCCCGCTGGACCACGAAACAACAGCGCATCTGGCCTTGGGGTTTAGGTCTGCCGGGTCCTGATTTCCAATCCCCAATGGTCCGAATCGCAGGACCGCATGGTGGAACCCAGATTGCTTCCATAAGGCAGGAAGGCCGGGATGCAAATCATCCCCGGGATGGACCACAACCGGGCAATAATCACCCAAAAAATCCCTGTGGACCTTTTGCCCTTTGCGAAGGTTCCACAATTGGCTGCTTACAGGTTGCAGACCATCCGACCGGACCGAATATCTGCCCCCACACACTTGCACCTTGTCCAACCTCCCGCGCAGTTTTTCGATCAGCGCGGGGAACTGGTTTGCCAACTTTTCCAGCGTTTCACCAGAAGCCCAGACAGAACATGGGAGGTCAAAATCCAGCCCCTTTGGTAAATGCACATCTTCCACTTGGTCCAAGGCATCCCAGTCCAAGGATTCCAAAAACCTTGGGGTGCCACCGATTACCTGCTCCCTGGCTTGAGCCAATAATTCAGCTGCTTCCCGGAGTTTTTCAGCACATTCATGGAAATTTCCGCCCAGCCATTGATGGGCACCCTCCTTACAAGCATTCAAAAAACCGTTTCGATCCAAAAGATTGGTGTGGTTTTGAGATTCAAAAACCGAATCCACCCAGGCTAGCCCCAAACCAAGTCCTCGAAACGCGCTTTCCAATCCCTGTCGGTTTTTTGGGAAAGAACCAGGCCCCGAATCCAAAACCGGGTTTTCCCCGACACCAATGGCCGTCTCAATTTCGGTCTTCAGCCCTGGATTTTTGGCAGCAAACGCCCATCCCTTGAGACCATCCTCTGCCGCCAATTGACTGAGAATGTGACTGACTTTGCCTTTCTCCCCGACAACCGCCAAGGTTTTGGCAACTGAGCCAGTCAGGTCCAAAACACTGCAAATTCTCGGGAGGGAAGCCATTCGACAAAGAACCACCGGATGCCAAAGTGCGAGGTAACCGGACAAAAATGCTTCGGCCTCCGGTTCCTCCAAGTAGGTTTGGCCTACCACGGAAAACTGGTGATCAGAAACAAATACAGGTTCAATCATTTCCATGGCATTTAGGCCCGACAGCCCCGATGGTTGGAAGTCTCAAGTGTGAACGCTTCACCTTTGTTGTACAATTCACTGGCAGTATTCCCGCCCGTAGGCCAGCAAATATGGCCCTTGCAGCCAGCTTTTTTCAGTGAGGGGAGAATCGATTCATGGAACGGAAGACAACGCAACGGGCAGGGTTCACCTTGGTTGAGTTGCTGGTGGTGATTGCAATTATCGCCGTGCTGATGTCGTTGCTGCTTCCCGCCGTTCAAAAAGTACGCGAAGCTGCGGCACGAACCCGTTCCCAAAATAATTTGAAGAACATGGGAACCGCCCTGCACAATTATGCCTCATCCGCAGGCAACTACCTGCCTCCCAGTTTCGGCACCGCCTCGGGGCCGGTTGGGGACGCTTCACTTTTCTTTTGCATTTTGCCCCAGATTGAGCAGGAAAACCTTTATCGCGAATTCCTGACCACCCCGGTCAGCCAAAGCCTTGCTGTAAAATCCCTGCCAATCCTGATGGCTGATCTTGATGCCACCCAGGACCGAACGATGGCTCTCACCAGTTACGCAACCAATCAAATGGTTTTTCCGGGCGGGCAGATTGGGGGAACAATGACCCAATTTTCTGCGAAAACAGGCAAACGCCTCACTGAATTACGGTCGGGAACCAGCAATGTAGTTTTCTTGATGGAGCGTGCTGCCCGTGCGAACAATCTGAATGTTGACCATTACTGGTATTGGCAGAACATCACGCTGCTGCCCAATCCAAACGCGGTTCCACCATTCCAAGTTGCCCCTCCCAAAGACCAAGTTGACGACAGCTTGGCCCAGGCCTTCAGCGCAAGCGGGCTACAAATTCTTATGGGTGACAGTAGCGTGCGATCGGTCGCACCGTCCGTAAAACCAGACGTCTGGTTGACGGCTAACAATCCAGATACAACGCAAAGTCTTGGGGAATGGTGGAATTAGACCCAAAATTATTCCCGGTCGCCTTACTGCCCCATTCCCATGCCGCTCCCGGGCCCTTTGCCCATTCCGGGGCCCTTGTTGGTATCCTTCTTCGCCATTCTGGATTGAAGCACATCTGTATTCAGCAAGTTTTTGGGGTACTGAACTGGTTTGCTGAAACGGGCATCCTCGGCAGGCGGTAGCTTGAATTCCTCAGGATGTGGAGGAGGCCTATTGGGATCGTGCGGGGTATGGTGACACCCTGATGCAACCCAAAACGCCATGCCTGCCAGGAAACCAATCCGGCTGACTCCTTTGAAATGGGCCACGCTACGACTCCGTCCTGGAGCGATCCTCACGAAACATTCGCCGCCCAATACCTAACCAGCAATGACAGGTCAAGAAAAAAGCCGCCAGGAATCGCTGGCGGCTTTTTCGTGGGGCCTAGCCTGATTAAAAATCAAGCGCCCTTATCGAACCTACGGCCTATTTCTTCCCAATTGGCCACACTCCACCAGGCATCCACATAATCAGCACGTTTGTTCTGGTACCTGAGGTAGTAGGCATGTTCCCACACATCAATTCCAAACAGGGGAAACGCCCCGGTCATCAGAGGTGAATCCTGATTGGCGGTGCTGGTAATTTCCAGTTTACCCCCGGAAAGGACCAGCCAAGACCATCCACTGCCAAATCGGGCCAAAGCTGCCTCTTTGATCTTGGTTTTCAAAACGGAAAAATCGCCGAAAGTACTTTTCACGGCCTCAGCCAAACGGCCGGAAGGTTCCCCGCCCCCGTTGGGACTCATGGTGGCCCAAAAAAGGGTATGATTTGCATGCCCACCACCATTATTGATTACCTTTTGGCGAATCCCTTCGGGAACCTCCTTGATCTCGCGCATCAACTGATCAACCGGTTTGGCCAGCAGGTGGTCATGGCCGGCCAGGGCGGCGATGAGATTATCCACATAGGCTTTGTGGTGACGACCGTGATGAATCTCCATGGTCGTCTTGTCAATCGCCTTTTCAAGACTGTCCGCAGCATAAGGTAACGCGGGAAGCGAGAAACTCATGAATAATCCCCATTCAGCGTTCTGAAAAAATGGCGGCAAAGGCACCGCCTTTCCAACATGATAGCCGTATTTAGAACTGGTGCGGGGGGCTTCCGCCCTAAATCCTAAATGCTGCTTTCCAACAGATATTTCATTTTTCGAACCTCGGGTAAAACGGGAAAACCGGAATCCGGGACCTCGTGCAAATCAATCGACAAAAGACGGTTATAACCTTGTTTTTCCAAAATATGAATCAGTTTCGCATGCTCGATGATACCCCTTCCCACCCTGACCTGAACCGGATGCGCGCCCTTTGCCGAATCCCGGAGGTGCGTGTGCACGACCTTAGAAAGCATTTTTTCAGTTTCCTTGGAGGTCAAATCAAATTCGTACAGATGACTGGGATCCAACGTAAGGACCAGCCCCGGCACATCCGAACATAGCTCCATGGCGTTTACCGGAGTATCCGCCCAGGTATCCACATTTGTAGCCAGGGATATTTGCACTCCCTCCGCCGTCCCCAAGGATACCAGCCCCCGCAACCGTTCCACTTCCCGGTCACGATCAAAAGATTTTGAATTTCCCATAACCGTCACAAAAGGTACCTGTGAAATCCGGGCCAAGCGGGCCATTGCTTTGATGTTTGTTTTCTCGATTTTCGAGTCCGAGGGTTTCTCTCGATAAAAAAGTGCCCCGCAGGTCAAACCGTGGGCGGCTTTCATCCGGGCAGCCACCTTGGCGGGGTCTTCCACTATTTCCGATGGTCTTATGTGGAGGCTGCCCTCAAACACCGCAAGTTCGTAACGAGAAAAATCCATTTCAAGAAATATTTCAAAGACGCTGGTCAGACTGTGGCGCCCCATGCAAAGCGTTGTGCAAGAAACCAACATGTCTCCGCCTCCATGAGAAATAGGTGGTTTGGGCCGCGAAATAAAATTGCGTCCCATTTTTTTCAAGCCCGTTTCAAAGTGAATTTTCCCTCAAACCTGTAAAATCTCGTCATAAGGATTGGTATCCGTTCCCGATCCCGGCAAATCGAACCAGTTTTTCCATACTTACCCAGACGGTGATCCAGATGAAAACCTGCGTTATTTTGCCTGCAGCAGGAAGCTCCTCCCGCTTTGGAACCAGGGAAAAAAAACAATTCACGGAACTCGAAGGGCGGGCTGTGTGGCTTAGAACCGTTGAACTTTTCTGCAACCGCGAGGATGTTTGCCAGATCATGCTGGTCATCCATCCAGATGACCGGGAATTGGTTTTGCGCCGATATTCGGCCAATCTCGCATTTCTTGGGGTTCAAGTTGTTGAAGGTGGCGAAGAAAGGTGTGATTCTGTCCAAAACGCATTGCACCAAGTCAGTCCCGAGGCAACCCACGTCGCCATCCATGACGCAGTCCGCCCCTGTGTTGAAAAAAAACACATCGACGCGGTCTTCCAAGCTGCCATGAAACACGAGGCAGCCATATTGGCAACCCCGATGGTACACACCCTGAAAAGGGCAAACGGTGAAGGATTCATCGAAACAACCCTGCCCAGGAAGGGGCTTTGGTTGGCACAAACACCGCAAGTATTCCGAAAGGACCTTCTATTGAAAGCCTACGGGAACCGGCCAGAAAAGCTGGTGCCAACCGATGATTCTGAATTGGTGGAAGCTTACGGCCACCCAGTTCGACTAGTTGAATGCGACCTGACCAATTTAAAGATCACGACAGGAAATGATCTGCTTTTGGCCGCCAGTATTCTCCAAAGCAGGCCAAAACCAGCCGAAAGGAGATTTCACCCCTTTCACGAGGATGAAGATCATTGAACCCGGCTACGGGGATTTAGCGGCGCCCAATTCGGCAAGACGCCGCTGAGCCTCCTGTAAACGCTGGGGGTCGGTGTCGTGCTGGATCACTTCCTTGTAAAGTTCGACCGCCCGGGTTCGATCCAGTGACATTTTGTCATACAGCCTAGCGGCACGGATCCTGCCGTCATTTTGGGTCAATGGGTTCCATTGGAAACTTCGCTCGTAGTAGGCTGCGGCCCGGCGAAATTGCTTGTAGGTTTTTCCCTCGTACAGATCTCCCAACTGATAAGCCGCATCAGAAATCTTGTTGCTGGTCGCGTAATTGCTCAAAAGCATCTGGAACAGTATTTCCGAGCGCCGCTGGTTGTCCACATAATCCGTTCCCCAACCTTTGTCCTTGTAGGTCATCGCCCGCCTGAAAAGCTCATTGGCCTCAGGAATGTTAACGGTTCCCTTCAGGGATGGCGGCGGGACATCCAATTCCAACAAAAATGCGTTTTTGGCGATGCGGTGATGAGATATCAACTCCTCCTCGGCCCATCGCCCCTTTTCCAGGTCACCCACGGAGATGTAGTGATTCCGGAGGGCCTCGAGGCTGGCCTGGTACTCCTTCCGGGCGGCGATAAGCCTTTCCACCAATTCCGCATCCCGCACAGCCCCGGGCGCTGCGCTACGCACCGGGTTGGTCATGGGCTGGGAAGGCTGCGACGGAGACGGCGGCGCCTGGGCAACCACCAATCCGGTCAGCACCAACTGGACAATCAGGGCTGTCTGATATCGCACCATGAGTTGGCCTTAACACGGGAATCCAACCCGGGAAAAGGCCAAATGGTTTTAACTTCTGGCCGATGGCTCCAACTTGGCGAATATCATCCGGCCCGCAGGGTTTTGTAAAACGCTGGTTACCTGGACGGCCGCGTCCTGCCCCATGACCGACCTGCCCTGCTCCACCACCACCATTGTTCCGTCGTCGAGATACCCGATTCCCTGCCCTGGATGGTCTCCCTGCTTCACCACCTTGATCTGGAGCACTTCCCCAGGCAAGGCGACCGATTTGAGCGAATTGGCAACCTCGTTCAGGTTGACCACATCCACCCCTTCCAACTGGGCGATCTTGTTCAAGTTGAAATCGTTTGTGACGACCCGGCCACCAATCGCCTTGGCGAAAAGGACCAGACGCTCATCGACTTTGCCGCCTTCCGGAACACCAGGGATGGATCCGTCATGGAGTTGGATCTCCAGCCGGGTGTTCGAACGAAGCCTTTTCAAAACATCCAGGCCCCGACGACCACGGTTCCTCTTCAGACGGTCCCCGCTGTCGGCCACCATTTGAAGCTCCTGGAGGACAAACCTGGGGACCACAATCCTTGAATCAATCAGGCTGGTCTCGCAAACATCGGCGATCCGCCCATCAATGATGACACTTGTGTCCAAAACAAGAGGACGGTTGCCCCTAGTCTGTTTAGAGAATTCAATAAAAGGAATTATAAAACGAAAATTATCCTTAGTCTGCAGGAGGGTGCTGACGCAGATATAGCAAGCGACAACAGACAGCATCACAGCAAGACCCCTGCGCGGCACAGCGAAGGAATCAGCTCCGGATTCCCCCTGAGGCACATCGAACAAAAAAGGGTCCAAACCAACGGCCAGTAGATTCCCCAACAGGAGGCCCAGCAGGAGACCAAAATAAACCGCCGAAATGGTGGTGATCTCTTTCCGGCGAATCAGGAGATCGGTCACGAGGATGATCACGGCCAAGCCCTGGATTGCCAGAAGGGCCAAGACCCCCTGGGCGAAAGCCACCCCCTTCTCCTGGGGACCGTTTTTTTCAAAGTATTGGAAGGCGGCGATGGAAAGCCCAAGCATTACCACCAGGAAAATGCCCCGGATCACCCAGACCAATATGGATACCGCGGGCGACACGTTCGGCACCTTGTGATCAGCCGCATTTTTTTCCTTGAAAAGGCCCATTTTTCACCTTGATTCCGCGATAAAAACCAATTTCTATCAGTTAATTAGGCTCCACCAAGGGACCGCTCAAACCGGCTCATCCGGGGAAAAGAGCTTCCTGTACTCCCTGATGGCGAACTGGTCGGTCATTCCAGCCAAATAATCACAAACGGTCCGCTTGATACCCGTTTCCTCCACCCTGAGTTGATACCTGCCCGGCAGCAAACGAGGGAACCTGCAGAACTCATCAAATAACTGCCTTAGCACCCTCCTTCCCCGAATAGCCATCCGTTGGACCCGATGATGATGGTAAACCCTTGATTTAAGGAAAATTTCCAGCTGTTTTATTTTTTCTAACAATTCCGGGGAATTGGCTACCAGGGCCGTTTTCATGGCGCGAACGTCCGCCAAACTCTCCACCCGGTTTTTTGCAATGTTACGCCGGGTCTGAATGATCAGGTCGCCGGCCTGACGATTGATCAGGTTCCTTATCAGGGTGGGCACCAAGGCCCTGGGATTACTCATGGGTCCAAGCTTCCGGATTTCGGAGACCATTTCCTGGACCAACGGAACCTCTAGCAACTCGTCAAGGGATACCAATCCCGCAGTGATTGCATCCTCGACATCGTGGGCATCGTAAGCGAGGCTGTCGACAGCATCTGCCACCTGGGCCTCCAGGAATGGTCCTCCTTTCGAACGATAATGGAGGACTTCAGAATCGATTTTTTTGCTGTGGTGGGCGAATGCCTCCCGGACCTCCCAGGTGAGGTTCAAACCCATGAAGGCCGGGTACCGGTATTCGAGACGGGTGACAATCCGGAGGGCGTGAGTATTGTGCTCGAACCCCCCACAATCATCCATGCAGTTGGCAAGTTCTTCCTCCCCGGCATGGCCGAAGGGTGGATGGCCCAAGTCATGTGCCAAGGCAATGGCCTCGGTAAGATCCTCCTCCAGGCCAAGATTACGCGCGACAACACGGCTGATTTGGGCAACTTCAATCGTGTGGGTCAGCCTGGTGCGATGATGATCATTGGTCGGAGAGGGAAAAACCTGGGTTTTTTTGGCCAGACGCCTGAACGCTGTCGAATGGACCACCCGATCCCGATCCCTTTCAAAGGGTGACCGGAATTCGTGCTCCCCCTCGGGATACTCTCTACCCAAAGACAATAAAGAGCTGTAGCCATAAAGAGAAATTTGATTTATTTTAATATCACTCGCCATTATAATACGCCTAACATATATTAATTGTTATTGCAATTTCTTTTCGTTTGGATTGAATCCTATTAACCCGAACGTTCGAACTGATGTACGATGACCCTAGCATGATCAAATGCAAGCTTGACAGGCCAAAGGCCCATTCCTAGGCTTTTTAACTGGTTAAAGGCTGCGTTTCTTAGTGGTGATTTCATTGTTGTTTCAAGGCGGGTAGGTTGTCATGGCAGTTCCAAAGAGGCGTATCTCCAAATCACGCCGTGGCATGCGTCGAAGCCACCACAGGGTTACCCCACAGCAATTCCAGTTTTGCAAGAATTGTGAAAATCCGATTCTTCCCCACCGCGTGTGCGGGACCTGTGGTTTTTATCAGGGCAAGGAAGTGATTTCCTCCGGCCAAAAGGAAGAGTGATCCACAATGAGGATTGCGCTCGACGCGATGGGCGGGGACCACGCACCCAATCCCATTGTGGGCGGTGCCATTCAGGCCCTTGAACGGGATCCTGAACTGGAAGTGTTTCTGGTCGGCGAAGAAAGCCAACTCAAAAAGTTGGTGCCGGCAGACAACCCTGTGGTTTCCCGAATCCACTATCACAACGCAACTCAAGTTGTTGGCATGGACGAAAGTCCTGCCATCGGTTTGCGTCGTAAACCTGACAATACGATCACCCGTTCCTGGCAATTGCTGGCGACTGGCAAGGTGCAAGGAATCGTGAGCGCCGGTAACACCGGGGCCATGGTTGCAGGGGGCATGTTTACCCGGCGTTTCCTTCCACATGTGGACAGGCCCGGGATCGCCACCATCATGCCCACCATGCGCGGGCCATCGATCATGTTGGATGTGGGTGCCAATGTTCACCCCAAGGCGGAACATTTGTTCCAATACGGGGTGATGGGAGAAATTTTTGCCCGCCATCTCTTGAAAAAAGAAAAACCCACCATCGGCTTGATGAATGTTGGTGCCGAGGAAGGAAAGGGCAACGAGCTGGTTCGCTTGACCCAGCAAATGTTCGCCAGCTGCGAACTTCAAGGCAATTTCATCGGCAACATTGAGGGACGCGATATCCATAAGGGCGTTGCCGATGTGATTGTCACGGATGGTTTTGTTGGAAATGTGATTTTGAAAGTCTGTGAAGGCCTATTTGAGTTCATCATGAAGATGGTGGGAAAAGAGGTGATCGGGGCCCTCGATCAGGAGAAAGAAAAGGGTTTGGGAGCCCTCCACAAGCTAATCAACACCTACGATTCCAGTGAATTTGGTGGAGCCCCTCTTTTGGGCATTGATGGCATCTGCATCATTTGCCATGGAAGCAGCGGGGAGCGGGCCATCAAAAACGCACTTGGCCTGGCAGCACGATTGGCCCGCGCCGGCATCAACAAATTGATTGTTGATGAATTGGAACGAATGCCCCAAATTACCCCGCCCTCCACACCTTCAATCTAAGCTGCTCAGTAACATAGCCATTCTGGTACCAGGAAGTGAATCCATGGAAGGCCATGCCTTGCTTTTTCCTGGCCAAGGTGCCCAGTACGTCGGCATGGCCAAAGACCTGACCAATCGTTCCACGGGCGCTGAGAAAATTTTTTCACAAGCCGCCGAAATTCTTGGCTATGACCTTTTGAAGGTTTGCGTCGAGGGCCCAGCCGAAAAGCTCAACAGCACCGAGTTGAGCCAACCTGCCATATTCGTTGCAAGTTTTGCTGCTCTGGAAGAAGCCAAATTGGCCAATCCAGGAATTGTTGATCAATGCTCCGCAACTGCTGGTTTGAGCCTGGGGGAATACACGGCTCTGGTTTTCGCCGGGGCGATTTCTTTCGCCGACGGATTGCGGCTGGTTGCGGAAAGGGGCAAAGCCATGCAGGAAGCCGCTGAGGCGGCTCCTTCCACCATGGCCAGCATTTTGCTTCTTGAAAAAGACAAGGTTCAGGAATTGTGCGCCCAGGCATCCTTGGCCGGCCCCAAAGTCACCATCGCCAATCACCTCTGCCCGGGAAATCTAGTGGTATCGGGTGCTGTGCCAGCTGTTGAGGAAACCGAGAAATTGGCACAGGCCTCCGGAGGTAAGACCATTCGTTTATCGGTCGCTGGAGCTTTTCACACCCAATTCATGCAACCGGCACAGGAACGGCTCGGCAAGGCATTGGAACAAACTGAAATCCGCTCACCCCGCATCCCGGTTTGGTCTAATGTGACTGGCAAAAAGCACGGCAATCCTGCCCAGATTCGTGAATTGCTTTCCCGGCAAGTTGTTGAACCGGTCCTATGGGACCAATTGGTTCAGGACATCCTTGGTGAAAACGTGGCTACCTTTTATGAGGTGGGGCCAGGAAAAGTGTTGGCAGGCCTCCTGAAGCGGATCAATCGTAAAGCCTCCTGCCAGGTAATACCGGCTTGAAGTGGAATCCCGGCACTTCTTTTTGTCCCGCTCCCGAATAAGAAAGCAGGGTGGCTAAGGTTAAACAGTCAAATTTGTGAAATTCATTTGATTTAGGTCTTGGAACTTTGCAAAGAGTTTTGTTATTTCCGAGACAATAGGCCCGAACCGGTCTTTTTGAATTCCAGGAGGAGTGATCTGTGGACGCCGAATCAGTCGAAGCCAAGGTTTTCAACATCGTCAGCGAAGCTTTGGCGGTAAACAAGGAAGAGATCAAAAAGGAAAGCAGGTTCCAGGACGATCTCGGGGCGGATTCCCTTGACCTTGTCGAATTGATCATGATGTTCGAAGAGGAGTTCAACATCCAGATTCCCGAGGATCACATCGAGAAAATCAAGACCGTGGGCGAGGCAACGGACTACATCAAGACGCACCTGAAAGGCTAAATTTTCATTTCATTCTGCCGGTAGGTAATCTCCATGCGGCGCGTTGTTGTCACCGGGCTTGGAACCGTCAATCCATTGGCCAACGCCGTTTCCGGTTTTTGGAACGGCGTGCTGGATGGCAAGAGTGGCATTGGCCCCATCGCGCAATTCGACACCTCCGCATTCAAAGTGCACTTTGGCGGCGAGGTTCGGAAACTGGTTTTGGAGCCATGGCTTGATTCCAAAAATATCCGGAGGCTGGATCAGTACGCCCAATTTGCCTTGGCAGCAGCCAAGGAGGCCATTGATGACAGCGGTTTGGACATTTCCAAGGAGGATCCATTCCGCTGCGGGGTCATTGTGGGAAGCGGTGTGGGTGGTATTCATGAATTTGAAGACCAGCACCGCAAATACATTGAGAAGGGCCCAGACCGGATCGGGCCTTTTGTCATCCCGAAAATGATTCCTAATTCCGGAAGCGGCAATGTTTCGATCCAATTCGGGTTTAAGGGTCCCAATACTGCGGTTTCCACTGCCTGCGCAAGCGGTGCTCATTCGCTTGCGGATGCCATGCGCCTGATTCGCGACAATCAAGCGGACTTGATGCTGGCTGGGGGTTCGGAATCAGCCATCACCCCCATGGGGTTGGGTGGCTTCATCGCTGCCAAGGCGCTTTCATCCAAGAATAGAGATCCGAAAACCGCCAGCCGTCCATTTGATGCCGATAGAGATGGGTTTGTCCTATCCGAAGGTGCCGGTGTGCTCGTTCTGGAGGAGTACGAGCACGCAAAGCGGCGAGGTGCCAAAATATACGCGGAAATCCTGGGAGCAGGTTGCACTGCGGACGCATACCATATCACTGCTCCTGATCCCTCCGGGACCGGTGCTTGCCGAGCGATGCTAGGCGCTATTTCCGACGCCAGAACCAACCTGGATGAAATTGGGTACATCAACGCTCACGGGACAAGTACCAACGCTGGTGACGAGGCCGAAACCAAAGCAATAAAAGCTGTATTCGGGGAGCGGGCGTACCAGATTCCGGTGAGCAGCACCAAGAGTATGATTGGGCATACGCTTGGTGCATCCGGCGGTATCGAGGCAATTGTGTGCTGCCTCGCCCTCAGTGAAGGCAAAATCCATCCCACAATCAACCAATTCACAAGGGATCCCGCCTGCGATTTGGACTATGTGGCCAATTTCGCCCGGGATTTGAAAGTGAAGCGCGTACTGTCCAACAGTTTTGGCTTCGGCGGACACAACGCCTGCCTGGTTTTTGGTTCTGTTTGACGCCTTGATGATTCCTTCAATCCCGGGCCAATCATTTCCGAATTATTGAGATCCTTGGAACCATTTAAAAACCTAGGACTTAGGGATTCCCTCAATGGGCAAAACTATTACCTTCGCTTTTTTTCGTAAAAACTGCAAAACATGCGAAAAAGCTTTGGCTCATTTGGAAAGCTTGGATTTAGGGTTGCCTTCCTGTGCCGAGGACGCCCGAAAAGTCCGTAAAAGCCAAGAAGAAATGGTCGCCTTGGCCCGGCAGCACAAAAAGATAATCTCCATCAAGGGTTCCAAGGTGGTGGAGTGTGACATCCAAAAAGACGCCCCAACCCCTGCTGCCATTCTGGAATTGCTTTCCGGCCCATCTGGCAATTTGCGTGCCCCAACCATCTCGGCGGGAAAAACCCTTTTAGTCGGCTTCCAGCCGGAAGCCTACGATCAACTGCTTTCCTGAAATGTCGCAATCCTCCAAGGAACGCGAACGTCTGACTCAAGAGCGCCTTTTTCACGAATTACAGGCAAGCGAACGGGCCAAACGTCCCGGGTATCTTCAAAGCCTGTTACAGAACGACCATGCTTATTTAGACCATGCATCTTGGATCCGCCCGGGCCTTGAAGCATTCGGAAACATCCAAGGTAAAGCCTTTTTGGATTGGGGATGCGGCCACGGAATGGCAAGCGTTTGCATGGCCCGCATGGGTGCGAATGTTTATTCCCTGGATCTTTCCCACGGATATTGCAAGGAAACCTACGCCAGGGCAAGTGCCAATGGATTGAAAGGCAGAATTCATCTCCTTCAAGGGGACGCCTGCCGGCTGCCTTTCCGAAACGAAAGTTTTGATGGGATCTGGGGCAACGCCATCCTTCATCACCTATCCCCCATTGAAGCGGCAACGGAACTTAAAAGGATTCTCAAGCCCAAGGGCACAATCGTCCTTTGCGACCCCTGGCAAGGCTCGACCTTGGTCCGTTGGATTAGGAACCATGTTCCCTACCCCGGCAAGGATCGAACCAAGGATGAACAACCCCTCAATGAGGCAGCCTTGGCCCCCTTCCATCGCTTATTTTCAAATGTCGAAATCACATTTTGGGATTTTTTTGGAGCGTTGGGTCGTTTTATACCCTTGGGCCCTCTGACCAACCCTGTACGCCACCTGGATCGTTTCCTGATCAAAACCTTTCCCTTTTTTGCAACGACCTCCCGGTATGTCATGATCAAAGCGTCCAAGGATTAACCAGACAGAGGTATCCTTTTCTTGATTCAATTGGGTGACCCGCCCATGGCCGATACAGAAAAAGGGCTCCCGCATGCACCGGCCCGGTGGGTTCTGATTGTTCTGGTTACAGGGTTGGCCAGCTTGGTTTTGGGCAACGAGTTGCGTTTTCAATTCGGAAAATTAACTAGAAAAAGGGACTTGGCTTCGTGGCAGGATTTGAAACAGCAAAAATGGGACCCAAATACCGCCACCTTGGCGGAATTGGAACTGGTTCCAGGATTGGGCCCCAAGCTGGCACAGAGCATCCTTGAAGCCCAAAAAACCAAATTTTTCCGGTGCCTGGAAGACCTTGGAAAAATAAAGGGGTTTGGGCCGAATGCCATGAAGTTAAGCCGCAACCATATTGGACATCAAGCGTTTGCGTAATTCTTCTCGCGGTCTTTGGAGTCGCGGGTATTGTTTTGGCCGTCGTTTCACACATCTTGGTTCGACGC
>Ga0169931_10001469_pt1 | contig 38958 bp, 47 predicted proteins | sample Kivu_15m_20L_FD_129675 | JGI IMG/M metagenome (GOLD analysis project Ga0169931, IMG submission 129675) | Freshwater microbial communities from Lake Kivu, Western Province, Rwanda to study Microbial Dark Matter (Phase II) - Kivu_15m_20L... | ecosystem: Environmental > Aquatic > Freshwater > Lake... | reverse complement strand
GCAACCCAGTCCATAATTTTAGGCATAATAGTTAACGCGGGAGTAGGAGTGTTTGCATTTTTTATGGCCCGCACCATCACAAAGCCGATAGTAAAGGCAACTGACATTGCGACGAAGATAAGTAATGGCGATCTAAACGTGACCGTAGATGTACCCAAGTCGAGCGACGAGATAGGCAGACTGATTTTGGCCGAAAGCCAGATGGTGACAAATCTGAAAAAGACGATGACCGAGGTAAACATGGCGGCCCAGTCGGTCTCTGCAAGCGCACAGCAGATTGCCGCCTCTGGAAGCGAGTTAAACTCGTCTATTCAGCAGATTGCGTCCACTGTGGATCAGGTATCGCGCGGCTCAGAATCGCAGGCAAAGGGACTCTCAAGGTCAAAACAGATTGTTGACGATCTGTCGCAGTCAATCAAAGAGCTTGCTGCAAACGCAGTCGAATCAGTAGAGATATCAAATAGAGTAGGAAACCTGTCTGAAAAGGGATCCGAGTCGGCAAAGGAGGCGGGAGAGAGGATGAAAAACATAATCAAGGTAACAAATAGCTCTGCGCAGAAGGTTCATCAGCTTGCCTCAAGAACCAACGAAATTACCGCAGTTCTTGACGTCATAAGGCAGATTGCTGATCAGACAAATCTTTTGGCCCTCAACGCTGCAATAGAGGCTGCCCGTGCCGGAGAGGCTGGAAGGGGATTTGCCGTCGTAGCAGACGAGGTAAGGCGCCTCGCGGAAAGCTCTGCCAAGTCATCAGAGGAGATAAACGATAAACTCAAGCAGATTCAGGAGGACGCCCAGATGGTGGTAGCCGATATAGAGACCAGCTCAAATGAGGTAAACCAGGGAAAGCTGATAATAGATTCTTCCCTTAATTCACTCGATAACATTGCTGCCGAAATCAGGGCGGTGTCAAGCAATGTCAAAAAGCTCTCCGACGGGGCGCAGGCCGAGGCCTCAAAGGTAAAGGAGGTGGCCTCCAGCACATCAGATATTGCCGCAGTGGCCGAACAGAATGCGGCTGCAACTGAGGAGGCATCGTCGGCAGTGGAGGAGCAGACTGCCCAGACGCACGAGATTGCAACCTCGGCAAATCAGCTTTCGGAGCTTGCGGTCCAACTGCAAAAGATAATCTCCCAGTTCAGCATCTCCGAGGAGACTGCGGCTGAAGAGAATGCAGAAAGAGGAAGTACAAAAAACGCAAAGCCGACTCTCGTTGCCAGGCTGTTCCGCGCCTAAATGTCATCCATCTTGTCATAGGAAGAAAGGTGTTCCTTCTTTCTTTTGAGCACCGCGAATATTCCAAGTATTGCCGCAATCCACACCGAGCTGAACACGATGTTTGAAAAGCTAGCATACATGTAGGGGGTTGCATCCATCAGGTTCTGCCTCAGGTTGATCGACCTTGCGTGTATGTCTATCATTGCGGTATTGAACGCCTCGCTGTTCTTTGGCTCGTTCCTCACAGACACTATGGTGTCGATAAGCGAGTCGACATCCATCTGTATTCTTGCAAAGTTGGTAGTGTCTGTTGGGAATATCCACACCGGGTTTCCCTCCTTTGGCAGAAGACTCTTTACTGTTTCAAGGTCTTGCAGCATCTGAGCTGGATCGTTCCCTGCGCTAATCCTGTCAAAATACCCTCTTGAAAGATCAAGCGGGTACACATCGTTTGTGTATCCTTGGTATGCCATGTATGCGCCGAACATGATTATCGAGAACATACCGATAAGTGCCATCTTATAGTAATTGTCCGCCATTCTTTCCTTCTTTGATTTTGGTACGCTGGATTTATTTCTTTTAAATTTGGAATGCGCAAGGCTCAGATACGCCACGTAGAAGAACCCTATAGTAGGTATCGCAATTATCGGGGCAAATACCGGGTTTTTTGAGAATATTGCAGTCATTATCCCCATCAGACCGTAAACTCCGAAGAAAATCTCAAGCAGTGTGGTCTTGGTGAACGGAAGGTTGTACACCTTACCGCGCCAGTCGTCGTTCTTGTTCACTATACCATATTTTGGAGTTCGCAAAAACTCGTTCTTTTTCCCAAACACGGCGTCAAACACGGCCACGGTGTTGTTCACCGACATGCCTGCCGAATATATCAAAAGATAGGGCAGTATCTTCGCCTTTTGTTTCCAGTCCTTGCCCCACAGATTGTATATCACAAGAAGGTATGCGAACGGCCCAAGCGCAAGGTATGTCGCAATTGTGAGCGCAGGGAGGAACTTGACTATGTGCAGGTTCATGTTTGCCGCAAGGAGTATCGGAAGAGCCAGGAACTGGATGAGCAGTAACGGATATCCAAAGTGCCTTGTCAGCTGGACAAACGCCTGTATCTTTGTCTCAAACGGTATGTGCCTCTTTATCAGTATGTCTCCCAGCAGCTTGACGGCGCACTGTATTGCTCCCTTTGCCCACCTGAACTGCTGTCTCTTTGCGGCGTTCATCTGCACCGGCAGCTCGGCGTTGACTACTATATCCGGGATGAACACGCACTTCCAGCCCTTCATCTGGGCCCTGTAGCTGAGGTCGAGGTCCTCGACAAGCGTGGACGTGTGCCATCCCCCCGCATCGTTTATGCACTCTGTCTTCCAGATTCCTGCAGTTCCGTTAAAGTTCATGTAAAGGTGGGAGTTGCTCTTTGCCTTTTGCTCTATCAGGAAGTGAAAGTCGAGGCTCAGCGCCTGGGCCTGGGTCATCGCCGAATAGTTCTCGTTTACGTGCCCCCACCTGCACTGGACAAGGCCGATGTGCTGCGTGGCAAAGTAAGGCATCGCCTTCTTCAAAAACCACGACGGGGGGATAAAGTCGGCATCAAATATGGCTACATACTCGGTTTCCGTAAGATTCATCGCGTACTTGAGGGCCCCGGCCTTGTAGCCCTTTCTTGTCCCCCTCCTGATGTGGGCAATATCGTACCCTTTTTTCTTGTACTCGGTGACAATGTCGCTCATCATCTCTACCGTGTCGTCATCAGAGTCATCAAGTACCATTATCTTCATTTTGTCCTTTGGATAGTCCATCTCGCATACGGCCTTGACTAGCCTTGATGCGACGTACCTTTCGTTGTAGATTGGCAGCTGGATTGTCACGGTCGGGGTGCCGAGCGCGACCACCCTGTGCTTGTCCTTCCTCCTAAGCGAGAGGAATGCGAGGTAGTAGAAGTTTATCGTGTAGGCGGTGAGCAGGATCGCGCAAATTATGAATATGTTAAAGACAAATGCAGTAAATGGGTTTACCGGCATTACAGTCTCAGACTATACCCGATATTTTTAGGATTTGCGTTGGAAGATCTTTATTGCTTGAGGCGGACATACTCCTTCACATGCCAAACAGAATATGCAGTCAGGCTCCCTTGCCATAAGCGGCTTTTTCTCAGATGCCGGATTTCCGGGCGTGTCAAACCACTCATAGACTCCCACGGGGCATGCATCAATGCATGCACCGTCCGCAATGCAGATATCAAAATCGACTGCGACAAACTCGCCCCAGACGCCCATCGTGTTGTTGTCGGTGCCCACTCTTCCCCACGTCTTTATCACGTTCTTGTTTTCAGATACCGTGTACGAGGTGCTTGGCTTCATGCTAGACTTGTAGTCAACGTCGATAGGACCTGGCTTTGCGCCGTCCCTTACCTCCATTTCCGCAGCAGATGCTTGCGGTTGTGGCGTGCCCTCCGGGACCTCCACCTTTGGCTTTGGTTTTGCATTTGGTACAATCTTTGCCAGCGGCGTAAGCTCTTCCAGCTTTTTGAGCGCCGCCTCCTGTTCTAGCTTTTCCGTCTTTATGTAATAATCCACCATCTTGTCTGCCAAAATGGTGTTCCTCAGTATTGTGTCAATTATCATTTTTGCATAATAGTCCGCCTTTTTGCGATAGTCCTTTACCCACTGCGGGTCTCCAAACTTTTCTATTGGGAAGATCTGGTAAATCATGTCAACGACCTCGCCGGCAACCACCTCCACTGTTATGGAAAGTTGCGCCTTTTGGTATCCCTTGGCGTCAGGGTCGGACATGTTCTCCTCAGTCCAGTAATGAGTCGCATAAACCCTGTCCGCAAACATGTCCATGGTGAACGTCTTTTTCATCCCTTCAACGACCGACTTCATCTCCGCTGGATCTTCCAGCTTTATTGGGAGTCTGTAGAGGCCTAGCTTGTATCCATGCAACGGGTAGACGCCGCGTTTTGCAGTTGACGACTCCATTGTATAGACGCGATCCTTCAGCAGAAGGGACATGAGCTAATTTAATCCGGTTTCTTTAAAAATCTTCTCTAGTCCGAGTCGTCCGGGCACGTAAGCTCACGCAGCTCAGCGTACTTTTTTTCCATAGATTCTGCGTGGGCAATCACGTTATCAAGTACATGGTCCTTCTTTGGAAAATACCACCTAATCGGGACCCAGTGCCCTATACCGTCCATGTCATGGATCATCCCCTTGTCTGCCAAGACTTGGAGCTTTTCATCAAGCGATCTTTCCCTCACTGTGAGGCCGCGCTTGGTCCTGTCGTCCAGAATCAGATCATCCTGTGCGTCCCTTATCGTATAGTATGCGCCCTTCCTCAGAATGGGCAGCTCGTCGCTCAATTACTTCTCGATGGGGTTTCCTATCATGTTACCCCACTCCGTCCACGATCCGTCGTAGTTGCGGACCTGTGGGTACCCAAGCAGGTATTTTAGCACAAACCAAGAATGGGACGACCTTTCCCCGATTCTGCAGTAGCAGATTATCTCCTTGTCCGGGGTTATCCCCTTTGGCGCGTAGTTCTGCCTTAGCTCCTCGGCCGTCTTGAATGTACCATCGGCGTCGTTGACAGCTGTGGCCCACGGAATGTTTTGGGCTTTGGGTATGTGGCCTCCTCTCTGCGCATGCTCCATCGGATACTCTGGAGGCGCGGTGATTTCCCCTGTAAACTCTTTTGGCGAGCGAACGTCGACCAGTGCCACCTCGCTCTTGTCAAGGGAGCGCCTCACGTCAAACAGGTATGCGCGCAGGCCCTCGTCTGGGGGCTGCGCCACATAGTTTGTCGGACTTGTCTTTGGCTCATCTGTGGTGTATGGTCTTTTTTCAAGCTCCCACTTTTTTCTGCCCCCGTTCATGATAACCACGTTCTTGTGGCCGTAATACTTGAATACCCAGAATACAAATGCTGCAAACCAGTTGTTAAAGTCCCCGTATAGGACCACGTTTGATTCCGGCATTATGCCGTTTCTTGACATCAGTGCCTCAAACTGCTGCTTGTTGACAATATCCCTTGTGTTAGGGTCGTTTATGTCGCGTCTCCACCATATCAGGCCGGCGCCGTCTATGTGGCCCTTCCTGTAGCCGTTTTCAGGGTCATAATCAACTTCGACAATCTTTGTATTGTTTGAATTTTTTGACACCCACTCTGTGTCCACCAATACTTCAGGATGCGCGTAGCTCATTTCAATTTGAAAGGCGTCGAATTACTACTTAATTGTTTTCAACGCGCATCTCATGATTTTTAAATCAAGGCGCACAATGGCTTGTGGTTGAAATTAACTCGGGTTGCGGTAGTAAGCAAGTTCGGCTCAGATGAGGCAGAAAGCGCGGCAAAAAAGGTTGCAAAAAAGTTTCTTGCCAACAGGACGGAGGTCTTTACAATAGCCCCTGTGTCCGTTGAGGGTGCAAAGAAGATAGAGTCGGTAGATGATCTTGTCGGTAAAAAGCTTGACCTTATTGTTACCCTGGGCGGGGACGGGACTACACTGCGCACATTCAGAAGTATGAAGACTGAGGTCCCGCTTTTGACCATAAACGTCGGCGGAAACAGGGGCATCCTATCTGAAATCACAATTGACAGAATAGACCAGGCAATAGAGGACATCAAATCAAACAACATCTGGCTTGACAAGAGGACCCGCGTGGTCGCATCCGTGGGAGGCGAGGAGTTTCCGCCTGCCCTGAATGAGATATACATCAACAGGCAGAACCTCACCAAGACGGCCGAATTTGAGATAAAATTCCAAAATGATCTCGTGAAACAAAAGATGGACGGGGTCATGGTGTCGACTCCCAGCGGCTCAACTGGCCACTCGTTCTCGCTAGGAGGTCCAATACTGCACGAGAGTCTGGACGTTCTCATAATCACCCCGGTTGCCCCTGTAAGACGGCTTCCGTCGATAGTCGTCCCCGACGAGAAGATCCAGATAATCTGCTCGCACGACACCAACATAGTGATGGACGCCCAGGTCGTCAAGACGGCCGGCTTTGAAGAACCAATCGTGATAAAAAAACACAAGACCCAGGCAGTTTTTGTCAGAATAAAGAGAAAGGGCCTAAGACAGATGAGCAAGCTTGGATTTTAGAATTTACGATGCCAGTGCGTTCTACGCAGGCGTGCCCTTTTTGTCACCTGAGGACGGCTACACTACATCGTTGGTATTTGAGGAAATAAAGCACATAAAAAAGAGCCACGGTGCAATCGATGTCCTCTTGCAGACTGGAAGGCTCAAGATAATGGATGCAGACCAAGAAAGCGTCAGCGCCGTAAGGAGCTCCGCAAAGAAGACAGGCGATATTCAGGAGCTGTCAGATGCCGATGTATCTGCAGTGGCACTTTGCCACCAGCTCGGCGGTCATCTGATAACTGACGACTTTGCCGCAACCAACCTAGCAAAGCAGATGGGCATCACTGTTCACCCAATAATGACAAACGGGATACGGGATGTCGGGCGGTGGAAGCACTACTGCGCAGCCTGCAAAAAAGAGTTTGCCTCCGTTGCATCCTGCCCCGTCTGCGGAAGCAAGCTCCGAAGGCGCCTACTCAAGTCCGAGCCGTCTTGAGTACCAGTCAACAAAGGAGCCGTCGTACAGGCGCACCCTTTCAAAGCCTGCAATTTGCAACTGATAGAACAGGCTGGAAGCCCTGTGCCCGTGCATGCAATAACAGACTAGTTCCCTTTCCCCCGTGATCCGTTTTTCCTCGAACATTTTCTGTAGAAACTCCCTTGACTCAAAGAGGCCGCCCCCCTGGCCCACGCCGTCGGTGAACGGTATTAGGACGGAACCCGGAATGTGGCCGGCAAAAAACTCCTGCAGTGTCCTTGCATCAAGCACAGTCACCTTGCCAAGCGCCTCCTTTAGCTCGCCCGATTCTATACGCATCTGGCCCTTTACCGACGGTACAAACTCTGACGGCGTCGGCCCCTTTTGCGCCCTTGTGAGTGGAAGGCCAAGACCCTGCCAGGTACCAATCCCGACATCAAGAATCTTTGTGTTGGATTGCCCAAGGTACTGCAGCGTCCACGCCACACGAGCGGCCGACGGATCCATGGATTCTCCCGTGACCACCACTGTCCTGCTCTGGTCTATTCCAAGTGAGCCCAGAAGCGACGATGCGTCTCCTACGTCAGGTGCAAGATGTGCTCCATTCTCGCTAACCCGTATCATCTGATCGACTGTAAGCGATACAGAGTTTGGGATGTGGCCGTATGAGTATGCGACCTTGGGGCGGGTGTCCAGTATGACGACGGAATCGTCCCCCACATGCTCGACCAGCCAGTCCTTTGACACTGTGACGTCTGGCATATCAGTCATCCAGCGTTTTTTGGTTCAGCTCCTTTTTGAGCTTGCTTTGGTGTTCCAGCATCGTCTTTATCTTCTTGGCCCTTGCATCCCCCAGCCCTTCCACCTTGGCAAGGTCTGCAAGTGAGGCGTTTACCATACGCGACGGTGAGCCGAACTTTTGGAGCATCCTGATCGCAAGCTTTTCACCGACGCCAGGAAGACTGCACAGGACGGTAAGCTGCTGCCTCTGCAGGTCGTCGGATTTTTTTATCTTCTTTAGGAACGGCCCTCGCGTTACGTTCTTGCGCGAGCACAGCGATATGAGCAGCTTTGCCGTGTGTCCGGCGCTCGAAGTCGGTATTATCGGGATCTTAAAGTCGATTGCTATGCTGGATAGAGCCCCGTAGAAGACCAGAGGGTTTTCCACAAGGCTGTCTATCTCGTCCACGTTTCCCTCCATCACTATTACGGGATTTGTATAGTGTTCCTTTAGCCTGCTGCACTGATCAAAAAGCCTCCCATCAAATATTGACGATATCAAATCAGGGACGCTCTTTCGCTCCACTATGGTTTCAGGCCCCACGATATAGTCCCCTATTGGAAGCGTCTTCACCTCTAGGTTGAGCCCTACTGCCTTGAGGAGATCCGGAATCCCGCTCTTTCGCTCCCTTTCGTCCACCACTATTCTGAGGCTCTCAATGTTCATCTAATAGAAAAACCGTTTAGCTGTTAATCATCTTTTTTGGGCTCAGGCCTTTGGCCTCCGCCACGAACCATTTCGTTTATTTTTGTCTCCTGCTCTTTGATGCTCTCCCGGAGCCTTGCCTCCTGCTTTGTCAGGACTGCGGCCCTCGTATTTGATAGCTCTTTTCTTTCCTCAAGCTCCGCCACCATTGCCACCTTGGTCGACTTGATTAGGATAGAGCCGGTGTGCTTGTACACGGCCTGATCGTCTGCCACCTTTTTGAGCTCCTCAAGTGCCCGCTCCGACTCCATCTGCTCCATGTCGACCTGTTGCTTTTGTGCCATGACGGACTGGAGGTTTTGTTGTGATTGCTGCAGCTTCATTATCTGTTCCTGCAACCACGGAGGAATTTGCTGGCCAGAAGACATTACGGGAATCATTACTGTTTTTCATATATCTTTACCGATTCTATCGAGTCGCTGCTTGCCTGAATTAGTCTGAGAATGGAGTTCAGGTTGGCCCTCAGATGCGAAAGCTCGTCGGACTGGATCTCGATGCGGATCTGGTTTTTTTTCTGCGTAATCTTTGTCTTTGTTGGGTTTTCGGGGTAAAACCTGTTGTCGGTGTGGAGCGAGTCGAAGATTGCTTTTGTCTTGTCTTTGGTGTTCAGGCTGATAACGGCGCTAAACGCTGACATCGTATGCAGAACCGGCCACCTTGTAGCCGCACTTTTTGCACGCCCATATACCAACCGACTCCCTTCCGAATTTGATTGAGCCGCACTCTGGGCACTTTCTTTTTGACTTGAGCAGTACGTGCACCTGGGTGTACTTTTTTCTGTGCTTAATGCCATACTTGGCCCCAAAACCGATTAGCGATGCGCCTTTTTTGAGCATGTTACTTACCTTGGGCCTTTATTATCTCCCTTATTTTTGCTCCGGTCGATATGGAGGTCTTGGCGCACTGGAAGAGCTGTTCTTGGGTAAAGCCGTTGCTGCCGCCCTTTTGTATTGCGCATATGTTGCCGCTAGCGTTTGTGGTGATCGTAATTCTTGCGTCCATGCACGCCCATTCGTCGGCGTTCGGGTCGACTATAACATGGTTTCCAATCCTTCCCATCGTCACAGACACTGGAATTGTGGTAATCGGAGGCTCAGAGTATTCTCCCTCTACAAGAGATGGCGCGTCGTCCTTTATCTCCCATTTTGGTATCCTGCATGAAAGTATGCTTGAGACTGCTGCGTAAGAGCACGCATCAAAGAGGTTGCCGTCGTAGTCGGTAACGCTGTTGTCAACGAACAGGCCTATCACGGATTTGTTCTTTTGAAGTACGAGTTTTGTCAAATCAATCATTCCGCTCTCCCTTATTCCCCTGTCCACCACTCTGGCAAGCTCGATTACCTCCTCGTTTGGCGGCCCCGGCTCAACTGACGGGTCTGCCAGCGGGAGTATCTCTGCAGTGCAGATGAATATGCCCCTATCACCTAGATCAGGAAACGGCTTGTCCGGCTGTATCTTTACTCCGCATACGACCTCCGTGTCCCCGAGTCGGATTCTTGCTGAGCCCTCAGCCTTTGGGATTACGCCCACGTCTATTGTGAGATGACGCGGTTCATCAAAGGCCCTGCCGTCGATTCGCTGTCCGTCGTTTAGGAGGGACGTTACCTTTTTCTTTTTTAATTCATCAAGTATGTTGCTCATTGCGAGTTTTCACCGAAAAATTTCTCATGTAATGCCTTTTTCTGAACTTCATAGACCAGCTTGCACCCATCTATTGCCGTGTTGACGCATTTTTCATATTCCTCAGGGGTCAGAACTCCGTCGAGCTGAATCAGGGTGACCTTGCCAAGGTTGGGCATGTATGCAACCGGCATGTCTGCCTGGCCTTCCTGGTCCTCCTCGTTGTTGATGTCCAGAACTATCGTGTCGGCAACCTTTCCTGCCGCGCACGCAGACACCATGTCCCTCATCGGGATTCCCGCATCTGCAAGCGCTACTGCCGCCGCGTCAAGTGCTGCGCACCTTGAGCCGCCGTCTGCCTGCAGAATCTCTATGAAGACGTCAACTACGGTCCTTGGAAAACTCTCCAGCATCACGGCGGGCTCTAGGGCCTCTTTGATTACTTTGGATATCTCAATCTCCCTTCTTGATGGGGCCGGGTTTTTCCTCTCCCCCACAGAGAAGGGCTGCATGTGGTACCTGCATCGCAGTATTCCCCGGTCTGTGTTGGCAAGGTGTTTTGGGTGTACATCCCTTGGACCGAACACTCCTGCCAGAATCTTGTTTTCGCCAAACTCGATGTAGGCCGAGCCGCTTGCGTTCTTTAGGACTCCTGCCTTTATCATAATCCTGCGTGGCTCGTCAATCTTTCTGCCGTCGCATCTTATGCCCTTATCGTCCAGTAATACAATATCTGTCTTTTTTACTCCCATTTTTATTCACTTTTTATTCCTAACATTTCCTGTACTCTCTCTGTCAGGTTCGGAACGTGTGCCTGTTCTTCAACCATTTTGATGGCATCCAGCGCCTTTAATAATCCATCTGCGTCCTCAGATGAGACAACAACATACCCGTTCTGTCCTATTGTGATCATCGCCTTTGTGGCATTCTCGATTGTCTGAATCATAGAGCCCCTTTTGCCGATAAGCCGAGGCACCTTGGATGGCGATATCTTTATGAGATCACCGTCATCTATTTTGCCAAGGTCCCTATCGCCAATGGTGATCAGAGGATCCCTTGATCTGTCAAAGTTTGCAATTCTGCACGCCACAAGGTCGCCCTTCTTTAGCCTCGATGTCAGCTCGTGTGTCTTTGGGTTAAAGTCCCTGCCAAAGACATCAGACGCCGGCAGAATTCCAGGATAGCATGAGTTGATGTCGACCTCCCAGGAAAGCGACGTGTGTGACTTTACCTTGCCTATTACAAAGTCGTCGATTCTTGGCATGTAGATTCCGGTAAGAGGAATCACCCTAACGCCGCTGTCAAAAACCTCGGAAATTCCCACGGTCGTCGCAATCAGTTTATCTTCAAACAGGTGGACGTTGTCCTCGGCCCTATACGGACCGGTTGTTATCACGTCACCTGGAATTACGTACTTTCGTTTAACATCATCCATTACCGGACCATCTCCACCGTCGCGGCACCCTTGGTTATAGAACCCAATCTGTCAATCACGTTTGCCCTTGCTCCCGCAGGTATTTCTAGTATTGCTTTAAGTGAGCCGTTGTTTTGCCATTCTTCTTTTTTCAACGTGCCAGTAGATTTCAAAACCGCGTATGACTGGGCCGCATACTGCGCCGGAACCGTAATTTCCAAAAGCAGATTCTCCGACTTTAGAGGAATTATGGCCCGCAGTTTTTCCACAATCTCCTTTGCCTGCTCCTCGGTGTTTTTGAACGGGTCTATTGAAAGGCGGGCCTGCTCAAATGCCTGCTCTATTCTGAGAGGCGGGTGCGGCAGGTGCGATCTTGGATCGACGTACGTCTTTGCAATGTACTCGATTATCTGCTTTCTTTTCTCTCCGACCATCTTTCGTCTCTGGTCCGTCGTCAGGTTAAGGTCGCCCCTCTTGAGAATCATCTCGATTATTGCAGTAGTATCGTCCGTGCCGAAGGCCTTGACCAGTTTTTCCGTAGAGGCCCTTGTGCCCTTGCCAGAATCTGTATAGACCTCGTCCGACACGAGTACCGTCGAGACGTCCTTTCTTTTGCCCAGTTTGAACTCCAAGGCAGGATCAGGCTTTACTAGGATCTCGAACTTTTCCCCGGCTACGGAATGCTTAACCACGGTGACGTCGGTCATGGCGTAGGTATGGAGATATCGGTATTTATCTCTGTCAAATTTAGCTAGATTTTTATGTGGACTGACAAAATTTTTTCTAAGTTTGCCTTCCTTAGAGATAATTTCGCAAGACAAGCAGCGCATTTCAGTCAAGCTGAAGGGCGTTCCGCTCCAGTACGCAAATGCGTTAAGGAGGATATGCCTTAACGGCGTCCCCGTGTTCGCAATAGACACGGTAGACATCATAGAGAACTCATCCGTAATGTCGGATGAGGGAATTGCCCACAGGCTAGGTCTGATTCCAATAAAGACGGAGCTCGGCAGATTCAACGAGCCATCAAAGTGCCCCTGCCAGAGCAGCGCAGGCTGCTCAAACTGCAGGGTCATGCTCGTGGTCGACTCGGGCAGCACCGATGTTACAAGGACGATCACGTCCGCCGAGCTCAGTTCAGAGGACGAGACTGTCAAGGCAATATCAGACAAGGTCCCAATAGTCCAAGTCGCTCCGGGTCAAAAGGTAAAGCTGGAGGCATACGCAAGGCTCGGCCGCGGAACCGATCATGCAAAGTGGAACTCTGCCAACATTGCAGTTCTGACACACACCGAAAAGCCGGACGAGTATGTCCTTACTGTTGAGAGCACCGGCGCACTTGCCCCAGATCAGATAATCACATCTGCCGTGGATGAGCTTGAGAACAGGCTGCAAGAGTTCAAGGGCCTGATTGCAGAATTAAAGGCGTAGGAATCATACATATTATATTTGGGTTGCAAATGGGCTCATCTATGACCAACCAGCTCGTCATGAAGACTGTAAAGGAGTTCAAGCAGGCATCCACCAAGAACAAGGCTCCCATATGGTCCAAGATGGCAGAGATGCTGCAAAAGCCGTCAATCGCAAGACGGGTCGTAAATGTAGGCAGGCTGGACGACGTGACAAAGGAAAACGACGTCGTCATAGTGCCAGGAAAGGTGTTGGGCACAGGCAACATATCCCACAAGATCACCTTGTGTTGCTTTTCAATTTCCACCACCGCTGCAAAGAAGGTGCGAGGCGCCGGCGGCAGCATAGTTAATCATTCTGATATAATTACAAAGTTCCCGACCGGAAAGGGAGTGAGAATAATTGGATAAGCAGGCACCGCAGTCAATCATTGTTGATGGTACGAATCTTCTTGCCGGAAGGCTTAGCTCCAATGTTGCCAAGTTGCTCCTGCAGGGAAACCACGTCACCATAATAAACTGCGACAAGGTAATGATTAGCGGAAGCAGGCGCAACATAATAAACGAGTATCGCGACTTTTTGAGGATCTCAAGCATCCTCCACCCAGAGCATGGTCCATACCACCCAAGAAGGCCGGACACAATCATGGCAAGGATGATCCGCGGAATGCTCCCAAGGAAAAAACCCTCAGGAGATGCTGCGTTGAGGAGGCTCCGAACGTATGTTGGTGTGCCAAGCCAGCTTCGCTCAAAGGAAAAAAAGGCGCTTGACAACGCAAAGATAACAAGACCGGTTGCCAACTACACCCCCATGAGCGAGCTGTCGCAGGAGATAGGTGGAACACGATGACTCCCAAGACCGAGATTTACTTTGCAACAAGAAAGACGTCAAGGGCGCACGTGTACATCACAAAGGGGGTCGGCAGGGTAAGAATCAACAACATTCCAGCAGAGATGATACAGCAAGAGACTGCCAGGGAGGTAATCCTAGGGCCGCTGGAGGTTGCAGGTGAGCTAAGAAACAAAGTAGACATCTCGGTCAGGGTAAGAGGCGGCGGGTTCATGGGCCAGGCGTATGCTGCGGCAACTGCGATATCACGCGCACTCACAGGGTGGACCAAGTCGAAAAAGGATCCAAAGGATCACCCGTTCACAAAGCCCATGCGCACCGAGCTAAAAAAGAAAATCAACGATTTCGATAAACACCTTCTAAGCGGCGATGCGCGAAGAAAGGAGCCAAAGAAGTTCGGCGGGCCTGGCGCAAGAAGAAGAAAGCAGAAATCATACAGGTAATTGAAAGCAGTAATCCTAGCGGGCGGAAAGGGGACCCGTGGCAGGCCATTTACGGACTATTTCCCAAAGGCAATGATCCCAGTTCACGAAAGGCCCCTCATCTGGCACATAGTACAGTACCTTTCCGGCTTCAAGACGATTTCAGAAGTTGTCATAGTTGCAGATATTGCTGGAATCGGCGGCCAGATAAGGCACTACTTTGACGGCGCAAAAGGGATAAGGTTCGTCCAAGACTCTACCAGCGGGACGGCAGGCGACCTTACGCACCTGCAGAACATAGTAGGCAGCGAGCCCTTTGTTTTGTGGTTCGTCGACAACCTCGGGGCAGTAGACATAGAGGGGATGCACAGGCACTTTGCTGCAAAAAAGAGCCTTGCTTGTATAGCCACAAGGCAGCACAGAAAGGAGGAGACGGGCTTTGCAAAGGTCAGGGACGGGATGGTCCTGGAGTTCATAGAAAAGCCGCTTGTAAAGATGCCAAACTGTGAATGCACCGGAATCTACATTCTGTCCCCAAAGGTGATCAAGATAATCAAGGAAAAGTCGAAAAAGAAAAAAGAGATCAACCTCTCGTACGACATACTCCAGGGCCTCTCAAGCCAGGGACTGGTAAGCTCATTTGACATCGGCAGGACCGACTGGCTCGACGTAGAATCGCCCACCATACTTGAGCGCAAAAAGGACGTTGTAAAGAAGATAGTTGCCCAGATGGCTCAGAGTTGATGCGACCTTTCATACTGTGAGATCTCACTCTCGTGCAAAAGGGTCACAGCTATGTCGTCAAGGCCCTCAAGGAGGGTCTTTTTCCTGCTCTCATCTATCTCAAAGCGCACCGTCTTTCCATCATATTTGATGGTCTGGGACCGAAGATCCACCGTGACTTTTGATTTTGTTTTCAGCAGGTCGTCAAGTGTGCCGCGGTCCACAGATATCGGCAGGATTCCGTTTTTGAAGCAGTTGTTGTAAAATATGTCTGCAAATGAGGGGGCAACTATCACACCAAAGCCATAGTCCTTCAGAGCCCACGCCGCGTGCTCCCTGCTTGAGCCGCAGCCAAAGTTTTCCCCGGCCACCAGAATGCTGGACTGCGAGTATTGGGGATCGTTTAGCACAAAATCCCCCCTTGGCTTTCCGTCCGGATCAAAGCGCCAGTCATGGAATAGGAACTTGCCAAAGCCCGTCCTCTGCACAAGCTTTAGGAACTGTTTTGGTACTATCTGGTCCGTATCCACGTTCGACCTGTCAAGCGGCGTTATCGTGCTTACCACGGTATGGAATTTTTCCATTGTCACACCCACTCTCTTACATCCACAAAATGGCCTGCGATTGCGGCAGCTGCTGCCATCACAGGACTCACAAGATGCGTCCTGCCCCCGGAGCCCTGGCGGCCCTCAAAGTTCCTGTTGGACGTGCTTGCGCACCTCTCTCCCCTTGACAGGATGTCCGGGTTCATGCCAAGGCACATGCTGCACCCAGACTCCCTCCACTCAAAGTCGGCGTCCTTGAATATTCTGTCCAGTCCAAGTTCCTCTGCGCTCTTTTTGACCTGCTGCGAGCCGGGCACCACCATTGCCCTGACATTCCCCGAGACCTTTCTTCCCTTCACTATGCTTGCCGCCTCTACCAGATCCTGAAGCCTTGCGTTTGTGCACGAGCCGATAAAGACCCGGTCTACTCTTATGTCTGTCATGGGTGTCCCAGGAGTCAGATCCATGTACTCTAGCGCCTTTGCCGCCGCACTTTCCTCGCTCTTGCTCCCCCTTGCGTACTCGTCAGGTCTTGGCACCGCTCCCGTCACGTCGGTCGTCATCGCCGGGTTTGTTCCCCAGCTGACCTGCGGCGCGACGTCTTCGGCATTGAGTGAGAAGCTTCTGTCAAAGGAGGCCCCTACGTCAGTCTTGAGGTCCCTACGCCACGAATCAACAAGGTCGTCGTAGTTTTTTGGCGTGTACATCCTCCCCCTCAAATACTCAAAGGTCTTCTCATCAGGTGCCACAAGTCCGGCCCTAGCTCCTGCCTCAATTGACATGTTGCATATGGTCATACGCTCATCCATGGAAAGATCGGAGATTGCCTGGCCCCTGTACTCTATTACCGTGCCGGTGCCTCCGCCCGTCCCTATCTTTTTGATTATAGACAGTATGATGTCCTTTGCTGTTACCGCGTGCGGGTTTTTCCTTTTCCCATCGACCCTGATCTCAAATGTCTTGGGCTTGTCAAGGACAAGACACTGCGTCGCAAGCACGTGTTCCACATCACTTGTGCCGATTCCAAGTGCGAACGCCCCGAATGCGCCGTGCGTGGATGTGTGGCTATCCCCGCAGACTATGGTCGTCCCCGGAAGCGTTATTCCGAGCTCGGGTCCGATGACGTGCACTATTCCCTGGTATGGGCTGTGAAGATCGAAAAGCGGTATGCCAAACTCTTTGCAGTTTCTCTCAAGCGTTTGAATCTGTGTTGCCGAGGTCTGGTCTACTATAGGAAGAGATCTGTTCGAGGTCGGCACGTTGTGGTCCATCGTGGCAAATGTAAGGTCGGTCCTGCGCACCCGCCTCTTGTTCATCCTCAGCCCGTCAAAGGCCTGCGGTGATGTTACCTCGTGCACAAGGTGCCTGTCTATGTAGATGAGTGTTCTTCCGTCCACATCGGCTACTCTGTGGCCATCCCAGATCTTCTCAAAAAGCGTTTGTGGCATTATAACCAGTCTTGCGCGCACTCGGTATAAAATCGTGAGCCGCTCATTCTGGGACGTACTTGAACAGTCCGCCGGCAGATATTATCTTTGCCACTATCTCGGAGAAGGGCTTCATGCCGTACGTCTCGTTTTTTGTCAGGTTCCTAATCTCGTTTTTCTGCGTGTCCACTTCGAGCTTGTCTCCGTCGGATATTCTGGCATACGTCTGCTCGTCTATCTCTATTGGGAGTAGAAACGCTCCGTCTACTGAGTTCCTGTAAAAGATCCTTGCAAAAGATACCGCGAGCACCCCCTTTATCCCGCAGTGGCTTAGTGCGATAGGCGCGTGCTCCCTGCTAGAGCCGCAGCCAAAGTTCTTTCCTGCGACGATATAGTCCCCCGGCTCGACCTTTCCGTGAAAGTCAGGATCGATTCCCTCCATTGCATGCTTTGCTATCTCTGAATAGTCGTGCAGCTTTAGGTACTGGCCAGGTATTATTACATCCGTGTCTATGTTGTCCCGCTCGTACTTGATTACCTTGCCAGCCATCAGATATCACGCGGATCCGTTATCTTTCCGGTCACAGCAGACGCTGCTGCCACAAGCGGCGATGCGAGGTATGTCTGCGACTCGACGTGCCCCATTCTTCCTGGGAAGTTGCGGTTTGTTGTGCTTATGCAGATCTCGTCCTTTGCAAGCACTCCCATGTGCGCACCGCAGCACGCACCACATGTTGGCGGCCCCACCGTCACTCCGGCGTCCATGAATGTCTTTACAAGTCCGCTTTCCATTGCACGTCTGTAAATTGAGATTGTCGCCGGCAGCACCTCGGTCCTTATCTTCACCTTGCGTCCCTTGAGGATTTTTGCTGCTGCCTCAAGGTCTTCGTACTTTGCCCCGGTGCATGAGCCGATGTATGATTTGTCAAGCTCGATTCCTGCAACGTCGCGCACCACTGCTATGTTTTCCGGCGAGTACGGCTTTGCGACAAGAGGCTCCAGCTCTGATGCCTCGTACTCGTATGTCTTTGCATACTGCGCGTCTGCGTCCCCCACCACCGGGGTATAGCTTGCGGCACCGCGCTGTTCCAAGTAGTCAAATACCTTCTGGTCCGGCTCGATTATTCCGTTCTTTGCACCTGCCTCTGTAGTCATGTTGCAGAGCGTCAGTCGCGATTCTACGGACATCTCCGAGACTCCCGTGCCGCCAAACTGCATTGTCTCGTACGCGGCCCCGTCGGTGCCTATGTCCCCTATTATCCTCAAAATCAGGTCCTTTGCCATCACGTTCTCTGGGAGCCTGCCGTTCAGCTTAAAGTATAGGGTCTCCGGCACCTTGAACCATATCTTTCCATTCAGCAGCACGTATGCTACGTCGGTGTGGCCAAGGCCGCATGCGAATGCCCCAAGTGCCCCCGTCGTGTTTGTGTGCGAGTCTCCCCCCACATACACCTCGCCTGGGAGAACCAGGGCCTCCTCGTGCGAGAGCGTGTGGCATATCCCGTACTGCCCAAGGCCGTACTTGAAGTGTTTTTCAATACCGTACTGCTTTGTAAATTTTGAAAGCTTTACGATGTTTTCGGCGGATATCTTTTCTGCCGACGGTACAAAGTGATCCTCGGCCACCCAGATCTTCGACGGATTCCAGAGCCTGTCCGTCTTTATTCCCTGCTTTGCAAGCTTTTCAAAGACCTTTATCACTCCCGGTCCCGATACGTCGTGGATCATCGCCTTGTCCACGTTTGCAAAGATTATCTCCCCTGGCTCCACCCTTGACTTGCCCGAGGCCCTAGCAAGAATCCTTTCTGTAATGTTCACAGAGCACAGATTCCCCGTTTGAGATTAAAAGGTTTGGAGACATTTAAAATTGCGGATATACGTATCGGAGTCATGTCGTTTGCGATAATCCCTGTAAGGGTCCAGAGGAGGGACGGTCCGTTTAACCTCTATGACGACATAGTGAGATCTCTTGGAGACGTCAGATTGGAGGAGGGTGACATAGTGGCGGTATCTAGCAAGTATGCCGCAAACTCACAGGGCAGGGTTTTGAAAGTTGCCAGCACCGTGCCGTCCAGTCAGGCAGGAGGCATTTCCTCAAAGTACAAGATCGACCCAAGGTTTGCGGAGATAATTCTGCGCGAGTCGGACCACGTATTTGGCGGCGTCTCCGGATTCGTCCTCGCATCATCCGACGGAATACTTGCTCCAAACGCAGGAATCGACAAGTCCAACGTAAAAAAGGGCAGCGTTGTGTTGTACCCCGACGAGCCGTATTCGGCAGCAGAGGTTCTCAGAAGGAAGATCTTTTTGGAGTTTGGAGTTCACGTTGGGATCATAATAATAGACAGCAGGCTCATGCCGGCAAGGGCGGGCACCGTCGGCATCGCCATTGCATGCGCAGGTCTTGAGCCCATACAAGACATGCGGGGCCAAAAGGACCTTGACGGAAACCCTCTGAAGGTCACAATGAAGGCCACTGCCGACAACATGGCATCCATTGCAAACCACATGATGGGCGAGGGCAGCGAGTCCACCCCGGTCGCAATAGTCAGGGACTCTGGCGTGAGGCTCACAGACAGAAGGATACTGCCAAGCGAGGTGACAGTCCCCTCTGAGATGTGCGTCTACATCAGGGGGTTTCAGGGAAGATAGCTTTGTGTCTTGTCAATTTGATCCATTATTCCTTTAAATAACACGTTCTAACGAACTAGAGCGTTGGTGCAAGAGTATCTAACCAAGTATCCAAAGACCATATCCTTTGGAAACGGCAAGAAGCAGACCATCAAGATAGACGAAAAGGGGGTTGAGCAGCTTACCGTGATAGTCAAAAAGAGCGCCGAGGAGATGCTGAAGATTCTTGCAAAGGAGGGATTCACCAGGGTAAAGTTTGAACACAAGCAGATAGCCCAGATTGGCGACGGCCTTTCTCTAAAGCTGAAAAAGCCATGGGAGATGCACCTTAGAATGTTTGACATCAAAAAGGGGGTCACCGCCATACAGGCAGAGGTCGAGGTGTCAAGGGACTACCTGCAGCACCTGTTCTGCCAGAGGACTCCGGTCATATACGAGGTAGAGAGCCTTCTAAAGAAGCACCAGATAGAGTACAGCATATGGAGCGACAAGGTCAAAAACTACGTCCATACCGTCTTTGACAACTACAAGATAAAGCTGACAACTCCGAGCATTCCCGTCTTTGCGTGGAAGCCAATGCTGTTCGTTATTGTCACGGTAGGGGCATTCTACCTGTGGAAGTATATCAATACCATCTAGATACGACTCCAAACTTTAATTAGAATTTTCAACAAAGGGTTTTCGTTGAAGGAGGGTTTTCTTGACGCATCCATGGGCTACTTTGGCGTCTCCCCGTGGGAGGCCGAGGTGATCTACGGGATATTCAGTGAAAGGTTCAGGGTCTTGCAGAACGAATTTTCCGAGTGTGACCCCAACTTTGTAAGTGTGGTAGACCTTGCCCTGCCACTTGAGTTCAGCGAGGAGTTCTTCAAGTGGTTCGAGTACAAGCGGTGGGACAAGGTAAAGTCCATCTTCAAGGAGATGAAGAGGCGGCGCGGCAAGAGCAACGCGCTCAAAATAGAGATAGTGTTTTCAGGGGCCCCCAAGATAGGCTTCGTTCTGGATGTGGACGATAGGAGCTGGTTTGACAACGCCCTTGAGAAGATGGACTTTGTCATAGAATTGCTTCCGTTCCAGCTGAGCGCGGTCAACATACCGCACGAAATCTCAAAGGTAGTCTACGGGTTTGACGTAGAGACAAGAAAGTGGAAGCTGCGGACGCTCTTTGCAGGAGAGCGAAGATTCAGCATGATCAACAACATATGGAAGCCTGTCATTTGATGTCTTTTTCAAGCGGCTCAAGGAGCGAGTGAAGCTCGCGGTATTTGGAGTCCAGAAACTCTAGTGACTCGGCGAGCTTTTTGGACTTGCCGTACTTGAAGCGTATGAGCTCGCGGTGGTGCCAGTAGTTGGAGCCGTTTTCCAGTGAGAGTGTGGTAAAATAGTCCGGACCCTTTACAGAGTCTGGTACCTTGATGTTGTACGGGAATAGGAATTCTGCAATGAACCACTCATCCCCGTCCGGATAGTCCGCCCCCGTCTCGACGTCAAAGAATATGTGGAGCAGGTTTGACTGCATGAGTCCGTCGTCCTGCAGGTGCGGGTGCTTTATGTTCGACTTGCTAAAGTCAAGGTTCAGCAGGCTCGGCTCAAAATATCCCTTGATTATGGATTTCCTAAATATCTTGTTTGCGTCGGTCAGGTTCAATTATAGATTACACCTTGTACACCGAGGTTAAATTAATTTTCGACAGGGTCTCCGGGCTAATGGCGCATCAAGACCTCTGCTGAAAGCCCCACGCAGAGACGGCCCCTGCGCACATATCCATCCACTGGCGGGCATAGTTGTTTGCTGCCTTCATCGCAGATATTGCCACGTCTGCCTGTTGCTTTTGGAGTTGGGCGTACGAGTCCATCGCGGCGGCAGCGTAATCGGTCATGGAGTCATAGTACCTGGCGTATGCATCTATCGTGTCCTGGTCAAAGCCGAGCTTGTCAAAGTACTGCTTTTGCCACAAATAGCACGTTCCAAACAGGGTATCCAGCCCGTGAAGGAACTCGTTATGCATGTTGACGTATGTTTGAAGGTGCAACGGTGTTTGGAACTGCACCTTTGTTATGATCTTGTGTACATTGTCCCTCCAGATGTCGCATACAGAGACGTACTGGCTAGTTTTTTCTGAATCAGGATTTGTTCCGCTCAACGCCATCGCCTCATATGGACAGCGAGTCCAGTATTTTGGACAGGTCGGTTGCAGGCTTGCCTTCGGAGTCTATTACCTGCGCCGCAGGATAGTTCTCAAGGTAGTTTGGTATCCGGTCCATTATCCTTTTGTCGTACTGGCTGATTATCTCGTTCTTGTAGAATATGCCGGTAGGGATTTTCGGTCCCCATTCCAAGGACTTTATCAGTGCCTGCGCGAGCTTTTCGTTTAGCTCAGCTTCTGAGCCAAAGTGTACCAGCGGATCATAACCAGAATCCTCAAGCTTGTATGTCCTCGGCATGGGCTTTTTTGTCGTCTCGTCTATCCTGTCCATTCCGGCATACCAGTCCCTTGTGTTGATGTCGTTGTAAGTGGGGCACGGCTGCAGGACGTCAAGGAACGCAAGGCCCTTGTGTCGCACCGCCGCAACTATGAGGTCCTTTAGGTGCCTCACATCGTACGCGTATCCTCTTGCTACAAACGTAAATCCGCTTGCGATTGCAAGGCCTATAGGGTTCACGTTGTAGTTTGTGTTGGGCGCAGGAAGCGACTTTGTCTTTTCTCCTAGTTTTAGTGTGGGCGATGCCTGACCCTTTGTCAGCCCGTATACGCCGTTGTTGAATATGATATAGGTCATGTCAAGATTCCTCCTGCCGGCTGCGACAAAGTGTCCTGCGCCTATCCCAAGGCCGTCGCCGTCGCCACCAGCCGCTATTATCTCCATGTCAGGGTTTGCAAGCTTGGCACCCTGTGCGAATGTGAGAACTCGACCGTGCAATGTGTGAACGCCGTACACGTTGATAAAGTGGGACGTCTTGCCGGAGCAGCCTATCCCGGAAAATATTGCGGCCTTGTGGCGCGGTATCTGCATCTCGGCAAGGGCCATCTGGATTGCGTTGACTATGCCGAAATCCCCGCAGTTGTGCAAAATCGCGTTCTCGCTTACGTATGAGCTCACATCCTCAACTTCAAGGTTGTAGACAGGCCCCTCGTAGTCGAGTGCCTCCACCTTTTTTATCGGAATCAAGACATAGTCCGGAGTGATAATTGAGGAGGGGGGTTTGCCCACATGGTCTTTGGTTATCATCTTGTGATCAAGTATCTTACACAGTACTGCAAAATCACGGTCGCTTACAATCTGGATCGAGTACGATTCCCTGTGGATTCCATACGCCTTTTGGACAGAAATTATAGGCACTATTCCCTGTCTTAGCAATAATGTTTTGACCTGCTCACATAGGGCCTTGGATGTTGTCTTTAGATTGCCGCGAAGCTGTTCTACGCTGAGCCATCCGTCCCCTCGCCACATTCCTTTGATTAGTTCTTTTTGTTTTTGTGTCGGTAGAAGCATCGCAAAGTGGGGGATTTTTTTGTTGTATGCCTTGTGTCCAAACCACTCCACAAACAGCCTCGCAAGCGGCGATGAGTAAAACGTCAGCGTGGTGGCGTTTCTTTTTGTGCTTTCCGTCGCAGTGAGGCCGAATGTCTCCAGCATTATGTTTTCCACATCGTTTAGGAATTCAACTTCCTTGGAGTTGAAAGTAAAGCTGATCTCCCTGTCATGTGTGTATCCTTCTGCAATATAGTATCCCATCAGCCTGAGAACACTCTCGTTTAATGGGATCATTGTCGGGAGTTTCTTGCTCATCATGTCCTTTTTTGATAATTTGTAATCAGCTTCGATGTATTCCCTGTCGACCTGTTCTTTTTGGATCGGGTAAACGACATAGTCTTTTGCTCTGATTTGGTCCGCCCTTGTCCATACGGCGTCAAATTTTTTGTTGTGTAGTTTTTGGTGCTCGCGCCTCACTATCAGGACCGGGTGTTCGTCTGTGAGATATGTAGTTCCAAAGCACTTTGTGATCAGCTTGTACAGCTTGCCCCTGTGGGTGTGGGATATGATCTCATGAACCCTGTGGAAAAATCCGTCGCTTCCCAGAACTCGCTCCCCTACCATCACCTGTTCTATCTGCTTTGCAGACGGGTTACAGTGGATTATTGTGTCTGGAAGCACGCAGCCTGGACACCAGTCATTGTGAACGTCTGTCTTGTAGTCTCCTGCACTAAGCTCCAAACGATAACACCTGCCTTGTTTCTGCCTTCTTTTCTATTATGCTTTTTAGCGAGTCGTAAATCTCAGTCGATGTCATCGGTCTTCCCGTATACTTGAGTATGTAATAGTCCGGGCCGCGCTCAAAGTTCTGCTTTATGAGCTGGCCCAGCTGCGCAGTCTGGTTTGCCTCAACATCCACTATCGTCTTTACGTCCTTTAGGAGCGACCTTAGGCGCTCTACAGGGAACGGGTTTAGCAGCTTAATCTGGACAAAGCCCACCTTGATTCCCTCCTTTTGGAGCATCTCTATTGCGTCAAGAATCGGGCCCTTCGGGGAGCCCCAGCTCACCACGCATGTCTCCCCCAACCCGAATGAGGCCGCCTGCTCCTCACCGGGCATGGTGTTTAGTATGCTGGACAGCTTTGAGAGGCGCTTGTCCATCATCTGTATTCTTATCACAGGATCCTCAGATATGTGGCCCTTTTCGTCGCTTTCGTCGCCGGTGTTCCAGAATACCCCGCCCTCAAGACCCAGCTTTGATCTTGGCGATATGCCGTCCTGCGTGAGCTCAAAGCGCTTATAGTCCTGCCCCTCTATTTTGTCAAGGAGTTTTCCACGGTTTATCGTTATCGCGTCGGGGTTAAATCTCTTGCAGGTGACAACAGAGCTTGCGATGAACTTGTCCATCATGTGGATTACCGGGATCTGGTACATGTCGGCATAGTTGAAGCATCTTGCGGTGTCGTAAAAGCTCTCCTCGACATCGCCTGACGCATACACCATCTTTGGAAATTCGCCGTGTCCTGCGTTTATTGCAAACAAGAGATCGTCCTGCCCGTGTCTTGTGGGCAGCCCGGTGGAGGGGCCGCTCCTCTGGTAAAGCGTGATCACTATGGGCACCTCGTTGATGCCGGCCCAGCCGATGGCCTCTGCCATGAGAGAAAAGCCGGGGCCGGACGTGCTAGTCGATGAGCGCGTTCCGGTCAGTGCGCTTCCTATGAGCATCCCCATTGCAGATATCTCGTCCTCCGCCTGTATTACAAGTGTGGAGCCTGGCCTGTTCTCCTTCACATCCAAAATCTCGTTTGACTCTAAGAACATGCTTTCGTCCGATGCAGGAGTGATTGGATAGTACGACTGGAATCTGCAGCCGCATGCCATCTTGCCGAGCGCAGTTCCCTGGTGCCCCTGGACAAGCATCATGTCCTTTTCCTTTGTAACGGGATTGAGCATGCGAGTAAAATCCGAAAACTTGGCAGTCGCATAGTTGTAGGCGTACGTTGCGGCGGTCTTGTTGAGGTCGGCAATCTCCTTTTTGTTAGAGAATGTCACATCTATCGACTCCAGAAGTGTGTGCGTTGCCATTTTCATCATCGCGGCCGAGAAGGACACTGCAAGCACGTTGTACATCCTTATCATCCCCTTCAGTCTGGGATTGTTCATCTCATCAGCAAGGCTTGCCAGAATTGCCTTGAACGATACAGGATACAGCTTGACGCCCCTCTCCCGCGCCAGATCAAGCAGTTCGGAGACTATCGGCTTTTTGTTTTTTGACTCAAAGTAATTCCTTAGCCGCTCCCTGTACGGCGGATCTATCGTGTGTACCTCGTCAAGTCCAACATTGGCAAGGTCTGCATCATATATTATCGCCCCGTCCTGTGAGACCTCGGAGTGGTGCCGGAATATCGTCTCTGCATCGTACGCCACCATCATGTCAACCTCGTTGAGGTTTGAGCGGACCGTCCTGTCGGAGACCCTCACTACAAAATAGCTGTGTTCTCCTTTGATGTTTGAATAATATTCCCTCTTTCCAAAAACGCTATACCCGATTGCGGCGCAGGCTCGTGAAAATATGTTTGCCGCAGTCTCCACCCCACTTCCCTGCGGTCCACCGGTTAACCAGCTGATATCCGTGCTCACTGACTCTCTACACTCCCGCCGATTATTAAAAACATGTATCTGCTATCCGCCGGTAGCTGCCTCAAACAATGCGCACTCGCACTTGTCGCGCTCGCCACAATAAGGGCATACACACACGCATTTTTCAATTGCGTTACCACACTCTACACACAGTGCGAATTCCTCTTCGTCCTTCAACAGCTGTCACACTTTTACGAACAACAAATCATATAAAGATTTGATGAGGTATGCGTAAAGTGAAGGAAAAGATTCTGCTTACAAGAAAACTGCACGACTTTGCAGTAGGGGAGCTCAAAAAAAGATACCGCGTAATCATCCACACCGGAAGGATTCCCATGCCAAGAAAGGAGCTGATGTCCAAAATACGGGACGCCCACGGGCTTGTCTGCTTTCCGTATGATTCCATAGATGAGCAGGTGATCAAGAGTGCAAAGAATCTGCGCGTGATCAGCACGTACAGTGTAGGATATGATCACATCGACTTGGATGCAGCTGGAAGGCGCAGGATAAAGATCGGCTACACGCCGGATGTGCTCACCGACGCAACTGCGGATCTGACAATGACACTCATACTGGACCTTTTGCGCCGGGCGACGGAGGGCGACAGGCTCATCCGTGCAGGAAAATGGAGCGTAATCTTTGGGGCCCACGATTATGTCGGAGTTGACATGCAGGGAAAGACCCTTGGTATATTTGGGATGGGCCGGATAGGCCAGACTGTAGCAAGGAGGGCGGGCCCGTTTGGGATGAGGATCATCTACAACAGCAGGAGGCGCCTTGGGAGAAAGCTGGAGGCGGAGCTTGGTGCAAAATACGTCAGCTTTGAGAGGCTGGTAAGGGACAGCGACATTCTTTCAGTCCACGTACCCTACCGGAGCAAGACGCACCAGATCATAAACAAGGGTGTATTCAAGAAGATGAAAAGGACTGCGTTCCTTGTGAACACAGCGCGCGGAAAGATAGTCAACGAGGGGGACCTTGTGGCTGCGCTCAAAACAAAACGGATAGCCGGCGCGGCTCTTGACGTCTTTGACTCCGAGCCCGTAGGAAGGGACCATCCCCTTGCGAGGCTGGAAAATGTCGTGCTCACGCCGCACATAGGCAGCTCGACCGACGAGACAAGGAAAAAGATGGCAGATCTTGCAGTGCAAAATCTTATTCGCGGACTAGGCGGGAAAAAGATGCTCCATTCCGTCAGTTAGTCAATCTGTATGAAATCGTCAGGTGCTGCCTTGATGCAGTCGGTGCCCACGGCCTTTAGCTTGGCAAAGTTTATTCTACCCTCTGGCATCCTTCCCTCCTTTTGCAAAAGCGCCAGCTTGCCGGAAAAGACGTCCTTGTGCATCTCGCACGCAACCCCAATCATGTACTCATCTTTTTCAGAGACTATCGATATGACGTACTCTGGCGGGTTTACGCACGGTCTTTGCTTTTCCTTGATCGAGCATCTGTCTGGAAGCAACACTGGTAGTGGGCGATAAAATCAATATTAATTTTGATTGCCAGGATCACATTTTCTCGATTATCTTATCATAGTTCCAAAAAGACGGCTTGCTTTTTGCCCTGTAGTTTAGGATGCCCCCCTCCTGCATCTTTTTTACAAGGTATGCTGCGTAAGCAGGAGCTCCCGTGGCTCCGGGCGAGTTGTAGTTGACCACGTGAAGAGAGTTTGGCCCCTGCAATTCAAGTATCTCTGAGACGAATTTGCCGTTCCGGATTACCGGGCTTCTGATTCCCGCAGTGCCCCTCTTTGTGAAAAACGAGGGTCTTATTTTTGGGATAAATTCCTTGAGCCGGCCCACCATGGAGTCCTTTGAGAGCGAACTCTTCCATTCCTTTGATACGAGGGAGAGGAACTCGGGGTTGAGCAGGAGGTTCCGTGTGTTTCCGGAGAGCATCTCCCTAAGCTTTGAGAGCGTCTTTGGTACGTTGCCTATGTATCCAGAGTACTCCTCGGCGCCGAACACCGGCACGGCGTTCGGTCCGATTTCTGTCTGGCCGTTTGCCTTTTTTATCCAGTGTGGATCAAGAAACGGAAAGTTGGGAAATTTGGCAACAGAGTAGACGTTAGTATTCACAAGGTCTGCGCAGTTTGGCTCTGCGACCCAATACTCTCCCCTAAAGTGCAACACAGAGTAATCCATGCCCAGCATTAGTTTTTTTGCGATGTCAAGCGAGCGGCCGCCGGCGCAGTTTATCACAAACTTGCACTCGATGTGAGATGTGCCGCCAACGCCCATCAGAACGCCCCCGTTTGCGGTGCTCATTATCTGAGACACATTGCTGTTGAGAAGAAGCACAGTGCCGCATTCCTCCGACATCTTTGAGAGTTCGCGCGTCAGCATTCCATAGTCGGTGGACACGTCCCTGCTGCAGTAGAGGCCCGAGTGGCACTTGATGTTGGACTCTTTTTCTGACACTGCTCTTGCGTCAAGCAGATCCATCTGGCTTTCAGGTATCCCGTTCTGCGCCCCCCACTTTGCGTACTTTTCAAGCGTCTTGTGTTGCTCAGAGTCCAGTGCCACCTCTATTGTGCCGCATTCCTTCCACGGAACACCTCTCCTAGTGGCGAGCTCGCGCCACAAATCTCTAGATATTAGGGCGGCCCTTGCAATCGTGCCTTTTTTCTGAGGATCCAGATAGAAGGGGGAATGCACAACGCCGGTGTTTCTGCTGCTTGCGTGCTCTGCCACGCCCCCCTCCTTTTCGACAACGCAGACCCTTGCGTCATAAAGCGAGGAGAGCCAGTACGATACCGCAACTCCCAATATTCCGCCACCTATTATGGCAAAGTCGAACTTTTCCAACAGTCGTATTTCCACGCACAACCATTAATGGCTTGTGAGGGAAGCGTAGGGCGGCGCAAAGGATCCAGTCAAAATAAATTCCAAAGCCGCACACACCGAATGCGATGAAGATGGAGCGAGAGCACTGGGGGTCCAACATGGGATTCATTCTGGCCTCTGTTGGTTCTGCCGTAGGCATAGGCAACATCTGGAGGTTTCCGTATCTTGTAGGCACCAATGACGGCGGGGCGTTCTTGCTACCATACATGATAATTCTGGCCACGTTTGGCCTGACGCTGATGGTGCTAGAGTTTGCCGTGGGAAGGTACTATCAGACCTCAATCATAGGCTGTCTTGCAAAAATCAGAAGGCAGTTTAGGTGGGTAGGGGCATTTACCGTGGTTGTGACCTTTGTGGTCACCAGTTACTACGTGGTGATTCTTGGGTGGATACTGTCGTTTGTGTTCATAATGGCTATCGATCCGGGCATTGACTTTGACTCATTCTCAAATTCTTATTATCCGGTGGTCGCGTTTTTTTCTGTAATCGCAATCAATTTTGTCATAATCAGAAAGGGAGTCTCCGGCGGGATTGAGAAAATAAACAAGGTTGGCGTCATACTGCTAATCGGCATACTGGTGCCCCTGACCATATACGCCGTGCTTCTTCCTGGCTCCGGGGACGGAATCGAGTTTTACCTTAGCACAGATCTTGGAAGGGTCATGGACCCCTCCATATGGTCAGCCGCATTTGGGCAGGCGTTCTTCTCGCTGTCCGTAGGCTTTGGGACGCTGGTCGCGTACGGAAGCTACCTGCGCAACAAGAGCTCCCTCATCAGGTCGTCCTCCGTGATTGTGGCCTTTGACACGGTGATAGCGTTTGTCGCCGGCCTTATGATATTCTCGTTTCTGTTTTCGTTCGGGATGGAGCCTGACCAGGGCGCCTCCCTTGTGTTCAAGGTCATGCCGGCAATATTTTCACAGATAGAGTTCGGAGTCGTGATGGCGGTGCTGTTTTTTGTACTTCTTTTGATGGCAGGGCTGACCTCGTCTGTGTCCTTGTTCCAAGTGCCAATAGCTGCAGTAGAGGACGCCACTGGGATGGGCAGAAACAGGGCGGTGCTTATCATCACCTTGCTGGTTGCTGCAGTTGGGTTGTTTTCCGCCCTAAGTTACAGCCCACTTGGGTTATCCATTGGAGAGACGCCCGTCTTTGACTTTATGGATTCGGTGTTCGGCGGGTATGGGATCTCGATTTCCGCAATGATGTTTGTGGTAATAGTCAGCTGGTTTATGGATAAGAAAAAGCTGATAGAGCACATCCAGTTTGGAAGTGGCCTGAGAATCCCGCAGTTTACGCTTTACTTTGCAAGGTTCGTTCTTCCTGTGGCAATTGCTGTCACGATAGTATCTAGCATCTTGAATCTCTGAGACGGATCCCCATTTTGTGTCAAATGTAACACATTCTGTAAGATAATGGCGCCGGGAGAGAGATTTGAACTCTCGAACCCTTGCGAGTACGCGCTTTATGGTTTTTGTAAATTCCAGGCGCGCGCCCTACCAGGCTAGGCGACCCCGGCAAGTGTCTTGCGACACGGTTCATCCAGAATTTGATTATATAATAGTGATTTTTCTTGTTGCAAAAGTTATGCTTTGATGAATTTTTCAAGCTCGGCCTTTGCCTGCGGGTCACTCATCTGCTTTGGAGGATGCTTCATAAGATACGCGCACGCCGGGATCACTGGGCCTCCCATCTTTCTCTCAAGCGCGATTTTTGCAAGGCGCGCCGCATCTATTACTATACCCGCAGAGTTTGCCTTATCGTCTACCTCGAGCCGGACCTCCATGTTGTACGGGATGTTGGCCCACTGTCTGCCCTCTATCCTCATGAACATCAGCTTTGTGTTGCCAAGAAACGGGATAAAGTCCGACGGCCCCACGTATATCTGGTCGTCTGCCAGCCTCTCCGACAGCTGGCTCTGCACGCTCTCCGTCTTTGAGATCCTTTTGCTGACAAGCCTTTCCTGCTCCTTCATGTTAAGAAAGTCGGTGTTTCCACCCACGTTTATCTGATAAGTCTTTTCGATTTTCGTTCCGCGGTCGTCGCACAGCTTTGCAAGCGTCCTGTGGACTATTGTTGCGCCCACCTGGCCCTTTATGTCATCGCCGATCACGGGGAGCTTTTTCTTTGCGAATTTTTCCCCCCATTTTCCGTTTGATGCGATAAAGGACGGGATGCAGTTGACAAACGCAGTGTCGGTGTCAAGGCACATCTGGGCCCAGTACTGCGTTGCCTTCTCAGAGCCAACTGGCAGGTACGAGACGATTATCTCGGCGCCCGTCTTTTCAATTACTTTTTTTATCTCCTTTGTCAGTTGCTCCTTTGACTTTTTGCTCTTGACCGGCTTTACCCTGTTTTCCACCCAGATGCCCACCCCGTCAAGTGCGGGGCTCTCGTAGACAAGTGACTTTGTCTTTGGCATCTTGTTCTTTGGAATCCAGTTTACCATGTTGGGATACTCGTAGATGGCCTCATTGATGGTCTTGCCCACCTTATTGTTTCCGACATCAAATCCTGCCACAAAGTCCAAATCGTGAATTGAATAACTGCCTATCTTTTCATGCATTATGCCGATGACCTTCTGCTTTGGGTTCTGCCTATAGTACTCGATTCCCTGAATTAGGCCCGAAAAACAGTTGCCTATTCCAACAAGACCTACCTTGATTTTTGCCAACCTATCTTCACATTTTGGAGACTCGTTTTAAATTTTCCTACCTACTTGAGAATGTTGATTGTAAGCTTGTCCGTAAGCTTTTGGCCCTCACCGTGATAAGCCAGCACCTCGACGACGTACCTGCCCTCCAGCACCTGCGAGCCGTCGTTTTTCTGCTGGCTCCACTCAAAGACCATCTCCTCGTGAGATTCTAGTGACGCCCCAAAGGATCTGGAGAAAAACAGCGTTCCGTCAAGGGCGCGTATCCTCAAGCTGGGCTCATCCTCTGCCATCCCTATCAGATCGGTACCGGAGTTGACTATTTTGATATTGACCGGCTCGCCAAGCTTATAGTCTGGTCTGTCCACAAGTACCGAGACTGCCGGCCCGAGCACAAACTCCAGCTGGTACTGCTGCGCTCCAAGTTCAACAAAATATACGCCGAGAGCTCCCGACGCTGCAACGCCCAACAGTACTGCCGCCACAAGGCTTTTTGGAAACATGGCCTATTCTTTTGGTTTTGGCTTTGTTCGCCAGTTCTTAGGGTATGTGTTTGGCGCCATGATTATCCTCTTTGTCACAAAGGCGTACCCCTTTGTCGCGTCCTTTATCTCAGTCTCCGACATGAGCGACTCTGCAAGCGCCACTACCTCGCCCTTTTGCGTGTATATCCCCACAAAGTCCCCCTTTGCAAGGTTTGGGGATATCTGCAGGATGCCCGGAATGGCAAGCTGGGCACCATGGCACAGCGCATCCACGGCTGAATCTCTTATGACGACCGACTTTATCTCAGAGAGCGCATACTCTATCGGAAGTATCATCCGGTGGAGCTTGGTGTCATCGTTTTTTTCCTGCCACTCTGCGTACGCGTCTGCAAGCTCGTGCAGCGTGACAAGCTTTTGGTTTTCATCGAACTGGTGTACTCTGGAGCGGCGCAGCTCAATCATGGTGGCCCCCGATCCCAGTATCTCCCCGATGTCGTAGAACAGCTTTCTGATGTAGGTTCCCGCCTCGCATAGGACCCTGAGGAGCAGTAGCCGCTCCTTTTGCTCTACTACCTCTAAATCATAGATTGTCCTTGTCCTAGTCTGCCGGAGTACTGCTGAGCGCTGCGGGGGCTTTTGGTATATCTCCCCCTTGAACTGGTCAAGCACCCCCTGCAGTTTTTCCTTGCTCGGCAGCGTATGCAGCCTCCCAAGTCCATAGTACTCCTTTGGTCCAAGAAGCAGAACGCCCAAGGCCTTTGTAGCCTCCCCAAGTCCGAGCGGCAGAACTCCGGAGACCTGTGGATCCAAGGTTCCGCTGTGCCCTATCTTTGGAATCTTTAGTATTCGCTTTGCCCATGCAACCGTCTCGTGGCTTGTGGGTCCCGGTGGCTTGTCAAGAAGTATGAGGCCGTAGTTGAGCAGCTCCTTGATTGTCCTTTTGTCATAGTACACGCCATAGCTGTCGTTTGTTATGTCCTGGTCGATTACGACGAGGTTTTGTAGCTGCGGAAGGCTCATAGAAGATCCCTTACTTTTTGTATTGCAGACTGCAACACCGCCTGGGCGTCGAGTCCGTCCGTGTTTATCACTATGTCAAATACCGAAAGGTCGTCGCCAAAGTCAAATCCATACAGCTGCTTGTAGAGCTTTTTGTTTTCGTCGTATCTCCTTTTGACTATCTCCATTGCCTCCGAGTGCTGCATGTTGTCCCTTGTCTGCATCCTTGCAGCGCTGTTCTCCCGAGAGCCGTCAAGCCATATCTTTATCCCGTCGTCGACGAGCCAGGGCAGTGTGTAGCTTGTGATCACCACGTCGTTGCCAAGAAATATCTCCTTTAGCTTTTGGTCCACTCTTTTGTCAAATTCAAAATTGCCCTTCCTCTGCTCAAGAAAGCCCATGCCGTCCTTTGTGTCCCACCAGTCGTTCCCCTCCGTGTTAAATCCCTGCTCCTTTGCCATCTCTTTTAGGACGTCACCCCCGCTTAGGCTCTTCATTCCAAACTCACTTGCAAGCCCCTTTGCTACTGTGGTCTTGCCAATAGCCGGAGGGCCTGAGACGACAATCGATTTTGCCAATTTCAGGTTAGATCCATCGTAGTCTTGGTTACCTTCATGATCATGCCGCTCAGTGCAACTGACGCCAGAAAGTACCAGGCCCAGAAATAGACCTCGTTTTCATGGTGGCATATTGTCCCGTCTACCTTTACGGCAGTGCAGGTCAGCTCAAAAAAGTCCCCAGGGATTACGTTGAGCGGTATCGGGGAGAGCGCCACGGTGTACGAGAACAGCGGCGGCAGAACAAAGTAGAAAATCAAAATCAGCGGCACGAATGTTATCATCATGGGGCGCATGTTCATCTGCATCATCTCCTGGTTCAGTTTTGTCATGTATGAGGACTTTTTGTCAAGCTGCGCCTGTTTTTCCTTGTCCTTTGCCCGAAATGCGGCCATCCTCTCCTTCTGCCAGGCCCTTGTCTCCCTCATGATTCGCTGCAGCTTTTCCTGGTCGACGAGCTTGCGTCGCACCATGGCGTTGAAAAGGTTCAGCAGGACGGCAAAGCCCATTATCCCGAACATGGACGGTATCATTCCCTTTACCAGTGGGTCTGCGCTTCCTAGCGGACCCTGATGGATTCCAAAAAAGTCACCCTGCAGAAATATCGATTCCAGAAAATGTAGTATTATTATTGGTTCCATCTCAAAGACCTATTGCATTTATTACCTCATTAGCGGCTTCTTCAACCTTTCCCTCGGAGTTCAGCACTGACTTCATCGGAGATCCGGTCAGCACTGCACAGCTTGAGAGCATTGCGTCCTGTACTGCGAGTTCTTTTTTGATGCTCTCAATAGATATGATGTCGCGGTTCCTTGTAGAGTCCTTCATCCTTCTGTTGTAGATCTCCTCTGGCCTTGCGGATACCGTGATAAAGTTTGCCGGATTTATCTGCTCTAGTACATGGTATGGCAGACCTGGGTAGAAGCCCTCCCTTGTCGATATGAACGCGTGGGTATCTATTATTACGAAATCATCGTCAAAGCCTGCGATTTTTTTTGCGGCCATTATCTGGAGCTCCTTTTGCTTCTCGACCGGAAGCTTCCTCAGATCGTCCCTGTCGTGGATTCCCATCTTTTCTGCCTCCTCAAACATGACGGTCCCAAAGCTGTGGACGCTGACGCTTTTTTTCTTAGAGTTCAGCATCTCTACCATCTTTGCAACAAGGGTTGTCTTGCCAACGCCGGCTATGCCGACAATGACTACCTTTCTACTTCCTGCCAAGTAACGCACCAAGACGAGGCATGACGACTTCTACCTGTTCTCGAATCAGTTGCTGGTAATAGTTGATCAGAATGTCGACCATTAGCAAGATTCCGATGCCGCTTCCAAACACACCCAGCACGTCGGATATCCCCGCAAGCGCTCCGAGTATCATTGAGCCTATGATGGTAACGGAAGGTATGTACCTGTTAAGAAGCGCCTCTACCGGCTGGTTTGACTTTCTAAATCCTGGAATCTGCACGTCTGCATCAAGCAGGTTCTTTGCCGCGCTCTTTGGTGAGAGGCCTCCAAGCTCCACCCAAAGCCTTCCAAACACTACCACTATTACCACCATGAACAGGATGTATGCGACAGCCCTCATTGGGTCAAGCGCCGCAAGGTCCAAGCCCCGGGGAGGCGTGATGTAGTAGATTATTCCGCCTATTGGGGTTGAGGGGCTGGTCGGATCGAACCGCCCTATTATGTTAAAGAAGATGTGATCGTTTCTTGGGTTAAAGTTGGCCCACATCATCTGGCCTATGAAGACTGCGTTTGCAGTGAGTGCGGACGCTAAGATTACTGGGATGTTTGATACGTACATCAGCTTGATTGGGTATGTGGCGGCAAAGCCCCTGTATTTTGTTGAGACGATTGGGATTTCCACCTTGATTGCCTGAGTATACACCAAGACCAGCAATACGCCTGCAGTTATCAGTAGACCGAATATGCTTGGAAGCTGGTTTGCCCTAAAGAAGATCTCCTCAAAGGTGGTCCCCTGCATCAATGACTGCGTTACAAACGGTACCACTCCTATGGATGTGCCGTCTCCTGCAGCAAGCGGGCTGAATATGCTCCACAATATCTGCTGGGCGACACCTGCCATGATGAACAGGCTGATTCCGCTTCCAAGGCCCCATCCCTTCTGGATGAGCTCGTCAAGGAACATGATTATAATCGACGCCGAAATTAGCTGCCCTATTATCACATATAGCACCGTAGGGTTGGTTATTCCTGGCCCGTATACTGCTATAGCATACACTACCGATTCCACTATTATCACAATATAGGTGACAAGCTTTGTTGCAGTCTGGAAGACTCCTCTCTCGTCGGGCTTGGTAAAGTCGAACTTGAGTATCTCAGAGCCCTTTAGCAGCTGCATGAGCAGTCCTGCTGTGACTATAGGCCCTATTCCAAGCTCTACCAGAGTTCCCTGCTGGGATGCAAAGATGACCCTTGCAAACTGCAGAAAGTCAAACTCTGGCGCAGTTGCCCCAAAGAGCGGTGTCTGGCCCATGATTTGGTATATGAGCAGTGCAAGCCCGCACCAAAGCAGCCTTGTCTGGAGAGATAGTTTCTTTTTTGGCTTTGGAACCTGGACTAGATACGGTTCGGCCTTTCCGACGATTTTTCTAACAAAGGCAGTTGCTGACCCTTCAGCCAACAGACAACACCTCTCCACCTGCCTTTTTGATCTTTTCTTCTGCAGAGGCGGTGTGTCTTTCGACCTTTACGGAGTAGGCGTTGTTTGTCTGTCCTCCCCCTAAAAGCTTGTCATATCCCAAGCCTTCAAGGTCGATTACTTTCTTTCCCCCTTCCTGCTTTCCATGTTTGGCGTAGATGTCGTCCAAGTCCCTAATGCTTGCCCATTTTTTTGTGATGACTGGGTGAGGTGGATGAGTTGAATCGTGACCAAAGTGGTCTGGGTCGTCCCTGAGAAGCGTGCTGAACAGGTGCTTGTGCAATCCAGATTGTCCAAGTCCGCCCTTGTGTCCGCTTGCCCTGTGCTGTCCTATCTGCCCCCAGCCGTGTGTCCTAGAGCCCCTGAACTTTCTTGTTTTGCGCAGTCTTGTGGCCATCTAAATCATGCTCCTTACAAGATCTGAGAGTTCCCTGTTCTGTCCCAGGATTCCTCCCTCGCCGTACGTCTTTCTTGTGCTTCTCTTGAAGCCTTTCTTTGGCGGGGACAGTGCAAACCAGGGCTTTATTGGTTTAATCTTATTCATGGATACCTTACCTTCCGTAATTGATGCCGCAAGCTCGTCTATTGACTTGAAGCCAAGGGGCGCGACGTCCTCGTTTGTTATCTTTTTGTATCCGGCCTTTCTTGCCTTTTTGTTAAAGAGTTCCTTTGCCAGGTCAGCGTCAGCCTCCTGCCAAGAGATGTAATGCTTTATTCGGTTTAGCATTCCAAGCGTGTTGTCCTTTGCCGGGATTATTGTTGCACGGAACTTTTTGTCCAGCTTTAGTAGCTCAAGGGTGTTCGTTGCCCAGTGCGGCACGTTGATCTGTCCGTGCATTCTCACTACAAGGTACGCCTTTGCCATTTCAATCAACCCTGGCTGAATGTCTGTCTAAGACACTCCAGAACAGCCTTTGATGTAGAATTCATTGTTGCAGTAGAGCCTTTTGCGGTGGTCCACGCGTCTTTGAGGCCTGCAAGCTTGAGAAGGTTTCTTATCTTTCCCCCTGCGACAAGTCCAAGTCCCCTCGGGGCTGGAACGATTTCAACTACGACGCTTCCACCCTTGCCCCTTACCTTGAATGGTACTGAGTGGGCTTGATCACACTTGCATTCCCAGCTTCCGCACCCCAGCTTCACCGGGCTGACATTAAGGTATGCGTTTGTTGTGGCCTTTTCAATTGCAACTCTCATCTGTTTTGATTTTCCCTGACCAATTCCGAGATAGCCGTTCTCGTTTCCCGCGGCAACCATCGCCTTGAACTTTGTTCTCTGTCCGTTCGGAGTCATTGTCTGGACCATGCCGACGTCTATCACCTCTGTCTTTAGGTCAGGTAGTAACTTTTTGATAATTCCATCTTCTTGGATTCTAAGTCCGTTAGCGTAAATCTCTTCCATCGAGGTTATCTCGCCGGCTGCGACCTTTTTGCCGAGCTCAGTCCTTGGTATCCATACGCGCTCCTCCTCCCTTCGTGGGCCGCGGCGCTCTCTTGGTCTTTCGTGTGTCTGGCTCATTTTACTTGACCTCACCGTCGATTGATGATTTTATCTTTGCAACGTCGTTCTTTATTTTGAGGTGCTCGCCGTTTATTCTCTCGTCTGCCGGTAGTACCTCTTTGTCTGCTGGAACGTCAAGCCCTGCATCTATCACTCCCTTTAGCGCGGCTGCCATTCGTTGGGTGTATTTTCTGGTTCCGCTGTACAAGATGACGTCCTTTGCACCCTTGGACAAAGCCTTCTTTCCTGCATAATAGCCGGTAAGGTATGCTGCAGGGACATTCTTTCGCGAGCCTTGCCAGCCCTTTTGGATTAGGAATCTGGAATGGGCCGAGGCTATCACCTTGTCGCCTGCAAACTCTGGCTTGTGGATTTGAACTAGGGTATTTTCATTTGAGATCTGAACTGTGACAAAATTGCGCCTGCTCATCAACATCAGCTTACGCTTCTTGTAGTTGGTCTTTTCCTCACGTAAACGTCGTAGTATTGTTGAATATGCCATTGCGATATTGGACAAATCTCGAAAATGCTCTTATAAACGTTAGAGAGGGAGTGATGCCAGTAGTGCTTTTTGTGTGTGGAGACGGTTCTCTGCCTCGTCCCACACCACTGACTGCGATCCATCAATGACCGATTCTGCGACCTCCTGCCCCCTTTTTGCAGGAAGGCAGTGCATGAAAATGGCGTTATTTTTGGCATTTGCCATCAGATTGGAGTTTATCTGGTATTTTGGGTAGAATTTCTTCAGCCTTGCAGGTTTGTCGTGTATTGACACAAATGTGTCCGTTACCACCACGTCTGCGTTTTTGACCGCCGCCTTGGGGTCTTGCGTCAGGGATATCTCCACCATCCCCTTGCATTCTTTTACCACCTTCGGATCAGGCTCGAACCCCTTTGGTGTTGCGATCGATATTGATATGCCGGTTTTTGCACACCCATATATCATGGAATTGCACACGTTGTTCCCATCTCCGACCCAGGCCAGTTTTAGACCGTCCAGCCTTGTCTTGTTTTCCCTTATCGTCATCAGATCCGCAAGAATCTGGCACGGATGGAATGAGTTTGACAGTCCGTTGATCACAGGTATGTCCGCATACCTTGCGAGTGATTCCACTGTTGAATGATCGTAGACACGGGCCATTATGATGTCGACATACCTTGACAGCGTTCTGGCAGTATCCTCGATTGTCTCGCCCCTTGATAGCTGAAGATCATCTGATGACAGATGGATTGCGTGCCCCCCAAGATGGAACATTCCTGCCTCAAAGCTTACGCGAGTTCGAGTGGACGGCTTTTGGAAAATCATTGCCAGTGTCTTGTTTTTTAGGAGCGGCTTTGTCGTTCCTTTTTTCAGATCTTTTTTTAGGCTTTGTGCAAGATCAAGTATTTTGAATATCTGTTTTTTGTCAAGCTCGCCAAGCGTTAAAAGATCTTTAATTTTTGTCATTTTTTGAACCAACCAAAACGTCCCTTCTTCTTTGCCTTGTCGTCCTTCTCCTCTTTAACTTTCTCATCGGTTTCTTTTGTCTCTGGCTCCGTTTTCTTTGGTTGCTCTCCTGGCTTTGGGCGGCCCTCAGATATCCATTTTTTGATTCTGCTTGCCATCGCAAATGCTTGTGCGTCATTTTCTGGCGGGGCCACATCATACAGGTCTGCAAACTTTGAGATGTCGTCGTCACGAATTCCTTCAAACGGATCACCTCCATGTTCTGGTTTTGGTTCTGGTTTTGGTTCTGGTTTTGGTTCTGGTTTTGGTTCTGGTTTTGGTTCTGGTTTTGGTTCTGGTTTTGGTTCTGGTTTTGGTTCTGGTTTTGGTTCTGGTTTTGGTT
>Ga0169931_10001468_pt1 | contig 38977 bp, 34 predicted proteins | sample Kivu_15m_20L_FD_129675 | JGI IMG/M metagenome (GOLD analysis project Ga0169931, IMG submission 129675) | Freshwater microbial communities from Lake Kivu, Western Province, Rwanda to study Microbial Dark Matter (Phase II) - Kivu_15m_20L... | ecosystem: Environmental > Aquatic > Freshwater > Lake... | reverse complement strand
GGAGATGGCTCACAACTGCATTTGAAGATGAAAAGTTGGTGTTGAGCAAGTTGGTTGAAGTCTCATTGGTAACGATAGCATTGGTGATGGTGGCAGTTCCAGAGCTGAGTTGCGTGTTGAGCAAGTTGGAAGTTGTCTCATTAGTCACAGATGCATTCGTAATAATGGCATTAGTTCCAGTAAAGTTGGTATTAAGGAGATGGCTCACAACTGCATTTGAAGATGAAAAGTTGGTATTGAGCAAGTTGGTTGAAGTCTCATTGGTCACAATAGCATTGGTAATGGTGGCAGTTCCAGAGCTGAGTTGCGTGTTGAGCAAGTTGGAAGTTGTCTCATTGGTAACAATAGCATTGGTAATGGTGGCAGTTCCAGAGCTGAGTTGCGTGTTGAGCAAGTTGGAAGTTGTCTCATTAGTCACAAATGCATTCGTAATAATGGCATTAGTTCCAGTAAAGTTGGTATTAAGGAGATGGCTCACAACTGCATTTGAAGATGAAAAGTTGGTGTTGAGCAAGTTGGTTGAAGTCTCATTGGTCACAATAGCATTTGTAATGGTTGCAGTTCCAGAGCTGAGCTGAGTGTTGACCAAATTGGAAGTTGTCTCGTTTGTAATGATGGCATTCGTTCCAAGAAGAGTACCAACAGTAATAGTGGAAGCGTTCAAGTTTGTGACAGCAAATGAGCCTGCAGTAAGGGAACCGGCAATAATAGCATCAGTTCCAACAAAGAGTCTCTTTGAAATAGCAGCACCACCCAATAAAGTAAGACCACCACCAGTACCAACACCAGTGGCATCTACTGTGCTATTTAATCCGATGTAATCGGCACGAATGGGCAAATAAGTATCAATGTTTACAGGGCTGAATCCTGGATCTGTTCCTGTAAGAGCAAATGTAAATTCATCTGTTGATTCCTTGTAGAAAGCACCTGCATAATTAGCACTTCCAGTTGTGCCATCAACAAATCTCTTAATAAGCATACCACCGTCAGCAAGACCTGCAGGTCCGCTGTTGACAACAAACAAATTATCTTCAAGAGTTGTTACTTCGGTATTAATGGTTGTGGTGGTACCCTTTACGATAAAGTCGCCGTCAATTGTTGCAGTTCCTTTAACATTCAAATTTCCGCCAATTCCTGCACCACCAACAACTACCAATGCACCGGTGCTTGAACTTGCACTTTCAGTACTATTAGTAACAGAAGCAACTCCATCAACTTGAGTGTTACCAAGCAAAGTAGACACGCCAGTGACTCTCAAAAGACCAGAAGTCATGCCAGTAGAAGCATTAAGGGTTGCAGTTGAAATGTTTGTAGATGATTGGTTAGTAATGACAGCAGCCCCAGAAGACAAATTGCTGTTTACAATATTTGTCTGTGTCGCATTTGTGTTTGAAATGTTTGTGATAATGGCATTAGTTCCAGTAAAGTTGGTGTTAAGGAGATGGCTCACAACTGCATTTGAAGATGAAAAGTTGGTGTTGAGCAAGTTGGTTGAAGTCTCATTGGTAACGATAGCATTGGTGATAGTTGCAGTTCCAGAGCTGAGCTGAGTGTTGACCAAGTTGGAAGTAGTCTCATTAGTCACAGATGCATTCGTAATAATGGCATTAGTTCCAGTAAAGTTGGTGTTCAGGAGATGGCTCACAACTGCATTTGAAGATGAAAAGTTGGTGTTGAGCAAGTTGGTTGAAGTCTCATTGGTAACGATAGCATTGGTGATGGTGGCAGTTCCAGAGCTGAGTTGCGTGTTGACCAAGTTGGAAGTTGTCTCATTAGTCACAGATGCATTCGTAATAATGGCATTAGTTCCAGTAAAGTTGGTGTTCAGGAGATGGCTCACAACTGCATTTGAAGATGAAAAGTTGGTATTGAGCAAGTTGGTTGAGGTCTCATTCGTCACAACAGCATGGGTGATGGTGGCAGTTCCAGAGCTGAGTTGTGTGTTGACCAAGTTGGAAGTTGTCTCATTAGTAATAATGGCATTGGTTCCAGTAAAATTTGTGTTAAGGAGATGGCTAACAATAGCATTTGTAGAAGTAAGATTTGTATTTAATAAATGACTAACAATAGCATTGGTAGATGTCAAGTTTGTATTTAACAGATTAGTGCTTGTCTCATTTGTAACAACAGCGTTTGTTAATGTAGCAGTGCCAGAACTGAGATTTGTATTAATCAAGTGAGTGCTTGTTTGGTTAGTAACAATTACATTTGCAATACTTGCAGAAGTATGAATATTGGCATTTGCAATGTATGCATTTGCAATAGTTGCTCCGGTACTTGCTTGAAGAGTTCCAGTACTAATGTTGGTTGACACTTGATCAGTTATTAAAGCAGTTGCGGCGGATACTCCAATGGAAGCAATAAGAGTGGATGTACTAATGTTTGTAACAGTTTGTTGAACCGTATTCAAGTTTGTGTTTGTGATGGTTCCAGAGGTCATGTTTGTATTGACAATGTTTGTAATAGAACTGTTTGTCACGCTAGCATTATTGATTAAAGCACCTCCAGTCACATTCAAGGATCCAGCGGTTAAACCAACATGGAAAAAGGATGCGCCAGTGGCATTGACACTTCCTGCAGTCAATCCAGTTGAAACTCCAAATGTTCCAATAACATCAAGTGTGTATCCAGGAGAAGATGTGTTGATACCAATGTTTCCAGAACTGTTAATACGCATTCTTTCATTGTTCACGGTGTAAAAGTACAAATTACCATCTGTAGTACTTGGATCGGCAGATGCTAGAATTTTGGTTGTCTGGGCAATATCAACAACACCGCCAAGGGATCCCCAAGCATTTCCTGGACCATAACCTTCAAATTGGCTTGTTTGAGTATTGTATCGAATATGACCTGCCGTTGCATAAGTTGGTCGTGCGGCTGTGTCTCCAGTGGGAATTCGAAGCTCTGGTCCATCAACAACAACACTTGATGCAAAATGAGAAGCACCAGTGACACGGAGTGTACCAATAGTACCGATAGACATGTCAAAGTTGCTTGCACTCAAGTTCGTGTTAAGAAGATTTGTGCTTGTCATGTTGGTTGACACTAAATGTGAAATAAACGCATTTGTAGAAGTCATATTGGTATTTATTAAATTGGCCAATGTTGAATCGGTCCCAAGTAAACTGCCAACTGTAATATTAGATGCATTCAAATTTGTTACTGCAAATGAACCTGCAGTTAAAGAACCGCTAATGACAGCATTGCCAGCAACATGCAAATTATTACCAATGCCCACACCCCCGGTGACTACTAAAGCTCCAGTAGCAGAACTTGAACTTGCAGTACTATTCACAATATTTGTTATTCCTGAAAAATTAACATTTCCAACAGCAGACAAGCCACCATATAAAACAAGAGATCCTGATGTTGCATTCGCTTGAGTGGAGTCTAAAATTACAATAGACTGATTATAATATAACGTCGCCATCTTTTTTTATACTCTATGCCAAGAAAAAATAAACGTGAAATCGCGTTTAAATTTAAAAAAATAATAATTTGAACGCAAAAATGCGTTAATTTTGATATTAAATTGCATTTATATTTGCAACTTTTATTTCTTCATTGTCTACGACTTTTTCAGTATCTACAACTTTTTCGGTATATACGTCTTTTTCAGTGTCGTCTACAACTTTTTCGGTGTCTACAACTTTTTCGGTGTCTACAACGTGCTCCCACTCTTCTTGGTCTTTTAATTTACACCCCAATTGTTTCTCCATTTCTTCCATTCGGGCTTTTAGCCTGTTACACATTTCTAAAGCATAAACAATGTCGTTTTTTAATGTTGTGGGAATTAATTTTCTGTAATATATCAAAGATTTACATACTCTCTCTATCATTGCCTTGTCTTCCATTGACCAATCCTTTGATATCAATTCATTAAAATGTTCCTCAAACATATATATTAAAATCTATTTTTAATTTTAATATAGGACTTGAAAAAAATAAAAATTATCAGTTCCGTTTCTTAAAGTTGTCACGAAAACTGTCATTGTCGTTGTGGTCGTTGTTACTCTTGTGGTCGTTGTTACTCTTGTGGTCGTTGTTACTCTTGTGGTCGTTGTTACTCTTGTGGTCGTTGTAATTCACTATCTTTAAAATATCATCATAATTACCTGTGAAAAAGTATATTTCCTCAATTATATAATACAACATTCCATTGAAAAATACCAGTAAACTTATTATTATATCATTTGCATTTAATAGTATTAATGCATATACAAGTGCCAATATAGAATAATGTTTTAGTCGCCGATTTGACTTACTCCATACAATACACATCATCATAATGTATAATGATATGTTGATAAATGATGTTTTGTCTAACAATTTTAATAAACATATTCCGCTCCATAATGCAAAAAACTTGTACATGTAAATATTCAACATCACTATCTCAAATATGCCACGACTGTTTTCGTTTACCAAGCTGTAAATAGCATTTACTATATCCACTCTATATATGTCTTTCCACTTTTTCTCATGAATTACAATGTTCATTACCCTCACGGCATCGTCACGACTCATTATGTTAAACAAATATCCAGAATTATAATAATAAGAAAACTTTATTGCCTTGTAATAATAATATGTGCTTTCATTGTTCCTTAAAAAATGTAAAAAACTTATAAAACAGTATGATTTGATACACTCTACAAAATATCGAATAGTAACATGTTTATACAGTACAAAAATGTGATAGTTTTTTATTTCATCTATACTTTCATCCAACCTCCCCACCCACTTCACAATCAGCTTTGATATAAAATATTTACCAAAAACTTGCTTTCGAATCTGAAATTTCCGCTGTAGTTTGTCTAATATAGATACTCGCATAATCATGTTTTGTATATACGGAATTGTAAAACACATTAAACAAATATCAAAAACTCTCTCATTGCTCAAACAATCTTTCCAAACAATCTGACTTACTGTAAACAACATCTTGCTTGACATCACCATCACAAAATATACTAAATATCTATCAAGAACCGGCAAAGTGTACAATCCACCGCACTTTTCAACAATCTCTTTTTGACTTAAAGACCCTGACTCAAAATTCAACCTTGCCTTGACTATTTTCCTCTCGGAAACCTTGTGTATCAAATATTCCTTGCTGAATACCATCGCGTTCAGTAATCCATCCGTTAATATCATTCTCTCTATTATAGGAACATTTCGTAAAAATTGACTACTAATACCACTTATAATGTAATTGATTGCTCCAAATCCATTCCACAAACTATCCATCATCAAATATACAGTCTCCATCTCGTTTGTTTTTTCCTTTACATCTCCGAAGAAAAAAATAATAAATTCTCGTCACGTTCTTAACGACTTTTACTCTCATTAGTAAATGTCCTTGTCTTGCCGTCACCTAAAGTATAACCACCAATCCATGGTGTCCCCAATGTAAACATATCCTGATATATCTCGCTCGGATTATTGTCGCTCCCAAATTGAATGTCCAATAATGTCTCATCTTTTGACGAGGAGCCTCTTGGGGCTTCTTTTAAAGGTTTTTCACACTTGCAACCAACAATAACATCGTATATTATTAAAGATAAACCTACTCCTATCAATATTATAACTAGTAGCTTCTCAATCATACTTCCTTATCATTACTCGAGACAATAGTTTTCAAATAATCATACAATAATTGTGAAACCTTGTTCCAACTATACGACTCTTCTATAAATTTCCTCATATCTTCATATGCTACCTCGTCAAAATCACCTAATGGCTTTAGTATTGCCTCCATAACATCATCAACACTAATGAAATTCTGTTTTGCATTTTTGTGATACAATAACACCTCAGAATTCACATATCTAATAAACTTATCTCCACCATTCTTGTATATGTCCTCAATATACTCCTTTGTACTGCCGGTCCTCGGCACAATCACCTGGCACCCACTACTTAAACACTCCAATGGAACTAACCCAAAACCCTCTGCCAAATATGGACATACATACAAATCAGCCGCATTATACAAATCATTGATTTTTGCATAAGAAAGAGTCTTGTCAGTAAATATAATGTGATTCCCTAATAATATATCTACTTCTTTATTTGTCATAATGTTTCGCTTTTGAAAATCCTCAAAATACAACTCCAAAAATTGCTTTGATTGGTACAAATCCCCAGTGCCTTTTAATAATAATTTAAAGTTTGTTTTCCCTAACTTGTTTACAATCCTGTTTAATGCCTCCAACAATATCATGATCCCCTTGTTTTGTGTCATTGCCCCTATGTTGATTATTAACGTATCGGTCTCCTTGACCTTGTAAAATGCCCGAACTTCTTCCCTTTTTGTCAAATCTCGCTTAAATATACTCGCGTCCACACCATGAGTGATAACTCTGTTTCGATTGTCCGGAACATTATATTTCCTCATCCCTTCACTTGACCACTCGCTCGGTGACGTAAACCACAGATTATGATTGCTATTGTTGACGTAATCTGAAAGAAACTCGTCCGTCATTCCATTGCAACTTTCCTTGTCCAACATAAAATAATTGGAATCTAAATTGGAAAATTCTGCAGTATAAAATACACATTTCTTTGTACTGCTTCCAATTATATTGTATGGATATGTTATGCTATAAATGATATCAACCTCCTCTCCATTCCATCTCTTCAATGACTTTAATATCTTGTTGTACTCTTCTGTGTATACCAACTTTTTTGCATTATTCCAATGAGGTTGAAAATATGGCCTCTCGTCAATATATATTTCTACCTCTTTCTTATAATTTTTATATAAATGTACAATTTGAAAACAATTAACACACGCATAACTATGAGGTACTAATGTCCACCCTGAAAATAAAACTCGCAATGGCCCTTCTTTCCTTCCTTTCATGCTTCCCTTGTAAAATTGTTTGTTTTTAAATTTAAATTAATCAATTTAATTAATACTTTCGCTTCGCTGAACGGCGCTTCGCTGAACGGCGCTTCTTGACTAAAGACTTTCGCTATGATGAACGGCGCTTCGCTGAAGTACGCTTCTTGACTGAAGACTTTCGCTTTGCTGAACGGCGCTTTGCTGAACGACGCTTTGCTGACTGTTTCTTAGCAGAAGACTTTCGCTTTGCTGAACGGCGCTTTGCTGACTGTTTCTTAGCAGAAGACTTTCACTTTGCTGAACGGCGCTTTGCTGAAGTACGCTTCTTGACTAAAAACTTTCGCTTTACTGAACGGCGCTTTGCTGAATAGCTTTTGAATTCAGGTTGCACAAAAGGTGGAGGTGTCGTTTCGTCAGCTCGCTTTAACACATCAAACGCATTATTACGACAATTGTTTACAAGAGCCATCACACTTGCCATGGTAGGATTTTTATCAGGATGATTCTTCAATCCCCATTTCCTAAAATTTGTTGTAAAAACTTTCTCATCTCATCCCATATCCCCTCCATTTTAAGTCCTTTGCATCATCAATTTGATGTATATATATTTCACCAAGAAAATAATATTGTAATCTAAAGCAACTATTATTTTCTTTATTTTTAGGTTGTTGTGCTTTTATGCAGTCTCTTTCTTTGGAAAATGCTGACTAATATACTTTTGTAGTTTCAAATATGTAATCACTAGAGGTGATTGGGGGTTGGCAGGATCTTGAAGCTCACTTGGAGGGCCAAAAATCTTATTCAATGTCGCATCGGGAATAATCTCACGACGATGACTTGGGTTCTGAAGATCATGCTCCTTGATGTATTGTGTAATGTACCGAGTTACATCGGTTCTTGCAATGGGCTGTCCTTGTTTAACCCCAAATTGTCCTAGAAAATCATACAGCGCATCAGACACAACTACTGGAGATGCAAATCCGGATGGCTTACGAGGATTGTTCTCATCACGCACCACCTTGCGTCGCTTGCTTCTCTTTGATGCATCCTTTACTGCATGCTCATGATCCCTCTGCATCTTCCTGAGCTCTTGAATCTCTCGCTTCAAATCAGTCATAAGATCCTGCTTGGATTTAATCAGTCGTTCAAATCGTACTCGAAGTGTCTCAACTTCTGCCTCCTCTACAATGTTTGTTTCCTCTACAATGTTTGTTTCCTCTACAGACTCTGTCACAGCTGGCGCATCGGTTACAACTGGCTCCACAACCGCTGGCGGCTCTACCTTTGGTTCCACTCTCTTTACTCGTGTTGATTTCGTTGCTTTTACAGTGCTAGTTGCTGAAGTAGTAGGTGTTGCTTTTGTCATTTGTTTAGTTTAATAAAAGGAATAAATTATCAAGTTCTTACGCACTTGTTAATTTCTATAAATTATAAATTAATGGTCTTTAAATCACTTTTTATTTATACGTATAGTGTATACATTTGATACAAAGAGTACAGACCGGCAGCTGCTACAATAAACTTTACATATCTGTGTAAATCCTCGACTCCGCTAAAATCAGTTACAAGCTTGACATAGTCAGTGCCATCAAAAGCAACTGCACCCCAATTCAATGCTCCTGCAATTAAAAGAACTTGGACTACCAGAATAATAATTTGTTGTTGATTCATTTTTGTTATTGTATATCTTTAAAAAATAAAAAAAATTACATTAAATATATTGCAAGAATAACGAATATACTTTGTCATCAAATTCCCTAAACATTACTCTTGATTGCCACATATACTCCTTGTTCATCATATTTAAACTCAACTTTTGCGGAAACATCATCTCTAAATGATAACTATCCGTTGTCCTAAAAATTCTCTCTAAGCATTTAGAGTCCTCATCCATTATATGTTTTAATGATTCTCTGGGTAATACCATCAATAATTGTTGTTTTTGGCTTAATACCCCACACTCTGTATTCCTTAGAAAAATACTTTCCTCAATAAAAGTTGGCAGCTCTCTAGCCGCCGCCCCTTTAACATACTTGTACAAATCCGATATAAAAGGAGATGCATCATGTCGATAATACCATGCCCAATTCACCATTTTGTGAAACTCGTAATATCCAGTCACCCAATATAATCCCTCTATGTAATCTCTGCATATTAAATCAATATCAACTACCCCATTAAAATTATAATACCTCTGCTTATACCCTGGTTCATTAAACTTTATCACATCCACATTCAAAATACTTAATTTCGTTTCGTCCATCTCTTCTAAATTATATACATCCTTGTATTCATGCCTTTTTTTGTTATAAATGTGCCTAAAGAAATAATCTTCTACTTTGGCAAGTCTTTGCAACAAATCAACCAAAAATGGCAAATTGATCCTCTCCGACAAATGTTTGTGAGGCAATATCAACGGACTCTTGAATACTCTTAAACTATCCATATAACTTTTCAATAACACATTCACGCCACTTTCTTTGATAATCAAGCTAGGTATGTGTTCTAAAAAATCATTCCCTAATAAAAAACAAATAAATATAAAGTCCCTTATCGCATTACTTTTGTTTAGAATTTCAGCGTTGCCATCATTCGACTGACTCTTTACTTCTGCGTATATCGCATCCCTTAACTTTTCTATGTTTAAGCATGTAAAAGTCCTTTGCTCATCTTTCATACTCGTATTAAATGTATTGTCTCGTAGCAAAATAATATCATTTGCTCTCTTACATTGCATGCTCAACATAATCAAATCGGCATCCAACCCATAAATACATATCTTACTTTTATCAGTATTAATTACTGTCAACTGCTGATTTATATACTCCATCATCTTGTGCTCTCCCTCTCCAATAACATCTGAATCAGATACATATATATTATATTGAGTCTGTTCCTTGCAAAATACATCTAATGCATCCCTTATCTTTTTCATGAATTTTGTTCCAGGTGTTATTTTATTTGAATCCCAAATCATTCTTTCCTCATACATTTTCTTTAGCATGTAACTTTTGTATCTCCTCTCCCTCTGCTGATTAATCTTTGCCCTTGGTGCAACACCATCTATCATAATATACACATTCCTTGCTTGAATTAAACCCATCACATAACGTGTATATAGTATCACTTCCTTTATAATTGCCTCCTCAATATCATCTTCCGTTTCAGCAAGACTTGTAACCTTGTGTGCACATGGGTGTATCATGCTATTGTAATCAAAAAATAAATGATCAATGTTTGAAATTCCTGATATCTCATCCTCCATCAATATTGTCCCCTTGTCATTGTTGTATTTCCTGTAAATCCACCCATAAAATGATGGTATTCCCATGTTTCAAAGTTAATTTAACAAACATTAAATTAAATTTCATTTTTACCTAATCTAGCTTTTATTTAATGTACTCTTGGTAAACCAAATTGCACCTTTTCATTATAAAGTGGGTCTTGGTATGTTACTTAATGTACTCTTGGTAAACCAAATTGCACCTGTTACTTAATGTATTCTTGGTAAACCAAATTGCACCTTATGTCTTCGTCAAATACAAACCCAGAGCTATTCAACAACTTTTTGTAAAACATCACTTGCTTTTCCACTCCTTTGTCGGATTCTTCTTCCTCTTCATCGCTGTCTTCATCGCTAATTTCACTCATTTCCTCTTCCTGAGACTTGATTTCGCAATTGTCCATGTCGTCCTCTTGGTCCTGTAGTTGCAATTCTTCATTGTCCAAGTCATTTTGCTCAATCTCATTATCTTCGCCCTCTTCATCATTATTTAAATTTTCAGTATCAACATCCTTTTCAGATTCTTCCTTTTTGTGCTTTATTCTTCCAGTTGACATCTCTTTCATTCTTGTCTTCATTCTGTAAAATATAGAATTCTTTGGAAAAACGTTTCTTGAAGCATATTCTTTCATCAAAACATCCGGATCTTGTGTGCCATAATCCTTTTTCTTAATCATAAACTTCCTACTTACTACAATATTTATATTATTTGCGCATGGCTTGAGAGTTATCTTTTTTGCAAAATCATCTTTCAACTTTGTCAAAGATGCAGTTATCTTTTCTTGAATAACTTTTTTGTAATATGCTAATAACTCATCTCTTCTTCTATCCATCTCGTTAATAACATCACTGTTTTGCTCAATCAACTCTAAACATTTATGTATCTTGTTTAATACATCGGCCTCTACATCATACATGTTGAAAAAATAACCATTCGCATTCTGAGTATAACTCTTGTTATGAATCTTCAATATATTCAATATATGAAGCTTTTCCTTACTACTTAAATTATGCACTCTTTCAATAACATCACGAACATCAATACTTGCTAATTCACTCGCTTGGGCCATTTGTACTTGTGTCATTTGTACTTGTGCCATTTGTACGTGTAATTAATTATTCTAGTATCCAATTATCGTTAAGAAAACAATTTTTTTTTAATTGTTATACTTAAGTTGCACTTGGGGTAACAGTATGTCCGGGAATATATTTGACACCAACACAATCAAATTACGTTCAGAACTCAAAGATTTGATTCAAGACCTTGATGAGTTACTACTTAATGATAAACCTTTAATTCAATACGAAGACGAGCTAAAGCTAAAGTATCCTACAATTGCAACCACTTCTAAAACCCTTTTCAAATATCTTTTGAACAACTATGGAACAAACCGTTTCAACCATGCCTTTTTTCAATCTACAATTGATCTAATGCTTTCAAAAATATCTCAAATTCAATCATCATTCGATCAAGAAAATTCACAGCATAATGCATCTGTTGAAATTGGTACTCACTTGGCTCAAACCTTTATTCCTCACTTGAACTAAAAGTTACGCGGTATTTTTGTATAATTTTTATAAAATGTTTCATCAAACACCATTCATGGAAGAATCAACAAACTTTGTTGAACATGTCAACACAACCCCTAAATCATTTGGGCATAACAAATTTCAACAGGAAATTCAAAAACTCCAAGAAGAAAATGCAAAATTAATCCTTTCAAACAATGAAAAAGAAATGAAACTTAATTTATTCAAAAAAAATATTGCAAATCTCCAACAAGATTTGACGACAAAAAACAATCAAATTGATCAATTAACAAAAGACAATGAACAAAACACGAATAATTTTAAACTCGTTTTAAAAGACAATGATAAATCAAGCCTTGTTGACAATACAATTGAGCAACTTAATACAACTAAAAATGATTTAACTCGAACACAACAAGAACTTGAAAGCACTAATGCCAAGCTTCAAGAGGCATGCGCTCAACTTGACCAAGCTACACAAACTTTTGAACATGCTAAATTGCAATTAAAAACGTCATTGGACACTAAAGTACAAGAATTAAACGCACTTCAAACTTTATATTCACAATTACAAAATGAATACAACCTTCATGCAAACATTTTAGAAAATTCACAAAAAGAATACAAACAACTCAAAGAACACTACTCTAGGGACGTTTCAACCCTTGAGAATCAGTTGCTCGAAAAACAAAAAACGATTGTTAAAATTGAATCTCAACTTGAACAAACTGAAGAAAGACTTTTTACGAAAACACAATCTATTTCAAATAGCACAACAAAAACAGAACCAATCATCGGAAACCCAAGAGGAAGAAGAAAACAACGTTAAAATTTATATTAATCTTACTTTTAATATGCATTTGTTATTATCTTTCCCATTCAAATATTGTATGAGAGGATACTCCCCAGGTCTCCATGTTACATTTATCTTTTCATTATTTTTTCCAATTGAAGATGCCAGTTCATTCACTTTGCCCATCTCATGGACGTTGGATTTTGACAAACAAAAAACACCATTGGGCCCATCTGACTTGTCAGTTGTTATCATCAATATGTAACAACCCGTGTCTCTCATGCTATCAATATACATGTTTGTAACATAACATGCATGCACTGTTAAGTTGGGCTGTATAGAAACCGTGAATGTTTTTTCCCTCTTTGGCGACACATTGAATAAATCAGGAAAAAACATTTACAAAACTATAATATTTAAAATTTTATTACTTAACTCGTTTCACATCAATTAAGTGAGGTGTCATTGCATTGGGTCACAAGGTGTCATTGCATTGGGTCACAAGGTGTCATTGCATTGTCCTACAAGTTCTTGGTATGCTCCTTTGTACTTTGTTTTATCCAAATTCTTGTATTCAATCTCAAGTCTGTCAATTAAGCGCAAAGTCGGCCACAAATTCACTATTGGTGCTGCATAAAACAATGCATTAAACAGTCCACCTGACAACTTTTCTGTTATTAACTTTTTACTATTGTTCTTGTACTCGGATCGAAAACCACGGGTGTATCCATAAATACCCATACCCACACAAAATCCACTGTAAACTCTACCTAAAATCATGTTTTACTCGTATTTTTATTTTTTTTACATAAAATGAACAAATATTACAGTATTGCTCTTGCATTTCTTACAGTAATATACCTCACATCACTACTATTACTTCCAGCATCTTCCTCATTAATCTGCCCTTGCAGTTGCAACGAATAATTTATCTCATTTAACTCATCACTTGGTACATACCTTAAATATATTGCTTGTGTGATTCCATTGTCGTTTGGTTTACTAACGTGTGAAGTGTCTGTGTGGTCTGTGTGGTGTGAAGTGTCTGTGTGGTGTGAAGTGTCTGTGTGGTGTGAAGTGTCTGTGTGGTGTAAAGTGTGGTGTGAAGTGTCTGTGTGTGTATCAAAATTGTAATGTATGTTTTTATTGTTTATAAAACTTGTCTCTAATAAGTTTAGTAACTTTTCAAATGGTATATAATCTAAAAGCATTTGACCTATGACTTTGAAGTCTACTAATATTTTTTCCTTGGGGTTTTCAAAGTAATATTTTGACACACGCCTTACTCCCTTGTAAAATATATGCTCCATGCGTGGTATTTGTAATGAAATTGCATTGGAATCGTAACCATACGACAACACCCGAATACATAAAATTAAAAAATTCTTCATCATGTACTCTAGTTCCTCCGATGATTTTCTGAGAAATTTGAGAAACTTTTCGTATTCGCGCATCACTTTTTCATCGCTCCACTTGCTGTTCTTGATCAATTCTTTTTGAAAATCTATATATGTTTCCGAGTTTCTATATTGCTTTTTCACATATTTATAAATATACTCTGAAAACATGCCTACTAGCTCCCTCTCGGCCTCCAATTTAGCTTCTAACAATTTACTCAGTGACATGCTTAGCATTCTCGCATAAAAAATATATTTCATTTGAATTTGATAATTAATTTCTATAATATTCCTAAAGACACATGCAACGCATTCATATCTATGTAATTGTAGTCACCTTGATATTTTATGCTCTTCTTAAACATTTTAAACAATCTTGCCAATCTTTGCACAATAAAAAACAACAAAAAAGCAATCTTGTCTATCTTTTATTTATGCCAATAGTTCTTTATGCAGGATACTATTTTAAAATATTTGACTCCTTGTCTTTTTCTCCTCAAACGGTGCAAACACCAAAATCTGATAGCATTCTTTCAGCCTCCTACCCAGCAAGTGTTTCAAGTATAATGTAAACAAGTAACTTACCTAAATATTAAACAAAAACAGTTCACCTATGAACAAAACATACAAAGACATCTATTTATTTGCCACTAGAAGGCGGAAAGGGTTTTCTATCATTATATTTATGTATGTGAGCATAAGCATAAGTGTAAGCATTGGTGGGACACACCCCGTCACTTTGACCATCAACTAATTATCATCATGCGATAATTGAATTAAATCTAATTTATTTATTTTGTATTAATAAGTAATTGAACATGTATCCTGATTACGTTTCAAAAGAATTTCCAGATATTCTCAACAAGTATGAATTCATGTCCTATAAAAATGACAAAAAAAGAAACTATTTATACCAAGAACCAAATCAAATGCTCTTGAGAAATTATCTCTCACTCCATACACCTTATGAAAATGTCTTGCTGTATCATGGCGTCGGCGTTGGTAAATGCATGAAAAAAGACACTCCTATTTTAATGTATACAGGGGACATTAAAAAAGTCCAAGATGTTCAAATTGATGACTTGCTAATGGGAGATGACTCAACTCCAAGAAGTGTTTTGTCCTTGGCCAGAGGGTTTGACAATATGTACGATATTGTTTCTGTCAATAATGGTGAAAAATATACCGTTAATGAAGCACATATCCTGTGCCTCATTGCACCATCTTTGCCAAGCATTTCACACAAAAAGTCTACACACACTGTCACATGGCTCCAAGACAACAAATTCTACTCTAAAACATTCTTTTGCAAAACAATGGCCCAAAAACTGTTGTACAGCATAAAACATGATCAAATTCTTGAAATAAGTGTTAAACACTTTCTCAAACTTCCTAAACGAAAACAAAAACTTTTAAAAGGTTATAAAACATTCATCAACTTTACTGAGCAACCATCCGCTACACCAATAGATCCATATTACTTTGGTCAAAATATGAACTTGCAATCTTTAATCCCTTTGATTTACAAGTGCAGCTCCACATTCAACCGATTAAAGTTGATTGCTGGTGTCTTGGATGCTCACGGTGGCACGACCAACAACGCCTTTTTTATAAATTTCAAAGACCTCGATTTCAACGACGACATCATTTTCTTGACAAGATCTCTTGGCCTTGGATGTTCCAAATCCCTTAAACATCATGAAAACCGTCTCGTTATTTTTGGACAAGGAATTGGTGATATACCTACAAAAAATCATCAAATCAATAAAACTTCAAAAACGTCAAGGTCTGTTCTTTACACAAACATTGCTGTAAAATACGTTGGTAAAAACGATTATTATGGCTTTACTTTAAATAACAATTGTAGATATGTATTGGGTGATTTTACTGTTACTCACAATACTTGCACTTCCATTTCAATTGCAGAAGGATTCAAAGAATACTTGTCTAATATCGGAAGAAAAATCATTGTCATTGTCAAAAATAAAAATATTCAACAAAACTTTGTAAATGAACTTTTGAGTGCATGCACTCAAGATGAATATATTAATGATGCAAGAAGAGAAGTCATTAAATCTATTCCAGTATCAAAAGCAGATTATACAAGACGAAAAGATGTCATCAACAGTGCAATCAGAAACATCAACAAACAATACCAATTCATTACTTATGGTACCTTTGTTAACAGAATCCTGGGTTCAAAAGAATTCGAAAAAGATGATATCGGAAGAAATACCAATAAAGTGGTCAAAGTTGATGGCCAAATTAAAAGGAAAAAAGCAAGCAATCCTATTAAAAACTTGAATAATTGTGTTGTCATCGTCGATGAAGCTCATAATGTAACCAACAATGATGTTTATGTCGCTCTTCAAACAATTCTTCAAAAATCATTCAATTATAAACTCATCCTTTTAACCGCAACTCCCATGTATGATAATCCCAAAGAAATATTCGAAATATCAAACCTGCTCAATTTAAACTCTCCGGAATATCAACTGCCTATCAGAAATGATTTATTTAAACCCTTTCGGGATAATTTGCCGCTTGCCATTAAAGAACAATCCCCATATGTCAACGGAAATGTCCTCAAAGGAGGCATCATAAAAATTACAGAAAAGGGAATGAACCTCTTATCAAATGCCCTGCTAGGTAAAATATCCTACATTAAACCTAATGTAGAAACAAACCCAGATGTTATTGTGCAAGGAAAGCCTCTCCTTAAAAATAGAATAGGTTCTTCTAATGTCGTTTATTGCCAAATGTCATCATACCAATATAAAGTCTATCTGCAAGCTTTGTCATTAGACGTTAAACAAGACTCAAAATATGATATATCAGCCATTCAAAACATCTTTGCTAACGAAAACATTAAAGAATCCGCAAATGTTTCTAGAACAAGCTCCCTCTTTAAACATAGTAGCGACGCATCTACCATTGTTTATCCAAATAACTCTTTTGGAAAAGAAGGATACATTAACTCGTCACTTAAAGAAGTCCTCAATATTGAAAATCTTCAAAAATACTCCTCAAAACTATATAAACTTTTACAAAATGTTAACAATAGTCCCGGAAATACTTTTATCTTTTCAAATTATGTATCATTCGGAGGAACATCCCTCCTTAGAGAATTGTTTTTAAATAATGGTTACAAGGACTACAAATCAAGGCAAACCGAAGAGGAACATTTCAAATCATTCATTATTTTTGATGACAGTACAAACCCAGAAACAAGAGAAAAATACAGACGCATCTTTAATAGTCCAGAAAATAAAAATGGCAAACTTGTAAAAATTATCATAGGATCCCCCATCATTTCTGAAGGTATCACGTTAAAAAATGTCCGTCAAGTACACATATTAGAACCATCTTGGAACATGAGCAGAATTAATCAAATCATTGGTAGAGCAGTTAGAAACTTTTCACATAAAGATTTAGAACCATCTCAAAAAAATGTACACATTTTCAAGTATGTATCTGTTTATGTCCATCCACAACAACCTAAAGACTCGTTTTTCATAGATAGAGAAAAATATATCTTGTCCGAAGAAAAAGATCGTTCCAACAAAATCGTGGAAAGAATGCTTAAAGAAATTAGCTTTGATTGCCAATTTAATCAAGCACGTAACATCAATGTCTCGACATCTCTAGATAATACTGCAGAATGTGACTATACAACATGCTCATTTGATTGTAAAATTCACAACAAATCTGATAAAATTGATTATTCTACTTATAATTTATACTTGTCTTCATTTGACAAGTTTGATATTGATTATGTATTGAAAACTCTCGAGTTTCTCTTTAAATCCTACTTTATTTGGCACATTAATGATATCGTCTCTCAAATTTCAAAATTGGAACCCAACATATCCACACAAGCAATTTACAAAACATTGGGTTACATCGTCGGAAACAAAACATCCTTTGTAGATATGCATGGACGAGAAGGCTTCATTATTAACAAAGGACCATTCTATATATTTAATCCAATCAATGTTGATATCAACTCTAGCATGTACTCCAAAATGTTGGACTTTTCAATTGAAACAAATAAATATACCCTTGATGATTTCTATAAATTTATGTTTAATGAAGATTTAAAATCAAGCAAAAACTTACCACAACAGCCTCTTGAAAAAAATGTTAAAACATCGCTCTCAGCAAAAGATAAAGAATTTAATGACAATTTGATTGCATCAAAACTCATTTTTGGAACTTATAGACAACGAGGATCTAAAGAAAATCCTTACGGCCCACCAGACGACAAATTCCGTTTGGTTGATATGAGAAAACAAACAAACGAAACAAATTTTGATGATAAACGTAAAAATATCTCCGGAATGTGGATAGGAAGCTTTAAAAAACCAGAATTGGCACAAATAGCCACGGATTTAAAGATTGAAACAAAACGTCCCCTGTCAGATTATGATAAATCACAACTAGGAACTCTCATTGAAACATTCTTGCGAAAAAATAATATGATTCTTAAATAACTCGATTCTTGAGTCGAATTCTTGAATCTAATTCTTAAATAACTCGATTCTTGAGTCGAATTCTTGAATCTAATTCTTAGTCGAATTCTTGAATCACATCGTCTATTACCTATTTATGTAAAGCATCATATACCTTTTGAGCAACTGCATCACCAAGACGTCTCTTTGCTGTTAATTGCAAATCAGAAAGTACATTTAATTGCTCCTTTTCGCTTGAACATGCCTTGTATGCTTCCATCAACAATTGCATTGTTGGATATGCAGTCGATATTACCTTTGCCATGTTGTAAGATAACCCAGGAATAACACTTAATTGTGCTGCCATCATATCGTTTAAAATCTTGTCCTTTTTATATAATAATTTCGGCGTTGAACAATTTAGGTTTTGTACAGATGTCTCAAATTGCTTGTTCATTACTTTCTTGTATAACAAAACTATATTGTTAAACGTATCCTCTTCATTCTCTGTTTGAAGAACCTTGAAATTATGTCTGAAAATCAAGTTTTGTATAGACCCATCAATCACTACTTGCGATAAAGTATTGCCCTTCTCCTTTGTTCTTTGCTTGCTTCCTTCTATAATGTATATTATCTTGCTCGCATCTTTAATAGATGCCATCATTCTTTCCTTTTGATCCCTAAACCTTCCATCCGTAATACTTGCACACAAATCTTTTATTGTCTTTCTTTCTATAATATACTCTATTCCATTACTACTTTCAATTACAAAATCACCTACTGGCAATGTCGTAATTTTGTATTTTACCGCCGTTGAAGCAACTTGTATTGTTTCATTATCCAACATCTCGTGCCCTTTCATACGCTCTATAAACATGTGCTCCCTATTATCAATTGTTAGACACGTTGTCATCAATTATTTTTTCTTTACTTTAATTAAAGTGTTTATTCCTTCAAAATGAACGGGACCAACAAAACCTTATTTCTTGCAAATCTAATCCGAATATTTCATTGGACGATTATAGCTTTCATTCTTTTGGCACCATTTTCTAATATTCCCTCTCTTCTTATTCTTCATATCACCTTTAGTTCGTCTTTACTCATTCATTGGATCAACAATAATAACATGTGCTCCTTGTCTATAATGGAATCTAAATTAAGAGGACTCGACTATACAGAAAGCCTCACACACAAATTCATCTCTCCATTGTATGATGTTTCAAAAACAACTTGGTCTTCATTCTGCTATGTTATCACTATTCTACTCGCGTGTTTCTCCGCATACTTGCTACTCAATAGCAAAGCATTGAAAACAGTCAGAGAATGCACAGCCACTTTAAGAAAGTCGGATATATATATGTCCGCCTCATTTTCTAAAAAAATGCAAATGTACGCTCAATGTCTACGGCCACTTTTCGTTTTTTAAATTTCGGGAAAATTGTAATTCAAGTTCATTACAGTATACTTTTTTACTGTAATAATCTAAAGAATAATCTAAAGATGCCCCACTATCTACATTCAATAAACTTTTACAACCAATTTGTTAATGTCGATTTTGATGCCCTTGCACAACCATTGGCCAACAATTCATCTATATATCAACAACACAAAAATACATATTTGAAAGAAACCATGATAAACATGAACGAATTCAACACTTGTTTAGATGAGCTTGAAACACTTTGCCCTTACAGAGTCATTGATAACAAAAAACATTACTTTACATACATTGATGAAAACAAAAGAAAACAAACAATTCAAATAGGGAAAAATCTCATCATCAAACAAACTCGGTTGTACAACAACTTTATTGATTACATCACAAAAACATACATTCAACAAAAAAAACAACCTGCGCAACAAAAAACCTTTTTTTCAAAAGTGAAACGATTCCTTACATAAACAAGTTCACAACGTAGTCATTAATGTTGCCACAATTTGTTTCGATTTTTCTCTTTGGTGCTCAAGTTTGTGCTTGTAGTCGTAACATGTCTTCAACTCTAATTTTATCGACTTCATTTGATTTTCCAGTTGCTCAATCGATTTTTGATGGTGCCCAATTCTATCAACTGTTCCGTTCAAAAACTTGCTGTGCAAAAATAACAAGTCGTCGTTCGATAACATCTTGCTGCACAAAATACACTTTCTCGTCTGAAAAAAATCTTCATCCAGTAATGGATACTTGTATATGTCGGCAAAATGTTGCTCCGCAAGACAAATCACGTGAAAAATATGATTACATCCTAAAATGACGTAATTTCCATGCTTTTCACGACGATCATTGCAAATTTGACATGACAATTGTCCTTTTGATACCTTTTGTTCAACTTTTGGTAATTCGTCAGGTGTGTCTTGGATAACCTCGCTTGTTTCATTACTCTTTAAATAAAATTTGGTCAATTGATTTACTATTTTTTTTTGATCACTACTCTCTGTTTCCGTGCTATGTATACTGTTTGTATACTCATCCATAGGTGCGGTGTCTACTAAACTGGTAATATCATGCTCGTATATGGCGTCTTCTACACTCTTGTCTTCACGTCCACGGAATTTGGCTTGCCTTTTAAACATTTCTTGATGATTCCCTCACCTTTGTTTAGTTTTCATTTTTTAGTTGTCTTGTTTTTGTTTTGTGCTATAGTATATTACTATTAATTACAATACCACAGTATTCTTGAGGATTCTTTTCAAAATCTATATAGGTGTAAACATTTTGCTTTATCGCTTCTTCTACCAAAAATCTGAATATTCCCTTGAATTCTTTGCCATGTCCTATTATCGGACTTCCGGACTTGTCGTAATTGCACAAATGAGCTAGCTCATGCAACACTATGTACATTAATACATTAATATTATACATTTTTTCATTCAAGTCCCTCGTCCTCAAACACACATGAATATTTTCCTTGTCCACCGTATATGTCGTATACCTATTGTCTATTGCGGCCTCTGAAATAATAGAACTGTTGTAATTTTCACTCAATTTGGCAATAAAATAAGCTTTATCAACATCATTCATATACTCTTGTTTCAAATAAAGTATCAGCTGCGTAACACGCTTGTTAATTTCAGCTAAAGCATCTGCAGATTCATTTTTGTGTTTCTGGGATTTGTGCTTTCCAGATCTTAACAAATATCTCCTTTTGTCCACATTTGATGTAACATATGTATTCTCTGATAGAAAATACATTGTTGTAAAATGCACTACTAATATTAGTACTAACACAATAAGTATAACAAACAATTGCATTCCACTCTTATACTTATTCAATAAAAAAACTTTTACTTATCAAGTGCTTGTTTGCACACCGGACATATACTGCACTCGCTATTTGCTGGTTCACAATGAGCTAAATCTTTCATTACCTTTTCTGCATTCTCCTGTAAAAAATAACGATACGCATGCGAATCCTTGATTTGATACTTTTCTTGAATCATCTTGTTCATTTCACAAGCAGGCTGGAAATTCGTAAACTGCCGTCCGTCAGACATAACATACTTGGCCATCTTGTTTACTTTATATAAAGAAAAAATTTTAATACAAATACAAACTTTATTTTATTCCATCAAATATCTGTCATAATTACTCTGTAACGCTAACGCTGGTTGCTGAGTTGTTTGCTGAAGTGTTTGCTGTGGTGTTTGCTGTGGTGTTTGCTGTGGTGTTTGCTGTGGTGTTTGCTGTGGTGTTTGCTGTGGTGTTTGCTGAGTTGTTTGCTGTGTTGTTTGCTGTGTTGTTTGCTGTGGTGTTTGCTGTGGTGTTTGCGGTGTTGCTGGCGCTGGTTGCGCTGACGCTAACGTTGGTTGCTGAGTTGTTTGCGTTGTTTGCTGAGTTGTTTGCGTTGTTTGCTGAGTTGTTTGCGTTGTTTGCTGTGGTGCTACTGGCTGTAGCGTGTCTAGCTCCTGCTCCGAGTTGAGACCTTCTTGATTGATATTCGTAAACAGCGTTGACAATAATTCTGGTGTTAATATGGAAACCCGTCCTCTGGCTGATGTTGTTTCTTGTTGTGTGTTGTTTCTTTGCTTAATGTGATCGTTAATCAAGAGTAGCTCATTGTCTAGTATCTGAAAAGTTTTGGAAACATCACTCTTGTACATGTTCAAATCATTCACTCTAACTTTTAGTTTTTGATTTTCATTACATAATTCCATATACTTTGTATGTAAATTGTAGTATTCCTTTTCAGAATCTTGATATTTGCTGTAATAATACCATGCTATGAACACAACGATAGCAACAACCACAAATGAATTTTGAGACATCCTTGATTTACACGAATAATTACTTTATTCAGATATTTAAATATACATTTTATAACGAAAACAACACTTTTGCATTTTTAATATGTGACGGTCATACTTAACCGTCATGGCATGGACTTGCTTAAATACTGTCCATATTGATATCTATTTCGCAAACAATAATTATGAGGAGGTGGTGACTTTCGTCTGAAATAACTGTGTTGTCGCTTGCTATTATAATAGAAATTTGAACAAATATAATTACTATTCATCTCTAGTATATCGTGATGTACCTTTTCTATAACACCCTTTTTTGCTGTGTCATACGGCCGTATCAAATTCACACATTCAGAATATGAAAACCAACCAATGTTCTTTACCTCTCCTGTTTGCACAATATTTGATGTATCTACACTTGGAGGCTCAATAGTATCTTTCATTTTCACCAAGTAATAAATATGCCTATATCGTATACCATTTGTGCCAATAAACTCTTCGTGAACTGTTGGATAATTCTTTATGAAATCATAGCATGTCTTGTCATATCCTGTTTCTTCATAAAATTCGCGTTCGGCACATGCAATATTGGTCTCTTTCATATTCCTTCGCCCCTTTGGAAACCCAAACTCGGTATGAAAAAATAAAGTGTTGGATTCTGCAACCAATTGCGGTATTGCTAAACTTTCAAACTTTTTCTTTGCCTGATCGTATTCAGTCTTGTAAAATCGGCTGCTGTGATTTATCCATAATTTTGACCATATATCATCAAATGACATTGTCAATAAATTGTTCTTTTCCTCATGTGTCATCTCATTTAAACATACCTTTAAGATATTCATTTTTGTCTCATTGTCATTGTCGGGATACTTGCCTCTCACAAAATCTATGTAACCCATTGTGTCCTTTCGTTGTATCATTAAATATTTAATGCAAGGAAACTTTTTGATTTTTTCAATACAAGAATACTTTGACAATATCTCTTGTAATGATGCATTCATATTTCTCCTGTCTTGAATGTCCTCGGCTTCGTTCGATAAGACTTTGAATGCTAAAATACCAAAACTGGTAATAGGACCATAACAATCCTTCACAACATGCCCCTTTTCTCCACAATTTACACAATATACGTTTCTATATTTTCGCTTTTCATACAGTTTCTCGTCAGAAATGGAATTGTAAGATAAGAGTTGCTCATTATCTAAATAAATAAAATCTTCTTCGAATCTCATTATACTAAAATCCATTAACCTTGATAAATATTTTTATATATTTTTAAATTTAGTTTTTTGTTACGTTGCTTCTATTTAATTTTTCTTCTTGTTCATTAGTAATGAATCTTTACCTTTTTAACACTGTCGTAAATAGTATCTGGTACCTTTTTACTATTCTATTTGTCTTGTACAAATTTACATCCTTTTTCTCATACATGTACAATTTCGGCAAGTTTTGCATCAGTTGCTTTAATGGAATCGTTTATGTCGGTTCAGAAATTAAAACATATTTTAGAAAGAAATCAGGTGACGACTCGGAGTTTTTATTACCGCAACCTATCAACTCTAAGCCAAGTATCCTTTCCAGATGTAAAACATTCTTCTCAGACACTTTTGCGCGTTTCAAAAATTATTTTACCAATACATCCTCTACAGCCCCTATGATGCAAAGCCAAACCACATTTTTTTACCAAAAAATGGATGAACTTGAAAGGAATGAAGCTGAACAAATTGACAACCAATATAATTCTCCTAGAAACCCTTTCCAATCAGTTGATTTATTCTTCCCAAGCATGGCTGATTCATTGTTTCAATCAGAATACATCCCATTACACCAACAACGTGAACGTGACAGTGAACGTGACAGTGAACGTGACAGTGAACGTAAACGTAATCTGGAAAGTAAAAGGGAACGTGACAGTGAACGTGAACTTAATCTTGAAAGTAAAAGGGAATGTGACAGTGAACGTGAAAGGGAACGTAATAGTGAACGTGAAAGGGAACGTGATAGTGGTAGCTCATTGCTAATCAATTCAGATTACATAAGATCACACCTTTCACCTTTACACTCTCATTTCTCTTTATCAAGATCTGTTCCACTTCCAAATATTGAAGAAACAGAAGAAGAAACAACTTGATTTAAAATTACTCATTTTTATACTTAATAATGTCAAATACATTGTTAAGAAATAGTGATCCATTCGCAACTCATCAATTGTTCCTGAAATACTATATTCAACATACCAATGGTGATGTTATTGAGTTTGGTACCGGACATGGATCAACACCTCTTATTCTCGATTTGATCAAAAATACAACGCGAAAACTCGTTTCGGTCGAAAGCGATGCGGAATGGTTTGAAAAAATGAAATCAATGTATCCAGAATCATCCCAACACAGTTATCATTTTATAAATGATTGGGAAAAAGATATTGTTACATTGCACAACCATCTGAAAAATAATTTCTCTATTTGTTTTATAGATAGTGCCCCATGGCATTCAAGAGTTTTGGCTATGAATCTCTTCAAAGATAAAGCAGAATATATATTTATTCATGATGTTGATTACTTTCCAAATAATGGTGTATTTGGCAAAACAATTAGTCCATATACTTTTGACTTTTCAGACATTTGTGGGGACACTAAAAACTGGCAGGTGTATTTTCCTTACCAACCATGGCCTTCTCCAACAGGTCCGCCTACTCTTGTTTTTACCACCAAAAATAAACATATACAACGTACTATTATGTAATTAAATGCAATTAAGCTCTAAGAATAGTCATTGAAACCATTCTTAGAGCTTAATTGTTGTTTATTTTATTTTTTTCAAATTTCATTGTTCATTACATTCAAATTTCATTGTTCATTACATTCAAATTTCATTGTTCATTACATTCAAATTTCATTGTTCATTACATTCAAATTTCATTGTAATGGTCATATTCTGCAGATGGAAGATCATAATCTCTTTCATCATAGTCGTCACGCAACCAATTCAAATGAAAATCCATGTAAAATGTATCAAAATACGCTTCTCTGTGTCTTATATAAGTTGCATGACTAACGTCTTTGAAAAAAATGCGTCTTCCTTGTATCTTGAGCTTGTGCTCATAATACGTATCATCTTCCATTTTATAAATTACATAATGATATTTCTTACAAGGCGAGTTGTAAGAAAAGAAATCCAAAACCTTTTTTGATTTAAAAGCTTCACTGGTGCAATTGAATTTTGGCAGTTTTGTCATTTTGCAAAGTTAAAGAAGTATTTGTTTGTGCGGGTTTGTTTGTGTGTGTTTGTTGTTATAAAGTTGTGTGCAAAAAGACAATTTCTAATTTTTATTCATTTTTTTCTAGTTTGGCTATTTCGCTTTCATACAATGCTTTATAAGGATCCTCTGGGTTTTTGCAAGTTTGATAATATAATCGTCTTTCCTTTGATAAATGAATGAATAAACATAAACATGAATTTTTCTTCCTTACTTCCTTGATCGACAAAGGTGGTTCACTTTCAACAACAGCGTCTTGGGTGTGCAACCGTTGTGTACGTTGTGTACGTTGTGTGCGTTGTGTACGTTGTGTGCTTGAGTGTGGGTGTGTGCTTGGCAACCGTTGTGTTTCTAGAAAAGCATCAAATTGAGCACTATTCATTGTCTGGGTTTGACTTTCCATGGTCACCTTTATTTTGTTTGACCGGAACTTTTCAATTTTCACTTTAAATGATTGCGTACTCCAAACACTAATTAACGATGTTTGAAATAAACACGGCCCTATCACATCATCAAGTTTCTTTTTCAAGAGCATATTGCTGTGATATGACATTTTCATTTCATTTAATTGATCTTGAACTTGTTGTGATGAAATAAACAAATCGATGTTGTGAATTTTTTCCCACATTGTTGTTTGAAATGATTTTTTAGCCCACGCATGTCCACTACTGTCATTGTTTTCAAGGCACTCTAAACGAACAAGGTTGTCATTCTCGTCATAATAATACCAAGTATACCGCACCCCACCTCTTGTCTCCACACACGAGAAAGGAAACGTTTTTAAAAATGCAAGTGACATGTAATTGTATTATCAATTGATTAATTTTTCATTTTTTGTCAATTTTGCGCTCGAATAAAACCACAAACGCTTTTTCTAACTTTCTGTTAATTTGAAATGATTGTCCGCAAAATTTTGAATGCCAGGCACTCATACTTGCGCAAAAAGTGAGTGTGTGTGAGTGTGCGAAAATGGGTTTGCCAACCAAATATCTGTCTCTTTGAACAATGTTTTTGATATACAACTTCAATCGGTTGTGCAAGACAAAAACGTATTGATTGCGATTGTGAGTTGGGCTCACAATAGGACTCACAATAAAAACAAGAATACGAAATTTTTGCCTTCCGTGATGTTTTTTTGTATTTTCAAACCATAATATCAGAAAAACTCACAAAACACTTGGGCTCACAATAAATTATAAAACAAAAATGACAATTTTGAAAACTCTAAAAAAATACCGAATTGAAACCATAAATTAACAAAAACATTTTGGGCTCACAATCTCACAATACTCACAATAATTTGGGTTTTCTCTCTGTAAATATTTTTACAACATTTTGTTTGAAAAATCCTGGCAGAAGTTTGTTTTTTTGTGAGTATTGTGAGTCTTTTTTTATTATTTTTAAAATTTGGATCAAAAACATAAAAATGAAATGATAAAAATAGGAAAGTCACAAACTTTCAAACTTTTTTAAAAAATTTATTGTGAGCCCAATTGTGAGCCCATTGTGAGTATTGTGAGCCCAACAAAAATGAAACCATAAAAACACTTGTGATCAATTATCTGTTAATTTCAAATGATTCCAACCACGTGGTCTTAAAATGTCGTCGCCAGCTTTTATTTTCAATTGATCATATTTCCATTGAATATTTTTGTACTTTTCTTTAATGTATTTCTCTAATTCTTTTTTGTACTTTGTAGATATTCTAGGACCAAGATGAGCTTTGTTTGAGAAAAGTTGACATATAGTTTTAAGATCTATATAATCAGATGGATTTTCACTGTATTGAATATTTTCATCCAACCAAGCAAAGAACTCGTTGTTTTCTTGTCTGTATTCGTTTGTTTTGACGTTTACTTCATTTGGTTCTTTTATGTTATCTCTATAAAAGTATTGCAGCAAAATTTTAACAAATGTTTGTCGCCAGCTAAGGTCTTCTCGCATTTTAGAAGGCAATGTTCTGTCAATTTTATATTCTCCTGGTTCTTGTGGTTCGTCAACAAAACGACTTGGAAAGTCTACAGCTCGAATACGTCTCCAAAGTGCAGTGTCTTCGCCCTTGATCTCTGGTAGTTCGTTACAAGCAAGGAATAATTTTGCTTCCATAACAAAACTCATGGATTCTTGATAAAGACCTCTTGCAACAATTTCTTCACTGCCAGTCAACTCCTTTAGCAATCCAATGTTAATTTTTTCACCATCTTCTGGTTCACTCAAGAAAGCAAACCGTTTATTTAACAATTTGATTTTTTCTGTGTTGGCTTCATTTGCATTGTTGCGTTTACGTGTAAGAAGTGTAACTTCTACTTTTTCACCAAACTCGCCCATGGCCAATTTCATCAAGTTGAGCAATTGACTTTTACCATTAGCACCAGTGTCGCCAATAAACATCAAAAACGTGGTGTTGGGAATATCGCCGTTAAGGCAATCACTCATTTTTTTAAGGACAAATTCTCGAACCAACTGGTTAGGAAGAACTTGCTCGAGGAATGTGTGAACATCTTGGTTTTCTTCTTCAATGTAGTCATAGTTGACAGTAAGGTTTACGTAATCATCTTTTTGGGTTGGTCGGAATTTGTTGGCAAGTAAGTCATATACACCATTCGTAAATGGAAGAAGATGCTTTTTGCTATTCAGCTTAAACATAAATTCTGGGTCATTGTAAAACATCTTGGCTTCTTTAATAACATCGTCTTTAAAACCGGGTTTGTTTATTTTATTAATGAGATTTTTGATGTTTTTGATCAAGTGAATTGCACTTTCCTTGGACGTCTTGGTTTCGTAATACTGACTGATTTTATTGAAATGGGAAGTGATGTCCAATATACTTTTTTTAAAATGCAAATTATCATCATCCAACTTCCAAATGCTTCCGTTGAAAAAGTACCAGTTATTCTTGGTGTAAACAAAGTTTTTGTTGAGAACATGCATTATTTCAGCAAACTTTGTAATTTTATGCCCATCCAAAATTTGATTAAATAAATTTGTGAGTTTTTTGCTTTTGAAAATGGTATTGTCAAGTTGGATATCACAGCTAAAGTCCTCTTCACCGGTGTTTTGATAAATATTAATAACATTATTGATGGTTCCAACTTGATAATTAACCCAAAAGCTTTTTAAATTATTATACTTTTGATCTATTGGAATGACTTGATTTTTTGGAAAGATACTGTTGCATACCTTGCATTTTAAACAATACCCATTATCCCCTATTTGATGTTCCACATTACATTCAGGGCATGTTCCATCCAACAAATTAACCAAATTGCGGTTACTGACGTCGCCGCGAAAAATCATTTCAGTTCTATCAAATGATACTTCTTGTATGTCCTTGTCAAAGTTTTCAGTAATATACGACTTGCAATCTTCTATTGCCTTGTCAATAAACTCCATTTCTTGTTTATTTACTTTGAGGCATTTTTTGACAATTTCCGTCAACTCTTTTGGGTAATTCTCCAACTTGATTTCATTGCTTTTATTGTTGTTACAATCTACGTCATGACACTTTTGTTTCGCACTTGAAGTGTCTACAACAATGTATTGATTATTGTTCTTGTGTTCCTTGTCTAATAAAGGACAATATCGTTCAGTGAGTGCAACAATAATGCAGTTATGCTCTTCGTCCACAAAAATATCTCTCACTTTGTTAGGATAATGATGATATTCTTTTGTCACAAACTTTTTAATTATATCTTTATCATTGTCATTCAACTTTACAGGTACATTGACAATGACCTCATCGTCGTGTACATTTACTTCGGTAATCCGAATAAGACTTGGTACATGAAAAAGGACAAAGTTCTCATCATGATATCCAACAAATGTTTCAATGTCTTGAATGTCATCGGCGTGGTCTTTAACAAGTGGTCTATTTTCGCCAAACTTGCTACTATGAATCGTACGAAAAAGACCTTCTCTATAAACAGATGGATCTATGAGATGTTTATTTTTTGTGTCCCTGAATTGGTCCAACTGAAATTCTTTGTATAATTCTTTTAAAACTGAAACATTCTCAAAAAGAAACTCTTGATTATCCTTAAAAGCGCGTATTAAAAGATGAAAGGATTTCTTGTTTTCACTATGTGATTGGAGCAAGATGTGTTTGAACTGAACATTTTCTGATTGTAGTGTTGAAAAAAGATTATGAACCTTTTCAATGCACACGTTGATAATGTATTGGGGGTCATTAAAAAAGTCGGATGCATCTTTATAAATTTCAATATCAAAAAAGAAAGGCACAGGTTGAGTTGAATTGATAAATTCATAAAAATCCTTGACCTCACTATTGTGTATGATTTGAACAAATTCTTGATACGAAGAAATTATAAAGTATTTTGTTATTTGCCGGTTTGCTAAAAGCCCGAATTCTTGTTTTAACAAAGCATTATAAGCGGTATTTTTGGTCTTGTAATACTTGATGGACATTTAACCAACTTTAATTTAAGATACAATTTTTAATTTTAAATGAAACTAGAATTTTTATTTTGTTCACGATTTATTAAGACATGGCTGACGATTTACCAGATGAAACAAACTATAGTCAATTGACACCCTTAGTTGCAAGTTTATCAAATTTAAACTCGCCATACATGGAGTTGGAGGAGGACTCTGACGAGTTTGATCCTGTATCAACAAATAATACTCAAGAATTCCAAGGAACAACTACTAGTGAAAAGTGTGCTGGGGATTTGACGGGAACCCAACGAACATGGATGTCTTTAAATTGTAATAATTGTTCTAGTGTCATTACAATGGATGATTATGGGAATGAGGATTTTGATGACTTGGTAACATTAAAAGTTTTGAATACAAGCAATAATACATTTTCAAAAGGATCATGTTTTACACGACTCGAATTGAAAGAGTTATTGTTGAGTGACAAATATAATAAAAACCCGAGTTATCTTATGGCAATTTGTACACCACCATTAAGTCCATTGAATGACAAAGATTACATGACAGGTTTTTCTAGTGAGCCAACAGGAAAACTTGTGATAAGACTGAGACCGGAAGATCCCATTTATGTAACTTATGGGAGTGTGGAAAAGGTTTTAAGAAACGCAATAATAAAAAAATGGTATGCCGTACCATTATATGGTGGCAAGAGACGAAGAGTGTGTAATATATTTGGCATCTATGGACAAAGTATGAATCATGGACAAATACCGGGGTTCAAGATTTACAAGCTATTGACAAAAAATGACATACGATCTGGAATCAAAGTTGAAGAATCATGGAATGATTTTGCAGAGTACTCTTTTTCAGGTATGCAACCCCTCATTGACATTATGGGAAGTGATACTGAAATTCTTGAAAAGTTTAAAGATATCATGATTGATCGTTTATTAACATGGTGAACGTGCCCACAATGAAAATAAAAACAAAATGAAATAAAGTTGTGAGGTTGTTTGTTTAAATTAAAGACAAAATGGAAATATTGTCAAATGTTTTTGGGGGTATTTCTTTGGTGTTTTATACCATTGTGTATATTCCGCAGTTTTATTTAATGTATAAAACAAAATCTTCATCAGGAATTTCTGTGCTTATGCTTTACTTGTGGACAGAAGCGGATTGTCTTAGTTTAATAAGTACCATATTAGTTCAATTACCGGCATTTTTAATCATTATTGGGTGGTTTCATTTCTTAATAGGTGTTTTTATGTTAGGGGCCGTATTGTATTATAAAGTTGATAAAACACAAAGAGACATTGTATTACTAGCACTTTTTGCAATGACGAATACAGCAATGACCTCTGTTTTACAAGTATATGTTACTCCATCTGCGTTCACGGAAACGTTAGGAGAAACTGTCGGATGGATCACAACCGTCATATATATTGCAGGTAGATTACCACAAATATATGAAAATTATAGAAAAAAATCAACCAAAGGATTGTCAATGATTATGTATATATTTACTATTCTAGGAAATACATTTTATGTGTTATCCGTATTTTCATACTCTACGGAATATGATTATATCATGATAAACATGGCTTGGATTGTACTTGCTATTACAAATGTTCTTTTGGATGTGGTAGTTATATTACAGTCGTATTATTATGTTGAATGTACGCAACGCAAACGCAAAAATGCTACAATTGAATATTATATCTAAAAATCTGCATCAAAAGATATTTCACGGTCTTCTGCATTGCTACCAACGTTTGCTCTTTGGTAATTTGCAACAGTATTTTCAAAAAAGTTTGTTTTTTCATTTACCGATATAAGTTCCATGAACCCAAAGGGATTTTGAGAATTATAAAGTTTTTCATAACCAAGGAGTTGCAACCATCTATCAGCAACGTATTGAATGTATTGAATCATCAACTTTGAGTTCATGCCTATAAGATCGACGGGAAGTGATTGTGTGATAAACTCAATTTCAATTTCAACTGCTTCCTTAAAGATTGCATAAGCAGCAGCAGAGTCCAACTTTTCTGGTAATAGTTTGTAGAGCGATATTGCAAACTCACTGTGGAGATTTTCGTCCCTTGAAATAAATTGATTTGCAGTGCTAAGGCCAGGCATGAGTCCCCTATTTTTTAACCAATAGATAGCACAAAATGAACCCGAAAAGAAAATACCTTCAACACAGACAAATGCTAAAAGCCTTTGAGCTAACGAGGCTCTTTGCTTTGTCAAGTAGTGTAATGAATCTAATATTTTTGGACTGAGATCGTCACATTTTTCCAAGAATTTGAGTGTTTTCATGTGTTCATCTGGAATAGAAAGAGGTCCTTGTTCAATCCATTTAAGGGCCCAATTTGCTTTTTTTTCGACTGCAGGAATGTTTTCTATTGCATTGAACAGTTTAAATTTCTCTTCACTATTCAATACATATGTGTCGATTAAAATAGAGTACATTTCTGAATGAATGGACTCAATTGCCATTTGAAAAGTATAGAAATTGCGTGCTTCTGGGATTTGCACTTCATTGTAAAAGTTGACAACTAGATTTTCATTTACAATACCATCACTTGCAGCAAAAAAAGCCAAAACATTTTTTATAAAGAACCGTTCATTGTCTGTTAGTTTATTGTTCCAATCGGATAAATCATCTGTCAACTTTACTTCCTCGGCTGTCCAAAAAGTGGCAACATGCTGTTTATAAAACTTCCAAAGATGGTCATATTTAATTGGAAAGATAGTAAATCGTTCACTACCACTCGTTTTAAAAATATCCATTGTATGTGTTGTATGTATGACTATGTATAGTGTCACTTGAGAAATAAAAAAAATTGTTTTTAAGTCAACAACATTAGTTTTATTATTACATATTTCTTACACGTTGCGTCGTAACGTCTTCTCACGTTATTATTCAAATAACTTTCCATACATTGCCATAATTCCGATAGATTTCGTCATTGACACACGCTGACAGTTGCTTTTGCAACTCTTCGTGAGCTGGTTTCTTCAACCTGTGTGTCAATCACATTGGCTCTATCCGCCCCGTCCTTGCTCAATGGCAAGGACAGTTTTTTCAAGATGTTTATTGCACCGTTCCTATCCCGGTCTAGTGACAATAAACATTTCTCACACTTATACACTTTGCTTGTAAACCCCTTTTTCTAGTGTTTACGACAGCTTGTCTTTTTGGCGACTTTGATTTACACCCTTGAAGATTTAAAACGCCGGTTTTAATTTTAATTAAAAAAATTGATTTAAAGATAACTTTACATTAACTTTTGACGGAGATACAAGAAGCGGAGCTTAGCGCCAACTTGTTGTATTGATGAAGTCCAATTTTAAAAACACTCTTGTATGTCAGCGTTATACGCAATTGGTTCAATAGAGTGAGTCTAATTGACTATCAGTGGCGCTACATCGGCGTCTGTTTGACCAACCTAATCAACTTAGTTGATTAACAAACCAAAATTTACACAGGCTTGGTTATGTCTAACCTTGTATGATTACAAAGGTGAAAGCAAAATCTATGATTTTGCGCGGAAGCTATGCTTCCTGGCCGGCGTTTTAAATCTTCAAGGGTGTAAAACGGCAGCAACTCTGAGAATTATGTGATGCAAAATTTGATGATGTTGTAATTTTTTAGTTGTCTTGTTTGTGTTTGTATCAATATTTTTCGATGCTACAACTTATGTAAAATAAACAGAAAAGTTGTTTCAATTAAAACAAATTTAAAAGATTTTTTTACTTGTTTTAATGTAATTATGTTTAAAATATATGTCATAGGATACTATGATCATTTTAATTGCGGAGATGAGCAATACAAGACTGCTTTCAAAATTTTGATAAACGAATATTTTCCTCCTGCTACTCAATTTAGGAATTTAGAATTAAATTTTATTGACTGTGACAAAATATTCAACACAAAGTTTGAGGATGACGACATTATTATAATTGGAGGGGGGGATGTTTTAAACGATTATTTTTTGGATAAAATCATAGCAGCATTCGCTTCAAGGCGAAATAAAATCATAGGTGTTTCTGTGGGATTACCATTCCAATCAACATTGATTGAAACAAACAAGTTGAACATTATTGATTATATTTTTGTCAGAACTCAACAAGACATCAAGTTGTTTCACAAGTACTTTCATCCTCACAGAGTCATTTACTTGCCTGATTTATCATATTTGCATAATCATGTTGTTTTACACAGTAATTATTCCATTCCAGAAAGCATCATTAAAGCAAAGGAGCATGGTCAAACCATTGTATGCATAGCGCCATCACGTCATATTTACAACACTAGTAACTTGACTTGCTATGAAAACATGATTACAAACCTAGGGCATTTTATAAAATTCTTGATCAATTTTAGATATCATGTGGTGTTGCTTCCAATGAACACAAATGACAACAATCAATACGAGAATGACAAGTTAGTAAACAATGATTTAATGGAGTGGATTATGAGGAATGGTGGAAGGGGTGATCGGACATTTATAACAGTTATTGAGGAGACGTTGAGTGTTGGCGAGACATTTGCTATACTAAAAAAGACTGATTTCTGTATACCGATGCGTTTTCATGCGTGTTTGTTTTCAATATACAACAATGTCCCCATTTTGCCTATATTTACGACTAGAAAAATCAAAAACTTACTGCTAGATATTGGTTGGAACTCCAATTTCTCTATGGAGCTCGAAACAAACAAGAATAATATTCCGATTGGAATTGACTTGAGTACATTAATAAGTCGATTTGTTTCGCTTACCGAATCTAATACAAAATCTGAAATGATGAATATCAATTCTTTGTTATTTAGCAAGACATTTAACGATAATGTGCATGTGTTGATTGATGTTTTAACGAGCGAGTACTCAAAAATGAGTATACAATCATTAAAATCAAATTTTAAAAGCGAGATTGATGCCAAGATTGACGAGGTGTACAAATTTGTACAAGATTTTGCATTGTCAAAAGGTTACTCGCATTTTATGTATGTAAGTGACAGTGTACTTCAAGATTTAATTGTGTGCATTGTAAGCTATAATTTGACTAATGGGTGCATAGAATCAAAATACAATCATGGTCTAAAGGAAAAAATGTTTGATACAAGCAAGATTTATAATTATAGAGAAGAATGGAAATGGATATTGAATCAAGAATCTGAGCAACAAATGCTTAGAACTTTGCACAACAATCCTCATGGGTTATTTAACTTGAGTTATATCGATCAAATGGATTATTCAGGAGCGCATAGATCAGGATGGCAGTATGTGTATGATAGCATCAAGTACTTGCACAATGATAAAAGTGACCTACTATTAGATTTATATGTTGATAGAACATTTCATTGGGGATGTGAGGTGAACAAGATATTAAAGGTTATTCCTTATACAAGTAAATGGATAGGAGTAATACATCACACATTTGATACATCATTTAGTATCTATAATTGTGTAAAATTATTGCAAGTTCCAGAGTTTATAGAATCTTTAAAATATTGCAAAGGATTGATTGTATTATCGCAATATTTGAAGCAAGAACTAGAAAAACAATTAAAATCAATTGGTCAAGGGCACATTGTTGTCCATTGTTTGACTCATCCTACAGAGACAAATGTAGTCAAGTTTACAATGGAAAAGTTTATTGCAAACAATGATGCAAAATTAATTCATGTCGGTGGATGGTTACGTAATGTATATACATTTTACAATATTAACACGCAGCAAATGGAAGTGGCGCGTCCTTTGTATATGTTTTTCAAACCTGCAAAACTGTTTTTCAAACCTGCAAAACTGTTTTTCAAACCTGCAAAACAGATTACTTTGAGAAAAGTAGCATTAAAGGGCAAAAACATGAGCAATTATTATCCCTATCCTTCATTTTTATCAGATGTGTATTCAATATTAAAGGGGAGGGAGAGTCAGATCCGAGATCAAAACTTGATCCAGAATTCGAGTCAAAACAGTATTGCATTTCAAAATACAAGTCAACATATAATGCAAAATTCAAGCACAAACGCAAGTTTGGATATGTGTGTAACGATAAATAATAATTGGAATAGGCATTTTTATGAGGACATATCAACTAAATTAAAAACGGTTGATAGTCTTGAGTTTCAGGACAATAACCAATATGATTTGTTATTAAGCCAAAATATTGTATTTATACATTTAATAGATGCGTCAGCTGTGAATACAGTTATTGAGTGCATAACGCGTGATACTCCTATTATAGTTAACAAGCATCCGGCAATTGTAGAGATGTTAGGGGAGAAGTATCCTTTATATTACAGTTCAACGACTCCGCAATCCATATGCGAGGAAGTATGTAGGATGTTGAAAACCACAACAAGTATAAAAAGAGCACATTTGTACATTAGAAAAATTTCAAAGACTAAATATGAAATGAATAATTTTATAGAAAATTTTGTAAAAATTATATCGAAAAGTGGAAAATAAGTGCGTTTAAATTAAATTTTTAATTATCAACAAATTCTTTAATAATTTTTTGTTGAGATATAGTATTAAATATGAGTAGAGAGAACACATATAATATTGATGCACAGTATATTGATTCTCAAGTAGTTATTCGTGATACAACCGCAGCGGGAAGTACAAGTGGTAGTTTAGTTGTAGGTGGTGGATTGAGCACGAAGGACACGTTTGTGAGTGGTCATGTAGCAGTGAATAATGTTAGAATTACTCCAAATTTAAACGATATCGTGTATGAACGCGAATTTGTGCTTGAAATTGATGTTGCCGAGTTTACAAATATCACAAACTTTTATTTTGATAGTTCAGTGGCAACTGCGTTCAAAGCCATGATCACAATAACTGTTTCTGCAGGAGCATCAAAGTACGCTTTGTATGAGATTTATGGTGTTTACAAATCTTCTGGGAGCGGATGGGTTATTACATCTAATTTTACAGGAGATTTGACTGGTGTCACATTTGCCATTGCAAATAACGGTGGAGGTGTAGGGCAACTTCAATACAAAAACTCCAACGGTGTTGGATCAACAACAACATTGAGATACAGAGCTCAAACAAATGCTCCACCTGGATCGGTCCCTACAGACTCTGTTGGTATCATTAACAACACAAGCGGGCCCTATATTGCAAACAGGCTTTTGTATTCTAACTCTGAGAATACCATTGCAAATGCAGACATTGCTTATGTCGGTAGCGTTTTGACAGTTGGTGGCACTTCACGAGTTGTTGCACAAAACGCCAATGCTTTTACAAACTTGTCAAATGGAGGTGCTCTTACATCTATGGGTGATGCGTCTATTGCAAAAAAGCTGATTGTAGGTCAGCGCGTTGGTATTGTGAACACATCTCCACAATACAATCTAGATATTACAGGTGACATTAATTTCACTGGAAACTTTTACAAGAATGGTTCACTTTACAGCGGATCTTCAATTTGGGAAACGAATGCTCAGAATGATGTTTTTTACACACAAGGAAATTTGGGAATTGGAACAACAGATCCCGCTTATTCACTTGATGTTAGTGGTGACTTGCGTGTAACGGGAAGTCTTACTTCCGGGTCAGCAAAAATCACAAATGCAAATGTTACAACATCAACTATCGGTACAATTGTTAACACAAATGCTACTTCAACAAATATCTCAAGTGGTACACTTAACTTGTCAACAGGCCTCACATCTGCAAATGCACAAATCACAAACATAAGTGCAACTGACATCTTGTCAACAAATGTAACTGCAAGTTCGATTAGATCGTCTGATATTGTTTCAGTCAATGTGAGCACCGGAAGTGTAAATGCCACCGGAATGACTGCTAGTAACATTAATTTTACTGGAAACTTGTATAAAAACGGGGAATTGTATGTCAGTTCACAATGGACAAGTACAAATGGAAATTTGTTTTATACTGGAGGAAATGTAGGTATTTTTAACTCGAATCCTTCAAATGCATTAGACATCACTGGGTCTATGAGAGCATCAGAGTCTGTAAAAACAGCTAATGTTGAGGCCTCTGGAAGCATCACTACATCTTCTCTTTTGGCAACAACAAGTATTAGCACAGGAAATGCAAGTGTCACAACAGCGACTGTTGGCACTCTTGTCAATACCAACGCCGTTTCAACAAACATTAGTTCAGCAACGTTGAGTCTGTCAACTGGACTTACAAGTGCATCATTGCAAGTGACAAATGCAAGTGTCACGACTGCGACCGTTGGAACTATGATTAATACTAACGCTGTTTCAACAAACATTAGTTCAGCAACGCTCAACTTGTCAACTGGACTTACAAGCGGAAGTGCACAAATTACAAATGCTAATGTTACTACATCTACGATTGGAACAGCACGTGTCACAACAAATTTATTAGCCATTGGCAATTCAAACACCGTTGGTTCCATTTTCACAACAGGCGGAAACGTTGGTATAGGAACAACCAGTCCTGGTGAAAAGCTTGAAATTAGTGGTAACTTGCGAGTTGGAAACAACACTCAAGCTAATTACATTGCTTTCTATGGTACTTCTGGTGACAACCCTGATGGCTTTGATCACACTTATATTGGAGAAAGAATTTACGGTGGAACTGAGCAAAGCGAATTGCTTTTATTCAAGGGGAATGATCCATCAGTTGTTTCAGGACCAGATCGAATTAGACTTTTAGGAGCAGAAATTGCGTTTGACAGCTATTCTGGTATTTCGTATGGAACGTTTGAAGCAATTGGATCAAGTGGTACCAGAAGAATGACTATTTCAACAAGTGGAAATGTAG
>Ga0169931_10001466_pt1 | contig 38983 bp, 31 predicted proteins | sample Kivu_15m_20L_FD_129675 | JGI IMG/M metagenome (GOLD analysis project Ga0169931, IMG submission 129675) | Freshwater microbial communities from Lake Kivu, Western Province, Rwanda to study Microbial Dark Matter (Phase II) - Kivu_15m_20L... | ecosystem: Environmental > Aquatic > Freshwater > Lake... | reverse complement strand
GCGTCGCTGTACGCCGTTTGCCGCAGGTCGACCGGACCGACGAAGAGTCGTTCACCCGGACTCGCGAGTCGATCGAGGTCGTCCACCACCTCCACGGCGGCGCGCCACGGTCGAAGATCGCCGAGATAGAAGTTCCGATCGTCGCGACGCACCTCGAGAACGTCGAGGTCCGCGGTGATGCTCCGGACGGCGAGGTCGGTCCAGGTGCGAACCGTGTAGAAGGGCAGAACCAGCACCAGGAGCGCCAGCAATCCGCCCGCGCCCACGGTCCGTCGAAGTAGGGGAGTGCTGCGTGGAGCGCGCCTCGCAACGAGGTCGGAAACGGCCGGAATCAGCAGTGGCCACGAGATGCAGGAGACCCAGAGGAAGTGTGCCGAGTCGGGCCGTTGCAACGCCTGGGGAAGAACGCCGACACCGAGTAGTCCGGCCGTCAGGAGTGTTTCGCCCGTCGCCACCCCGCGGATCGCGGGGGTGACCCGGCGCGCCACGAACACCACCAGGGCGGCGATGATCGGCAGCAGGAAGAACCAGACGAGGAGTTGCTTGGGGGCGCCGAGGTGGGGCAGCCCCCACCAGGGGGCGAACTTCTCGCCGATCACCTGGAGGGCGCCGTCCAGATGATTCCAACTCGGCGGACGGGGCAACTCGCGACCGGCTCGAAGCTCGAGCACCGGCTCGAGGAACATTCCCCGGAACACGGCCGACGGTCCGGCGACCACGAGGTGGTACCAGAACGGAATCGCACCGACGACGAGTCCGACGAACGTCGGTTTCCACGCCGACCGGCGTCGGAACAACAAGGCACCGAGGGCCAGCCCGAGTGCGAGCACCAGGTCGGGTCGGAAGCCGAGCGCGAGACCGGCGAGAGCGCCCGAGGTGATCCACCAACGAGTCGCACCGGTCCGGGCCCGCAGAGCCGCCACCACCGACCAGCCGGCCAAGCCGACCCCTCCCGACCAGGCCAGTGCCTGCAGTCCGATGGGAGTGAGAACGAAGAGCGTGGAGGCGGCTCCGACCAGAGTTGCGATGGCTCGTCCCCACGGTCGAGCGATCAGGTACAGCGCCGAGATGAGGAGGAGGTGCTGCAGCAGTCCGAAGGCCCGTTCGCTCGTCATCGTCGTTCCGAACAGTTGGAACCAACCGGCGAGCGCGTGCAACGACGTCGGGCCGTACAAATGCAGGAAGTCGACGTTGGGCACGTCGCCGCGCAGAACCCGCTCGGGGAAGACGAGCATGAAGCCCTCCTCCATCGTGGATCCGGTGGCACGGAACAGCGCCGGAAGGGTGACGGCAACCGCCGAACCGACGATGCCGAGGGCCAGCCACGATCGTCGGGCCGAGCGACGCCACGGAGCACGCACCGGTCCTCCGGCGACGAAGCACCGGTCGTCGGAGTCCGCCGGCACGGGGCTCGCGCCGATGAATCGCGGTCGCCATCGTCGGGCGAGATGAACCAAACCCATCGCCGCGACGATGCACAGAACGGGTTCGGCCGGAACCCGGAATCGTGTCGTTCCGTAGGCGTACGCGGCGGTGAGCGTGACCGAGACGAACACGGTTCCGAGAGGCGCCAATTGCCAGCGGGGGAGACGTCGTCGCCAGGTCGCCACGCCGACCACGCCGAGAGCGGCGAGTCCGTAGTAGTAGAAGAGACCGAGTCGGGCGGCGTCCTTGTCCCGTCCTTCGATGGGAGCGAAGTCGGCGTTCTGCCACGGTCGGAAGAGGTCCCACTGCCGCAACACACGCGCGGCGACGACCCTTGGCAACTCTCCCGCATGGTCCGATGCGTAGTCGAGCCCCACCCGCCGCCAGTGGAGGGACTTCTCGGCCTCGTCGCCGGTGGCATCGAGTCCGGCGGCTCGCAACTGTTCCTGACAGTCGTACAACCAGAAGCCGAGGAACTTGCCCGAGTAGGTCTCGTCGCAGTTCGCGTAGACGAACAACTCGTTGCCGTTCGTCGACAGCGGAACGAACTCCTCGAACGAGCGAAGGTTGCGAAGCGCCCACGGGGCGAGGACCGACAGGCAGGCCACCGCGGCCAGCGCGACGTGGACGATGCGTCGACGCCACGGCATTCGTCGGTCGGCGAGGATCCACGGAGTGATCAACAGGATCGTGAGCAGCAAACCCTCGCCGCGGGTCAGCGCGGCCAGTGCCGCCAGCGCACCCATCGCGATCGACCAGCGGGCGCCGGGGGATTCCCTCCAGCGATAGGCGGCCCACAACACCGCGAGCGTCAACAACGCCATGAGCCCCTCGGGGAACAGGACACCGTCGACCAACCACAGATTCGGATACAGGGCGGCCAGAACCATCGCCACGAACGTGACCGCGCGCGACCCCGGTCGATCGCGACCCACGACGAGTCGCGCCACGAGACCGGTCGCGATCACGACCGCGGTGCCGATGAGAATCGACACGAATTTGTGGTCGAAGTAGGTGGAACCGCCGAAGCGCGAACCGAACGACAGCACCACCGGGTACAAGGGACCGTGGAGTGCCGAGGGGATCCAGTTCTCGAAGGCGATGAAGTTGAGTGGTTCCGGGAAGCCACCTCCTCGCGCGAGGATGTTGGCCGTGGAGTGGTAGAAGAGCGGGTCACCGCCGTCGGTGCGCGCGGGCGCCACCGCCACCAACGTGGCGAGGCGCACCACGAAGGCCAGAGCGGTGGCCCAGGCGAACGACACGCGATGGCTCGGCCACGACCAGCGATGGTCGGTCAGGCGTCGATCGATGGTCGCGACCGCCGTTCCGACCAGGATTCCGAGAAAGCCGGTGGTGACGACGCTCCAGAGTCCGGAAGCGAACCAGGGTCCGATCGATTCCGACAACCGACCGTCGACGATCGTCGCGCGCTCGGGATTCTGGCGAGCGATCAGCACGAGGGGCACCGGGGCGACGGCGAATGCCGCCAGCGCCCACGTGAGACGCATCGGCAGAGCGCGGGCCGAGGTGCGCGTTCGTTCCAACCGGTCGGCCAGCAGCCACCCGATGACGATCAGATGGAGCCCGCCCGGCAACCAGTGCCGGCCCGGAAGGTCGACCGCGTGGGCGAGCGCGGGCACCGCGAGCATGGCCGCCGCGAGGGCGATGGCGCGGCCACCGAGTCGCCCGTTCGGCACCACCCGTCGCCACAGGGGCCGGGCGAGGGCGCCGAGCAACGCCAGTTGGAGCACCGCGCCGTGGGCGAGCAGGCCGGAATCGTGGCCGAGGGGCTGGAACAGGGCCGCCGAGAGCGCGAGAGCGCGGGGCCCGAGATCTGGTTCGACCGCCATCACCACGGCCAGCGTCGCCCACCAGACGCCCACGGTGATGGCGAGCGCGCGACGGACGGGGATCCCGGACAGGGCGACGATCGATGCGACCGCACCGAGGGGGCCGGCGAGATCGGCCAGGTGCCCGGCTCCGGCCAGGGAACCGGACGCGGCCAGAACCGCGGCCACCAGCAGTCCGATGGTGACTGGTCCGGTCGTGACTGGTCCGGTCGTGACTGGTCCGGCCGTGACCGGGGAGGCGGCCTCGCGCGTCGTCGGTCCCACTTCGGCGATGGTAGGCGAGGTCGTCGGGGTGCCCGGAGGATCGACGCGAACGACCGGCGCCGGCTCCGAGCCCGCGCGACCAGGTGCTCCGGTCGTGTGGTGGGTCGGTGGTACGGTCGACAGCCGATGTCCAGACGGCCGGATGCACGCGTCGGAGGGCTGATCGGAGCCGGGATACTCGCCGTGGTTCTCTGGTGGTGGTGGCCGGGTCTGACCGATGAGCGCCCCGAGGTGGGAATCGTCGCGAGCGGCGACGTGCGTACCGCCGCCGAGCCCCTCGATCGACGTCTGCGCGAACAGGGTCTCCGGACCGAATGGTCGGACGAACCCGTCGACTGGTGCTCGGTTCCTGAATCCTTGGCGGGGCTCGCGGGTGGGGTCGACATCGCGGTGGTGGCGATCGGTCGGAACAACGCGATTCCGACGGGCGATTCGACCACTGATTCAGGTGTCGAGCCAGCTGTTGAATCGATCTGTGGTGAAGGTGACGACGTGCTCGACCTGGACGACGTGGCCGAGGCCGTTGTCGGGGCCGGTCCGCGGATCGTGGTGATCACCGCCGACGACATCGACGTACTCGGTCCCGACGACGAAATGGCCGCGGCGCTGCGCCGGGCCGGCGCGACGACGATCGACGTCGGACGTCTCCTCGGCGGGGTCGACGAACCGATGGTCTGTGCCTGGTGGGACGACTGCGACTCCACCGGAACCGTGGTGACGGTCGACTCCGCTGGACTGACCGACGCCGGATCGCAACGCGTCGCCCGCACGATCGTGGCCGGCGTCGTCGGTGAGGGTCCGGGATGAACGTCGTCGCCCGACTCGGTTCGCGGGTGGTCGTCGCGGCGGAGGGACGGGTGCGGACCCACCCGAATCTCGCGGTTCTGTTGCTGACGACCCTCGTGATGCTGCCGGCCATCGTGGCGGTGTCGTCGAATCTGTTCGTCGACTGGCACCCGACCGGCGACATGTCGCTGGCCGAACTCATGATGCGGGGGATTCCCGAGCATCCTCCGTTGGTCGGCGTGGCCGCTCGAGTGGGGCGCGACATCAACGATCAGGGTTACAAGCCCGGTCCCTCGATGGCGTACGTGTTGTATCCCGTCTACCTCGTGTTCGCCCGATCCAGCATCGGCGTGATCGTCTCGACGCTCGTGGTGCACGTCGCGGGAGTGTTCGTCGCGCTTCATCTCGCGCGTCGATGGTTCGGGTGGCGACTCGCGTTGCCGGTGGCGGCTGTGACGGCCGTGATGGTGAGGTCGTTGTCCCCGGAGTTCTTCCTCGAGCCATGGAACACGTGGATCCCCGTTTTCGCCTATCCGGTGTTCCTGGTGCTGCTGGTCGGGGTTCTCGACGGTCGCTCGATGGCGTTCCCGTGGGCCGTCGCGGTCGGCTACCACTGCCTCCAGACGCACATCAGTTACGTGCCTCTCGTGGCGTCGGTTCTCGTCATGGTCGGTGGCTGGCTGCTGGTGTCGCGCCGGAAGAATCGGGAGTGGGTGCGTCCGATGCTCTGGTCGGCGGTGGTCACGTTCGTGATGTGGTTGCCACCGGTGATCGAGCAGTTGCAACCGGGTCGGGGAAACCTGCGCCGGGTCTGGGAGCACTTCACGTCGCCTCCGTCCGACACCGTGGGGCTCCGGTTGGCCGCACGGGCCATCGTCGGCGAGATGAACCTGGCCGGACCGATGGTCGTCGGACCCGGTCGCGACCCGTTGGATGCGCCGGTTTGGTGGGGCTTCGTACTGTTCGTTGCGGTCGTGGCGACGGGTCTCGTCCTCTGGTGGAGGCGGCGGGACCGCGGCCGCACCGCCATGGTGTCGGTGCTGCTTCTCTCCACGTTGGTCGGTGCGTACGCGACGACCCGGATCTTCGGGACGTTCTACGACTACGTCATCCGGTGGATGTGGGTCCTGGCCGCGCTCTGGATCGCGTGGTCGTTCTGGATGCTCTGGACCACGTTGGCGTCCAGCGCACGCCCGGGTCGTCGACGGTTGCTGGCCGTGGTGACGGGGGTGGTCGTCGTCGGCTCATCGCTGTCGGGGATCGCCGGTTCGGCCGGAGCGGATCTCCCGTACGCCAGCGACTCGCGACTCGTCGAGAACATCGGCCGGCAACTCGACCGTCGTCTGGCGGGTCGCGAGGACGAACGTTTCCTGTGGCGCTGGCACGACCCGGCCTCGCTCGGTGGAACCGGCTTCGGGATGGTGTTGGAAGCCGAGAAACGCGGACTCACCCTGAAGGTCGACGACTGGGCGAAGGCGACGGTGCGCCCGTATCGGTCGTTCGACGAATCGGAGGCGGACGGTGTTCTGTGGTGGGTGGTGGGCGAGCGCAACATCGAGTACTTCGCGACGCGGGAGGACGCGGTGATGCTCGCGGAGTTCGATCCCCGAACACCCGACGAGAGGATCGAATCGGACGCACTGCGGGTGGCGATCGAGAGTCGAATGATCGAACTCGGTCATCCCGAGTGGATCGAATTGCTCGACTCCCAGTACGGCCACACCCAGGTGATCTACAACGTCGAATCGCCGATCGACCTTCAGCGACTCGTCATCCGGTACAACGACCTGCGGCTCCCCGGTGCGGTGTTCGAGGTGCCGGTGGGAGCGCCGCTCTTCCGATGACGGGTTCCTCGTTCCATCACTCCGGTGCCGGACGACCGGTTCTCGACGAACTGGTGGGCGAGATGCTGGACGCGGGTCTGCGGAGAGTGCACGTACTCGCGTGGCGCGATCTCGACGATCCCGATGCGGGAGGTTCGGAGGTTCACGCCGACGAGTTCATGCGTCGATGGCAACGGGCCGGACTCCAGGTGGTGCATCGCACGTCGGCGGCTCGTGGAGTGCCGGCCGAGTCCACGCGCAACGGTTATCGCGTCGTGCGGCGTGGCGGTCGGATGTCGGTGTTCGCCCGCGTGCCGGTCGCCGAGATTCTCGGCCGAATGGGACGACGGGACGGTCTGGTGGAGATCTGGAACGGAGTCCCGTGGTTCTCGCCGGTGTGGTGTCGATCACCGAGGGTTCTCGTGTTGCACCACGTTCACGGACCGATGTGGGACCAGATGTTCCCACGACCCCTCGCGGCCCTCGGTCGGTCGCTCGAGTCCCGGGTCGCCCCGCCGTTCTACCGACGCACGCCGACGGTGACGACGTCGGAGGACACCCGGCGGGAACTGCTCGAACTCGGGTGGAGCCCCGAGTTGGTGCGCACCGGTCCGGTGGGGGTCGACCCCTGGTTCTCGCCCTCGACCGATCAGGAGCACCAGTGGTTCGACGACAAGACCACCGAACCGTCGGTGCTGGTGGTCGGACGCCAAGCCCCGGTGAAGAGGATGCACGTTTTGCTCGAGCAGGCCGAGTTGGCCCGGGCATCCGTACCAGCGCTCCGTGTCACGCTCGTGGGCGATGGACCGGAACGTGCGTCGCTCGAGACGTGGGTGGCCGACCATGATGCGAGTTCGTGGGTGTCCTTCGCGGGCCGCGTGAGTCGCGAGGAACTGCGCGACCATTATCGGCGGGCTTGGGTGGTGGCCAGTGCCTCGTTGGCCGAGGGGTGGGGTCTGGCCCTCACCGAGGCGGCCGGTTGCGGTACGCCGGCGGTCGCCACCGACATCGGCGGGCATCGTTGCTCGGTGGTCGACGGGGTCACCGGACTGCTGGCACCCTCCGAGCACCTGCACGAGGCCCTGGTGAGGGTTCTCGGCGACCGCGATCTACGACGACGGTTGTCGGCACAGGCGCAGAGTCGGGCGCGGAACCTGTCGTGGGACGATTTGGCGGTCGAGGTGCTGCGTCCGTTGCACGCGCAACGGGCATCCCGTCCCACCGGCACCACCGGGCACTAGGGTCGAACGGCGTGTCGATCGAGTCCGTGGTGGTGGTTCTTCCCACCTACAACGAACGCGAGAACATCGAGCGGATGATCCGCACGATCCGCGATCGTGTTCCGGCCGCCCACATCATGGTGGTCGACGACGCCAGCCCCGACGGCACGGGAGCCATCGCCGATTCCTGTGCCGCCGAATTGGGTCGGATCGACGTGATCCACCGCTCGGGAAAGGCCGGCCTCGGCAGCGCCTACCGCGACGGATTCGGTCGGGCCATCGCCGCCGGTCACGACGTGATCGTGTCGATGGACGTGGACTTCTCGCACGACCCGGCGGTGATCCCCGCCATGCTCTCGGCCATCGAGGGCGGTGCCGACGCGGTGATCGGTTCGCGTTACGTGCCCGGAGGTGGAACGGTCGACTGGCCGTTGCATCGACGCCTCCTGTCGCGCTGGGGAAACCTCTACACCGGATTCGCTATCGGGGCCGGAGCTCGCGACTGCACGTCGGGCTTTCGGGCCTACCGTGCGTCGGCGCTGGCGGCCATCGCGCCGGAGACCACCCGCGCCGAGGGCTACGCCTTCCTCACCGAATTGGTCATGCGACTGTCGCGGTGCGGGCTGGTGATTCGCGAGGTCCCCATCACCTTCGTCGATCGCCAGCACGGAGCCTCGAAGATGTCCGGGCGCATCGTGGTCGAATCGATGCTGCTGGTGACGCGCTGGGGCGTCGTCGACCGTTGGAAGCGGTGGAGGGGTCGCTGAGACTCAGCCGAAGCGTCGCCGCCAACGGCGACCGATCGGCGAGTAGCGCACGATGCAGTACACGGCGCGCACCCCATCGCGCCATCCGATCTTCTTTCCTTCGGCGTAGGTCCGGCCCGAGTACGAGATACCGACCTCGAAGATGCGGAAACGACCCTCCGCCAGTTTGGCCGTGATCTCGGGTTCGAATCCGAAGCGGTCCTCTTCGATGTCGATGGACTGGATGACCTCGCGACGGAAGCACTTGTAACAGGTTTCCATGTCGGTCAGGTTGAGGTCGGTGAACATATTCGACAGCAGGGTCAGGAACTTGTTGCCCATGCTGTGCCAGAAGTAGAGGACGCGATGCGGACGACCGGACAGGAAACGAGATCCGTACACCACTTCGGCTCGATCGTCGAGCAGGGGTTCGAGCAGAACTCCGTACTCGGCGGGGTCGTACTCGAGATCGGCGTCCTGCACCACCACGAAGTCGGCGGTGGCCCGTGAGAAGCCGGTGCGCAACGCCGCACCCTTGCCGCGGTTGTGCTCGTGCAGTACGACGGTGAGTCGAGGATCGGAGAGCCCCGCCAGGATCTCGCGCGAACGATCGGCCGAGCCGTCGTCGACCACCACGACCTCGGCCACCCACGGGGATCGCAGAACCTGTGCCACGAGCGAGGCGATGGTCGTTTCCTCGTTGTAGCACGGGACGACGACGCTGAGACGGGGTGAGGGCGTCACGAGTCCGAAACCCTAGCGGGCGGTGGTCGAACGAGAGCGGAGGCGGCGAGAAGCACCACTCCGACGAGAGTCGGTCGGTGCGCGCGTTCGAAGGTCCGGGGCCACCAGAACGAAGGCTCGGCACCGGTGCGGAACTGTTGGGCGACCACGAAGAGCGCCGCGAGAGCCAGCAGGACTCCGCCGACGCGCGCGAGTGTTCGGACGAGATGCCGATGCGGTGACGCGACGAGGGCGACGGTGGCGACTCCCCACAGGGGCGACACCACCAGGGCCACCACTCCGGCGACGAGCAACGTGGTTCGGCGCCCCGTTGGCAAGGGTGGATCCGCATCGACGAGGTCCCCGACGAGCGGTCGACCGGTCCAGTTCTCTCGTCTGGTCGTTCGTCTGGTCGCTCGTCGTACCGCCGCGCACCCGAGCACGACGAGACAGGCGAGCACGGCTGCCGCGCTGGTGGCGAGTCCGATCCACATCCACGTCTGCGGGGTCCAGCGCAGGCGCAACTCGCGCTGGTCGGCGCCCGGGGGTAGGAACCAGGTGGCGCGCCCGGCGGCCGATGCCAACGGGGCGCCGAGATCGGTCCCGTCGACGACGGCCGACCAACCGGTGTTCCATCCGAACGGAGCCTCGAACCAGCAGCCATCCGCGCACGCCGTGATTCTCCAGAGCGACGATCCGCGCGAGGAGGAATCGGGTGAGATCACGTGTGCGGTAACCACGGCGACATCGCCGAGCGAGGTCGATCCGAGCACGATCCGATCCACGTCGAGACCGGTCGTGGTTCCGGACGTGGCGACGAGTCGGTGTCGTCCCGATTGCTCCAGGTCGACCGAGCCGCACGTCGAGGCGGACAGGGGTCGTCCCGCCAGGGCATCGGCCACGGATCCCGTCACCCGCAATGGCACGGCGGTGTCGTCGATGGTGATCAGATCAGAACGGCAACCGGTGTCGAAGTCGGTCGGCGGAGCGACCGAGTCGACACCCGCCACCTCGCTGATCGAGACCGGAAGAACCGTTCGCACGCCCGAGCGCGGGTCGACGCTCACCGTCGGCTCGATCTCCAGAACCCGTACCTCGATCCGCTCACCATCGAGTCCGCTCACCGGATTCGATCCCTCGGCCACGTCGACGACGACCGTCGAGTCGGAGTCGGAGAGTTCGACGGAAACGATGCGCGAGTATCCCTCGAGTTGCCGCAGCCCGAATTCGTCGAGTGGACCGGGCACCACGAGGATCGGGGTGTCGGGGTCGGACGCGCTGATCCAGGCCGAACTCTCGTCTCCGTCGTAGGCGGCCACCGACCACGCGGAAGGAACGCCGTGCAACCGGGAGTCGGTCGTGGCGTCGAATCCGAGGTCCACGAGATCGGCGATCACCGCGTCCGAGGCGTCGGGTGATAGTCGAACCACGGCTTCGACGTCGAGGCTCGCGTCACCCGATCGGGTGAAGGGAAACGATCGCACGATTCGGTCCTCCGGATCGCGACGGTTCCGGTCGAAGCGGTCGGCCCGCCATCGGGTGAACACGTAGCGCGATGGAACCGCGGTGGCCGGACCATCGGCGACGGTCACCTCCTCGACCACGGTTCGTTCGTCCGGAAGAACCTCGGAGAATCCGACGGGACCGGATCCGGTCGTTCGTTCGATGACGACACGCACGTCGCGGGACGGGCTCGGCAATTCGATCCGTCGACCGGACACCGGGAAGTCGTCGAGCGTCACGCGAATCGAGTCGTCCCCGGTGAGGATCAGCACCTCGTCGATGCGTGACGTCGAGACGAACGGTCGCAGGAGCAACTCGTCGAATGGCTGCTCGGCCCGCACGCGGAGAAACTGACCCTCAGCGCGACCACCGACGATCCAGGCCGTCGACGGGTCGCCGTCGACGGCCTGGTTGGGACGCCACTCCGGTGTGTACGACAGTGGATCTCCGTACGACGAGGCCGTCACCACCAGTCCGGGTGTCGACGCGAGAGTCTGTCCCGGGTGGTCGGCGCGCAGTCGGGCATCCCACACGTCGGCACCCTCGACCACCGGTACGAGGCTCTCGGTGGCGCCCCAGACGTTCTGCGAGCCCCGCCATTGTCGCGCGCGGCGTCGGTCCGAGTCGGTGACGATCGAACCGGCGAAGGCACCTCCCGTCCGGGCGACCGCGTCCGGAGAGAGCAACAGTTCGTCGCCCGAGATGAGTCCGGCGGCGGCGGCCTCGACGATCCCGGTGCCGTCGGCGGCCACGATCCGGGGTGCCGTCGATGTTCGCGCCCCGACGACCTCGTCGACCGCCCAGAGTTCGATCTCGGGTCGGGCGATCGACGGAAGCACGGCGATCTCCTCGGACCACAACCCGTCGACCCGATTGACGGTGGGCTCACCGAACACGCCGAGAGGCGTGAGTCCGGGGGTATTCGGTCCCATGAGATCGGCGGTGCGGTCGGGCCGTACGGTGTCGAACCGCTCGAATTGCTGACTGTTCACCACCATCACGGTGTCGGCACCCAGCAGCCGGGCAACGGGGGCGATGGCGGCCGGATCGAGCGAGCCGTCCTGGAAGGCGTCGTCGAGCGCGTACAGAAGGTCCATGTGGGGGGCCGAGCCGAGCGGCAACCAGTCGCGCGCGAGGAAGGGTTTGTCGGTGAGTCCCGGAAGTACGGCATCGACGGGGTAACCCCATCGGTAGGCGGCCGACTCCATCCCGCCGACAAGGAGCACCGCACCGTCGAATCCCGCTCGGGATCGATCGTCGAGGAACCGGGCGGCGTCGTACCAGGCGGACGGAAGTTCCTGCGGTCGGTCGAGGTCGTGGTCGACGAGACCGCCGTCGACGAGCGCCGGAAGGTTGACGACGGCCAGAACCGCGACCAAGAGGACACCGCGTGGTTCGGTGGTGCGCAGACGGCGAGCGACGGCAGCCAGGACGACGCCGACCCCGAGAGCGAGAGCCAACACGATCATCGGTACGGCTCGGGTCGACGACCGCAAGGCGAGACTCACGGCACTGCGAGGGTTGTCGACGGCGAGCGACCAGAGCGGAGAGGGATCGTCGAAGGGATGCGCTCCGACGGCCAGCACGACGCCGATCGAACCCGTGAGGACGAGAGGCGTGCGCCATGACGCCGGCGCGCGGAGCCAACCGACCAATCCCAGACCGATCAACGTCAGACCGGCGACCAGAACCGCCGGGTTCCCCTGATGGGGAGCGGCCGCACTGGTGAGTGCGACCAGTTCGTCGCGCACGTAGAAGAGCCAGTAACCGAGACCGCGCAACACCTCGGGAGCGGTCGACGTGGCGTTGGTGGAGGGGAGAGTCTCGCTGTACGAGAGGACCGGAGCACCGTGACGTCCCTGGATCCAGAGACCGACCAGCCACCACAGACTCGTGGCGAGGGCCGTCGACCCGGCGGCCAACGATCGTCGGATCGTTCGACCCGTGCCCCGAGCGGCGTGGAGCAGCCAGATGGCGGGCGCGGGCGCGACCATGAGGAGCGCCGTCGCGTTGAGGCCTCCGGTGGAGGCGACCAGCAGGCCGATCGCCGCAAGGTCGCGTCGCGATCCGTGTCGCCCGTAGGCGATGGCGTGCACGCAGAGCAGTGGCAACAGCGCCCACGGAAGCAGCAGGGCCGAGGTTCGCGACACATAGGGAAGCACGTACGGCGACAACTGGTACACCACCGCGGCGGACAGAGCGGCGGCCGTTCCCAAGCCGAGGGTGCGGGCCAGCCTCAACAGGCCGAGTCCGGCGAGCGAGAACAGGAGCCCGATCCACAGACGGTGGGCGATCCAATCGGGAACCGACAGTCGATCGGCGATCCAGTACCACGGTCCGGTGGGCCACAGGTACCCGACGTTCTGATGGGGAACCCAACCACCGAACTGGCGGGCGTCCCATGACCACGCGGAATCGGCGATCAGGCGCGAGGGGTCGAGGAAGAGGTACAGCTTGGTGTCGGCCGGAACCCGGCCGGGTGCGCTGAGAAGAAGCGGAACGGCGACCCACAGCACGAGGAGCAACTCGGCCGCGCGGCGACGGACGGCCGCCACGAGTCGCGATCCCGACGACATCAGGGGACGGCCCCGTAGACGCCGTACAACGCCGACAGGGCGACGACTCCGGCCGTGCCGAGGGCGGTGATCCAGGGCATCCAGTCACGGCGCTTGTCGGTGTTCAGCCAGTCGGCGGCGATGATCAGCAGCGGGAACGCCGTGTACAGGAAGCGCGGACGAGCGGTGACCGTCGACGGCAGGAGCATCAATCCGACGACGACGGCCGAGTAGGCGAGGGCCGGCCATTGGGGGCCGTGGCGGCGATGACGGACGGCGATCACCACCAGAGCGAGAGTGGTGAGAAACGAGACCGCGGTGATCACGTCGGTGGGCGACGTCAGTGGACGCAGGAAAGCCTCCAGCGTGTTGCGCAACGCGGTGAGTCCGAAACTCGCCCCCTCGTCCCACGCCTCCCGTTGCACCCGGAACCAGACCCGCGACTCGCCGGTGTGGGCGTCGATGAAGAGTTGGTACCCGACGAAACCGACGGGAGCCAGAGCCACCGCGACGAGCGACGACCACTGCTTGTTTCGGCGACACGCGATGAGGGCGGCCACCACGCACGCGGCCACCAAGGCGAGTCCGTTCGGACGGGTGGCGGTGCCGATCGCGGCCAGCAAGCCGGCGACCACCCAGCGCTCGTGGTGCAAGGCCAACAGGCAGGCGGCGGCGAGAGCGAGGAGAAGAGCCTCGCTGTACGCGAAGGACAAGACGAACGAACCCGGGAAGACCGCCACCAACACCATGGCGATGCGAGCGGTGGCGATCCCGAACCACGCACGGGCGAGCAAGCCGACCAGGAGCACGAACACCGCACCGAGCACCAGATTGGTGAAGAGCGCGGCGAAGGTGTCGCCTCCGGGGAGGATGCGATCCACGACACGAACCAGACCCGGATACGCCGGGAAGAACGCCAGACGGGCCTCGGGATCGAAGTAGGTGACATCGGGCGGAACGCTCGTCGGATAACCGCGTCGGATGATCCGCATGTACCACTGGCCATCCCACGACGTCAGCACGTCGAGGATCATCGAACTCGCCGACCGGGGCAACGCCGCGGTCCGTGCGTGCGGGTCGGCCTTCTCGAAGAACCCCCAGATGAGCCGTTCCCGGGCCCGGTTCTCGTCGGCGCGGAGTTCGGCGGCCACCACCGCCGCTCCGGCGGCCACGCAGAGACGCGAGATCAGGTAGGCCAGACCGGCGTGCCGGAGGGCGGAACGCCACGTGGGCGCGTTCGAGGGCGTCTCGGACATGGGCGAGGCGAACCTAACACGGTGCGTCCCGGGGGTCCCGGAACCGTCACAATGACGGGATGTCCAATCAGATCGATACCCCGGTGCTCGTCGAACGCCCGATTCCCGGCGTCGTCGTGCTTCGTCTGAACCGTCCCGATCGACTCAATGCCATGACGGCCGAACTCGTGCAGTGTCTTCACGAGCGGTTGGACGAGGTGGCCGTCGAGCGAGGGTGTCGCGTGGTGGTTCTGGCCGGGGCCGGGCGCGGATTCTGCGCCGGGCTCGATCTGGGTGGATACGGGGTGGCTCCTCACGCCGAGGATCTGGGTGCCACGCAGACCGCGTTGGCGACCCAGCGACACATCGCCACCCTGGTGACCCACCTGCGGGCGTTGCCTCAACCGGTGATCGCCGCCGTGCACGGACCGGCCGCTGGGGGTGGGTTGGCGTTGGTGCTCGCGTCCGACATCCGTCTGGGCTCAACATCGGCACGTTTCAACGTCGCGTTCATCCGTGTCGGATTCTCGGCGTGCGACATCGGCACCTCGTGGCTGCTGCCGCGCATCGTCGGAGCGGCTCGCGCCCAGGAGTTGATGCTCACCGGACGGGTGATCGACGCCGACGAGGCCTTGCGCATCGGGCTTGTTGTCGAGGTCGTCGACGACGTCGAGTCGGTGGCCTTGGCCAAGGCCGAGTTGGTGATGGCCAACACGCCCTTCGGCGTGGCGCTCACCAAGGAGGCGATGTGGACCGCCCTCGAGATACCCGCGATGCAGTCGGCGATCGACCTCGAGAACCGGCAGCAGATCATGGCGAGCCACACCGAGGATGCGCGCGAGGCAATGCGGGCCTTCGTGGAGAAACGACGTCCGGAGTTCCGGAACCGCTGACGAGTGGTGGACAGCCGGGGCGGCCGTGGTCGCGGGTGCGTCAGGCGACGCGCACCGACACCGGAGCCTCGCCACCGTGAAGCGGGTGGTGACAGGCCACGAAATGCCCCGGGCCGATCTCGCGCAACGTGGGTTCCTCGGAGCGACAACGATCGGTGGCCGCCGGACAACGAGGATTGAACCGGCATCCGGCCGGAGGGGCCACGGGCGACGGCGGTTCGCCGGCCACCTCCACGCGCTCGACGACGACGGTCGGATCGGGAACCGGGATCGAGCGCAGGAGAACGTTGCTGTAGTGGTGCGCCGGAGACGAGTACAGCGCGTCCGGGCTCGCCACCTCGCAGATCTTTCCGAGATACATCACGGCCACCCGATCGCTGATGTTCTTGACCACGGCGAGGTCGTGGGCGATGAACATGAGCGTGAGGTCGTAATCGCGCTTCAGATCCTCGAGAAGATTCAGCACCTGGGCCTGCACGCTGACGTCGAGCGCCGAGACCGGTTCGTCGCAGATGATGAGGGAAGGATTCAACACCAAAGCCCGTGCGATGGAGATTCGCTGGCACTGTCCGCCGCTGAACTGGTGGGGTCGACGATCGGCCGCGATGTCCGGATCGATTCCGACGTCCTCGAGCACCTTGTTCACCCGAGCCAGCCGCTCCTCCTTGGTGCCGATCTTCCAGATGTTCAACGGCTCCATCACGATGTCGCGGACCTTGCGGCGGGGATTCAGCGACGAGATCGGATCCTGGAAGATCATCTGGATCGACGTGCGAAGCGTCCGGACTCCGTCGTTACCCAACCTGGTGAGGTCCTGGTCGCGGAACGAGATCGATCCCGACTTCGGAGCGGGCAACTGCAGGATGGCGCGACCGGTGGTGGACTTGCCGCATCCCGACTCGCCGACGACGCCGAGGGTTTCACCGGCCAGGATGTCGAAACTGATGCCCGACACCGCTTGAACGGTGAGACCGGTGCGTCCGACGGGAAACTCGACGCGCAGATCGCGCACCGACAGGAGGGCCTCGTCGCGCAGGTGGGCGTCGCCGGTGCCGGCCATCACGCCACCTCCCGTCGACGCACGGAGACTTCGTGCCAACGTTCGGATCCGACCGGGTGGTGGCAGGCGAACCAGTGGCCCGGCGAGGCCTCCACCAACGGCGGCTCGTGGGTGGTGCACGCGTCGGTGGCGTACGGGCAACGCGGGCTGAAACGACAACCAGCCGGGGGGTGGATGAGGTTCGGAGGCCGTCCCCCGATGGTCACGAGGCGGGTGTGTGCCGGTTGCTCGAGTTTCGGAATGCTCTGGAACAACGCCTCGGTGTAGGGCATCTTCATCGCGCCGAACAGTGAGCCGGTGGACGCCATCTCGACGATCTTCCCGGCGTACATCACGACGATCTTGTCGGTGTGGCCGGCCACGACGCCGAGGTCGTGGGTGACGAGGATGGTCGACATGTTGCGCTCGCGTCGCTGTCGCTCGATGAGGTCGAGGATCTGCGCCTGCACGGTGACGTCGAGAGCGGTGGTGGGTTCGTCGGCGAAGAGCACCGAGGGTCCGCAGGCCAGGGCCATGGCGATCATCACCCTCTGCCGCATTCCTCCCGACAGCTCGTGGGCGTACTGGTCGAGACGCTTGTCGGGTTCGGGGATTCCGACGTCCTGCAGGAGCTTCAGCACCGTGGCTCGCGCATCGGCCTTCGTCATGCCGAGATGCACGCGGAGCGGTTCGGCCAGTTGCTTGCCGATCTTGATGACCGGATTCAACGAGGTCATCGGGTCCTGGAAGATCATCGCCATCTCAGCGCCCCAGATGCGGCGACGATCCTTGAGGCTCATGGTGGTGAGTTCGGCACCACCGAACACGACCGAACCGCCACGCAGAACGTTGCGGCGGGGAAGCAGACCCATGATCGACCGGGAGAGGATCGTCTTGCCGCAACCCGACTCGCCGACGATGCCGAGCCGTTCACCGCGGTCGAGCGAGAACGAGACGTGGTCGACGGCGCGAACCACGCCCAACGCGGTCGAGAAGTGGGTGTACAGATCGTCGATGCGCAGCAACTCGCCGGATTCGGGGCGCAGACGGGTCTGGGTCTCGTTGGCGCGGAAGTCGTTCATCCGATGGCCTCGCGAATACGGAATCGCTCGGTGAGTGCGTCACCGAGGAGGTTGATCGACAGCACGGTGAGGAACATCACCGCCGACGGCATGATCGACATCCACCATGCGGTTTCGAGTCTGCTCTGGCCACCGAAGATCATCGCTCCCCACGTGGGATTGGGGGCGCTCACCGAGAGGCCGAGATAGGCGAGAGCACCCTCGGCGACGATCAGAATGGCCATGCCGGTGATGGCGAACGTCACCATGGCCGGGAAGACGTTGGGCAGGATCTCGCGGGTGATGATCCGACTGTTGCGGGCACCGAGGCTGCGCGCCGCGGTGACGAACTCGCGTTGGGCGTACACGATGGTGTTGGCCCGCACGAGTCGCGCGATCGGGGGTATCGAGAGGATCACCAGGGCGAAGATGATGGGCACGATCGATCTGGACTTGGCCTCGGTGGTGCCCGAATCACTGAAGAAGCCGACGATGAAGATGACGAGAAGCAGCGCCGGGAAGGCGAGGAAGATGTTCATGATCGAGTCGATCACTCGGTCGACTCGCCGACCGACGTAACCGGCCACGAGTCCGAGGGTTCCGCCGATCAGGATGCCGAAGACGATCGAGAGGGCGCCGATGAGTAGCGAGTAGCGCGCGCCGAACATGGTGCGGCTGAAGATGTCGAACCCGTTGGTGTCGGTTCCGAACAAACCGGCCCGCTCGGCGGCGTCGCGCACCACGGGTCGGGTGGTGTCGGAGAACGTGGCCCAGACCGGCGGGCGTTCGGACAGCAGGGCGTTGGTGTCGATGTGGGTGATGCACTGGGCCTCGTCGGCGAACTGGTCGCACGAGTGGTTCACGTACGGCAGCCACGATGCTCCGATGGCGGTGAACACCAGGAAGACCAGCCAGACGACGGCCAACCACATCGTGACCACGCCACGCCGCCGGAACTTCTTGGCGGTGGCGGGTGCCGAATCCTCGGTGACCGACGTTCCGGGTGTCGCCTGATTGCTGGTGGGGTCGCCGGTGGGGTCGTCGGTGGGGACGGTGGTGTCGCTCATGGGTGTCGTTTGTTCCGTCTCAACTCAGGGCGCGCCCGGCGCGCACACGAGGATCGAGGAATCCGTAGGCGATGTCGACCACGAAGTTGATGAACACGTAGACCAGGGCCAGTACCACCACGGTGATCTGAACCAGTCGGAACTCGTTGCTGAAGATCCCGGCCACGGTCTTGCCCCCCAGGCCTTCGAGGCTGAAGGCGGTCTCCACGACCACCGAGCCGCCCACGAGCGCGCCGACGTTGACGGCGGCCGCCGTCAACAGCGAGAACAGCGAGGGGCGCAGGGCGTGGCCGAAGAGGATGCGCGACGTGCTGAGGCCCTTGGCGCGGGCGGTCGTGATGAAGTCGGACTGGAGGGTGTTCACGAGGTCGGCGCGCAGCAGACGCATGTAGGTGGCCGCCAAAGGCAGGGCCAACACCACGGTCGGCAGGAGGAAGTTCTTCACATGGTCGACCGGGGCGTCGAAGAACGAGACCGGTTCGGACAGCACCGGGAAGATCCGCCAACGCACCGCGAAGATGAGCGAGAGCACGGTCGCGAGGACGTAGTTGGGTAACGAGATGAGACCGAAGGCGCCAGTGGTCGACAGTCGGTCGAAAATGCCTCCCGACCGGTAAGCGGCCAACACGGCGATCGGAATGGCGAGCAGCAACGCGAGCAGTTGGGCGTAGATCATCAGTCGCAACGAGATCTGCAGACCGTCCCAGATCGCGGTGCGCACCTCCTGATTCCCGCCGAAGGTGGTTCCCCAGTCGAGGGTCACCAGATCCTGCACGAAGTGTCCGTATTGGACGATCAGCGGGTCGCGCAGATGGAGTTCGTCGAGAGTCGCGTTGCGGACCTCTTCGTCGTTGGCGTTGACTCCCTGAACCGCGAGGATGCGCTCCTCGGAGTTCGGGATGGCGGCGAGCGCGAGGGACACCGTGAAGGTGACCGCGACGACCACGATGATGAGTTGAACCAGTTTCTGGCCGAAGTATCTCATCGGATCGGCGGGCCTTCGCGGTGTCCCTCGCGCTCTACCTGATCAGGATTCGCGCCAGACGGTGGCCGGGTAGAAGGTTCCGGCGATGCCGGCACCTTCGAGAGCCGCCATTCCGTCGGGCAGAACCAGGTTGTTCGCTTCGATGCCGTTGATGCCCGGCTTGTGGGGGATCATCCAGACCTGGTACGAACCCCAGATGTTGTAGCACTGCTCGGCGAACAACCGGTTGACGTCCTCGGCGATCTGCTTCTTCTCGGCCGGATCGGTGCTGGCCCGGTTGGCGTCGAGAAGCTCGTCGAGCTGCGCGTCCTTGATGCGTCCGAAGTTGAGCGCGAGTGCGCCCACGTCGAGCGAGGACGAACTGTGCCACCAGACGTACTGCTGGTCGAGGTCGACGCCGCCGTGGTTGCGCCACTGGAACACCTGGAAGTTGCCCAGCAGTGCCGTCACGATGTACTGCGCCTGGTCGATCTGGTCGACGGTCACCTCGTCGAAGCCGGCTTCCTTGTAGAAGTCGACCTGATAGTTCGCGATCACCAGGTTGGTGGCGTCGGTCGTGGTGGCGAGCGAGATCTTCAACTCGCCGGGGTTCTCGGCCTTGTAGTCGGCGATGAGTTCCTGGGCCCTGGCCATGTCCTGCTCGAGCGGGTAGCCCGAGTCCTCGAGGTATCCGACCTGGTCGGGCGAGAACGGACCGTTCGCCAACTGGTTGACGCCGAAGCTCACGATCTCGTTGACGAGCGCATTGTCGGTGGCGTAGGCCATCGCGCAACGCACCCGCTGGTCCTGGATCGGCGAACCTTCCTGGGTGACGTGCAACAGCGTGTAGGCGGTCTCGCCGTTCTTGGTGATCTCGAGCGACGGGAACTCGTCGGGACTGTTGCGGAATTCGGTGATCACCTCGCCGTTGCCGGTGTGCAGGATGTCGATGTCGCCGGCCTTGAGGGCGTCGCGACGCTTGAGGCCGTCGTTGATCGGGATGTACTCGATCGAATCCAGGTACGGATACGGCTGATTCCAGTAGTCGGCGTTCTTCACACCCTTGTACGACTCACCCGGCTTGTAGGAGTCGAACACGAAGGGTCCGGTGCCTACCGGCTGGTTGCGCAGCGCCTCGTCGGCATCGGAAGCGGCCAACCACGCGGGCGACGCCATGTAGCCGATCTGACCGGTGAGGTACCACGTGAAGGTGCACCAGGGCTTCTCGACGGTGACCACCGCGGTCATCGGGTCGGCCGCATCGACCGAGATGTCGGTGACCGACTTGATGGCCGTGCCGGTGAGCAGGGCCGTCTTGTGGCGACTCAGGTTCTCGACAATGGCGGCGCCATCGAAGTCGGTGCCGTCGTGGAATTTCACGCCCGAACGAGCCGTGATGCTCCAGACGGTGCAGTCGTCGTTCGGGGTGACGGACTCGGCGAGGTACGGGTGCGGAACGTTGTCCTCACCCGGCACCATCAGCGCGTCGTACACCGATCGGGCGACCATGTGGCAGGAGATGGCGCACACCATCTCGGACGGACGCCACGGGTCGGAGGTTTCGGCTTCGAGGCCCATCACCAGCGTTCCTCCCGGCATCGGCACCTTGGCCGGATCGGTGCCCGACGGTGCCTCGGTGGCCGACGGAGCATCGCTGCCGCTGGGGGCCTCCGAGCCGGCCGGAGCCTCGGTTCCGGAGGAGCCTCCGTCGTCTCCGCCTCCGCAGGCCGCGACCAGTAGCCCGAAGGCGAGGGCGGCGCCCGCGAGGGCGATCTTCGGGCGCCGTGAGGCGCGGGTGGTGTGTTTCACGTGGTTCCCCCTTGTTCTCCCGCCGGACCCCTCCGGCGTGGACGTGAATGACGAACGGCACACTAGTCGCTGTGGCGATGGGGTCAAGGGACGCTCGGCGGGTGCTGGTCCCGACCCGATCGTCGGCCAGCATCGGGAGGTGAACGACCCGCGACCGATCGTGCGGCTTCGGCCGGACGGGATCGATCATCCGTTGTCGGCGCGTCTGCGTCCCGAACATCCGCGTCGGGAGGAGATCATGCGACGACACGCCCTCGCGATCGCGACCGGTCGCCCCACGTACTCCGATCCGCTGACCGGGTTCACGGTTTTCACCGCACGGTTCCTCGCCGATCGGGGGTGGTGTTGCGAGAGTGGTTGCCGGCACTGCCCGTTCGAGCCCTCGTCCGCTCGTCCGTCACGGCCCGACGAAACCGGTGCCTAGATTTCGGCGCGTGTAGTTTTCGTGCCGTGGATGCGGACCTGCGAAGACTCGTCGTGCCGGCCTCGCGAAGTTTCTCGCTCGACTCGTGGGTCACCGACGACACGCTCGGATGGGACAAGGATCCGGCCAAGGGCGAGTTGTCGCGGGTGTTGGGCGAGTTGGCCTTCGTGCAACATCGACTCATGGCCGAGGCCACGCAGAGTCTGCTGGTCGTTCTGCAGGGTCGCGACGCCTCGGGCAAGGACGGTCTCGTCCGGCACGTCATGGCCGGCATGAACCCGGCCGGTGTGAAGGTCACCAGCTTCAAGGTGCCCGCTGGATCGGAAACGATGCACGACTACCTGTGGCGTTGCCACGCGGCCTGTCCCGCGCGCGGCGAGGTGGGCGTCTGGAACCGCAGTCACTACGAGGACATCCTCGTCCCGCGCGTGAAGCGCTTGGTCGACGACGACACGTGGCGTCGTCGGTACCGGCACGTTCGGGAGTTCGAACGCATGCTCGTCGACGAGGGGACCCGGGTGATCAAGATCTATCTGCACGTGTCGCATGAGGTGCAGCGGCAACGTCTGCAGAAGCGCATCGACAATCCGGAGAGCAGTTGGAAGCACGACCCCTCCGATCTGTCCGACCGCAGGATCTGGCCTCGGTACACCGAGGCCTACGAGGAACTTCTGGCCGAGACTTCGCGGCCGTGGGCGCCGTGGTACGTCGTGCCGGCCGACGTCAAGTGGTCCCGCGATCTGGTGGTGGCCAGGATCCTGTTGGCGACCCTGCACGCGATGGATCCGCGCTTGCCGCGCCCCGATCGTTCGTTGCGCGGAACCAAGGTCGTCTGACGCACCGGACGTGTCGTCTCGCGTCGCGACGCACCGCGATCGTCGAGTGGGACCCCATCGACCCGCCGGTCGCGACGAACACCGATTGACTTCTCGTTCAAATCGTCCGACGTTGCTCGGATTCGTTGGGTCGTCGTCGTGTCGTCGGTCTACATTCGTGGAGACCAGTGAACGATGACCGGTGGCCGGGCGCCACGGTCGGAGAGGTGTGAATGTCGGAGCAACGCGAGATCATGACGTGGGAGATGTTCGGGACGGCCTCGCGCGCGGTGGCCCAGGCCGTGGCCGACGACGGTTACGACCCCGACATGATCCTGGCGATCGCCCGCGGTGGTCTGCTGATCGGCGGTGCCCTCGGGTACGCCCTGGCCGTGAAGAACGTCTACACGATGAACGTCGAGTTCTACACGGGTGTCGACGAACGACTGGAGGTTCCGCGCATCCTTCCGCCGGCACCCGATTTCGTCGATCTCGCCGACGCGCGAATCCTGGTGGTCGACGACGTCGCCGACACCGGTCACACCTTGAAGAGCGTTCAGCAGTTCTGTGAGGGCAAGGTGCGCGAGGTTCGCACCGCGGTTCTCTACGAGAAGCCGCATTCGGTGGTGCGCTCCGACTACGCCTGGAAGAAGACCGATCTCTGGATCAACTTCCCCTGGAGCGACAAGGATCCGGTGATCGAGCGCGAGGGCGCGGTCCGCGACGCCTGACATCTCCCGACCGACCCTGAACGTCCGACCCTGTACGACCGACCCTGAACGACCGGTTCAGAACGACCGGAGCACCGCCGTGGCGCAATGCTTGCCGCTCGCTCCCCACACTCCGGCGCCCGGAAAGGTGGCGGCACCGCACAGGAAGAGCCCGGGTACCGCCGTGCGATAGCGGGTGAGCTCCGGCGGATCGCCCTTCAGAGCGGCCAGCGGTCCGCCGGCGAAACTGGTGGCGTGCCCCTCGGGCATGTGGAACTCGGACTCGTAGCGATCCGGGGTCATGGCGCGCCACTCGATCAGACCGTCGAGGAACTCGTCGGCGTTCTCGAGCATTCCGGCGTAGCGCTCCAGCCAACGACGCGGTTCGGCCGAGTCCGTCCAGCCACCCTCGATTCCGTACGGTGTGAACAGGGCTTCCAGGCTGAACACGTGGCGACCGGCGGGAGCCATGGACGGATCGAGAACCGTGGGAACGTTGGCGAAGAGAACCGGACGCTCCGCCACCTCGCCCCGCGGGATCGCGAGGAAGGCGCGATGCATCTCGTCGATCGTCGGAACGATCATCGCCGACGGCACGAGAGGATCGAAGTCCGCGAATGATTCGTTCCGGTAGCGGGGGAGCGTGGTGACGGTCGCGTCGATCTTGCTCTCGTAGCCGGCTTGGTGCTCGGCCCGGCGCCAGCGTTCGATCATGGGAGCGGCCGCCGAGGGCGGATTCTGCAGCCAGTCGAGGAAGGTACGACTGGGATCGGCCGCCGAGACGACCACCCGACAGCGAATGGTTCGGCCGTCATCGGTTCGTACCGCGGCGACTCGTCCTCGTTCGACCACGATGGCCGAAGCGGGACTCGACACGAGAAGCCGACCGCCCCGGGAGGTGAAGGCCGACTCGAGTGATGCGGCCAGCATCCCACTGCCACCGACCGGACGACCGACCGATGCCGCGTGTCGGAACGCGTAGGTGAGTGCCCCGAGTCCCGTGCCGGGAAGTTCCGGCGACAAACCCCACACGACCGGTCCGGTGGCCAGGGCCGGAGCGGCCACCCGTTCGTCGTCGAAGTACGAGCGCATGACGTCGGCCGCGCTCATCCGGCTCCACCGCAGCAGTCGCGCGGCACCTCGGCCACCCCGTCGCAGCACGGTGGCCACGAGATCGGAACGCCACGGTCCGGCGGTCGCCGCCGCCAGCACGAGTTCGGCGACCGGAACCGCATCCTCGGCGTATCGGCGGTAGGCCGCTGCCTGTCGAGGATGAGAGTCACCCAGTCCGTCGACGGTCTGGTCGACCGACTTGTGGATGACCCACGCCGGTCCTTCGTCCCACGACAGGTTCAGTTGCGATGGTTCGACGTCGAGGTATCGCAGGCCGTGCGACGCCAGGTCGAGATCGTCGATGACACCGGTGGTGCGGAACGTGATGTGGTCGCAGTTGCAGATGTTCACCCGTGCGCCACCGAAGTGTTCGGTGGACGAACAGCCGCCGACCGTCGGCCGTGCCTCGAGAAGGACCACGTCGAGTCCGGACGCCACGAGGTAGTTGGCCACGACGAGTCCGTTGTGTCCGGCTCCGATCACGACCACGTCGGCGTCGAGTCGGCTCATTCCACGATGTTGCCACATCGACCACTCGGTGTGGCCGGTGATGCCGCCGCTAGTGTCGATCGCATGTCGTCCCGACGCTTGGCGGATCTACGCGGACCCGAGATCTTCTCGGCGCTGTCCCCCGGATCGGTGATCGTGCAACCCCTGGGTGCGATCGAGCAGCACGGACCGCATCTTCCCTTCAACACCGATCTGGTGGTGGCCGATGCCGTCGCTGCCGCCGCGGTCGACGTCGCCGTCGGCGAGGGTGTCGACGTCTGGCTGTTGCCCTCGGTGGCCTACACGAAATCCAACGAGCACGCTTGGAATGCCGGAACCATCTGGCTGTCGGCGCGCACGATGTTGTCGTTGTTGGAGGACGTGGGTCGTTGCGTGGCGGCGACTCCGGCGCGAAAACTGGTCTTTCTGAACGGCCACGGCGGCAACAGTGCCCTCGTGGCCGTGGCCAATCGTGAGATTCGGCTCCAGTTCGGGCTCGAGACCTTCCTCGCCCATCCCACGGTTCCGGCCGATCAGGGAGGGGTGTCGCCGGCGAGCGAACTCGGGATGGGTGTCCATGGTGGAACCGACGAGACCGCGTTGATGCTGCATTTGCGTCCCGAGCTCGTCGACATGAGCAAGGCCAGTCGTCAGGTTCCCGAACATCTCGCGAACAATCGCCACGTCCGTTTCGGGGGTTCGGTGCAGTTCGGCTGGACGAGCGACGATTTCGGCGATCAGGGCTTCATCGGCGACCCGACCCAAGCGTCGGCCGAACTGGGACGCCGGTTGTTCGACGGCGCGGTGCGCGCTTTCGCCGATGCGTTGCACGAGATCGCGGCTTTTCGTCACCGGTCATGATCCGGCGGCCTCGCGGCCGCATCGATGTTCTGCGGACGCTCGCGGACTCTCGCCGGAACGCGAAAACGGGGCCCGTTGCCGGGCCCCGTTCGCGTTCGACTGTGGATTCGGTCAGAAACCGATCGAGGAGTCGATGTAGTCGTTGGTGTAAATCTGGTCAGCCGTGAGATCGGCCGGCACGTCGAGTCCGGCGTCCTTCATCTGCTGCAGCACCTTGTCGGCCCGCTCGAGGTCGAAGTTGCCCACCGTCGAGTCGGGTCCGTTGCCGATGAGGCCCAGTTCCTTCTGGGTCTCGATCGAGTAGGCGGCCACGCCCTCTCCGTACACCCAGAAGTCCGCGTACTGCGCCACGGCGTCGATGATGATGCCATTGGCGCGAGCCGGCGAATCGGCGTAGCTGATCACGGCGCGCTGGACCAACGGCACGAAGGCCTTCAGGCACGAGTCGAGAGCCTCGCGCTCACCGGCGCGGATGGCCAGCGGAGCGGCGTAGATCTCGAAACCGGCATCGTGGATGAGCTGGTACGCGACCGGCTTGCCCCAGTCCGCGAACTCGTTCTCGTACTGCCAGGGCTCGGCGGAAGCGAAGCCCTGCTGGGCGATCTTTCCACCCTCGGCGATGAAGCGAGCCGGGCTGCCGTCGTACGACGGGTCGATGATCGATTCGTCGACGACGCCCTCGGCCACGAACACGTCGAGGTAGGTGCCGCCGGCGAACACGTTCATCGTGATTCCGGCCTCACTGAGGTCGGCGATGCCCTCCACGTCCGGGTAGGTGGCGGGGTCCCACATGATGATCTGCGGGTTGATTTCGAGCGGGGCCACCACGGCGAGCGTGGGGATATCCGCGAAGTTGAACGCCGCATCGTCGGTCGAGATGTAACCGAAGGTGATCGACGGGTCCTGCGCCATGGTCGAAGACACCGGCGCGTAACCGATGGCCGGGCCGCCCGTGCGGACCTCGATGGTGACTCCGGTGTCGGCGCCCGCATCGACGAGGCTTCCCGACACGATCTTGGCGGCGACGTCGACCGAGTAGTCGGCGCCGACCATTTCGTAGAGCGCACCGTGCTCGGACTCCGGGAACCAGTCGGTCTGGATCACGATCGGCGACGGGCAGCCGGCGGCGGCGAGATCGACGCCCTCGCCTCCATCCGACGGTGCTTCCGAACCGGCCGGAGCCTCGGTGGCGGCGGGCTCGTCGTCGCCACCGCAGGCGGCCAGCACGAGTGCGGCGGCCACCGGCACGGCGAAGAGTGCCCTTCTGGACTTGATGGTCATGGTTTCCTCCCCTGGGGCTCCCGGTTGGGAGCCGTCGTGGGAAACATAGTCGGCGGGTGACGACGTCGCCGACAATTGTGCGCCGTCTGAACAAGAAGTTCATCGTTCGGAAACAGAGGGCCCACGATGGGGAAGGCTCGGCCTACGACGAGGACGACTATGCTCGCCGAGGTCGGCGCGAGTCGTGTTCGCGTCGAGACGTCCGAGTCCGGGGGAGAGAAAATGGCCGAGACGGCCCTGTCGTTTCGAAACGTGTCGATGACCTTCCCCGACGGCACTCGCGCCCTGTCCGATGTGTCGGTCGACATCCGGAAAGGTGAGTTCGTCACGATCGTCGGACCGTCCGGTTGCGGCAAGTCGACCCTGCTCAAGATCGCATCCGGTCTCCTCGACGCCACGGCCGGCGAGATCGCGGTCGACCGTGACCGGATCGGGTACGTGTTCCAGGACGCCACGCTTCTTCCCTGGCGAACGGTGCGTCGGAACGTCGAACTCCTTGCCGAGTTGCACGGCATCGGGAAGGCCGAGCGGGCCACGCTCGCCCAGGACGCCATCGAGTTGGTGGGCCTGAAGGGGTTCGAGAACCACTACCCGAAGTCGTTGTCGGGCGGAATGAAGATGCGCGCTTCCCTGGCTCGCACGCTCACCCTCAAACCACCCGTGTTCTTGTTCGACGAGCCGTTCGGAGCCGTCGACGAGATCACTCGCGAGCGACTCAACGAGGAGACGCTTCGTCTCTTCGAGCAGGAACGTTTCGCCGGACTCTTCATCACGCACTCGATCAGCGAGGCGGTCTTCCTCTCCACCAAGGTGTACGTGATGTCGGCTCGTCCCGGGCGCCTGGTCGCCTCGTTCGACGTTCCGTTCTCGTATCCGCGGCAACCGGAACTTCGTTTCGACGCCCGATTCGCCGAGATCTGCGGTCACGTCAGTCATGCCCTGAGAGGAGCACACTCGTGAGCGAGACCATCGAGAACAACGCGTCGACCGACGCCTCCGCGGAGTCGTCCCCGGTGGCCGGTCCCGTCCGTCGTCCCCGACGGGGGAACCTCGGAGTGGTGCTACCTCCGATCTTCGTCGGTGGCCTCATCGTCGGTGTCTGGTACTTCGTCAGTTACGTCCTGCTCGACCCGGATCGACGCTTCCTCCTGAAGCCGCCGCACGAGGTCTGGCAGGTCGGCTTCGCCGACGGAGAGAACCTGCGCTACATGCTCGACGCCCTGTGGGTCACGGCCCAGGTGGCGTTCTGGGGTTTGTTGGCCGCCATCGCTCTCGGCTTCCTCCTGGCGATCGTGATGAGTCAGTCGAAGTTGATCGAGCGCGCCGTGTTCCCGTACGCCGTGGTGCTGCAGGCCATTCCGATTCTGGCCATCGTCCCCCTGATCGGTTTCTGGTTCGGCTACGGCTTCTCGTCGCGGGTGTTCGTCTGCATCATCATCGCGCTGTTCCCGATCATCGTGAACACGCTCTTCGGACTCGTGTCGGCCGATCAAGGGATGCACGATCTGTTCACGTTGCACAAGGCCGGCCGGATCACGCGCTTGCGCCGCCTCATGTTCCCGGCCGCGTTGCCGGCCATTTTCGCCGGCCTGCGGATCTCGGCGGGTCTCTCGGTGATCGGGGCGATCGTGGGCGACTTCTTCTTCGGCCAGGGCGAGGTGGGTCTCGGTCAGATCCTGAAGCGGTTCGCGGCGCGGCTGCAGGGTGAACAACTTCTGGCCGCGGTGATCGTCTCGAGTGCCCTCGGTGTGACGGTCTTTCTCACCTTCGGTTGGATCGCCAATCGGGTGGTGGGCAAGTGGGCGGCCGAGTCGCGCGGCGGCTGAACGACGTCCCCTGAATCATCTTCCGGGGAATCATCGTTTGGTCCATCGTCGTCCGGGCATCATCGTCCGGGTCGACATCGTCCGGCGGATCACCGAGCCGGGTCAGCGAACGAAACCGGGTTCGAGTCGGTACGAGGTGTCGTGACGCTGACGCCACAGCGCCGGGATGATGGTGCGGTAGGCCGACCACATCGACGGAAATGCCTCCGGCAAATCGTCCTTCACGAGCGCGTGCAGTTTGGGCAGGGCGTGGTACGGCACCGACGGGAACATGTGGTGTTCGAGGTGGTAGTTCATGTTCAGGTACAGGAAGCGCGATACGGGGTTCATGTGAACCGAGCGCGTGTTGAGACGATGATCGAGGACGTCCTCGGCGAGCCCGGCGTGCTGGGTGGTCCCGAACACGACGAGCAGCCACCGTCCGTAGAACGACGGGAGGCCGACCAACGCCAGCGGCAGGAGACTGCGCGACGCCACCGACCAGATGATGACGGTCGTCCACACCGCGACGTGCACCCGTCCCCAGAACACCGCTCGCGCGGCGTCGCGCGGCGGAACGTAATCGGCGGCGTCGGGTGACAATCGCCCGAGAACGTTGTGGCCGTACTTCTTGGCTTCGCTCCACGCGCTGAGTACCGCGAACAACTCGAGGAGGATCTTCCAGAACCGGATCGGCCGTTGGTAGGCGATCTCGGCATCGCGTCCGACGATGATCGTGTCGGCGTGATGCCGGTGGTGGCTCCATCGCCATGACACCGGTTCGCGCAGATCCATGAACGAGGCGAGGTGGTACACGACATCGTTGGCCCGCCGGGAGCGGAAGGCCGTGCGGTGTCCGCATTCGTGCCAGCGAGCGTCACTGGCCGATCCGTACAGCGTTCCGTAGACGAAAGCGGCCGGGATCGTCCACCACGAGAGCCACGTGACGGCCAACCACCAGCCGGCGGCCACGAGAAGAACGAGCCAGAGTGAGACATGAAACGCGGCCGGCCAGTCTCGGCGTCCCTGGATCGCCAACAACGACTCGCGATCGATCGGCGAGCGGTACCAGTCGGCGCCGGCGAGGCCGCTTTCGACGGCGCGTTGGTTCTCCGGTCCGACGAGGGAATAGTTCCGGTCGTCTCCCACGGGCGCAGATTACGTGACCGGACTTCGAAGCCTCGACATGGAGGATCGGCGTCACACTCGCGTCGACGTTTACACTTCCGGAATGGTCGTCGAATGGCTCACGTTTCCGGTGCGTCGTGACGAGTTGGCCGAGTGGATGGTGGTCGAGGAGTCGGTGTGGAGTCGCTTCCTCGAGATCCAACCCGGATTCGTCCGCAAGCAGATGTGGGTCGAGGAGGGCGACGAGCATCTCATTCACGCCGTGATCTGGTGGACCAGTCGCGACGAATGGAAACGCATCACCCCCGAACAGGTGGCCGAGGTCGACGCTCGGATGGGTGACTGGTTCCGCGACTGCACGATGCGGGTGTACGACGTCGTGCGGGACGTCTAGTCCCGGTCTCGCAACAGTGCGAGCATCTCGATCGCCCGTTCGGCCAGAGTGACCGGATCGTCGCGATCCACGAGTGCGGCGCCGATGATCGTGGGGGCATGTCGACCCACGAGCGCGCGCAGGTGCCCGGCCAACTGAACGGGTGTACCCGAGGTCGACCAGCGATCTTCGGGAGTGCCGAAGCGCACCGACGAATACAGGGCGACGTCGATCGGCCGCACCGAGCGGGCGACAGAAACGACGTCGGCGAGGCTGGTGTCGTCGGGATCGCGTTCGGGGAACCCGGACAGGAACACGCCGTCGGCGACCCGTGAGGCGAGCGCGTTGAGTTGCGGTCCCCGGGCGCCGACGTACTGGGGGATCGAGCGCGGGGGAGCCGCGTGCGACGGAGGGCGGTACGACTCGCTCGTCGCGCCGCTGAACACGTCCGCGGCCAAGCGGATCGCATCGGCGAGCAGGCGAACCGGTCGCGCGAATTCGATGCCGAAAGGACCGAGGGATTCGTGTCCGCCGATGCCCCAGCCGAGCACGAAACGCCCGCCGCCGGCGAGCTCGTCGATGGTCATGGCGGAGGCGGCCACCGCACCCGGATGGCGCAACAACGGGCTGGTGATGCCGACGCCGAGTCGAATGCGGGACGTGAGGCTGGCCGCCACCGCGAGGACGGCGAAGGGGTCGCGGGCCACGCCCTCGTCGGCGACCCACACCTCGTCGACACCGCCCCGCTCGAGTGTCACGATCGCCTCGATCAGACGATCGACGGGAGCGTCGGGATAGAGCCAGACTCCGGTGCGCACCGCGTCACATTCGCACACGCACGATGGTCGTGCGAGGATGACGCGATGCGCGCGATCAACTCGGCCCGATTGGTGTCGGGGGACGTCGTCGACGTGTTGGTCGGCAACGATGGTCGCATCGCTGGGGTGTCGCCCGTTGGGGTGACGCCCGCTGGGGTGACGACAGTCGGATCTCCGGTCGATCTCGACGACGCCGATCGTTTCGATGCATCCGGTTGGTTGCTGTTGCCATCGCCCGGAGAGCCCCATGCCCATCTCGACAAGGCGCTGACCGCCGACAAGGTGCCGAATCCGAAGGGCGATCTGATGGGTGCGATCGAGGCTTGGATCGCGGCGGCCGATCGCGGCGTCTTCGGAATGGAGGAGATGACCGAGCGAGCCGACGGCGCGCTGCGAAAACTCATTGGGAACGGAGTGGGTCACGTTCGCTCGCACGTGAACGTGGGTGAGTCGGACCCGGAGCTGGTGCACCTGCGGGCCGTTCGCGCCGCGGCGTCCCGACACGTCGGTCGGGTGACCGTGGAGACGGTGGCTCTCATGCATTCACCGCTGGCCGGCCCGGACGGTCACGCCAACAGGGAGATGCTGCGCTCCGCCCTGGACGCCGGTGCCGACCTGGTGGGCGGCTGTCCGCATCTCGAGTTCGACGGAGCCGGAATGATCGACGTCGCGTTGGCGGCCGCCACGGAGTTCGGCGTTCCGGTCGATCTGCACGTCGACGAGACGCTGGACTCGGGAATGCTGACGCTCGAGACGCTCGCCCGCAAGGTGATCGACTCGGGGTTTCCCCATCGGGTCACGGCCAGTCACTGTGTGAGCCTCTCGATGCAACCCACGGACGTTCAGCGCGCGGTGGCTCGACTCGTTGCCGAGGCCGGGATCTCGATCGTGCCGTTGCCTCAGACGAATCTGTTCCTGCAGGGCTGGGAACATCCGGTCGCCACTCCGCGAGGCATCGCTCCGATCGCGATGCTGCTCGATCATGGAGTGACCGTGGCGGCCGGCGCGGACAACGTGCAGGATCCCTTCAATCCGGTCGGGCGCAGCGACCCCCTCGAAACCGCCGCCTTGCTCGTGATGGCGGCGCACGTCTCGCCGGAGGTCGCCTACGACCTCGTGAGCAACGCCGTGCGACGAGTCGCGGGGCGCCCCGAGGTGGACCTGACGGTCGGCGGCCCGGCCGATTTTCTGCTCATCGACGCGCCGTCGTTGAGGGCGGCGGTGGCCGACGCCCCCGCCGCTCGCGCGTCGATCGTGGGAGGGCGACCCGTTTCCGTGACGCGAACCACGCATTGGATGGGTGAGGGGCTCTGATGCCGGTCGCCTTCGACTGGTACTGTCGAATCGTCGGCTCGCAGGAGCGTCTCGGGAGGTCGTCGTGAAGGTCGGAGCTTTCTTCTTCGGTGGAGTGGAGATGGACGATGCCGGTGCGGGTCTTCCGCATCCGATGGATCGTCGCTACTCCAACGAACACATGTGGAAGGCCACGCTCGACTACGTGAACTCGGCCATCGAAGCCGACCGGCTCGGCTACGACTCGTTCTGGACCACGGAACACCACTTCCAGTACGAGGGCTACGAGGTCATTCCGAACGGACTCCTCATCTCGACCTGGATCGCCGCCCAGACCAAGCGCATCAAGTTGGGTGCGATGTTCAACGTGGTGCCGCAGTGGAACCCGATGCGACTGGCCGAGGACTTCGCCACCTTGCACAACCTCTCGGGCGGTCGGGGAGTGCTGGGCGTGGGCCGCGGCACCGTTCCGCGCGAGGTGCTGCACCTCAACGACAAGGGAGTGTCGATCGGATCGCACGACAACCCGGAGAAGTCGGCCGACGACGAGTTGAACCGCGAGGTGTTCGAGGAGTCGATGGAGATCGTTCGACGCGCCCTGGACAACGAGACCTTCAGTTTCTCCGGCAAGCACTTCCAGATCCCGCTCCCGGGAATTCCGGATCGCGGAAGCACCGTGCAGGACCTCACGCTGGTGCCGCGACCGATCTATCCGTACGAGATCTGGCAGGCCGTCACCAGTCCGCCGACCCTCGACTACGTGGCACGGGTCGGACATTCGGCGGTCTTCTGGAATCAGCACTACAAGTTCATCCAGCGCTTCTGGGACACCTACGGCGAGAAATACGCGGCCGCGCACGACGGCCGGGAGCCCGGGGTCGGGCAGAAGCGCATGTTGGTGATCTCGGTCCGCATCGAGGACACGTACGAGAAGGCGTGGCAGAGCGCGACTCCCGGACACGACGAGTTCTGGAAGTTCCTCGGCCCCTACGGCTGGAGTCGCGGATACATGGGCGAGGACGGCAAGCCGGCCAAGCCGGGCCTGATTCCGAGCCTGCAGGAGTCGGTCGACAACAAGACGATCCTCCTCGGAACCCCCGAGCAGGTCGCCGAGGGCGTGCAGTTCTACCGCGATCTCATCGGCGTCGAGAATCTCACGATCTTCCCGCACATGCTCGGCGACTCGTACAAGAAGGCCGACGAGCAGATGGATCGCTTCATGAACGAGGTCGTGCCGCTCGTCTCCTGAGCGGTCACCAGCGACCGTTGGCCCGAGCCACCTCGCGTAGTCGCGGGGCATGGTCGGTCATGATGCCGTCGACTCCGAGATCGATGAGGTTCTGCATGGTCGAAGCGTCGTCGATCGTCCACACGTGCAGCGGCAACCCCGCCCGCTTCGCCCGCGCGACCGTTCGAGCGGTGACCACCGGAATCGACCCCTGACGCATCGGCACCTGCAGGCAGTCGGGTCCGTTCGGAACGCGACCGGCGACCCAGGAGGCGACCTCGCGCGGGGACGCCGAGGTGCATCCGTACTCGCCGAAGGCGGAGCGGATCCGGCCGAGGCGTCGGTGCGAGAAGGATCCGATGCACACCCGGTCGAGCGACGCGGTTCGTCGGAGAAGTTCGATCAGCGGCTCCACCGCGGCGTCGCTCTTGGCGTCGATGTTGAATCGGGCATCGGGGAACTCCTCGAGTAGTTCCTCCATCATGGGAATCGTCTCGCGATCAGCGACCCGCACCGCGGCGAGTTCCTCGGCGGTGAGATCCGAGATCGAACCGTCGCGTCCGCAGGTTCGACGGAGATCGGGATCGTGGAACGCGGCCAGCCGACCGTCCGCGGTGGCGTGAACGTCGGTCTCCAGGTATCGAAAGCCGAGTTCGACCGCGTGACGAAAAGCCGACAGCGTGTTCTCCGGTGGACCGTCCGGCACGGCACTGGTCCCGCCCCGGTGAGCGAACGAGACGAATCCCCCGTCCCGATGAAGCTCGAGGTACGGATGCTCTCGTCGATCGCTGCGGCTCACCCGCCCAGTATCGCCGCCGAATCGGCTGTGGCTAGCGTCGTCGACATGAGCACCTCCGGTTTCGACCCGACGATCGACCCCGAGCGGACCACCGAGCTGTGGGTCGGTGGAGTTCGCCTGGGAGGTTCGGCGATCGAAGGGGCCCGTCGCCCGATCGAGGTGCGTTCGCCGTACGACGGCTCACTCATCGGTTCGGTCCCGGCGTGCGACGCCTCCGATGTCGATCGGGCGGTGCGAGTCGCCCGTGCCGCGCTGGCGCGCGGCCTGGCGCCGTGGCGGCGAGCCCAGATACTCGACGAGGCGGCGCGCCTCCTGTTGATTCACCGCGAGGAGTTCGCGCGGGTCCTGGCGCGCGAGGCGGCCAAGCCGTTGAGAACGGCCCGGGTCGAAGTCGAACGGGCCGCCGGAACGTTCTCGTTCTCGGCGGCCGAGGCGCGGAAGTTGACCGGCGAGACAATCCCTCTCGACGCGCTTCCGGCGGGGGAGGGCAAGATCGGGTTCACCCTCCGAGTGCCGATCGGAGTGGTGGGAGCGATCGCCCCCTTCAACTTCCCGTTGAATCTGGTGGTGCACAAGATCGGTCCGGCCATCGCCGCCGGTTGTCCGGTGGTGCTGAAGCCGGCCTCGCAGACTCCGTTCTCGTCGGTGTTGTTGCTCCGATTGCTCACGTCGTCGTGCGGATTGCCCGAGGACTGGATCCAGGTGGTGACCGGGGGCGGGTCGACGGTCGGGAACGCCATCGTCGACCATCCCGATGTCGCCCTGGTGACCTTCACGGGATCACCGGAGGTGGGGTGGTCGATCAGGTCGCGGGCGCCGCGCAAGCGGGTCGGTCTCGAACTCGGGAACAACGCTCCGGTGATCATCGAGCCCAGTGGCGACTGGCGAACCGCAGCGGCCAAGATCAAGGTGGCCGGATTCAGTCACGCGGGCCAGTCCTGCATCTCGACTCAACGCGTCTACGTCCACTCGAGCATCGCCGGGGACTTCGTCGACGAACTGGTGTCGCACGTCGGATCGCTGGTGGTCGGGGATCCACTCGACGACGCGACGGAGGTGTCATCGCTGATCTCGGCCGACGAACGCGACCGGGTGAAGGCCTGGATCGACGAGGCGGTCGACGAAGGTGCGCGAGTCGCCGTGGGTGGACGGATCGGCGACGACGGGTGTCTGGTTCCGACGGTTCTGCTCGGAGTCCGAGCCGACATGAAGGTGTGCGCGCGCGAAGTGTTCGGACCGGTGGTGGCGGTGGCGATCTACGACGACGTGGACGACGCCCTCGCCGAGGCCAACCGCACCGACTTCGGTCTGCAGGCGGCGATCTTCACCGCCGACATCGGAACCGCCCTGCGCGCCGTGCGGACACTCGACTTCGGGGGAGTCCTGGTGAACGAGGTGCCGACGTGGCGCGCCGATCAACAGCCGTACGGCGGATTGCGCGACTCGGGCAACACCCGTGAGGGTCCGGCCTACACCGTGCGCGAGATGACCGAGATCCGGATGGTGGTGTTGTCGGAATGAGGCCGCGGGTCGATCAGATCGAGCGACCGGCGTCCTTCCAGTACTCGTCCTTCAGGAGTCGCTTGTAGAGCTTGCCGGTCGGGTGACGCGGCAGTTCGGCCTTGAAGTCGATCGAGCGCGGGCACTTCACGTCGGCCAACTGCGAGCGGCAGAAAGCGATCAGTTCCCTCTCCAGTTCGCGAGCCTCGTCGGTGTTCTTCGGCATCGAGACCGGCTGGACGACGGCCTTCACTTCCTCGCCGAAGTCGTCGTTGGGCACACCGAAAACCGCGACGTCGACCACCTTGGCGTGGGTGACGAGAGCGTTCTCGGCTTCCTGCGGGTAGATGTTCACGCCACCCGAGATGATCATGTAGGCCTTGCGGTCGGTGAGATAGAGGAAGCCGTCGGCGTCGAGATAGCCGACGTCGCCGAGCGTGCTCCACCCCTTCGGGTGCCGCGAGCTCTTGGTCTTCTCGGGGTCGTTGTGGTACTCGAACGAGGCGCCACCCTCGAAGAAGATGGTTCCGCTCTCTCCGACCGGAACCTCCTCTCCGTCGTCGCCGCAGATGTGGATCTGGCAATTGATGGGGATACCGACCGTGCCCTCGTGGGCCAGCCACATGTCGCTGTTGCAGTACACGAAACCGTTGCCCTCGGTGCCCGCGTAGTACTCGTGGATCACCGGTCCGAACCATTCGATCATCTGCTTCTTGACCTGCTTGGGGCAGGGTGCGGCGGCGTGGATCACCGCCTTCAGACTGGAGACGTCGTACTTGGAACGCGTCGCGGGTTCGAGTTTCAGCATCCGAACGAACATCGTCGGAACCACCTGACTGTGCGTCACCCGATGGCGATCCACCGCCGAGAGATACTCCTCGGCGTCGAAGTGCTCCATGACCACGGCCGTGCACCCGATGCTCTGCGTGGCCATCGTGAATCGCAACGGGGCCGCGTGGTACATGGGTGCCGGCGACAGGTACACGCTGTCGGAATCGAATCCGAAAAGCATGCCGAGGGTCGGGGCCACCGATGTCGGAGTGGTTTCGAGAGGGTTGTGCTCGAACGTCTTGGTGACGCCCTTGGGTTGGCCGGTGGTGCCCGACGAGTAGAGCATGTCGGTGCCCGCGATCCGGCCCTCGAGCGGAGTCGACGGCTGGGCGGCCACGGCTTGCTCGTAACTGTCGTGACCGTCGATGGTGCCGTCGAGCATCAGTCGGAGCGAGATCGACGGGGTGGCCGCGACGATCTCGGCGGCCTGATCGGCCTTGTACTTCGACGTGATGAAGACCTTGGCGGCGCAGTCGTTGAGGATGTACGACAACTCCTGGCTGGTGAGGCGGGACGAGGTCGCCGTGTAGACCACTCCGGCGTAATGGCATCCCCACAGAACCTCGAGGTATCGGTCGTGGTTCTCCATGCAGATCCCGACGTGATCCCCCGGCTGCAGTCCGGCGGCCCTGAGAAGGTGCGACAGTCGATTGGCGGCCGCGTCCAATTGCGCGAAGGTCTGCGTGTAACCGGATCCGGTCATGACGAGGGCCGGTTTGTCGGGCGTGCTGGCGACGTGTGCTCCCAGGTACATGCGTCGCAGGGTAGTGGGGTTACGTTCTCGGTGTGCAGTCGTCGGATCACGAACGCCGAGCCCGCGAAATGTTCGCCGAAATGGTTCGCGACGGTGGCGAGATTCCGCTCGACCGGGCGGCCTTTCTCCTGTCGGCGTCCCTCGGTGGGCCCGGAATCGACGTCGAACGGCAGATGGACCGTCTCGACGAGCTCGCCGCCGGGGTGGAGGAGTCGACCGTCGAGGGTCTGGTCGGGCATCTCTTCGCCGGATCTCGCCCGTTCGTCGGCGACCGGAACGACTACCGCAATCCGGACAACTCGCGTCTCGACCGGGTGGTCGATCGTCGTCGGGGTATCCCGATCACGCTCTCGGTCCTGATGATCGAGGTGGGGCGACGATGCGGGTTGAGGTTGGTCGGAGTCGGGATGCCGGGTCACTTCCTGGTCGGCGTGCCCGGACCGACGGATCGGGTTCGTCGGTTCGTCGATCCGTTCGGCGGAGGTCGTTCGCTCGACGAGGACGGATGCGCCGATCTGATGCGATCGATCGCGGGTGCCGGTGTCGGATTCGATCGACGGTGGCTCGCTCCGACCCATCCGATGGCGATCATCGAAAGAATGTTGAACAATCTGAAGGGAATCCATCTGGCCTCGGGAGACGTCGACGCCTTGCGCAAGGTGATGACTCTCCGGGCGTCGATTCCGGGTCTCGGGCGCGCGGAATCGGACGAGTTCTCGCGACTCATGGCGCCCCTAAACTGACTCGAGTTCGTAGGCCGCGACGACGGACGTTGGTCGTCGGTCGGGTGATGGAGGGCGACGAGGAAGTCGGAGTCGATGATCGATCAGGGTGTGAAGCGGTGTCTCGGGCAGATGATGCACGGAGTGCAGGTGGTCGGAGCCCGGGACGGCGAACTTTCGCGGGCCTACTGCAGTCATTGGGTCACGCAAGTGAGCTTCGACGAGCCGATCGTGATGGCGTCGGTGTCGCCTCGCCACGACACGTTTCCTCTGATCGAGCGCTCGGGACGATTCGCGGTGTCGGTCCTCGCCGGCGACCAGGTGGCGATCGGGCAGTACTTCTCGTACCCGGGTCGCAAGTTCCGGTACATCGCTTCCGAGTATTTGGTCGATTGGGGCGTGAACCGTCTGCCCGTCGTCCCCGACGCGATCGCCTGGCTCGAGATCGAGGTCGAGGACCATAAGGATCTCGTCGACCATCGCCTGTGGTTCGGCCGCGTGGTGGCGGTCCAGCCGGGGCGACTGCGCGAGGCGCCCCTCACGTACTCCAGTCGGCTCGGTTGGCGGGTGGCGTCGGAGAAGGCTCGTGAGCCGGGTCGTTCGGTGCGCGACGAACTGCTGGAGCGACTCGCCGCCGCTGGTCACGTCGTCGACGGAGTCGACGAGCCCGACGACTGAACGTCCGGTTTTCGTCCGCTTCACGTCCGACTCCGCTCGATGGCTAGTTTCGGAGCGTCTCCGAGGAGGATGCCCATGACCACGTTCGCCGAAACCCCGACCGTCATCGACGAGACCGAGATCGTACGTCTGGCGGAGCAGTTGCTCGCCGATCATCCGCCGTCATCCACCGACACGCGGACCTTCCTGGGAGCGCAGTTCGATCGCGGACTCGCATGGGTTCACTTCGAACCCGGCTGCGGCGGACTCGGCGTGAACCCGAAACTGCAACGAATCGTCAACGAACGCCTGTCGAGAGCCGGAGCTCCGAATCCGGTGGCGGCCAATCCCATCGGTCACGGTATGTGCGGTCCGACCGTCGCCACATGGGGTAGCGAGGCGCAGAAGAAGCGCTACCT